>FLOH01000362.1_pt1 | contig 106499 bp, 99 predicted proteins | sample 756751 | NCBI WGS metagenome assembly FLOH01 (sample SAMEA4026879, study PRJEB14308) | marine metagenome | biome: coastal water; material: water | depth 74 m
GACCGAACCTTCGGTGACGCCCATGGAGTCTGGGGCGACAAAGCCAGCGGTTCCACGGATTCCCGCGGCGCCCACGGGATTTCGAATTTCGCATTCCGAACCTCCTTTGAGTTTCGGAATGTCGAAAAATATGGTGCCATCTTGCACTTTGACTTTCGTGACCGATCGCGTGGGCTCGTCTTGGAGGTTTTTATAATCCATCTCTTGTGCCTCGAATGGGTCGCGCAGAAATTCGTCGATGGAAAACTTTGTGCTCGGACGCAGATTCATCGTCGAGCCATTGTCGAAAAGCAGAATAGCGCTTCCGTCCGCGGCCGTTTCCACGACGCTACCTTGACGCAAAGGGTCGCCTGCATTGAGCCGTTCGCGCTGGCCGCTGCTTCCCAACAACTGCCAAACGGTGCCATCCACCTTCACGGCCTTTATTTGGCCCGGAACCATGCCGCTCTGCCGGTCTTGAGCCGAGGTGAGCTGAGGCGCAATGAGCAGGGCAAGGGCAGCGAAAAGAATTCTCGTTTTCATGGTGGGTATGGAATTTGTGACCAGCCGTCCCCGAGGGTGATGAAAAGTCAGAAAATTTTCACGTTTGATATTACTGGCACCAGCCTCGCGGAGAGACAAGCCGCATCTGCCGGCAATCCGGCGGGGCGCGGTGCTTTGTCCGATGCCTCCGCTCCGAGCTTGCCGCAAGATTCAAACCGCTCCCTTGCGCGCGATGGCCAGCTCGCGGCTGGTCGAGCGGAGGATTTCGAGATTGAGGCGGAAGAGGTTGCGCAGGATGCGGGCGAAGGTGGCCGGAGCCTTCGTTTCCAGCGCCTCGAAATTCTCAACGGACATCTGGTAACAGGTCACCTTGGTTTCCGCAACGACGTCGGCCGAGCGCTTCCGGTGGTCGATGAGGGCCTGGTCGCCGAAGCTGACACCGGCCACGAGGGTTTGAATGCGCGACCGTTTGCCGTCGGCCGAGATGTAAATCCCGACGGACCCGTGGGCCAAGAGATAGAGAAAGTCGGATTCATCTCCCTGCACGACGATGGTTTCTTCCGGGCGGTAGCTCTGCATTTCCAGCAGGCCTTCGATCATGTCGAGTTCCGCGGATTCCAGACCCTGGAAAAGCTCAAAATCCTGGAACGGGATCAGTGCCGGAACGGAGTTCTCTCTCGATGTGTGTTTCGAGACCAAGGCTCTCTCGGCTTCGCTCAGGGCGGTGTGGATGCTGCCGAAGATGGCGATGCTGCCTGCGAAAAGCTGGGCGTCAAATCGGCGGGCCGGATCGACAATGACGAGCTGGCGGCAGGTGACAGACAATTCGTGCACGGACTCGCGCAGGATGTCGGGGCAGATGGTGTCGATCGTTCCCACGCGGCTCAAATCGAGGACGATCGTCTGCGCCATCGTGTGCTCGAACTGGGCGGCCCGCAGCGCTCTCTCCAAAGAGCTGAAGAAAAGATCGCCCTGCATCTCGATGATCACCACGCTGTCGCCGTGCACGCGGATGATCTCGCGGTCTTCCTTGGGCCTCTGCCGCTCGGGTTCGAAACCGGAGAGGTGGTAAACGGAGCGCACAGCTTCCTCGTTGATGGTCGGCAGGTTGAATAAATGCAGCCCGAATATCTTCGAGAGTTCCGCGAAAACTTTCAGACCGCGAACGCTGTTGCCGCGGGCGTCGAGCAGCGGGGAGAACACGGCCAGTCCGATCTGTCCCGGCAGCACCCCGACAATGCCTCCCCCCACACCGCTCTTCGCGGGGAAGCCCACGCGGTAAATCCACTCGCCCGAGCCGTTATACATTCCGCAGGTCGCCATGATGCTGAGCACCTTGTCGAGATTCTGCGGGTCGATCGCCTTTTGCTGCGTGACCGGATTGACCCCGCCGTTGGCCAGCGTGGCACCCATCGTGGCCAGATCGTCGCAATTGAGGAGAACTGAGCATTGGCGGAAATACGCTTCGAGCGCGTCGTCCATCTCCTCCTTTTTCATGATGCCCGACTCGCAGAGCGTGCGCGCAATCATGCGGTTGCGGTCGCCGGTGGCGCTCTCCGAGCGGTAGACAGCCTCATCGACGGACAATTCGCGGCCGGCATAAACCGAGAAGCACTGCCGCAACTGCTCGAAGCGTTCATCGATGCCGGATCCCGGGATGAGCGAGGTGGTGGCGATCGCGCCCGCGTTGATCATGGGATTGAAGGGCCGGCCCGTGCCGTGCTCGATGCTCAACTCGTTGAACGCCTCGCCGGAAGGTTCCACGCTGACTTTGCCGAGGACGTGGTCGAGTCCTTGCAAATCCAGAGCCAGTCCGTAGCAGAAGGGCTTGGAGACAGACTGAATGGTGAATTCCTGGCGGCAGTCGCCGACCGAATACGAGTGACCATCCGTCGTCACCAGCGAGATGCCGAACCATGCCGGGTTCGCCTTGGTCAGTTCCGGAATGTAATCGGCCAAAGCTCCGCTCAGATCATCGCGGTGCCTCCCGTAGATGTCACGAATGAGGCGGGCAATAGTGGACATGGGAGGATCGAGGCAACGGTTCGGACCGGGTAGGATATGTTATAAATAGAGCATTAAAAGTGCCAAAATCGCCCGGCGTTGGAGAAATATCCCCGCTCCGGTGCTGCGAGGGGCTGGGACTCGACGACGCTTGCCTGCGCCAGATGCTGGCGCGGTGCCGGGAGTTGGTGGCGAAACCGCCCGGTGAGGCTTGGGAGCCGGTGCGGCAGATGGAGGGCAAGTGACGACCTTCCCCTGGCCGTCGTCACGCGCCGCTGCTTCTGCCAACTCAACCAACGCTGCCCCGCAATCACAATAGCGCATCTTGAAAGATGTTTTAATTGACAAAAGCTCATTAGCGCATCATATATGATGCGTTGTGCACATTACGGATCAGTTGACAGATAGGGCAGTTCTCCAAGAGTTAGGGGCGCGGTTGGCCGCGACCCGCTTGGAGAAGAACCTCACGCAGATCCAGCTGGCGGAGGCGGCTGGCGTGGCCAAGAGCACGCTGCAGCGGCTCGAGGCGGGCCAGGTAGCATCGCAACTTTCCGGATTTCTGAGGGTCTGCCGCTCGCTCGGTTTGCTGGAGCGGTTCGAGATGCTCTTGCCGGAGTCCGCGCCCGGTCCGATGGCGCGGCTGAAGCAACAAGGGCATCAGCGGCGACGGGCAGGACGCAAAAAAGCTACCTTGGGTGGGTCGAAACAATGGACTTGGGGTGAATCGTCATGATCGCCAAGGTCGAGCTTTGGGGCCGGACAATCGGCGCGGTTGCGCTCGACGAGGGGCGTGAGGTGGCGGCGTTCCAATACGATGCGGAGTTCGCGCGCAGTGGCATCGAGTTGTCTCCGCTGACCATGCCCCTGAGCGAGCGGGTTTACGAATTTTCCTCCCTGCCGCGTGCGGCTTTTCACGGATTGCCGGGACTGCTGGCTGATTCCTTGCCGGACAAATTCGGCAACGCCTTGATTGACGCGTGGCTGGCGACGCAGGGTCGCACACCGGAAAGCTTCAGCGCTGTCGAGCGTCTGTGCTACACGGGAATGCGCGGGATGGGAGCGTTGGAATTTGCTCCGGTGCTCGGACCGAAAGCGCGCCAGGCCTCGAAGATCGAGGTGGAGGCGCTGGTGCGCTTGGCGAGTGAGGTGCTGACACATCGGAGTGATTTGCTGGGACATTTCCACAACGCCGGTAAGAAGAGGGCGCTGCGCGACATTTTGCACGTGGGCACTTCGGCGGGCGGGGCACGGGCCAAAGCTGTGATTGCTTGGAACCGGGAGACGAACGAGGTGCGGTCCGGTCAGATCGCCGCAGGCGACGGGTTCGACTACTGGTTGCTCAAGTTCGATGGCGTGGCGGGCAACAAAGACAAAGAGCAGGAAGATCCGAAGGGTTATGGGGCGATCGAGTTCGCCTACTACCGCATGGCCCAGACGGCGGGGATCACCATGAGCGAGTGCCGGCTTTTGGAGGAGAATGGACGGCGCCATTTCATGACGCAGCGCTTCGATCGTCATCCGGGCGGCGCCAAGTTGCACATGCAATCGCTGGGGGCGCTGGCGCACTATGACTTTCATCAGCCGGGGGCCTACTCTTACGAGCAGGCTTTGCTGACCATCCGCCGGCTCGGATTGCCCGTGGCAGCGGTGGAGGAGCAGTTCCGGCGCATGGTTTTCAATATCGTCGCGCGCAACCAAGACGATCATGTGAAGAACATCGCTTTCCTGATGAACCAACAGGGCGCGTGGTCACTCGCGCCGGCTTTCGATGTGACCTACAGCTACAATCCGGCGGGGTTGTGGACCGGGGCGCACCAAATGACCCTGAACGGGAAGCGGGACGGCTTCACTCTGGCGGATTTCGAAGCGTGCGCGAAGTCGGCGGTGATGAAGCGGGGTCGTGCCCAAGCGATTGTGGCGGAAGTTCAAGCGGTGGTGGAGCGTTGGCCGGAGTTCGCCGCCGAGGCCGGGCTGACCGAGCAAGTGCGGGAGAAAATCCGGCGCGCTCATCGGCTGACTTTCCGAGCGGTTTAAGCTTTTCCGTGGCTGCGGTGTGGTGCGCTGCGAATTCGAGGATTCGCCGGCGAGGACGCTACAGAGGGTGTGGCGGTGCTGCCGGGGGCACGGTCATTCACCAAAGTGGAAATGGGCGGGACTGGATTGGTTGCCTACGGCAAACCGTCTTGCTGCGCTCGGCTCGAACGGCGATCTCATCTACCGGAAGAGGAATGGGCGGGACTGGATTCGAACCAGTGAAGGCATAAGCCAGCAGATTTACAGTCTGCCCCGTTTGGCCACTCCGGAACCCGCCCTGAATTTCACGACGCGGGCGGCTCTGTGCCGGCGCGAGGCTCGAGGACTATGCGTTTGATGACGACTTTTTCCAAGGGAAAGTTGTTGCGGTCGGTGCGCAGGCGGCTGATTTCCTCGAGGTGTTCGAGGCCTTCCAAGATGCGGCCGAAGACGGTGTATTCTCCGTTCAGTGCGGGCAGGGGTTTGAGCGCGACGTAAAATTGGCTGCCGTTGGAAACGCGCGCGGGATTGATTTTGTTGTCGAGGCGGGCGGCGGCCACGGAGCCTTTTTTGTGGGGCAGGCGGATTTCGGCCGGGATGGTCCAACCCGGTCCGCCGGTGCCGGTGCGTATGCCGGGGCCGCGGCGACTGTAGGGGTCACCGGTTTGCACGAGGGTGCCGGGGAAGGCGCGGTGGAATTGCATGCCTTTGTAATAACGGGTGCGGGCCAGCTCCTTGAAATTTTCGGCGTGCAGCGGGGCGGCGGTGTCATAAAGACCGACGACCACCCGACGAAGGTCGCGCTCCTTGCCGACTTTGAGGTCCATGACCACGACGTCCGGGCCGAGCGTCTGCGCGTGAAGCGCGGGGGCAAGCAGGAGGCAGGCAAGGACGGTGAGAAATTTCATTGCAGGATGATTTGTGGAATGTGGACGGGAGGCAAGAGTGGAAGGGAAGTTTACAGTTTTCAGTGTTCAGTTTTCAGCGGGGCGGAAGATTCTGTGGCGGGGGATGGGACTTTGATGATGGTGGCGAAGTCTTCGTCGGCGAGGCCGGACTGGCAGGCTTGTTCGTAGAGGGAGAGCAGGGTGTCGGTCAGGGCTCGATGGGCGGGCGCGGCGGCGGCGCTCGCCAGGCGCAGGTCCTTGCGCATGTTGCGGGCGGAGAAGCGCGGGGCGAAATCGTGGCCGAGCATGCCGGGGAGCTTGAGGTCGGTGACGCCGGAGCGGGCGGCGTTGGTTTCGAGGGCGGTGGCGAGGATGTGGGGGTCGATGCCTTGGGCGCGCAGGAGTTGGATGGCTTCGGCGAGGGAAACGGCAGCGGCGGCGGAGATGATGTTGGTGGCCAGCTTGATCGCGCTGGCCTGGCCGACTTTGCCCATGGGAAGGATGGATTTGGCACTGGCGGCGAGGACGGGACGGGCGCGCTCCAGCGCGGCAGCTTCGCCACCGATGTAGTAGGTGATTTGGCCTTGGGCGGCGGCGTCGCGGCTGCCGGTGAAGGGAGCGTCGAGAAAGGCGGCGCCGGTCGCGGTAACTTCGGCCGCGAGTTCGCGCACGGTTTGCGGGGCCACCGTGGCGTGGCTCAGGACGACATGGCGGGTCCCGAGGGCGGGAATGAGCGCGCGCACCGTGTCGTGCAGGGCTTGGTCATCGGCGACGAAGATTTGCAGGATGTCCGCATCACGGGCGACGCTGGCGGGGTCCGGAGCGGGAGCCGGGAGTCCGTCGAAACGGCGATCGGTGCGGTTCCAAACGGCGAGCGGGAAGCCGGCTGATTGGACCCGGGCCGCGACGCGGGAACCGATGAGTCCGAGGCCGAAAACCCCGGCGCGCAGGCCGGAAGACATGGCAGGGCTTTAACCGTCAGCCGGGGTCGGGGTGGCCGGCGCGGCGGGCAGCTTGGTTTCGACTTTGGCCTCTCCGCGGAGGGTGTCGATCACGTTGCGGACCGCTTCGCGGCGTTTGCCGCCTTCAAGGTAGGAACTGACCTGTCCCTTGACCTCCTCGAAGGGCATGCTGCCGGCGTCTTTGCGGTCGGTCACGTTGATGACGTGCCAGCCGAATTTGGAACGGACGGGTTCCTTGCTGATGTCGCCCTTTTTCATGGCGAAGGCGGCGTTGGCGAATTCGGGGACCATGCGGTCCTTGGGGAAGAAGTTGAGGTCGCCGCCGGATTCTTTGGCGCCGGGTTCTTCGGACACTTCTTTGGCCACGGCGGTGAAGTCCTCTTTTTTCGAGGTGACACGCTCAAGGGCGCTGGCGGCGGCTTTTTTCTTCTCGGCCACGACATCATCCGTGGCGTCCTCGGGGACGAGGATGAGGATGTGGCTGGCCCGCACCATTTCGGGATGTTCGAATTCCTTTTTGTTTTCGTCGTAGAATTTTTTCACGTCGTCTTCCGAGACGGCTGCTTTGTCGCCGATTTGCCCTTCCATCCATTTCTGCTGCTGCATCATTTTTTTGACGCTGTCGCGGAAGGAGGATTCGGTTTCGCCGGCTTTGGTCATTTCGGTTTTGAAGACATCCTCACTGGGAAATTGGCTTTTGACCCGTGTGAGTTCCGCTTCGAGGTCGGCGTCTTTGATTTCCACCGAGGACGCCTTGCGCGAGATGAGTTTGTCCACGATGAGTTCGTCGAGGATTTCACGGTAGCCGGCCATCTTCTGGTCGGCGGTGAGGTCATCGGCGTTGATCCCCGAGGAGGCGAGGGCGCTGGTGAAAGTTTCCTCGAGGTCGGCGCGCGAGATTTTGTCGCCTTCGACCACGGCGACCGGGTCGGGAAGTTCGGGGGCGGCGGCTGGTTTGGAATCTTGCGCGGCAAGGGTCAAGGGGAGGAGCGCGGCGAGGGCGGCGAAGCCGGTGAAGCGGCGGAAGGTGAATTTCATAGAAACGCGAAACATGCCAGCAGGTGCGGCGGGGGGCGAGCGATTTTTTAGCCGGTGCGGCGGGCGAACCAATCCCGTGTCGCGGCATGCCGGGCGGCGAACAGGCGGGGGAAGACAAGGAGTCGACAGACGAGATCGCCCGCCGGTCCGCCCAGGTGCCAAGGGAGACGGAATTCCACCCGGTCGGTGAGCAAGGCGCCTGCGGGATGGGGTTCGAAGAGGTGGTGGTGGCGCCAGAGGGCAAACGGGCAGCGCAGGCCGGTGTCGATGAGCAGGCGTGGGCGGTCGACGGTTTCCCAACGGCCCGTCCAACGCAGGGTGAGCGGTCCCTGACGCACCGCGATGCTAAATTCCTCGCCGGGTTGCGCGCTTTGTCCTGCGCAGATTTCCAGGATGTGCATCCCGGGCGGGGAAATGTGCCGCAGATTGTGCGGATTCTCATGAAAAAGGAATAGTTCCTCCGGTGTGGCGGGCATCGGACTCGAGCGGGTGAAGACGGGCATGGGGTCGGTGGCGAAGGAAGTCTTGCCGGCAGGCTACGATTTTCGTTATTGCATTGGATTCGGTTCGCCAATAAGCGTTTCTCCTCCAAACCAACCAAATCTTATGTCCGACAAACCCATCGAAGAAAGAGTCAAAGAAATCATCGTCAAAGAACTTAGCGTCAATCCCGAGCAGGTGACGTCCACTGCCTCGTTCATCGAGGACCTCGGAGCCGATTCGCTCGACACCGTCGAGTTGGTCATGGCCTTCGAGGAAGAGTTCGGTGTCGAAGTGCCCGACGAAGAGGCAGAGAAGCTTCAGACGGTCGGCGACGTGGTCAAATACATCGAGGCCAACTCCTCGAAGTAAGGGCCGCTCGCAGTCAGTTTTCATGGCGACCCCGGGGTGCATTGCCCCGGGGTTGTTTTTTGGGGAGGTTGCGGCGGTCGGTCGCCACCGCTAGAAAAGGCTGCATGTTATCGGCTGATGAATCGCAGAGGTATGCGCGCCAGATAGCCCTGCCGGAAATCGGGGTGGGCGGTCAGGAGAAGTTGCGGGCGGCGCGCGTCCTGCTGATCGGTGCGGGCGGCCTGGGGTCACCGGCGGCGCTTTATTTGGCTGCGGCGGGAGTGGGCACCTTGGGGATCGTCGATCCGGACGAGGTCGAGCTTTCCAATTTGCACCGGCAGATTTTGCATGGCAGCGGGGATGTCGGCCGGGCCAAGGTGGATTCCGCGGCGGAGCGGTTGGCCGGGGTCAATCCTCACGTGCGGGTCGAACCGATCCGCGGGCGCTTCACCGCGGCCAACGCGCTGGAGTTGGCGCGCGGGTGGGATGTGGTGGTCGACGGGTGTGACAATTTTCCGACCCGCTATGCCTCGAACGATGCCTGCGTGGCCTTGGGCATTCCAAATGTCTATGGATCCGTCTGGCGTTTCGAGGGGCAGGTTTCGGTCTTTGCGCCGTATCGCGGTGGTCCGTGTTACCGCTGCGTGAATCCGCGCGCCCCGGCGGCGGGCGCGGTGCCCTCTTGTGCGGAGGCGGGGGTGCTCGGGGTCATGCCGGGTTTGATCGGCACGCTGCAGGCCCTGGAGGCGATCAAGCTGCTGACCGGGGTCGGTGATCCCATGATCGGACGTCTCCTGCATGTCGATGGCGCGGCGATGAAATTCCGGGAATTTAAACTGCGGTGTGACCCGCAATGTGCGCGCTGCGCGGAGGGGCGGAGAGATTTACCGGTTGAGGAAGAAGGGGTGTCATGTGCAGTCTCGGGAGCAATGAACGACGAGGAAATTTCGGTCCAGGACTTGGCCGCGGCACGGAGCGGCGGCACCCCGCATGTGCTGCTTGATGTGCGTGAAGCTTGGGAGTTGGCGGTGGCGAAGCTTGAGCCCTGTTTCCATGTTCCGCTCGGCGAGGTGGTGGCGCGGGTCGAGGAGATCCCGCGGAATGTGCCGGTTTACGTGCTGTGCCACGGCGGCGTGCGGAGCGGTCGCGCCGTGGAGTTTTTGCGCGGGGCGGGCTTCGGTCAGGCGAAAAATGTGCACGGCGGGATCGCGGCATGGTCGGCAGAGGTGGACGACAAGGTACCGACCTATTAGACCTTGGCCATGGATGCGATGTTGCGAGGGGAAGAGGGTTTGAAATTGGCACTGGGGCGCGTTCCGAGCGGACTCTACGCGGTCGGGGCGGTGCACGAGGGGCGCCGCATGGGGATGCTCTGCAGTTTCGTCGAGCAGGCGGGGTTTGAGCCGCCGATGATTTCCATCGCCTTGGGGGCGGACCGGCCGTTGCGGGTGGTTCTGGAGCGGGGGGAACTTTTTTCGGTCAATATTCTCGGGACGGAGGACAAAGCTTTGCTCGCCGCCTTCGCCTCGGGGCGCGAGGAGGATCCCTTTGCTGCTTTCGCACTGGTCGAAAACGGGCACGGGTTGCCGGAGTTGGCCGGTGCTCTGGCTTGGTTGGCCTGCCGGGCACGCGGTTCGGTGGCGGCCGGGGACCACGTCGTCTATGTCGCGGAGGTGGTGGAAGGCTGCTTGCACCGCGAGGTCGGGGAGCCGATGATCCGCGTCCGCAAAAATGGGCTCAGTTACTGACATGGATTTTCTTTTGAGCATCGCGCGCTGTCCGCGCACGGGGCAGAAATTGCACGAGGAGGGCGGACGCCTGGTCACGAAAGACGGCGCGTTGGCTTATCGTCTGGAAAACGGCATCCCGGTGTTGCTGGCCGGTGAAGCGGTGGAGGTGGCGCCATGACCGAACTCGAGACCTTGCGTCACTCTTGCGCGCACGTGCTGGCCGAGGCGATTCTGCGTCTTTGGCCCGAGGCGCAATTCGCGGCGGGCCCGCCAGTTGAGCAGGGGTTTTATTACGACGTCGATTTGCCGCACCGCATTTCACCCGAGGATTTCGCCAAGATCGAAGCCGAGATGCAAAAGATCATTACGGCCGACCAACCGTTCGAGCGGAAGGTGGTCTCGCGGGCCGCGGCGATGGAATTGGGACGGGCCGGCCAGCTGGCCGCGCTGGGCGAACGCGGGGTGCCGAGCCGTTACAAGTTGGATATTTTGGAGAACATTGCAGAAGGCGAGGAAATCAGCCTTTACCGCAACGGGGCCTTCACCGATTTGTGCGCGGGGCCGCACGTGGCCTCGACGGGCCAGATCGGGGCCTTTGCCCTCACCGCGGTGGCCAGCGCCTACTACAAGGGGGACGAGAGCAATCCGCAGTTGCAGCGCATTTACGGCATCGCCTTCGCCGCGCCGGAGGAGTTGGCCAAATGGCGCGAGATGATGGAAGAGGCGCGCAAGCGCGATCACCGCAAGCTGGGCAAGGAGCTGCAATTGTTCCATGTCGACGAGGCGGTGGGGGCGGGTCTTATTCTTTGGACCCCGAAGGGTGCGGTCGTCCGGCAGGAGTTGCAGAATTTCATCGGCGAAGAATTGCGGCGCCAAGGCTACGAGCAGGTTTTCACCCCGCACATCGGGCGGCTGGAACTTTTCCGGACCTCCGGTCACTACCCGTATTACGCCGACTCGCAGTATCCGCCGTTGGTCGAGCGCGAAACCTTGCATCGGCTGGCGGAGGAAGGATGCACCTGCGCGGATCTGGCCCATCGATTGGAGCAAGGCGAGATCGAGGGTTACCTGCTCAAGCCGATGAATTGTCCGATGCACATCAAGATTTTCGCCTCGCAGCCCCGCAGCTACCGCGACTTGCCGGTCAGGTTGGCGGAGTTCGGGACGGTTTACCGTTGGGAGCAATCGGGTGAGTTGAACGGCATGACGCGGGTCCGCGGGTTCACCCAGGACGATGCGCACTTGTTCGTCACGGAGGACCAAATGGGAGCCGAGATCCAAGGCTGTCTCGATCTGGTGAAAAAAGTTTTCCGCGCCTTCGACATGCAGGATTACCGGGTGCGCCTCGGGCTGCGCGAACCCGGGTCACACAAATACGTGGGCCAGGCGGAGGATTGGGACCGGGCCGAGGAGGCCTGCCGTCAGGCGGCCCGGACGCTCGGGGTGCCTTATAGCGAAGAGCGGGGCGAGGCCGCGTTCTACGGACCGAAGATCGACTTTGTGGTCCGCGACGTGATCGGCCGCGAGTGGCAACTCGGCACCGTGCAGGTCGACTTCCAATTGCCCGAGCGTTTCGATTTGCATTACACGGGGGCGGACAACAAACCGCACCGCCCGGTCATGATCCACCGTGCGCCCTTCGGTTCGATGGAGCGTTTCGTCGGTGTGCTGATCGAACATTTTGCCGGAGCCTTCCCCGTTTGGTTGGCGCCGGAGCAAGCGCGGGTCCTTCCGGTTTCGGAAAAAGTGGCCGACTACGCACAGGAAGTGGCCGCCGCGCTGCGCGGTGCCGGGGTGCGCGTCGCGGTGGACACCTCGCAGGACAAGCTCGGGGCCAAAATTCGTCTTGCACAGGTGGAGAAAGTGCCTTACATGATTGTCGTTGGCGCGAAGGAGGCCGAGTCGCGGCAGATTTCGGTAAGGAGCCGAAAAGCCGGCGACGAAGGTCTCCACGCCATTGACAGTTTCGTTGAGCGCATCAAAAAAGAAATCAGTGAAAGAGTTCTGTAGTCACTCCTGACATCCCGCACGCTCACGGGATTATCATCAATGCCTCGCCCCGCTTTTTCACGCGCACCCCAACTGCCCACCATCCGGGTCAACCACCGCATCCGCGCCCGCGAAGTGCGCGTGATCAACGGTGCGACCAACGAGCAGCTCGGGGTCCTCAAATTGCCCGACGCGCTGCGTAGGGCGGAGGAGTTGGGGCTCGACCTGGTCGAAGTGGCGGCCAATGCCAACCCGCCGGTCTGCCGTATTGTCGACTTCGGCAAATACCGCTACGAGCTGGCCAAGCAGGAAAAGGACAAAAAATCTCATGCCGGCAAAGTCAAAGAGGTCAAATTCCGGGTCAACATCGACAGTCACGATTACCTGACGAAAATTCGCCACGCCGAGGAGTTCCTCGACAAGGGCAACAAGTTGAAGGTGCAACTGCAGTTCCGCGGACGTCAAATGGCCCACCAGGAGCTGGGCATGGCGGTCGTGCTGCGGGGCAAAGAAGATCTCGCCACGATGGGCCATGTCGATATGGAGCCCAAGCTGGTGGGGCGAGCGATCAACATGGTCTTGAGCCCGCTGCCGGCCAACAAACGCAAACGACGATTCAAGCCGATGGAAATCGAGCCCGATGACGATAGCGCCGAGCCGGACGAGGTGGACGACGAGGAAAATTAAGCCGGGGTTCCGGTTGTTGCGGACGGTTCTTGCTCTTGGGGAAGTTTTCGGCGTCCGGAGATGCGGTCGATCGACCACGCCGCGTGTTCCCGGATCAGAGGTTCCGAATCCTGCGCCGCCTTTTGCAAGGCGGGCAGATCGTCCATGGTGCCGACATTACCCAGCGCCACGCAGACATTACGGAGGAATCCACGCCGCTTGGCCCTAAGGATAGGCGAGTTGCGGAAGAGGTCTTTGAACTGGCGCTCGTCGAGCGCGAGGAATTCACGCAGGGGCTTGGCCAGCAGGTCGGCGCGCGATTGCAGGTCGGCATCGCGCGAGGCCCGGGCGAAGCGGTTCCACGGGCACGCATCGAGGCAATCGTCACAGCCGAAAATACGGTCGCCCATCGCCTCGCGGAATTCCTCGGGAATGGGCCCCTTGTTCTCGATGGTGAGGAAGGAGATACAGCGGCGGGCATCGAGCTGGTAAGGGGCGGTGATGGCCTGCGTCGGGCAAGCCTCAATGCAGCGGGTGCAGCGTCCACAGCGGTCGGGCAGGGGAGGGTCGGGCGCGAATTCGAGGGTGGTGAGAATGATCGAGAGAAAAAACCAGGTCCCCAGCTCCGGATGGATCCCCATCGTGCTCTTGCCATGCCAGGACACGCCGCAGGCTGCCGCCCAGTCGCGTTCGAGGACCGGCCCGCTGTCGACAAAGCACCGCTGTTGCCCGCCGGCTTGCGTGAGGCGCGCGGCGAGGGTTTCGAGGCGCGGGGCGATCACCTCGTGGTAATCGTCGCTCCAGGCGTAGCGGGCGATGCGGCCGGTCCCGATTGCCGGGGTGGCGTCGCGGAGATAATTCGTGGCCAGGACAATGACCGACTTGGCACCGGCGAGGACTCGCCGCGGATCGCGGCGGTCCTCCTCGGTGCGCCGCATCCATTCCATGGTGGCTTGGCGTCCGTCGTCCAACCACGCGCCGAGCGCCTCGGCATGCGGTGCCGGTCCGGCCGACGCGAATCCGCAGAGGTCGAATCCCAGTTGCTGCGCCATGGCGCGGATTTCGTCCTTGTTCATGACCACAGGTCGCGCACGTAGACGCGGAAGTCGGTGTCCTCCCGGTAACCGTGCTTCGCGTAGAGGGCTTGGGCGGCGGTATTTTCATGGGCGGTACTCAGGACCACCTCGCAAGCCCCGGCCGCTCTGGCGCGCGTATGGACCGCGTCGAGGAGGAATTTGGCCACCCCATGGCGCCGGTGGGCGGGTGAGACAAACAAGTCGTGAAGAATCCATGCCGGGGCGAGGCGCAGGGAGTTGTGGGTGTGATGGCAAAGGGCGAACCCCACCAGCTCCCTGCCGTCAAAAGCGCCCAGGCAAGTGGAGTCATCGGCCCCGAGGCGTTGGGCGAGAAAGTTGTTTTCCGTCTCCAACGCCCGCGGCACGCCGTAGAAGTCAAGGTAGGCGCCGAAGAGCGGAGAGAGCCGGGGGAGGTCGGCGGGGAGGAGAGGGCGAATGGTGATGGTGTTGCGGGTGTAGTGCTTCGGGCTTAGGAAAAAGACGCGATTTAGGCGTTAGCAGGTCTTGCCGCTGCTGTCGATGCTTAGAAGCCAGCAACAACCCGCGCGGACCAAGCTGGCTGACAAGCTGCTACTGCTTGCCGAGTCGTGAGCTGATTTCTGGGTGCGAACGACGTTCGCGGGGCGCGGGCGTGGTGGGGGCTGAAACGTGCGATTTATTTGCGCGAGGATGGCCTGTGGTGGGCTTTCCACCTCACCACAGGCAACAGGCAAAGAGCCAAAGATCAAAGGGAACCCTTCCGGCGCTTCCAAAAATAGATCGCTCCTGCTCCCAGCAACAAAAGCGCATAGGTCGAGGGCTCGGGGATGCTGAGAGAAGGGACACTCGCGACACGAAAACCCATGATGTTGCTCACGCTCGTCGGGATGCCGCTTAAGTTCCGGCTCGAGGAGCGCAAGTAGAGCTCGGGGTCCTGCCAGTCGCCTCCGCGGATCGCGCGACTCTCGGACGAAGAGCTGTTTGTGCCATCAAAGGCACTCTCGCTCCACTCCCACACGTTGCCGCCTTGGCCCATCGTGCCATAGGGACTCAAGCCTCCAGCGCTGGCCACTATGGCCGGAACCGAGGCAACGTTATTGTAAACCGCACTGCCCGCATCGGTCCCGCTGGCCACCGCCGTCGGGACGCTGCTGCTCGCCGTCGGATAGAGGAAGTAGTTTGTCCCAGCCGCGTTGTAATACGCCGCCTTGTACCACTCGTTCTCGCTGGGCAGAAAATAGTAGGCATCCTTGTTGCGGTAGAGATTGGTCCCTCCCGCCGTCCAGGCCTGCTCGCTGCTCCACAGAGCCATGCTCCAGATACCGTTGCTGATGGTCAGATCATAGGCTGCCGTCTTCCCCGAGTCCGTGTTAAGAAAATTGACGAAGGCTGCCGCCTCATACCAGCTGATGTAGGCCGCTGGCTGGTTGCCCGTCCATGACCCCGCCGTCACGTTGGCCATCCCGCTGGCCGTGGCCTTGGTGATGGTGTCTTGGGAGATTTCATATTTCCCCACGCGGTATTCGTAAGGCACCGCGCCATAGGTGGTGGTATCAGCCGCGTTGCCCGCGTGGCCGATGTCAACGAAGTCGATGGTGAACTCGTTGCCGCTTGTGCCGAAGGTATCGGCCTGCGCGGAGGGTTGGATGGAGAGAGTGACCGCGGCAAAGAGCACGGCGGCAGCGAAGGAGTAGACGGGTGATTTCATCATTTGCGAGGGAAAGGTATATTCATTCTTCCGACGTGCAACCGCAAATTTACCGGCGGCGACCGCGGGTCGGACCGGCCCTCAGCCGTATTCATGCAGAAGAGTTGACCCACCGATGGCACTGATCACAGAAGGTTGTCGGGTAGTCTGACTCCTGATGGAGGCCCCACCATCTCGTGATTCCCCCTCAAGGCCCACCAACATTGTGATCATTCAGAAAACCAGCGGTGGTATCCGTGCAGACCGTGGTTCAAATCCATCGTTCCGGCTCAGGTTGCGGAACTTCATTTTTCAACTTTTCTCTTTCCGGGAGTAAGGGCACAGTAAGCATGCCACTTCCCGAATTAGCGGACGCCCACCTCTCAAGCCCCGATCTAGGCAATGCCCGACCAAGAAATCATTCGCTTCCATCTGCCGGTTCCGGCCGGCAACAGCCCGGAGAGCAAAAAGCGATTTTTTTACCAAAACTGCCCTTTTCAACGAGTTTTTCGCCCGATTCGTCGAAAAGCACTGGACTAAAAAGAGAATTCGTGTGGACACTCCTGTGTATTTTTGCACCCGCTAGACCGCGCAGTAAAATTAAATTACACCGACTACACCACTGGCACAACAGAAACGAAAAACCACCATCACTTATCACCCGTAGTCTGCTATGTCTGCAGTTTGGCGCAGGCAAATAGCGAGTGCAGGCAATCATCTAAACCACAGCATACCGTCCAAAATTGAGTCACGTAGAAAACGATATCTCATCACTAAATTTTCCTCCAAACTAATATTAAACCATCAAAAATAAAAATATGAAATTCTTAATCACCTTGGCAACTGTTCTTATCTTTTCTTCTCTCGCTCGAGCAGACAGTGGCCCACTCATTATGGAGTGGGGTATAGCGGAGCGGTATGGCTTTGTCTTGGAGGTGACCGGCGGCGTTCCGTTCTCTAACCAGAGTTTAAATCCTCCCATCGGGACATTACTCACGCCGAGTCCAAATGCAGCTTATGGTTACGTTATATTTAATGAATTAGACATGAATATTTGGGCGGCGAACGGAACTCTTTTGGGAAGTATTATCGCAAAAACCAAGTATGTGGCAGAAAACGAGAATTATGGGATGAATTATCCGTATGCGACAGGGAATTTTACCGGGTCCACTTATCTCCAGGATGCAACTCTTGCATTCACTTACGATGAATCGAAAAGCACGCTTCCCAATGACGGTAATCCATACAATGAGAGATGGTGGTATGATCTAAGTATTTTCCCGGCAAACTTTAATATCGGTCCAGCAGTAATTCCGAATGCGGGATGGGCCAATGGTCTGGGTAACGCCGAATCAATAGGTGTCAACGGGATGGGGTTCTGGGCCATCGATTACGGCATGGATTTCATCCCCAACTCCGAAGACCCCAATGATTATCGGTGGTATGCCAACGACAATGCCATCTGGCAATCCACGAAAAACATCACAGGCTACGGTTACGGCAGTCGGGCTTATGCAGTCCAATTACAGCAAGATGCCACAACAGGCGAATGGAGTGGTGCCGAAGGGACCGGCGTGGCTCATGATGGATGCTGGCAAATTGACATCAAAATCGGGTCTAACGGCACTCTCAACACATTGGTTGGCGGAGACGGGACATTTTGTGAAACATTTTATCTTGCTGAGCGAAAGGAGTTGTACCCCGGTGTTGCTAATTACTTGGACGGTAGTGCTGCAGGTGGGGACGGGGGATATGGCAGAGAGATTGATATTATGGAAACAAGCTGGAACGGCTACGGCGCGACCATGAGTACTGCTCCAGGCCCCCAAGTAAATCTTCCAACCGGAAACAATACGGGTTGGTTGATTAATGCGGTAAACGGGAATGATGGAGTCAACCAGAAAGGCGCGGACTGGTCAGAGGTTGGCGGGGCACCCACCCCCGACTTCGTAACTTTTGGTATATTAATCCGGGGTGATGACCTCTGGTTTTACGCGAACAAGCCGAACGGAGATCAATGGTATTGCATCGGCCCCATCACAAAATCCAATACCACCTATGAGCAAGCCGGGCCCTTTGTTCCTTATATTGGAACATGGAACAATGGAAGCCCAAGTCCAGGTGACGTAATACCTGACGGAGAGTTTGTCACCGGTTATAAGAATTTTGTCTATGTTGCGGAATCGGATGCGAAAATCGCCGGTTTTAACCCCAAGGATAATCCGGAAAAGTTTGGCCCTGCGCTCAGCGCCGGAGCCGATCAGGATGGGGACGGCATCGCCAATCTGATGGAATATGTGCTCGACGGCGGCGACCCAGTCGTGCCCTCCCTAGCGATTCTACCGACCCTCTCAAGCGTGGGGGACAACTTCGTGCTGAGCTACTCGCGTCGTGACGCGTCGGAAGCGGACACCACTCAGATCGGCCAATGGAGCACGGACCTCGCGAGCTGGAATGATGTTGAGCCCGTGGTCGTCAACGAAAACGGCCCCTTGGCGGACGACATGACCGTCACCGTGCCCAAGAGCAATGCGGAGAACGGCAAATTATTCTTCCGCTTCAAGGTGACCATGCCGTAGGGCCAGTGCCCTAAGATCCCGCGGAGACCGAATCCATTGATTCCTTCTCAGGTCCCTCGTTGGATTGAGTAGGTGGTTGAGCGGGGGTGGCTTAGCCCGCTCGCCGCGAGGGCATTCGGGAAGAACCTTTGGCCAGTGCCCGGCTCAACGATCAATGTCCCTGCGACTTTGGAGCTGTAGCCCGGCCCGGGGCAGATGGACTTGATGGCGTCGTCGGAAGATGTCCTCTTGGCGGTAAAGCGGCAGGTGATCGACGTATTTGCCCACGATGACGGCGGCCAAGAGTCCCGGGGCGGCGATGCAGCGTTCTTGCAAAGTTTCGGGCAGGGGCGCAATGACCGGCGGCTCTTGGCGCCGCTGGCGGCGGACATATTTGCGGCGGATCAAACGACGCAGCAAAAACCGCGCGGGTTCATAATCAAGCTGCTCACTGACCTCCGCGCCGATCAAGCGGTATTGCTCCGGGGCAGCTTGCACCTCGTCCGGCTCGAGGACTTCCTCCACCACCGGCAGATCCTGCGGCCAACGCTCGCGTCGCGTGCGGCGCGGCTCAACGGCGGCTCTGGGCGGATCGGCCTCCTGCAGCGAGGAGGCCCTGGCTTTTCCCTCCGCGATCCCGGGCAGCTCGAGCAAAAGCAACTGCAACTGGGCGGGATCGAGCTTCTCGCTGCTGGTGCCGAACAGGCGCCGCACCAACCCATCGACCTTCTGCTCCATCAAACGCAGCAGTTGCTCCAACCGCGCGTTCTCGCGATGCAGCCGCGCGTTGTCTTCATCGCGCTTGGCGATCTCGGCCAAAAGTTGCTCGCGGTTCAAGTGCTGCACGCATGTCATAGTCAGCACTTCGCGTGCCAAGATGACATCTCAACCGCGCCTCGTTTTTTCTTCCCGCTCATACCACGGCCGCAGCTTGGCCCCGCGCAAATCCACACCGTCGGTCAACATGGCCAACGCTTCCGGCCGCAACCGCAACGTCTTCTTGCCCTCCGTGTCCCGCGGCCACGAAAAGGTTCCCTCCTCCAGCCGCTTGCTCAACAGCCACAGCCCCGTGCCATCAAAGTAGAGCATCTTCAAACGCGTCCGGCGCCGGTTGCCGAAGACAAAGAGCGCCCCGCTCTGCAACTGCTCCTTCATCACCGTGCCCACCAACCCCGCCAGCCCCTCGAACCCCTTGCGCATGTCGCAGGGTTCCAAGGCCACGAAGACCCGCACCGATCCGGCAAAACTCAGCACCGCTCCACCCCCATCGTCCGCAACATCTGCCCGGCCCACGACGCCTGCTCGACATTGCTCACTTCCAGCCACACCGCTGCACCGATTTGCACACGCAGCGTGCCGCTCGTCGGCGGAGCCGTCACCACTTCACGCTCGGGCACCGCTTCCACCCAATGCACCGTCGCCGCCGTTGCCAAACTCGCCGCCCCGCCATTCTTGCGCCGCCGCTGGATCCACCAAGCCAGGGTCGAATACTTCACTCCAACCAAGGCCGCAAACGCCGCCCCGCTCATCCCGCTGCGCTCATACTCGTCGAGGATCTGCTCGCGCTTCTCCCGCGGCGTGCGCACACGGCCCAATGTGTCCTGAACCAAGATCTCTCCCGTCGTTGTCGTATCTGTCATGCCAACAGACTATGACGACTACGACCGTTACGGTAGGGGGTGCTTGGCGTGACGCTTACGCTGTTTCAAAGAGATTGAGGCGGAACATGTCCAAGGCGAAGCGTCTGGTGCAACTGGGGACGCAGTCGCCGCTGTTTCAAAGAGATTGAGGCGGCGAAATCTGCGCACAATCGCTGTTAGCGAGATCGAAGGACGCAGTCGCCGCTGTTTCAAAGAGATTGAGGCGGCTTCAGTGTCGCTGGCCTCCGCAAAGGACTCCGCGACGCAGTCGCCGCTGTTTAAAAGAGATTGAGGCGGGACCTCTACGGGGTCGAGCGCAAGAAGTATGAGTCGACGCAGTCGCCGCTGTTTCAAAGAGATTGAGGCGGTCGTGACCCGTTGCCACTTTGGTGGTGGAGCGCCGGACGCAGTCGCCGCTGTTTCAAAGAGATTGAGGCGGCGAACGGGGTCCTATGGACTACCTCGTTTCAAGACGACGCAGTCGCCGCTGTTTCAAAGAGATTGAGGCGGAGCTCCGGCTTTACCTCAACAAGTTGGTCTCGAAGACGCAGTCGCCGCTGTTTCAAAGAGATTGAGGCGGTTGCCGTTGCTCTCGCTGCTGTGACGCGGCGAATGATCTCAGCGCAGCACGTTTAACGGCTCTGATGCTGTCGTCGCTAGACAATGCAGACTTCTTACTGCGCCTTTTAGCTGGCCTGGCTTTTGATTCGATCGGTTTCCCCGCGAGAGTCGGCACGAAACCGGACTGTCTCACCTGCTCCAAGATCTCTTCCATCGTTGGAGGATTGTTTAAGGCGTAAAAGCGTGCCTCGTAGGTATCCTTGATCAGTTGCCGCTCGCGGTCGTCCTCGAAGCTCTCCTTCGGAATCTTGGTAGACGAGATTGGGGCTGGCCGAGGCGGCGCGACTTTCGGTGAGGTTTTCATTGGTTAGATCTGTTCGTTCTTGAAGAGCCCCTTGTCCCGAAACATCTGCACGGCTCGGTCCTCGAATTCCTGCCAGGATTCCGTCTCTCGTTTCCCTAAGAGTCCGAGCGAGAGCTTGGAGGTCAAAGCCCTCGCCTCCCGTTTGAAGTTGTCCTCCCAATCCGGTGGTAGATCTTGATCGTTGGCGGCGTCTTTCATCGTAGTCCCTCTACCCTAGGGCGAGTTGTCAACCATCTCCACGGTTCAGTGGGTCATAGGCTCGGGCTTCGTGTCCCGGCCTGAACAAAGGAAAAAGTTTTTAGGCCCTCATATCTATCATTTGGGCGCAAATCGGGGGGTAGGGGGGCTACCGTGGTGGGGGCCGTGGTGGTCGTTTTACGCCTCACTTGCTGCCAATTCGCTGCCAAAAATCGACGCCTTTTGGTGCTTTTTGCCGCCGTTGCGTGCCGCTCCTTGCCACCAACAAAAAGCCCGCGAAGCTTGTATTTAAGCGGATTCGCGGGCTTTTTAAGAGTGGCTGGCCCGCATGGACTCGAACCATGAATAACGGCTCCAAAGGCCGCTGTGTTACCATTACACCACGGGCCAGTAATGGTGATGAGCAGAGTGGCTCAAGCGGGGTGCGGGTGCAAGCTTGGGGATTGGAGATTTGAAATTTTGGATCTCAGAAGGTGAGAGGACGGCGGGTTGGAGATTGGAACTTTCGGATTGGCCCGGAGCCTGTTGCGCTCTCCTGAAACAAGGTCAGGAGCGGCACTCAGAGGGTTGGGCTTGTTGCGATCCGCTGACGTGAGGTCAGGGGCGCGCGTCGCTCTGAAAAGAAAAGACCCGGAGAGTTTCCTCTCCGGGCCTCGGTTTGGTGCGCGAAATTCGCGCGACGCAATGGTTTTAGCTGCAGCCTTGGCTCGTGCCGCACTCGGTGCAGACGCCGCAGGCTCCGGCGCGGATCACTTTGCTGCTGCCGCAGTGGGAGCAGGTGGTATCCATGAACATCGTGCCGAGGGCGCCCTGGATGCGTTCAGCGTGGGTCGCGGTGCCGGCCATGGCCACCGGGGTGCCTTCGCTGTTCTGCGTCTGGGTGATGACGTCGATGATCTCGCGCTCGCCGGTGCGCGGGAGGTCGGTCACCGGGCGGTTGACCGCACGGCGTTCCATTTCCGGGATTTCCCTCATGGGAAGTTCCGGCTGGTTGCGGTTGGGCGCGGTGGCTTCTTTGTAGCCCTTGATGAATTGGCAACCGAGCCAGCGGAACACGTAGTCGGTGATGCTGCTGGCGTTGCGGATGTCGGGGTTCTTGGTGAATCCGCTGGGCTCGAAGCGCTGGAAGGCGAACTTCTTGACCAAGCTCTCGAGGGGAACGCCGTATTGCAGGGAGATCGAGGTGAGGGTCGCCACGGTGTCCATGAGGCCGCCGATCGTGCTGCCCTCTTTGGCCATTTGGATGAAGAGTTCGCCGGGTTGGCCGTTCTCGAAGAGGCCGACGGTGACGTAGCCTTCGTGGCCGGCGATGTCGAATTTGTGGTTGAGCGCGACACGGGTGTCCGGCAGGCGGTGGCGTGACGGTTGGTCGAGCTTGGTCCGCAGGGAGCCGAGATCGTTTTCCAGTTCGATGATCCGCTCCTCGAGTTCGTTCTTGGTCGAGAGTTCGGCTTCGAGCTCGGCACTGCCGGTGCCGTGTCTTTTCTTGTCGGTGACCACCGGCGCGGAGCGCTTGGATCCGTCGCGGTAGACGGCAATGGCTTTAAGGCCAAGTTTCCAGCCATCCACATAGGTGTCGACGATGTCATCGATCGTGGCGTGCTCGGGCAGGTTAACCGTCTTGGAGATGGCCCCGGAAAGGAATGGCTGGGCGGCGGCCATCATGTGGATGTGGGCGTGGTAGCTGAGGCTGCGCTCCCCGCGCATGGGCTTGAAGGCGCAATCAAAGACGCTGGTGTGTTCGGCGCGGAGTCCGCTGGTGACGGTCTGGCCGTCTTCTTCGACGTCTTCGATCGTGTCGTATTTGTCGATGTGGGCGATGATCGCTTCGATCTCCGTCTCGCCGTAGCCGAGTTTTTGCAGGGCGGGGCGGACGGTCTGGTTGACGATTTTAAGCATGCCGCCGCCGGCGAGGAGTTTGTATTTGACCAAAGCGATGTCGGGTTCGATGCCGGTCGTGTCGCAGTCCATGAGGAATCCGATGGTTCCGGTGGGGGCGAGCACCGTGACTTGGGCGTTGCGGTAGCCTTGTTTTTTGCCGAGTCGCAGAGCGGTGTCCCAGACTTGGCGGGCCTCCTTGAGCAGGTAGTCGAATTCGGCGGAGGCCTGGATCTCCTCGACCGCGTCACGGTGGAGTTGGATGACCTCGAGCATGGAGTCCACGTTGTCGGGGGCGACGGTCTTTTTCACGCCGCTGGCCCGGGAGTCTTTGTAGCCGGGGAAGGGCCCGGTGATGCCGGAAATACGGGCGCTCTGTTCGTAGGCGTGTCCGGTCATGATGGCGGTGATCGAACCGGCGAGGGCGCGGCCCTCGGGGCTTTCGTAGCCGTGGCCGTAGCTCATGATGAGCGCGCCGAGGTTGGCGTAGCCGAGGCCGAGGGTGCGGAAGATGTGGCTGTTTTCCGCGATGTATTTGGTCGGGTAGCTGGCGTTGTCGACGAGGATTTCCTGCGCGGTGATGTAGATGCGCACGGCAGCTTTGAATTTTTCGACGTCGAAGGTGTTGTCTTCGCGTTTGAACTTCATCAAGTTGAGTGAAGCAAGGTTGCAAGCGGTGTTGTCGAGGAAGAGGTATTCGGAGCACGGGTTGGTCGAATTTTGTTGCCCGGTACCTTTGCAAGTGTGCCACTTCTGGATGGTGGTCTCGAACTGCATGCCGGGGTCGCCGCAGACGTGCGTGCCTTCGGCGATTTTGCGCAGGAGATGGCGGGCCTCTTTTTTCTCGCAGGGCTTGCCGTCGGTCACCCGGACCGTGGTCCATTCGCGTCCCTTGAGGGCGGCGTCCATGAATTCATCGGTCACGCGGACGGTGAGGTTCTCGTTCTGATACATGACCGAGCCGTAGGCTTCGCCGTTGAACGAGCCGTCATAGCCTTGCTCGATGAGGGCCCAGGCTTTGCGCTCCTCGCGCATTTTGGCCTCGATGAATTCTTCGATGTCGGGATGCCAATCCTTGAGCGTGTTCATCTTGGCCGCGCGGCGGGTTTTACCGCCGCTTTTGACCACGCTGGCCACTTGGTCGTAAACTTTGAGGAAGGAAAGCGGACCGCTCGGTTTGCCGCCGCCGCTCAATTTTTCACGGGTCGAGCGCAGGGTGGAGAGGTCGCTGCCCGTGCCGCTGCCGTATTTGAAAAGCATGGCTTCGCTCTTGGCCAGATCGAGGATGCTTTCCATGTTGTCCTCGACGGACTGGATGAAGCAGGCGCTGGCTTGCGGGTATTCGTATTGGGTGGCAGCGCGCTCGGCTTCGCCCGTCAGGCGATTGTAGAAATAATTGCCCTGACCGGCGTTCTGGCCGATGCCGTATTGCTGGGCGAGGCCGACGTTGAACCACACGGGGCTGTTGAAGGCACCGTGCTGGTGGAGGCAGAGCCAGGTCAGGTCATTGTAAAAGGCCTCGGCGCTGGCCTTGTCGGCAAAGTAACCGTCGGCTTGGCCGAAGTCGGTGATGGTGCGGGTGACGCGGTGGATGAGTTGGCGGATGGAGGATTCGCGTCCGCCTTTGTGTGGGTCGGTGCCATTGGAGACGTCGCCGTAGAAATATTTCGAGACGGCGATCTTGGTGGCGAGCGGACTCCAGCTGCTGGGGACTTCCACGTTTTCTTGTTTGAAGATGACCTTGCCCGAATCGTCATTGATCTCGGCCGTGCGCTTGTCCCATTCCACGTGGTCGAAGGGCGAGCCGGCTTGGGTGTGGAAACGTTGTTCGAATTTGAGGCCCTTCGACTTGGGGTCGGTGATGCGGGGACGGCCGGCGGCGGGCTTGGTCCCGCGGGCGGGTGCCGGGCGCGTGACGGCCGGTTTGCTGGTCTTGGAACGGAAGGATGAGTTTGTTGCGATCATAGAATCTTGTCTCGTAGGGGAAGGTTTGGCGCCATCCAGTCAATCCTTGGGGGGAGATCACTGGTCGACCCGACACCACTATATGTGGGCGAGTTGTTCTATAAAGCCACAATCGCTGGGGGGCGAAAAGAGTTTTTTTCGGGCTGGGGTGATAAATTTTTATTGCCTGTGCCACAACAGTTTATGAGGGTGCTTGCGGGTCTGAAAGTTGCTTTTTGGCGACTTATTTGCGGGCCTGGCTCCCGCGAGGCCTTTATTTATCGGACTTCGCGAAGGCCTCGGCCCGCGAGGCGAGAATTTGAGCCAATTCGCGCTTGGTCGGATAGTGGGAAGGCGGTTGTTTGTCCTCTAGCAGGGCAAAACCGGGTCCGTAGGCCGGCCCGTTCAGCACGGTGGCGTCGCAGTGACTCTGCGTGAGCTGCGCCCGGGCCATGTCGGCCGCTTCTTCACCGCTGCCGGTGAGTTCGTATTTCCAGCCGACAATCCAGGCCTGGGGAAACCATTCACGGAGGAGCGGAAGAATTTTGGCGGAGGGCTCGAGGACAAGATGGAGGCGCGGGAGGTGGCCGGGGATTTTGGGCGAATCGAGGAGGCAACCGTCGGGCCCCTGCACGGCGGTGACGGTGTAGTCGGTGAGGGCGGCGGCGTGGAAAATGGCGCGGATGCCGGCCGCGCGGGTTTCGGCGAGATTTTGGAGGGCGACGGCGAGATCTTGGTTGGTGGTGAACTCGTGGAGGAGCGCGCCGCTTGGTACCTGGGTGTGGGTGGCACCGTGCGCACGGAGGAGAATGGGTTGAAAGCCGCGGGCGGCGAGTGCTTCGGCCAGAAGCGCACCGATTTCGCCGGTGGCGAAGTTGGTCATGCGGCGCACCTCGTCGATCGGGGCGGAAGCGGGTCCGGTGGTGATGACGGCAAGCATGAGAGGAAGATGCCTTCGGTGATGGCCTGAGACAAGGTCAGGGGCGCCGCTGGGAGGATGGGAGATTTGAAATTTCAGATTTGAGAAGGCGCGGGTCAGGCGATGATTTCGCGGACGGCGGCAAACATGTCGCGGGCCGCGATATAGCCGAAGTGGCCTTGCGGGCTGATGATCAGGCGGGCGCCGTTCCAAGCCCGGGCAAGGGCCTCGACGCGGTCGGGCGGCGCGATGCGGTCGTAGGCCCCCACACCGAGGACGATGCGGTCGGGCGGCGTGGTTGGGCGGGTGTGGAGCGGGGAGGTCAGGTGCGCGTGGCGATTGGTCATGGCGGCGTCGATGCCATGGCGGCGGAGAAGATGGCGAATGGTGGCTCCGGCCGGGCTTTGCCAGATGGCATGTTCGGTGTCGGTGATGGGCTGGAGAAGGGCGATGAACGAGATGTCATCTTCGAGGGAAGCGAGCAGGGCTCCGGCCCACGCCCCGTAACTTGTGCCGTAAAGGCCGAACTCGCGGCAGCCACGGGCACGGAGCCAGGACATGAGTTGGCGGAGTTCGCTCACCGCCTGGCGCAGGCCTTGGCCATTGCGGATGAGGTCGGCGGTGATGGCGAGTTCGCCGTTGAGGTAACCGCGCGGGCGGCGGGTGTAATGGAAGGGGAGGTAAAGGAACGCGGCGTTCCAGCCGAGGGCGTTGAATTCGGCGGCCAGGCGGCGGTAGCCGGTGTCGTCGACCGACATGAGGGCGTGGAGGATGAGGACGGTCGGCGCGGCGTATCCGCCTGGACAAAGCTGAAGCCAGGCCGCCGCGCGGTCGTTTTCTGCCCGGCCGCTGGGGTGGGGAGTGGGCCAGACGAGCATGGTGTCGGACGCTTCGACCGGCTCGAGCGGCGGGGAGGAGTAAAAGGCCTGGCGGTCGAGGGGTGCGCACGCGTCGAGGTAAACCCCGAGATTTTCCCGTGTCGTGGCCTCGTGCCCGTGGCGCCATTGGGCGAGGTTGAGCAGGGCGCAGGTCGCGGTGTCGGTGACCCGGGACCAAGGGCGACGGAGGAATGTCATAGCGCGCGCCCTTTGCGTTTTTGCGGAGTCTGCGGGAGAGAATCCTCGGGGACATGCTCCTCGTGCACGGTGCGAAGGTAGAGTTCGCGGATTTTCTGCCCGAGGAGATGCTCGAAGGATTCGCGGGCGGCGGACTTGTCGCCGCCGGCGCCAGGCGGCGCGAGCGGAGGGCCGAAGGCGATCCAGACCGGGGTATGGCGCCAGGGGAACCAACGGCCGGGATCGTAGAGTGCGTCGGTGCCGATGACGGCGCAGGGAATAACCGGAGCCTGGGTCATTTGCGCAAGAGCGGCCACGCCAGGTTTGAGCGGGGCGCCTTCGAGCACGGAGGTCGGGCCGGTGCGGAGTCCGCCTTCGGGGAAGACGCCGATCAGGCGTCCGCGTTTGAGGCGGTCGATGGCCGTGCGTACGGCGGTGTAGTCCATTTTACTGCGGCCCACGGGGAAGGAACCGATCGAGCGGAGCACGGCGGCAAGGACGGGCTGGGTGAAAAGTTCCTCCATGGCCATCCAGTCGATCTGCCGGTCGGTGCTGATGCCGAGGAGGGGCGGGTCGAAGTGGCTGATGTGATTGGGTGCGATGATGGCGGGTCCGGTCGGCGGGACGTTTTCCCCTCCGATAACCCGGCGGCGGGTGAAGGGGGTGAGGACGATACGGAAAAAGTGCGAGACGAGGCGGTAACCGAAAGCGGAGAGCATGCGGGCGGCTTTTTACGATGCGGAGAGGAAAAACCCGCGTTGTTTTTCCGAAATGGGCATTCCGAGCTTTTCCATGACCAACATCATGTCCTCCCACACCTTGCGCTTCTCCACATTGGATCCGTTGCGCAGGAGATACGATGGATGATAAGTGGGGAGCAGGGGAATATTTTCGAAGGTCAGCCAGCGGCCGCGCAGGGTGGACATGGATTGGTCGGCGCCGGTCAATCCGGTCATGGCCGTTTTGCCGAGGGCGACGAGCACGCGTGGTTGGATGATGGCGATCTGCTCGCGGAGGTAAGGAAGGCAGCGTTGCATTTCGAGGGTTGCCGGCGGACGGTTGCCCGGGGCGCCGGGTTCGATGTCGGGGCGGCATTTGAGCACATTGGCGATGTAGACGTCCCCGCGCGACAGGCCCATGGCGCCGATGATTCTGGTCAGGAGTTCCCCGGCGCGGCCGACAAAGGGTTCCCCCTGCTTGTCTTCGTCCGCCCCGGGGGCCTCGCCGACAAACATAAGGTCGGCCTGCGGGTTGCCGGTCCCGAAGACGGTTTGGGTGCGTGAGGCAGCGAGGTTTTCGCACTGGCGGCAGGCGCGGACGGCCTCGTTCAGCGCGACAAGACGCGCTGAACGAGGCATTTCAGATTTCGGATTTGAGATTTCAGACGTTTGCGCGGCTGGCGTTTGGCTCAGGCGCGCGAGGGATTCGCGGGTCACGCCTGTCCGCGTGCGACCAAGAAGGGTGCGGCGGGTGCGGAGGGATTGCTCGAGGAGTGCGGTGGCTGCTTGGAGAGAGGACATGGTTGGGTGGAAGGATTTCAGATTTGAGATTTGGCTAGGGGCTGTCTCGCTTTCGCTCGGCTCAGACGGGTGGTTTCGAGGGCTTCTTTGCCGGGTGGCCATCGGGGAGAGCGGCGTTGAGTCTCTCGATAAAGGCGTCGGCTTTTTTCTTCTGCTCGTGACGGTTGCGCCCGGCGTTATTGAGATGTCGTTGGCCTTCGATGGGGGAGTTTTGCAACGAATCGGCCCAAGCGCGAAGCTGGCGCGAGCATGACTCGGCCTGGGATTTCAGATTAGAAATTTGAGATTTGAAATCTTCGAGCGCGGGGCGCCTTTCGAAAAAATTGAGCATCGACCGGACTTCTCCGGGCGAGCCGCGGGCGATGTAGAGGAAGTTGAGCAATTCATTCGTCGTCCCGCGCTCGAAGCCTTCAGCGATGTTGTTGGAGACGGAGAGGGAAGCGCGGTCGAGTTGGTCGCGTTTGGACCAAGTGATGCGGTCTTTGGCCGCCATGATGAAGTCCTCGCAGCCTTCGGCGAGAGCTATGGCGTCATTCCAGACAGGGAGATCTTCGAAACGCTGGTAGGTCATGTGTTGGGAATTTCAGATTTCAAATTTGAAATTTGAGATTTCACAGAGGATGGTTCGCTTTGATCCAAGCGATGGCTTCTTCGGTCGTGGTCAGCGTGCCTTCGAGTTGTGCGGTTTGCACGGCTTCCAGGATTGGGCCGAAGTGGGGGCCGGGTCTCCAGCCGAGGGCCATGAGGTCGTGGCCGGTGACGAGCGGAGGCGGGATGAGGGGTTCGTTGGCGAATTCTTCGGCTTTGGTTTGGAGAAAATCGTAGTTGTCCAAGGCGCCGTGGCTGCTCTGGCAGTCGACGCGGTGGAGTTCGAGTTCTTCGGCAAAGCCCTCGCGGGCCATGAAGCGCTTCAATTTGGCGGTGCGCATGTTTTGCACGTCCTTGAAGACCATGTGCTGGCGGACGGCTTCAGTCACGCGGTCGATGTCCTGGCGGGAAAAGCGGAGTCGCTCCATGACCTTCTCGGTCATGGTGGCACCGACGCGGTCGTGCCCGCTGAAACGGATACGGTCTTCGTCCGCGTGGTAACGAAAGGTAGGGGGCTTGCCGATATCGTGGAAGAGCACGGCAAGGACGAGCGCGGCGGGGGCTTCCGGCGGCAGCAAAGCCAGCATGGCGCGGGTGTGGACGAAGACGTCTCCCTCGGGATGAAATTGCGGCGGTTGCTCGCAGCCTTTGAGCGCTTCAATTTCAGGGAGGATTTCTTTGAGCAGTCCGCTTTCGTTGAGCAGGTCGAAACCGCGGACCCGGTTGGGGTGGGCAAGAATTTTGACCAGCTCCTCACGGATGCGCTCGGCGCTGACCGCGCGAAGGTCGGCGGCGTGGGCTCGGATGGCGTTCCAAGTCCGGGGCTCGATGTCATAGTTGAAGCGGGCGGCGAAGCGGATGGCGCGGAGGAGACGGAGTTTGTCCTCGCGGAAGCGGGCCACGGGATCGCCGATGGCGCGGAGGGTGCGGGACTGGAGGTCGGCTTGGCCACCGACGAAGTCGATAAAGTTTTCCGCCACCGGATCGTGGAACATGCCGTTGATGGTGAAATCGCGGCGGGTGGCGTCCTCTTCGGGGGTGGAAAACGTGACCATCTCGGGGCGGCGTCCGTCGAGGTATTGGTGGTCGGAGCGGAAGGTGGCGACTTCGAAGGCGTGGCCGTTTTCCATGACAAGGATGACGCCGAAGTGGGCGCCGACCGCTTGGGTGTGGGGAAAAAGTTTTTGCACTTCGTCCGGTTTGGCCGAGGTGGCAATGTCATAATCGTGGGGATGGAGTCCAAGAAGTTCGTCGCGCACGCAGCCGCCGGCAAAATAGGCGGTGTGGCCGGCCTCTTGCAGGCGGCGGGCAATGTCGGTCGCGGCGGATTTTGGTTCCATGCGGAGAGGCCGGATCTTATCTGGTGCCGGGGAAGATGGAAGCCGCGGGGGGCGACGAGGGCAATGAAGGGTGGAGAGTTCGGGCGGTTGCGGTAGGTTAGCTGGTCCCATGAGTTGGACAGGACTTTTCACGGCTTTCGGTCTGGGGTTTGTTTATTTTATGGCGTCCATTCCGGCGGCGACGGCGGCGGGGGCGAATGCTTGGGTCGCGGGACTGGCGGCGGGGATGGGTTATGTCGCGGGCGGGGCGGTGGTGTTACTCGCGGGGGCGCCGTTGCGGGAGTGGTTGGTGCGGAAGTTGAAGATTCCCGTGGAGAGAGATCCTTCGAAGTTGGTCTGGCGGATTTGGGAGCGCGGGGGATTGCCCGGGCTTTGTTTGCTCGCGCCGGTGACCATCGGGCCGCAGGCCACGGCGGTGATTGCGCTGGCTGCGGGGGAACGCCCGTCGCGGATCATGGCGGCGATAGCGCTGGGCGTGGCGCCGTGGTGTGCCGGGTTTGCCGCGCTGACTGCCTTTGGGTTCAAGCTGGTGAACTGAGCACAAGATCGACGGACATGTCGTGGGGTTCGGATGGGATGCGGTCGATGAGTTGGCAGCGGAAGCAGACGCCGATGCGGAGAGTGGTGGCGGGGAGCGCGGCGAGAAGGCGATCGTAGTATCCGCGGCCGCGGCCGAGGCGGTGACCAACCTTGGTGAAAGCCATGCCGGGAATGAAAATGAGATCGGCGCTGGCGGGATCGGCGACGGGGCATTTTCGCGGGTCGGGCTCAAGGAGGCCAAAGGGGCCGGGGGTGAGTTGGTCGGGGGCGGTGACTTGGTGGAAGATGAGATGGTCGCCGTCGAGGCGGGGGAGGAGAAGTTGGCGAGCGGGAAGCCAGTCGAAAGGGCGGAGGTCGGGTTCGGCGGGCAGGGCGCTGAAAGCGGCGAGGGTGCGGGTTTCTTGCCAGCGGGGAAGTGATGGGATACTGGTGCGGATGCTTTCCGAGGCGGCCGCGCTGGCGGTGGGAGTCATCTGGGCAAGCTCGGCACGCAGGCGGCGGCGGAGTTCTGTTTTGGCCGGGGAGGGCATAAGATTTTTGTCAAAGTGAGCAGCAACGAGAAACCAGGCAAGCCCGTGCGCAAGCGGAAAATGATTTTGCCCCGTCTGCGGGAGGGCAAGCCGGATCATCATGTCGGGCTGAAGCCGAGGGTGGGTTGGCACCGGCGCAACTTTCTTTCCGAAGTGGTCTGGCCGAGCTTGTTCGAGCGGCGCACGGGAGAGCGGCGCAACCCGGAGTTTCCGGAGCTGAAGTCCGGGCAGGTCGCGCTGACCTGGATCGGCCATGCGTCATTCTTGATCCAGGCACCGGGGGTGAACTTGCTCATCGACCCGAATTGGGCGCGGTGGTTGAAGGTGATCAAACGGATGCGTGAACCGGGACTGGAATTGCAGGCTTTGCCGGACATCGACGCGGTGTTGATCACACACGCACATTTTGATCATCTGGACAAGCGGACCCTGCGCAAGGTGGCGGCGGAGCAACCGATCGTGGTGCCGCGGAACGTGGGAAGGTTGGTGCACGGGTTGGGCTTCGACCGGGTGCACGAGTTGGAGGTGTGGGAGTCGATGCAATTGGGTCCGGTCAAGGTGACGATGACTCCGGCTTATCACTGGGGGGCGCGGATGCTGGCCGATTCGCACCGGGGATTCGGCGGCTTTATCATCGAGGTGGAGGGGCGGTCGATTTTTCATTGCGGGGATAGCGCGTATTTTCCGGGCTTTGCCGAGATCGGGAAGCGTGTGTTGGTGGACGTCGCGCTCTTGCCGATCGGAGCTTATGATCCGCCGAGCGGACGCGAGGTGCATATGACGCCGGAAGAAGCGCTGCGGGCCTTTGTCGAGTTGGGCGCGCAGACGTTTGTGCCGATGCACTACGGGACTTTCCGGCTGAGCTACGAACCGGCGTGGGAACCGCCGTCGCGGTTGATCGAGTGTGCGGGGGCGGCAGGGTTGCTCGAGCGGGTTTGTTTTTTGCGCGAGGGGGAACCGCGGGTCTTTTGACCGAAAAAGGAAGCGGCGGTCCGAGGACCGCCGCTCTGTGAAAAACTGGGCAGGAGCTCAGCGCTTGTCGAGAATGGCGTTCCATTCTTCGAGGCGCTTGGACTGGGCGGCGAAGAGGTCGTCGGTGGGATCGAGGATTTCGATCGATTTGATGGTGTCGCCTTGGGCGACGGCGTTGACCATGTCTTGGCCTTTGGTCACCGAGCCGAAAACGGTGTGCTTGCCGTTGAGGTGCGGGGTGGCGACGTGGGTGATGAAGAACTGGCTTCCGTTGGTCCCGGGGCCGGCGTTGGCCATGGAGAAGATGCCGGGTTTGTCGTGCTTGAGTTCCGGCGTGCATTCGTCCTCGAAGCGGTAGCCGGGGCCGCCGCTGCCCGTGCCGGTCGGGTCGCCGCCTTGGATCATGAAATCAGGGATGACGCGGTGGAATTTAAGGCCGTCGTAGTAGCCGCGTTTGGCCAGGTTGAGGAAGTTGGCCACGGTGACCGGTGCCTTGGAAGGGTAAAGGACGCCTTCGATGTCGCCCTTGTCGGTTTTGACGATGATGCGGATGTCTTTCATGGATTCTTCACTTTGCGCGGGAAGCATGGTGATGGCGAGAGCCAAAGCGGCGGCGAGGATGGATGTTTTGCTCATGACCCTTTTTCGATATCCACATTTTGTGACAAGGCAACTCGAAAGCGCAGCACACCTGCGGGCCCATGATTACCGGTGGCTGGTCAAACGCTGGCGCGCGCTGGCCAAGCGGTCCGGATGGTTGATGCGGAAATTCGCCACGGAGGACGGGTTTCCGGTCTATGCCTTGGCCTCGCCGGCGCGGGATGGTCCGCGGCTTTATTTGTCGGCCGGAATCCACGGGGACGAACCGGCCGCGACCGAAGCGCTCATCACTTGGTGTGAAAAACGGCTGCCGGCTTTGCGGAAATGCGAAGTGCTGATTTTCCCGTGTTTGAATCCTTGGGGTCTGCAGCACAACAACCGCAACGATGCACACGGACGCGACCTCAACCGGGGTTACCACCGGAGTGATGTGCCGGTGATCGAAGCGCAAAAGCGCTTGTTGCGGGGGCGCGTCTTTGATGCGGCGGTGATGCTGCATGAGGATTTCGACGCGCAGGGGGTTTATCTTTACGAGATTCCGGGGGCGCGTCCGCTCTGGGGCGAGAAGTTGCTCGCGGCCGCGGTGCGGCATCTGCCCGGCGAACCGCGCGGCCGAGTCGAGGGGCGCAAATGCCGGCGGGGGCTGATCCGCACGCGCGTTACGCCGGAGACCTTGCCGGAGCATCCGGAGGCATTTTTTCTGCGGTTCGGCCACACCAAGCGCAGTCTGACCTTCGAGACGCCGTCGGAATTTTCCCTCACCGCACGGGTGCGGGCCCATGGTGCGGTCTTGGATGAGGTTTTGCGGTTGGCGAAGGGCTGAGCCACCGCTAAGGTGGAGGGTCATTTTCCATTCATGAAAGTCTCCGTCGAAAAACAACCCCATTGCCTTGCCACCCTGCGCGCTACCGTGCCAGCCGGCCTGGTCCAGAAGAAAGTCGAAAAGTTGGCGGGCGAATACCAGCGCTCGGCCAAATTGCCGGGGTTTCGTCCGGGCAAAGCTCCGGTCGCCGTGGTGGCCCGCAAATACAAGGACGCCATCGCGGAAGAGGCGGTCAAGGAGTTGCTGCGCGAAGCGGTCGATCAAGGCGCCAAAGACAATGACCTGACCGTGTTGAACGCTTTCAATTTGCGGCACGGCGAGGTCGGGTCGGCGGATTTGGATTTGAGCATCGATCTGACCCTTGAGCCCGACTTCAAGATGCCCGATGTGGAGACCTTCGGCCTCGAGGTGCTCGAAGAGGTTGTCACCGACGAGCACGTCAAGGGCAACATCGACATGCTGCTCGAACGCATGGCGGAATTCACCGACATCAAAGACCGCCCCCTGCAAATGGGAGACTATGCGGTGCTCGACTACGATGCCACGGTCGAAGGCAAACCGCTCGGCGAGGTTTGCCCCGAGGCGCCGTCGACCATGAAGGGCGGCGAGGGGCTTTGGGTCATCATGGAGGAGGAAAGCATGTGGCCGGGCTTCTGCGCGGGTTTGGTCGGCGCGAAGGAAGGCGAGGACCGCACGGTGGAAGTGACGGTGCCCGAGGACTTTGCCGTCCCTCCGCTCCGGGGCAAAAAAATCACCCATGAGACGAAGATCAGGGGCATCAAGTCGAAGAAGCTCCCCGCCTTGACCGATGAAGTGGCGCAGAAGATGGCCGGGCGCACGGCCGACGAATTGCGGGCGGCCTTCCGCCAGCGTTTGGAATCCGCCGCGTCCGAGCAGACCGAGCGCAAGAAGCGCGCGGCGGTGGTCGAGCACCTGGTCAAGAGCGTCGAATTCGAGGTTCCCGCCTCCATGGTGATGGGCGAAGCCCGCCGCGTCGTCCGGGAAATCGTCGAGGCCGAGCAAATGCGCGGTCTGAGCGACGAGGATCTCCTGAGCAAAAAGGAGGAAATTTTCCAGCATGCGCAAATGGGCGCGCAATTCCGGGTCAAGGCCGACTTCATCCTCACCCGCCTGGCCCGCGAGCAGAAAATCCAAGCTACGCGCGAGGAGTTAACGGAGCACATCGCCAGCATGGCCCAGCGTTTGAGCATGCCGATGGACAAACTGGTCAAACAACTGGTCAAGCGCGAGGCGCTCGGCTCGGTCGAGGGTGAGGTGGTCCGGGACAAGGCCCTTGATTTTCTGGCCTCCAAAGTTAAGGTGAAACCAGCGGGGGCGATGACCTAAGCCCTGCCGACGTCCAAATTTTTTATGAATCCTCTCGTCACTTCCGGCCCAACAACACCACGTAACTCCATGCTCGTCCCCATGGTGGTCGAACAAACCGGCCGCGGTGAGCGCAGCTACGATATTTATTCACGACTGCTCAAAGACCGCATCGTTTTCATCGGCACGCCGATCGACGACTACGTTGCCAATCTGGTTATCGCCCAATTGCTCTTCCTCCAGATGGAAGATGCCAAGAAGGACATCCATATTTACATCAATTCGCCCGGTGGTTCGGTCACGGCCGGGCTGGCTATTTATGACACCATGCAGTTTGTCACCTGCGACGTGAACACTTACTGCATGGGTATGGCCGCGAGTATGGGTGCGGTCCTTCTTTGTGCCGGGACCAAGGGCAAGCGTTATGCCTTGCCGAATTCCGACATCATGATCCACCAGGTGAGCGGCGGCGCGCAGGGCCAGGCCAGCGACGTGGAGCGTCAGGTCGAGTTCATGTTCAAGCTCAAGCGCCGCCTCGAGTCGATCATTGCGCAGCATACCGGCAAGCCGGTTGAGCAGGTGCACAACGACGCGGACCGCGATTATTACATGAGTGCCACGGAGGCCAAGGCTTACGGCTTGGTCGACGAAGTGGTGAAGTCGCGCAAGGAAATCCCGGGCGCCATGCCCACCTGAGACGATGGCCCGGGCGACCAATCTCACGATGTGTTCTTTCTGCGGGAAGAGCCACAGCGAGGTCCGCAAACTCATTGCCGGCCCCGGGGTCTACATCTGCGACAGTTGCGTCACCCTCTGCAAAGGCATCCTCGACAAAGAACTGAAAGAGGAGTCGAAGAAAAAGAGCGGGTCCGTGCGGGTGCCCAAGCCGGCGGAGATCAAGGCCCAACTCGACCAATTTGTCATCGGCCAGGACTTGGCCAAGAAAACGCTCTCCGTTGCGGTCCACAACCACTACAAGCGCATCCTGCATCAGGCTTCCTCCCGCGAGATTGCCCTGCCCGGCAACGAGGACGTCGAACTGGAGAAAAGCAACATCCTCCTCATCGGCCCGACCGGTTCCGGCAAAACCCTCTTGGCCCGCACCCTGGCCCGCATCATCGACGTGCCATTTTGCATGGCCGATGCCACCACCCTGACCGAGGCGGGTTACGTCGGTGAGGACGTGGAAAACATTGTTTTGCGCTTGCTCCAAGCTTCGGACTACGACGTGAAGCGGGCCGAGATCGGCATCGTTTACATCGATGAGATCGATAAAATCGGGCGCAAGACGGATAATGTCAGCATCACCCGCGACGTCTCCGGCGAAGGTGTGCAGCAGGCCTTGCTCAAGATTCTCGAGGGAACAACCTGCAACGTGCCCCCGCAGGGCGGGCGCAAGCATCCCCAGCAGGAATACATCCAGGTCAATACGGAAAAAATCCTCTTCATCTGCGGTGGTGCTTTTGTCGGGTTGGAGAAACTCATCCAGCGCCGCCTCGGCAGCCGTGTCCTCGGGTTCCACGCGCGCGAGGAGAAAAAATCGGATGAAGCTTTGTCCGTGCCGTCGGCCACCATTCATCAGGCCGAGCCGGAGGACTTGCTTGGCTTCGGGATGATTCCCGAGTTTGTCGGGCGTCTTCCCGTGGTCACCGCTCTCGACCAACTGACTGAGGACGAATTGGTCACTATTCTGACCGAACCGCGCAACGCGATGGTCAAGCAGTATGCCAAACTGATGTCCATGGAGGACGTCGACCTCAATATCACCAAGGACGGCCTGCGCGCCTTGGCGGCGCGAGCCGTGTCCAAAGGCACGGGCGCCCGCGCCCTTCGTTCCATGATGGAAAAAATCATGCTCGACGTGATGTATGATGTGCCCAGCCGCGAGGATATCGCCGAGGTGACAATCAACCGCGCGGTGGTCGAAGGTCGCAAGCCGCCGCTCCTGCGCCGCAAGCAGGAGAAGGACGCGGCCTGATTTTCATGCCGGCAAAAGCGCCGGTCATATCCGCCCCGGGCCCGGGAATTGCGGCCGATGGGGACGATGCCCTGGCCGGATTATTCCCGCGCGAAGCACCGCTGGTTCTCGATCTGGGCTGCGGCAACGGACTTTTTCTCACCGGTTTGGCAGCCTGCGAACCGGGCTGGAATATTCTCGGCATCGAAAAAAAGGAGTTCCGGGTGCGGCAGGCGCGGCGCCGGGCGGGTGACCTCGGCAATACCCGCGTCTTGCATGGTGAGGTGCTTGAGGTGTTGTCCTCCTTGCCACCGGGCTCGGTCTCGCGGGTCTATCTGCTTTTCAGCGACCCGTGGCCCAAGCGCCGTCACGCCGTGCGGCGTTTGGTCCAGGAGGAATTTGTCGCGCTGCTGCATTCGCGCCTGGAGGCCGGCGGCACATTCTTTTTTGCCAGCGATTCGGGGGAATACTTCGCTTGGACGCGGGAAATATTGGCCCGGAGCGGCTGGCGGATAAAAGACTGGGCGGTTCCGGTTGACTGGCCAACGACCGAATTCGAGCAACGTTTCGCCGCGGCGGGGTTTAATCTTTGGAGACTTCAAGCCAGCCGGTGACACCGCATGACCATGAACCGACGGACGGATTCGGGCCCACTGGATCCGGGCTGGACGACAATGCCCAGCTGGTCGCGTTGATGCGTCGGGTGCAGGAGGGCGATGCGGTGGCTTTCCGATCCTTGGTCGAAGCCACCGAGGACCGGGTCTATGGCACCATCGTCAAAATGCTCGGCGGGTTCGAGGGGGCGGAGGATCTCGCCCAGAGGGTTTATTTGCGCATTTGGCAGGCGCGCGGGCGATACGAGCCGACGGCCAAGTTCACCACGTGGGTGTTCTCCATCGTGCGGCGTCTCGTCCTGAACGAGCGCCGGGGGCGCGCGCGGCGGGGAGTCGTCTTCCGCGAGCTGTCCGCGGAGGAACGTCCACGCGAGGCGAAGGTTTTCGAAGATCCGTCGAAGACCGCGGCAGCGGGTGAACTGGCTCGGTTCATCGAGCACGCCCTGGCCGGGCTTCCGGAAGACCAGCGCACCGCGGTGGTTCTCCGCCGCTACGAAGAAATGCCCTACGAGGAAATCGCCTCCGTCCTGGAAACGACGGTGCCGGCGGTGAAAAGCCTGCTTTTCCGCGCGCGCCAGACCCTGCGGGTCAAGCTGGCCGCGTGGTTGTGATCAACGTGTCCAGCGGCCTTTGGACAAGGCGGGCAGCCAGTTGTTGCGATACATGACCGCGTAATCGGTCTTCCCGACGGCGCCGATCATGGGCACACCGGTGGCGCGTTTCCACTTTTTCGACATGCTTTCGCCGGTGTGGCATCCCCAGCTTTTGACCACTGCTCTCTTGGCGAAGATACCGCGGTTGATGCGGCCGAGTTCGTTTTCGTGGAGCCAGGATTTCGATCCGCTGTCGATCTCGTTGCTGTAATCGAACATGAAACAAGCTTTGTTCGAATGGAGGAACCAGTCGAGGGACGCGATCTTGACCAGATGGCGCGGGCGGCCGGCGTTCAAGTAATTGACCACCGTGTCGGGCGAAGTGAACCAGATGAGCTTGACCCCGTGTTTGGGGGCGATGTTGGTGATCCAGGTGGTGAGAGGTCCTTCACTTTGACGGAGGCGGCGCTCGTAGCTCGGTCTGTGCACCAGCCAGGTGATGCGGGCATCCGGGTTGGCGTCCTTGATCTGCTGGAAGCGCGTCACGGCCGGTCGGATGAAGTTGCCCCACCAGCGGTCGTGCGGCGGGTTTTTGAATTTTTCCCATTGGTAAAGGGATACCCCGCCGCTGACCACGATGTGTTCTTTTTCGTCGGCCGCGTGGAGCGGTGCGGCGGCGAACAACAAGACGATGGCAATCAGGCGTGGCATGAACCGTAAAATCTTCCGCGAAAAGCGGACGAGGGCAAGAGGATCCGACCGGATGCTGCCACCTTGCCGCGGCGAATTGCCGCTTTGGCCGCGGGGATTCAGGCCGGAACGAAGTGATGTTTGCCGGCCTGGCGGTGGCGGATGGCGGCCAGTCCGAGAAAGATTGCTTCCGCGGCGAGAAAAACGAGGACGTAGCCTTCGCCGCCCACGCCGAAGCCGTAGCTATGGAGACCGGCCCCGAGGACGTAATTGACGCCATACCAAGCCATGATGATGCCCGCGAAATTGACCACTGCGGCCACCGCGATACCGAAGTCGCCCCACCAACCGGCCATGCGGCCGTGGATGGCGACGACATACATGAGCAGGGCGATGAGAGCCCAGGTTTCTTTCGGGTCCCAGCCCCAGAATCGTCCCCAGCTGTAATTGGCCCAGACGCCGCCAAGGATGGTGCCAATCGCGAGGAGGATCAGGCCGACAAACATCATGCGGTAAAGCCATTCGTGGAGCGGACGCAATGAGTCCGTGGCCTGCGGTTTGCGGATGTACCGCCAGAGGATGACGTGGGCGAAGCCGAGGGTGAGGGCGAAAGCGGCATAGCTCAAGGTAATGACGAGCACGTGCACGGTGAGCCAGAAGTTATCGCGCAGCACAGGGACGAGAGGATCGAGGCGTGCCGGCATAGCCACGGGGAGACTGCGGACGAGAAGCAAGCAGAGAAAACTGACCGGGAGCGCGCTGAGGAGCATGAGGCGGTTGCGGTAAACGGCGTAGAAGATCAGGCCGAACATCACCGTGCCCATGGCAACCCAGACCACGGACTCATACATGTTGGTCACCGGGGCGCGGCCGGCGATGAGCACCCGCAGAAAGAGTCCGTAGAGGATGAAGCCGAGCGAAGCCACGCTCAAAGCAACCCCGCCCCGGAGCAGCCAGCGGCGAGGTCCGTGGCGGGCGCCGGCCATGAGCAAAAGTGCCGCCGGAACAAGCAGCCACATCGCGAGGTCGAAAGGCTTGAGGCGATTGTAGAAGTTCTCGCGGTCGACCACATCGGCGGCCGGATAAACTTCGGGGTTGAGCGCCCGGAGGTCGTCGACGAGACGTTGTGCGGCGGCGGTGAAGGCCGCATTGTCGCCGTCGCGTCTGGCGACGTTCAGTTTGCGCAGGTCTTGAAGGATGGTGGCCGCCTGCTCCGGCCGGTAAACGGTGGCGAGTTGGTCGATGGACAGCCATGGCGAGCCGGCTGGCGCCCCGGGGGGCGGCGGGGCGAGAAGGAATGCGGTGGTGGCCCCGAGCGCATCGAAGAGTTGCAGCCGTCCGAGCACGGTTTGGGCCTCCGTATTGAGTTTCGGCACGGGTTCTCCCGCCTGGCGCAGCACGGCGGCTTCCTGCGAGAGGGAGGTCAGTGCCGTGGCGGCGGCCAGTTCCTTCCGCGAGAAACGTTTGCGCGAAGCGTCGAGCCCGAGTTTTTCGACCAACGGGCGGTAGGAGATGAGGATGATCGGATCGTTGCCCCAGTCGCGGGTGGCAAAGAGCTGCGAAAAAGCGAAAGCGCTGCCGTCGAAGGTGTCGCCTTCGCTCGTGCCGACCGGATCGCGGCCGGAGATTTTGACCAGAAGTTCGTGGCCGAAAGTACCGATCGGTTTGCGCCGACCCGAGTCCTGCACGACGAGAGATTCCCACGGGGTGAGGTCGGCGGGGGGCGGTGCCGCGGACAGGACGGCAGGGACGGCGAGGAGGATGGCGAGGAAGAGTTTCACAGGGTGGCGGACATTTGCCGGTTGCCTTGAGCCGGACTGGTCGGCCCGGGCACAGATTTGCCCTGCGCGCTGGGGCGACGGAAGATGAACATGGTGACAAGGCCCGCGCTGAAGATCAGAGAGCCGACCCATTTGCCGAGCCAGCCCGGATCGCGGAGGATTTGCACTGAACTCTGCGTAAGATCGTTCGGGTTCCACGAGGCTTGGGATATTTTGTAAGTCAATCCGGTGAGCGAACGCCACAAGGCTTGCGGATAATTGGCCGGCTGGTTCATCGAGCACGAGCCCGTCGCGTCGGCTTGTCCGTCCGGAAGGATCATGGCTAGGTCGCTGCGGAACGAGGCGGGGTCCTCCGTTCCCTCGTTGCGTTCGACGGTGAAATCCTCAAGCACAAGCCCGAAGGGCAAATCGGCAACTTCCCAGCCGTACGCTACCTCCAAGGGGAACGAGCCGGTCGGCAAACTGACGCGCCAACCTGCACCAACCCATTGTTCGATCGTGCGGTCGGCCTTGCTCGCCCGCACAAGGATGCCGTCGAGCAGGGATTGTCCCGGAGGGATGGGTTCTCCGGCCGGCAGAGGGCGGAAAGTGAAGCCGGTCTGGGCAGAGGGCAGAATGTCGAGTGCCTCGATCGTCCAATCATTCCAACCGGTCGCGACCGCCCGATTGGCGGGGAGCGGGGCGGAGGAGACCAGTCGGCCGCTGGCGAACAAATCCATTTGCAGCGAGCCGTCGGCCCGGGTGGTGAGGACGGCGCGGTTCGGTGCGCCGGTGGCCGGCGCGGGTTCGGCGGCGCGCGCCAGGTCGACGGTGATGAGGCCGAGGTCGAGACGGTTGTGATGGCGATCGCCCGCGAGCAACCACTGCTCGACGGATTGGTTCATCGCTGTGGTGCGGAGGCGGACGAGTACCGCGGGGTTGCCTCCAAGTGCGGTGGCCGGCTGGAAATTGGCCATGAGCCGCGGGGAGTCGGCCACGGCTTCGAGCTTCCATCCGCCGGGGGTGGTCCAAAGGTCGAGTGCGTCGCGCTCGCCGACCCGCAGTGGCTGGCGTCCGAGCTTGATCGTGACCGCGCGCTTGGCGTCGGGATCCCGGACGGTGATCTCGCGTTTTTGCAGGACGAGCTTGTCGTCGGGAGCAGAGTCCTTGAAGAGCGTCATGGTGCCTTCGATGCCCCAGATCTGGCCGATGACCGATCCGATCATGACGACAATCATGCCGAGATGGACGAGGAGGAAGCCGGTGTGGTACTTTTTCCAAGGCCAGCGCATGAAAGCGCTGCAAGTGAGGTTGGCCGCGAGAAAGAACAGCCAGAGGTAAAACCACGGAGCTTCGTAGATCCAAGTGCGGGCCGTGTCGGCATCAAATTTTGATTCGGCCAAAGTGCCGGCAATACTCATGACAATGAGCACACTGAGCAAAGTGACGGCCAAACGTAATGAAGCAAGAAACCGGAAGATCGGATCGTGTTTCCACGCATACCGCCGCGGGCGCGCAGGACCGGCATGGGTCGATGTCATCTTTAACTATACGCTAAAGACGAACTCTTTGGAGTCAAGGAAGGGGTGGGGCCGGCCCGTCGGGCGGCCGGTTGCCAGGAGGCAAGTCGGCCACGGTTTGCGGAGAAAAGTGGCCGGCGTTTTTTTTGCCCCGGACAAAGGGTGCGCCGGGCGCCTGCCAACCTTGCGCTAATCGCGATCTTCGCCGGGCTCCCCTGTGGCCTCATGGTTGATCCCGAGGACGCGCGTCGCTCGGCCGGACGGGTCGCGCAAAATGAAGTAGGTCGACGTGATGTCGTGCACCGTGCCATCGGGCCATCGGGCGTGAATGAGATCCCGCCCGCGGCTGCCGCCCGCGGCGATGAGGCGGATCAGTTGACCGGTGAGGTGCTTTTGGTCGGCCTCGCTGTGCACTTGGGACCACACGGCCCGGGCGTCGGTGGCCTCCGGATGCCCGAACAGGGCAAACGACCTCCGGTCCCAGTGCAGGGTGTCTTTGACCGGGTCCCAATCCCAAATACCGAATTCCGCCACGTTTTGGGCGATTTGCAGGCGCTCGTTGACCGCCTCCAGTTCACGCCGTATATGCTGGATGGAGGTGATGTCGGTGACAGCGCCCAGCCAGCCGAGAGGTCTGTCCTCGTTATCGAGCAAGGGTGCCACCTTGACCAAAACATCGAAGCGACTGCCGTCCTTGCGGCAGAATCTCAACTCCATGCCTTCGGGCGCTGCCTGCCCACGCAAAGTTTGCTCGAAGGCCATGCGGATCGCAGGCCTTTCCTCCTCCGGCCAATAGCAATACGGCGCCGGCTGGCCGGTCAGTTCTTCGGCCGGCCAGCCCGTCATTTCGCAAAACGCAGGGTTGACCAACAGGCACTTGCCGTTTTCGTCGATGACAACGATACCGGTGCCCAGCGATTGCTCGATGGCCTGGCGGAAATGCAACTCGCGCAGGGCAACCGACTCGGCGTCGCGCAATGCGGTGATGTCGTGGAAAGTGCAGGTCAGCTGATTGAGGAGCTTGGTCTTCGGATCAGCGCGGACCTCGGCGCGGCTCAGCAGGGTTCGGCGGGAGCCATCGGGGAACAAACAGCGGAACTCGTATTCGAACGGGGCGCCGTTTTCGCGGGCCCGGCGGAAAAGTTCGCCCAATGGCCCGCGGTCACCCGTTGTGACCACGGCGAGCAGGTTGTCCAAAGTTGGCGGGCAGACATCCTTGTCTAATCCGAGAAGCCGCCAAGTCTCGCCGGTCCAATTCATCCGGTCGCTGGTCAGGTTCCAGGTCATACTCCCGGTGCGGCCGAGGGACTGCATCTGGTCAAAAGCAAGACGCAATGTTTCGAGGTTTTTCTGGAGATTGTTTTCCGTCGTAACGTCCAGGCCGGTGGAAAACACCTCTTTGACTTGCCCCTCGCCGTCAAAAACGGCGGCGTCCTTCCATCGTATCCAGCGCACCTCCCCGTCGGGCAGGAGTACCCGGTGTTCCACGCTATGAACCGGATGTCGGTACGAAAGGCGGCGAACGTTGGCCAGGGCCTCGGCGCGATCGGTGGGCGGAATGCCGTCGAGATAGTTCGTGCCGACCAATGCCTCCCGCGACTTTCCAAAGAGCCGGGCATAGGCCTCGTTGGTTTCGAGCAGGGTTCCTTCCGTTGTGCTCGAGCAGGCCAACTCGCTGTGCCGAGCAAGAAGCGCTTCAAGCCGTGCCGTGTGTTTGTCCCGCGCGGCCAGGGCCTCACGAACCGCAGACTGGAGCGAGCCGAGGGGTCCGTCTGCCTCCTCCGTCCGGGAAGGTTTCGCCATGCCGGAGGCGACCTCTGCAATCAGGAGGCTGATTTTGCTGAAGACGTGGCGGCGCACGCCCAGCCAAATGAAACCGATGATGAGCGCGCCGGTCAGTGCACCCGCCAAGGTATAGAACCGGATGCCTGCGAGGGTTAGGCGGCCAAAGCTGTCATCGTAGCCGACACGGATTACCGAGACGGTCCCCCCGTCCTGCCCGCGGACACGCTCCCACCCCTCGACCGATTGCCGCGCGGCCACGTAGCGCGGATTGGGTTGTGGAACTTCCTGGTCGGCCGGGAAGACATCGACGAGCAAGCCGATGTCTCGCAACTCCTGCAGGGTGTCATCGGTCGGCGTGGTCAAGGATTCTGCCTCCAGCTTGTCGCGGGTCAGGCGGCTGTAACGCTCCACCCGTTCGAAATCCTGGGTCCGGGCCGTGCCGAGAAACCGACGCTCGGCAAAGAACAAGCTGAAGAGCAGCAGGCAGATAAGAAAAACGGCCGCCGATCCGAAGACGGCCCACTCCACGCCGGACACGGTCGGCCATGCGCGGCGGTGCGGGGGGAGGAAAGGAGGTGCCTGCTTCGCCATGCTTTGTCCATAAAGCGTGCCCAATCGGGAGGCGAGCTTTCGATGGGAGCCAAGGGGCGGAGTGGAAGCGGGCCTTCGGAGCGGGGGCCGGCCGCGGGCATGGCGGCTCGTCATTGGCACGGGGGTGGGTCGGTGGCAGATTAGGCCGATGGAAGGGACTACCGTCATGATCACCGGAGCCAGCCGGGGAATCGGCTTGGCCCTGGCCAGCGAGTTGGCGCGGCGCGGCTGGCGTGTCATGGCCGGCGTGCGCGATCCGGCCGGAGTTCATGGTCTGCTTGCTGCGGCACAAAGTGCCGCACCAGGTTCGATCGAAATCATACCTCTTGACGTGTGCTGCGACCGCAGCGTCAGGTCGGCGGCCGAGGAGACGGCCCGCCAGTGGCGGGCGATCGATGTTCTGGTCAACAACGCGGGAGTGTTTCCGGAGGAGGGGAATGAAACCTTGGAGGAGCTGCCGCTGGAGTGCTTCGCCGAGGCGTTTGCCGTCAACGTGGTCGGCGTGGCCCGGGTCACGCGGGCTTTTCTCCCCCTGCTCACCGCGGCCCCGTATCCCCGGGTGGTCAATATGAGCTCCCGGGCCGGATCTGTTTCGCAGAAAGAAGATTCGCGTTATTACTGCTACAGCGTTTCGAAGGCTGCGTTGAATATGCTTACACGGGCCATGGCCGCGGAATTGCGTCCGCGTGGTATCACCGTGGTCGCGATCAGTCCGGGATGGGTGAAGACGGAAATAGGTGGACCCAAGGCACCGCTCACCGTGGCGGAATCGGCCCTCAGTTTGGCCACCACAATCGACCGCATGAAGCCAGGGGATGCCGGTCAGTTCCTCGATCGTCACGGCAATCGGGAGAACACCGCATGGTAGTTTCGTCTGGTGCGGAGGCGCCGGGAAAAGCATGCTCTGCCGTCCGATGAGTGAAGTGAACAACCTGACCGCGGTGCGCCTCGAAAAGCGCGCGGCTTTATTGGGCCGCGGCGTGCGCGCTTATGGCGCGGCCTTTCCCGTGACCGGCGACGTGGGCGAGGTGCGGGCCGGCTTCGTCGAGGGTGGAAAGGTCATCCTGGCCGGACGGGTCACGGCGCGGCGCGACATGGGCAAGAGCCATTTTCTCGACGTGAGCGACCACAGCGGGCGCATGCAGGTCTATCTGCAGGACAAAGCGCTCGGCGAGGAGGCGGTGGCGGTCTACGAACTGCTCGACATCGGCGACTTCGTCGGAGTGGAGGGCGAATGCTTCACCACGAAAACTGGGGAGCCGTCGGTCAAGGCGGAGAAATTCGTCCTGCTCAGCAAGTCGCTGCATCCGTTGCCGGAAAAGTGGCACGGCCTGCAGGACGTGGAAGCGCGGCACCGGCAGCGTTACCTTGACCTCATTGCCAACGAGCACGCGCGGAATATTTTCCGCCAGCGTTTTGCCATCATCCGTGAGATCCGCGCCTTCCTTGAGGAGCGCGGTTTCCTCGAGGTGGAGACCCCGATGATGCAGATGGTGGCGGGTGGTGCGGCGGCCACGCCTTTCGAGACGCACCACAATGCGCTCGGGATGGATCTTTTCCTGCGCATCGCCCCGGAGCTCTATTTGAAGCGGTTGCTCGTTGGCGGCTTCACCAAGGTGTTCGAGCTCAACCGCAATTTCCGCAACGAGGGCGTGTCACGCCGGCACAATCCGGAATTCACCATGCTCGAAGCCTACTGGGCCTACGCGGACTTCGACCTGATGGCCACGCTGGTCGAGGAAATGGTCTGCCGTGTGGCCGAGAAGGTATGCGGGGGCCTCAAGATCGAGCACAAGGACCATGAGGGAAATGTCACGCGGACGATCAATCTGTCACGTCCCTGGCGCCGGGCGAAATATCGCGATCTCGTCGAGCAGGCGGAGCCGGGCTGGTTCGCGCGCGATGTCTCCGGCCATCGCAACCGGGCGCTGGAACTCGGCTTGGACATCTCGCACTGCGTCGAGGACTACGAGGTCACACAGCATCTTTTCGAAAAGCTGGTCGAGGAAAAGACGATCGACCCGTGTTTTGTCACCCATTGCCCGAAAGAGCTTATCCCCCTGGCGAAAACTAATCCGGAGGATCCTTCGTCTCTCGACGTGTTCGAATTGATCATGAACGGGCAGGAAATCGCACCGGGTTACTCCGAGCTGAACGATCCGGTGGTCCAGCGGGAGCGTCTGGTCGAGCAAAGCGGCGGCGAGCAGCACAAGATCGATGAAGAATTTCTCCACGCCCTCGAGTACGGAATGCCGCCGGCCGGGGGCATGGGCATGGGCATCGATCGGCTGGTCATGTTGCTCACCGGGGCGGAGTCCATCCGGGAGGTCATCCTCTTCCCGCACCTCAAGCCGCGCGCCGAGGCCTGAGTGACCGGCGATGAAAGCGCGCAGCGCTTACCCGTCTGGCGCGCTCAACGTCAACGGATTCAGCTTTTTCAATGCGGTGTCCTTCCAGATCGTGCTGGGGGCGCCGGTCATTCTCTTCGCCAAGTCGCTTGGCGCCTCCTCCTTTCTGCTGGGCACCATCGCCGCGCTCACCCCGCTGCTCAATATCCTCCAACTCCTCGCGGCGCGCTTCCTCCATCGCACGGGCTACAAACGGTTCGTCTTGGCCGGTTGGGGCGCACGCACCTTTTTCACCCTTTGTATCGCGGCCATTCCGGTCTGGCCCGGGCTGAGCATCTCCGGGCGTCTGTGGCTGCTCACCGGTTGTCTCTTCGGGTTTAATTTGTTGCGGGGCTTTTCGGCCGGAGCGTGGTTGCCATGGATGACCGCGTTGGTGCCGGAGGCGGTGCGGGGAAGGTTTCTCTCGCGGGATAATGGCTTCACGCACGTTGGTTGCCTGGTGGCCTTGCTGGTTTCCGCCTGGGTCATGGTCGGCTCGGTCGAAGCGGCTGAATACACGGCGGTTTTCGCCATCGGTCTGGTCGCCGCCTTGATCAGCCTGTGGTTCGTGCACCGAATTCCTGATGCGGAGTCTCCCGAGGACCGTCTCCGATCCGGAGTGCCGGTGCCATGGGGCGCCATGCTGCGGCACGTGCCCTTCGCCCGCTTGCTCTGGTTCACCACCATTTACATGACAGTGATCGGCAGCTTGGGAGTCTTCACGGTCGAATATCTCGTGGTGCGCGCAAAATTCGGCGAGGCCACCATCCTGCTTCTCGGTAGCTTGTCTTTCGTCGGCGCGTTGGCCGGACTGGCCATCACCGCTCCGCGGCTCGACGTCACGGGCAGCAAGCCGTGGTTGCGTCGCGGGCTCGTCCTCATGGCGCTGGTTATTTTCGGGTGGTTCTCGGTGGCCGCCGGCTTGCTGCCCGGATGGCCTGGATTGGTCGGTGGATTAAATTTCCTCGGTGGTCTGGCCGGTGCGGTCTTTGGGGTGGCCAACACGCGCATCGTCATGGTCAGCGTGCCGGCGATGGGCCGCAACCACTTCTTTGCCCTCTTCACCATGGTCTGCGGTCTCGGCTTGGGCGGCGCACCGATGGTCTGGGGTGCCGTTCTGGACGCCCTCGGGTCACTGGAGGTGGCGGCCGGGCCGTTTTCGATCAATCGCTACTCGCTCTACTTTGCCGTACTCGCCTTGCTGGCCTGCTGGGACATGCGTTTGCTTCCCGGTCTGCGGGAAGGTGCGTCAACCGGGAGCGTTCCCCTCATGGCGGCGGAGGTTCGACCTGTGGCACCGGTGGAGTGAGGCCGGGCGCCCGGACGCGCACCTCCTGCCGCGGCAAAAACTTGATCAGCAGGACGGGACGCGTAAACTCCGTTTTTCATCGTATCGGCTAGGTAGCTCAGTTGGCAGAGCAGAGGACTGAAAATCCTCGTGTCGGGGGTTCGATTCCCTCCCTAGCCACTTCTTCGATAACCAACGTCCCAATGAGAGTTACGACAGATGGCGACACGCCATTGAGCCGGCACATGCATTGGCGGCTGGCCGCGGTGATGGTGTCGGTGCAGTTGCTCGATACAGCTGTGACTCAGAAACTTTGTGCGAGCGGGGAGTTGGAGGCTGCCGGAGTCGCGGTGGTGCGGACGTTCCATTACGGGAGCAATTTTTTGCTCCTTCTTCTCCTATCTCTCATCGTGCTTTCTCTCGTGCGTCCGCACTCCCGGGTCATTCTTCCCGGTTTGGTTGCTTACCTCGGATTTGCCGTCCTCCATTTGGTGGTCAATGTCGGTGCGCTGCTCTTCAGTGCCACGGCCAAGGCGACGGGTTTGGCCAGTCTCTGGGATGTCGGCGCCATCGGGGCGATGAGTGTTCTCACGTTCACCGCCTGCTATTGGGTGCTCGACCGTGCCACACCTGGAGGGGCCTTTATTATGCCCGGGCGGCCGGGAAGGTCGGAAGATCCCAGTCTCTTCGATTACATTTACTTGTCTTTCGACACCATGACCACGTTTGGTCCCACGCTGGAAGTGCCGGTCAGTCGCCGGGCCAAAGCCCTCATGATGCTGCAGGTAACTCTCTCCATCGTGATTCTCACCGTGCTGCTCTCGCGGGCGATCAATGCGGTGGGTTGAGGCCTTGACGACTCAGGCGTCCGGCCGGAAAATTCCCTCGTAAAGCAAGCGCACGGAAAAATTTTATGTCTACCGAACTCAAATGTCCTTTCAACCACGGGAAATCAACCGGAGCGCCGGTCGCGGCCGGGATGGGGCCCACCAACAGCGATTGGTGGCCGAATCAGCTCAACATCCAAATGCTGAGCCAGCAGTCGGAGAAGACCGATCCGATGGACGAGGATTTCGATTACGCCAAGGAATTCCAGAGCCTTGATCTCGCGTCGGTAAAGCAGGATCTCACCGCGCTCATGACGGATTCTCAAGACTGGTGGCCGGCTGACTTCGGACACTACGGGCCGTTTTTCATCCGCATGGCTTGGCACAGCGCGGGAACTTACCGCACGGGCGATGGCCGCGGCGGCGCCGGCAATGGCAGCCAGCGTTTCGCGCCGCTCAACAGCTGGCCGGACAACGTCAACCTCGACAAAGCCCGTCGTCTGCTTTGGCCGATCAAGCAGAAATACGGGCGGAAACTTTCCTGGGCTGACCTGATGATTCTGGCCGGCAATGTCGGGCTCGAGTCGATGGGCTTCAAAACGTTCGGCTTCGCCGGCGGACGAAAAGACATCTGGGAGCCGGAGGAAGACGTTTACTGGGGTGCCGAGAAAGAGTGGCTGGCCGACCAGCGCTACACCGGCGACCGCGAGTTGGAAAATCCGCTCGCCGCGGTGCAGATGGGGCTGATTTATGTCAATCCCGAGGGCCCGAACGGCAACCCGGATCCCGTGGCTGCAGCGCGTGATATACGGGAAACCTTTGCCCGGATGGCCATGAATGACGAGGAGACCGTCGCGCTCAACGCGGGCGGCCACACCTTCGGAAAAACCCACGGGGCGGCCGAGGCCAAGTATGTGGGGCCCGAGCCCGAAGCGGCTCCGATCGAAGAACAAGGCCTCGGATGGAAGAGCAGTTACAAGTCGGGCAAAGGCCCCGACACCATTTCGAGCGGTTTGGAAGTCACGTGGAGCCAGACCCCGACCAAGTGGAGCAACTACTACTTCGAGAATCTCTTCAAATACGAGTGGGAACTAACCAAGAGCCCGGCCGGCGCGCACCAGTGGGTGGCGAAAGATGCTCCGCAAGACATTCCGGACGCCTTCGATGCGAGCAAGCGGCACCGGCCGACCATGCTGACCACCGACCTTTCGATGCGTTTCGATCCGGCCTATGAAAAAATTTCCCGGCGCTTTTACGAGAATCCGGATGAATTTGCCGACGCCTTCGCCCGGGCCTGGTTCAAGCTGACCCATCGCGACATGGGCCCGCGCGTGCGCTACCTCGGCCCCGACGTGCCGGAGGAAGTGCTCATCTGGCAGGATCCGATCCCGGCCGTGGATCATCCGTTGATCGACGGGCAGGACATCGCCGCACTCAAAGCGAAAGTGCTCGCGTCCGGGTTGTCGGTGTCGGAGCTGGTCTCCACGGCATGGGCTTCCGCCTCGACGTTCCGTGGCTCGGACAAACGCGGCGGTGCCAACGGCGCGCGGATCCGTCTGGCTCCGCAGAAATTTTGGAAGGCCAACCAACCCGAGCAGCTGGGCAAAGTGCTCAAGGTGCTGGAAGGAATTCAGGAAGAGTTCAACCAGTCGGCCGCAGGCGGCAAGAAGGTCTCGTTGGCCGACCTCATTATCCTTGCCGGTTGTGCCGGCGTGGAGAAAGCAGCGCAGGATGCGGGTCAGAAAGTGACCGTCCCGTTCGCGCCCGGCCGCATGGATGCGTTGCAGGAGCAGACCGACGTTGCATCCTTTGCCCTGCTTGAACCGGTGGCGGACGGTTTCCGCAACTACCTCAAACCGAAGCTTTCCGTCCCCGCCGAGGAGATGTTGCTCGACAAGGCGCAGTTGCTCACCTTGACCGCGCCGGAGCTGACGGTCCTACTCGGTGGTTTGCGTGTGCTTGGGAACAACTTCGAAAATTCCGAGCATGGCGTCTTCACGGAGCGTTCGGGCCGATTGACCAACGACTTCTTCGTCAACCTGCTCGACATGGGCACGGAGTGGAAAGCGCAGTCCGATGAGCGTGAGGTCTGGAACGGATGCGACCGTAAAACCGGCCAAGTCAAGTGGACGGGCACACGGGCCGATCTGGTCTTCGGTTCAAACTCGATTTTGCGTTCGCTGGCCGAGGTCTACGGCAGCGCCGACGCGCAGGCGAAATTCGTGAAGGATTTCGTGCGGGTCTGGGACAAGGTGATGAATCTGGACCGGTTTGATCTGAGGCAGGGCTGAAGTTGGAGTTTGAAACCTGAGTGAAATGTAGCGGCGGCGTCCCCGCCGCTGGTCGTTGCCGACAACGGCCGTCGCCGGGGACGGCGACGCTACAGTCAATCCAAGTCACGCTCGGCGAGCGCTTCTTCGTCGAGGCCGAGGTAGTGGCCGAGTTCGTGCAGGTAGGTGCGGCGCACTTCTTCGTTGAAGCTCGTGCCGGCTTCCTCGCATTCCAAGAGGATGTTTTCGAGATAGAGAATGATTTGTGGCGGGGGCCCCGGATCGTTGGCGTGTTCGTGGCGTGGTGCACCGACGAAGAGTCCGAGGATGCCCGGATCGAGTCCGTCTGCGATCAAGGCTTTATCAGGAAGATCTTCAAAACAAACCGGCACTTGGCGTGCCGCATCGCGCAACTCGGCAGGGAGATGATGGAGGGTTTGCACCACCATACGGCGCGCGGCAGCGTGGTGTTTCATCTGTGGTCGAGGCGGTGCGCGGCGCGTTCCCGCAGGCGGGCGCCGGCCGCGGTTCCGGCGGGTTGTTTCCAGAGCGCGCCTTCGTAGAACGCGCACCAGCCATCCCATAAGGTGCCGGGAGCCCAGCCTTCGGTGCGGACATAGCGCTTGAAGTTGCCCGCGAGATAGGTTCGCAGATGCCCGCGGTGGGGGGAGTGGAAGGCGAGGTAGGAAAGATTCTGCAGGAGGGCGAGGAACTTGAGCCGGTGAGAGGTGCGGATGGCGGCTGTTTTGGCCGGAGGCGGGAGGTGTGGCACTTGAACCGAGGCGGTGAACACGCCGCCGAATGTGGAGGCCACCCGCATGGAAAACTCGAGATCCTCACCCAGCATCCAGAAATCCTCGCGGAAAAAGCCCAAGGTCTCGAATGCCTGGCGGGTGTAAAGCATGCAGGCCCCGGTGGCCCAGCAGAATGGGTGGGGGACATCGCCGAAAGCCAGGCGGCATTCTTCTGGGGTGTGGATGCGGCGGATGATTGCGCGCAGGGCAACTTCGCAGGGTTCGGGAAAGGCCCAGAGGCGGTTCTTCTCGTCGAAAAGAAGCGGGGCGGAAGCTGCCGCGCCGGCGGTGACGAGCGCTTCGAGCAGTCCGCTCAGGGCATGGGCGGGAAGAACAACGTCATCATCGAGGACAAGGACGTGGGTGACGTCCGGATTTTCCAGTGCTTTGGCTGCGGCGGCATTCCACGCGGGGCCGGGTCCGTTGTTGACCGCCCGGGGCAGCCACGCGACGCCGGATCCTGCTTGGCAGACCGCGCGGGTCTCCGGCGCCGAGGCATTATCGGCCACGAAAATGCCGCCGGTCAAAGGCGGGTTGCTGTTGCCTAGGGTTGCGAGGAGGCGCTGCAATTCTGCCTCGCGGCGGTGGGTGGCAATAGCCGCCGCCACGCAGGGGGAGGGTGTGGTTGGAGTCATATCGTTCGGCAGCGGAGGTTGCAGGCGGGACGGGGCTCGGTTATGCAAGAAGGATGCTAAGTCGCCTCATTTCGCTGGCAATGATCTTCGCTGCGACCGCTGCCGCCCAGCAGCAGGAGCAGCGCATGATGGACCGTATCATGAACCCGGATCGGGATCGCGCTAATCCCATGGGTGTGAAAGCCTTTACGGCCAAGCCGTTCGAAGGTCGCGAGTTCGAGGACTCTGGCGAGTACACCGGGGTCAAAGCAGCCCGCAGCAAAGAATTTACCACGCGCGAATTCCTCGGTATCCGCAATCCGTGGTTCGGGAAGAAGGTTTATGCGACCGAGGCCGCCCGGGAACTGAACCGTTACGTGCTGGCCGATCGCGACTACTCCTCGCGCTCATTCGAAACGCGGGCCGCGTCTGACCAAGACCGTGCTGCCCCGCTACGCGAGACCACAGGCGGGGACAATACCCGGGAATTCCTCGCCCGCGGCAAGGCACAGGGCTCGATTGATGCAGCTTATCCCTCGCGTGGGGGCGCACTGAGCGTCGACGAAGTGCGCGAACTGCTCAACCGTCCCCGTTGAGCGCATGAGTCCCGCCGAATCGACCGAATTCCTCTGCCGCGGATGCGCGGAGGTCATCAGCCGGGAAGAACTGACGAAAAAACTTTCCGCGGGTCGCCCCCTCCGGGTGAAGCTCGGGGTCGATCCGACGGCGCCGGATATTCATTTCGGCCATACGGTGGGATTGCAGAAGTTGCGTCAATTCCAGGATCTCGGTCATGAGGGCATTCTCATCATCGGCGATTTCACGGCGATGATCGGTGATCCGAGCGGCCGTTCCGTCACCCGTCCCCAGTTGACGCACGATGAAGTGATGGCTAATGCCAAGACCTACCAAGAGCAGGCTTTCAAGGTGCTGGACCGGGCGAAGACCGAGGTAGTCTTCAATGGCGAGTGGTTCAAAAAAATGACCTTCACCGATGTCATTCGCCTAAACAGCAGGGTCACCCTGCAGCAAATGCTGCAGCGGGAAGATTTCCGCGAGCGGATGGACAAAGCCCAACCGATCAGGGCCCACGAGGTGCAATACCCGATCATGCAGGGGTGGGATTCGGTGGTGATCAAGGCCGATGTCGAACTCGGCGGCACGGACCAGCTTTTCAATATCATGGTCGGGCGCGACTTGCAGAAGGAGGAACGGCAGGAACCGCAGGTGGCGATGATGCTGCCCATTCTCGAGGGGTTGGATGGCCGGCAGAAGATGAGCAAAAGCCTCGGGAACGCGATCGGCGTGAGCGAGGCGCCGGGTGAGATGTTCGGCAAAGTGATGAGCATTTCGGACGAACTGATGGCGCGTTGGTACGACCAGTTGCTTGGGCGGGAACTGTGCAAAGAGAAGCATCCGATGGCGGCCAAGAAAGAATTGGCGCGGGCGCTCGTGGAGCGTTTCCATTCGGCGGCCGAGGCAGGTCATGCCTTGGAGGAATTTGCAAAGCGCTTCAGCGGACGTGATCTGGAAAACGCGGAGTTGCCGACGTTCGCCCCGGCGGCGTCTCCGGTCGATGTGATCACCGCGGGTGTGGAGGCTTACGCGCAGTGTTTTGGCCAGAGCAGGTCGCGCGGCGACGTGCGGCGGCTCGTGGGGCAAGGCAGTGTGCAGTGGCGCGGGGAGAAGGTGACGGATCCGAAGGCAGTGCTGGATTTCTCGGGCGCGGGGATTTTGCGTTTGGATAAGACGCGGGCCGTGCGGGTGGGGGGAGATGAGGGTTGAAGGCCGAGACTAGAGCTTGAAACTTTGACCGAGGGGAAACGGCCGGCGGCGGGGACGCCGCTACAGTTCGGAGGAGATGGCGGCGGGGAGGGTGCGGGGACCGTCGCCGGCGAGTTGTTCGTCGATTTGTTCGAGGCGGCGGATGAGGTCGATCACTTCGCGGCGGGCGTAGGGTCCGCCGGCGGCGGCGCAGAAGTGGGTACGGCAGCCGAAGGGACGGTCTTCGTAAATGAGGCAACGTGAGGTTTGCGGATCGAGGAGAGGGCAGGCGCCGTCGGGGCGCGAGGGGAGCGCTTTGCGTCCGGTGGCTTTGAGGGCGCGGGCGGCGAGGAGGGCCTCGCCGCGGGTCAGATACGGGGTTTTACCGGTCAGTTTGAAATGGCAACACTCGGTGCGTAGTTGGCAGTCACGCTCGATCGGACGCGCGGCGAGGTCGCGGTAGATGGCGCGGACTTCGTCGAGTGCGGTGGCCGGGGACGGCCGCCCTCCAGCGGGGCGCATGGTCAGTGGCAGCCGCAACCGCCCCCGCCGCCGCAGCAACCTTCGTCGGCCGCGGCGTGGTGGACGTGGCTGTGGGCGATTTCTTCGGGGGTGGCGGGGCGAACGTCGCGGATGGTGACGTTGAAGGTGAGGGTTTCGCCGGCCAGTGGATGGTTGGCGTCGACCGTGATGGTGTCACCTTCCACCGCGACGACCACCACGTTGTCGGCGCCGTGTTGGCTGGTCGCTTGGAAACGCATACCGGGCTTGATTTCGGCCTTGGCGGGGAAGATGGAGCGTTCGACCTGACCCATCCGGCGTTCGTCGCGCAACCCATAGGCTTCGACCGGCGGAACGGTCACATTGAGTTGGTCGCCGGCCACTTTGCCTTCGAGGGCTTTTTCCAGTCCGGGCACAATGCTGGCGTAGCCGTGGACGTAGGACATGGGTTGCCCGCCTTGGGTGGAACTGTCGAGCAGCTCGGAGCGGCTGTTGCGGACTTCATAGTCGAAGGAAACGGCGTGGTCTTTGGAGACTTTCATGAAAGAGAAGTGTTCAGTGGTTCAGTGTTCAGTGTTTGGTCAGTTCCGAAGGGGAAAAGTAAACGCCGCAATGGCCTTGCTGAAAACTGTAAACTGAACGCTGGAAACTTCGAGCCGCTACTTCCGAAGCGGCTCGAACGCGTGATCTGCGCCTTGGCGTTTGGCTTCGAGAACGATTTGCAGGAGGCGGCCGAGGTCGCCATCCGGCCAGCCTTTCTGCTCGAACCAGCAGAGATATTCCGCGGGGAGTTCGTGGAGTGGACGACCTTTGAAACGGCCGAAGGGCATGGTCCAAGTGCGGAGCTTATCCCAGTCGGCGGCGGCTTGGGCGAGGTCCATGTGAGAAGCATGGGGTGGGGAGCGGGGATTTGAAATTTCAGATTTGAGATCGGCGCGGATTGGGCGATTCAAAATTGCGTATTTAGGAGGGCGGCGGCGGGTCCGTTTTTCCCAGCCGAGTTGCGGGCCGCGGTCGAGCCTTCCTACGATGTGGCGGCTCTGAGGGCCGCTGAGGCGAAGGCGGCCCACAAGGCGCGGAGGGTCCATGGAAAGCGGAAGCGTTCTGGTCGATAGCAATGTCTACATCGGGCTGCTGCGGCGGGGGTTTGATCCCGTCGCCGTGCTCGGCCCGTGGGCGGGATCGACCGATGTGGCTACGTGCGGGATGGTGCGCTTGGAAGTCGAGCGCGGACTTCGTGTCGAACGGATCCGGCGGCACCTGCGCGCCTTCTTCGATGTGCTGATCATGATTCCCACGGGTCATCCCACGTGGGCGCGGGCGGCAGAGTTGGCGTAGTCGCTCGACCGGCGCGGCATCACGCTACCGTGGCAGGATTGCTTGATCGCGGCTTGCGCCCAAGCGGGCGGGGCGGCGGTGCTGACCGATGACCGTCATTTCGATCATATTCCGGGTTTGCAAATTGTGCGTCGCACGGAAAAGGAGGCGGCATGAGCAAGACCGTCGAGCTGGTCAATGTCTTTGCCCTGCTTTCGTTGCTCGCGGTCGGGGGCGGCACCGCGGTTCTGCCGGAAATGCAACACGTCACGGTGGAAAGACGTCATTGGGTGTCCGACACGCAGTTTGCCGAAATCTACAGCCTCGGCCAACTGGCCTCGGGACCGAACATGACATGTGTCGCGCTCATCGGCTACGAGGTCTCCGGGGTGGCCGGGTTGCTCGCGGTGCTGGTCGCTTTTTTCTTTCCCGCCTGCTTGCTTTGCTACTTTGCCAGCAAGGTCTGGGATGCAGCCGAAGGTTCTCCTTGGCGCGATGCGGTCCAGCGGGGAATGGCACCTATTGTCATCGGGCTTATGCTCGCCGGTTGTTACGCGTTGGGTAAAACCGCGAGCTACAATCCGGCCAAAGATTGGGATTTTAATCTGCTCACCCTCGGGATCGGTGCGGCCGTGGCCGTGATCTTAAGTCTTACCCGGATCAATCCGGCGTTGACCATTCTGGCCGGCGGGGCGGCCGGTTTTTTTCTTTTGGGGTAACCGCGGTAGGGCGGGGTTTCCGGACCCGCCGCCTGCATCGCATTATTCGTAACGGAGGGCTTTGACCGGGTCCATCCGAGCGGCGAACCAGGCAGGAATGACGGCGGCCACGGTGCAGATGGCAAAGGCGCTGGCGCAGATGATGGCGATGTCGGAGGGGACGATCTCGGCCGGAATTTCGGCGAATTGGTAAATGGATTGCGGGAAGATTTCGATGCCGAGGACACCGGAGAGCCACTGGCTGACTTGGTTGCGGTATTGGACCAGCCAGATGCCGAGGCCGAGGCCGATGGCCGTGCCAAAAAGGCCGACCACGATGCCTTGGCCGACGAAGACGCTGATGATTTGTCCGGTGCGGGCACCCAAGGCCTTGAGAATGCCGATCTCCCGCGTTTTCTGCACGGTGACGGTGATGAGGGTGTTCATGATCCCGAAGGCGGCAACGATCACGATGAAGAGCAGGATGAAGAACATGACGTTGCGCTCCATGTGGATAGCTTCGAAGAGTTCGCGATTCATATCCATCCAGGTCGAGACGCCCAAAGCCGGATCGACGCGTCCCTCCATGCGGGTCCGGATGGCGGCGGCTTCGTAGGGGTGGACAGTTTTGATGGTGAGCCCGTGCACTCCGTCGCCGAGCCCGTAGAGTTCTTGGCCGATGTGCAAAGGCACGAGGAGGAATTCGGAATCGTAGAGGTAACGTCCGGAGGAAAAGATGCCGGTCACGGTGAGCTCGAGTGGAAGCACCATCTCGCGCAGTTGGCCGGCCGTTTTGGCTTTGTCCCCTCCCTGTTCCATGGCGTTGATCCCGTCAATGATCTCATTCAGGTTCCCCGGCGAATAAACGGTGATGGTGTCGCCCACGCCCACGCCGAGAATACCGGCCAGGGCGGACCCCAGAACGGTTTCATTGCCCTCGAGTTTCAGCTCCCCGGCGACCATGAAGTCCTGCAGAGCGGTGACCTCACGTTCGGCCTCGGGGTCGATGGCGCGAATTTTCGGGGCAAGGCGGCGCCCCATGAATTCGGCCAGCACGGGGCCTTGGACAAAAGGGGCCACGCCGGTGACACCTTCAACCGCGCGGATCTGCGTGGCCTGGGCCGGCCAGTCAAAAATGACCGATTCACCGCCGGCCACGAGGTGCGCATCGAAGCCGAGGACTTTGCGCCGCAGTTCCTCTTCGAAGCCGGTCATGACGGAAATAACCAGGATGAGGACCATGATGCCGATGGTGACTCCGAGAATGGAAATGACGGTGATCAGGCTGAGGAAGGTGCGCTTCGGGCGGAGGTAACGAAGGGCAAGGAAAAGGCTGAAGGGTTTGGTCATACTTAAGTTTTCAGTGTTCAGTATGCGGTGAGTGACGGAAAGGGTTACCGGAGTCTTTCGCAGCGGGCGGGTGGAAGCAACGGATTTGCGAATTATTGGACACCGCAGCCCGGGCGTTGTGTCGCACGGTTAGGGTTTGCCCGGTCGGGGGCCGATGGTGTTTTATGGTTTGTCATGAGCAAACGATTTGACGGACAAGTGGCGGTGGTGACGGGAGCCGGTCGCGGGATCGGCGAGGCCATCGCCAAGAAGCTGGCCGACGAGGGAGCGAAGGTGGCAGTGGTCAGCCGCACCGAGGCCAATGCGGGCAAGACGGCGGAGGCGATCAATGCGGCGCAGCCGGGCGCGGCCCGGGCTTACGCGGTGGACGTGGCGGATTTCTCGGCGGTGCAGGAACTGGCCGATGTCATCTTCCGGGATTTCGGGAAAGTCGACATCTTGGTCAATAATGCGGGGGTGACGCGCGACGGGCTGAGCATGCGCATGAGCAGCGATGATTGGGACCTGGTGGTGGACACCAACCTGAAGGGCGCTTTCAACTTTATCCGCGCGGTGCAACGTCCCATGGTCAAACAGCGCAGCGGCAGGATCATCAATATCAGCTCGGTCAGCGGCCTCACGGGCAACGCGGGCCAAGCCAACTACGCGGCGAGCAAGGCGGGGCTGATCGGCCTGACCAAAACGATTGCGCGGGAGTTGTCCGGCCGCGGGATCACGGTCAATGCGGTAGCACCGGGCTTTATCGAGACGGACATGACCAATGTCCTGCCCGAGAACATCCGCACTTCTGTCGTCGGACGCATCCCGCTGGGTCGCTTCGGCGCGCCGGAGGACATCGCTGCGGCCGTGGCGTTCCTGGCCGGGGCGGAGGCGGGCTACATGACGGGCCAGACGCTGGTGGTGGATGGCGGGATGGTGATGTAGCCATGTTGATTTATCTGCTCCGGCACGCCGAAGCCGAGGTGTTGGCGGCAAGTGATGATGCGCGCCGGCTCACGCCGAAGGGAGACGAGCAAGCTTGGCGGGTCGGCCAATTTTGCCAACGGCAAGGCATCAAGCCGCCGGTTATTTTATCCAGTCCGGTCACGCGTGCTTGGCAGACGGCCAACTTGGTCGCGAAAAGTTTATCCGAGGCCGAAGTGGTCAAAGTGCCGTGGGCGGAGTGCGGGATGGACCCGTGGGCAGCGATGGATGAATTGAAGGCTTACGCGAAGTTTCCTTCCGTCATGTTGGTGGGCCACCAACCGGACCTCGGTGGTCTGGCCGCGGCTTTGCTCGGCATGCAAAGCGTGCAGTCCGTGAGGGTGCGCAAAGCGTTGCTCATGGGCATTGATGCCTCAGGAGGGTTGGCCACGGGTGCGGGGACGCTGCAATTTTTTGTCCCGGTGAGATTGATGTGATGGAAGGGCTTTCCGTGGCTCAGTTTGCAGGCTTCGGGCGGAAAGGTGACACCCCGGGGCGATGATCAATTTGCGCGCCACCTTGGAATGCGGTCAGGTCTTTCATTGGCACGAGACGGAAGGCGGGGTTTGGGAGGGATTGATCGGGGACGAGTTGGCCGCGGTGCGCGGGGAGGAAGGGCAACTCAAAGTGGTGCGCGGTGACGGGCCGCTGGTGGCACGGTATTTCGGGATGGACCACGATCTGGCGGAGGTTTATGCGGGTTTTCCGCAGGACGAGACGATGCTTGAGGCCTTGGACTTTTGCCGGGGGCTGCGGATACTCCGCCAGCCGGCCTGGGAGTGCCTGGCCACCTTTGTTACCTCCTCCATGAAGCAAGTCGTCCACATCCGGCAAATGTCATTCGCCTTGCGCGAGCGTTTCGGGCGCTCCGTGCCGGGGTCGGCATGGCGGGCCTATCCGGAGGCATCCCGGCTGGCGGCCGCGTCCGAAGACGAGTTGCGGGCCTGCGGGTTGGGCTATCGCGCGAAAAACTTGCAAGCCACCGCGCAACGCGTGTCTTCGGGCGAGGCCGACTTGTCCGGGTGGGAGGCTCTCGATGACCGCAACCTGCGCGAGCGGCTGTGCACCTTGCCCGGGGTGGGACGCAAGGTGGCCAACTGCGCCATGCTTTTCGGCTTCGGCCGCCTGTCGGCCTTTCCGGTCGACACCTGGATCGCGCGCATCATGCGCCGCAGTTACTGGCGAGGGCGCAAGAAGCCGACGCCGCTCGCTCTGGAACAAAAGCTGGCCTCGCGCTTCGGCCCTCATGCCGGCTACGCGCAGCAGTATCTTTTTCATCATGCGCGCATGACCCAACGGAGGGCGCGCGGGTGAGCGCAAGGCGCACGATGGAACGGCGAAAGTTGCGCCGCCGCACCGGCTGGGCGCTGCTTTTCTCGCTGCTGGCCCATTTGTTGCTCATCCTCACCGCGGCCTGGTTCACCATTCTCGGTGTGGAGCCGACTCCCGAACCGGTGGAGGAAATCGAAATCACCATCATCCAGCCCCCGCCGGCCCTGCAGAAACCCCAGTTTGTCGACACCTCGGCGCCGGCGGCGGAAAAGCCACCGGAGGATGCTCTCTTTGAATCAGACCGCGACACGGCGGCCGCTGCGCCCGAGGCGGCCGCGGGTGCGGAGCCATTGCCTTCGCAGGAAGGGCGGAAGCAGGATTTTCTCGAACTGGAGCAGGAGGAACTGGCCCTGGCCCAGGTCGACCAGGAGCCGCCGGCTCCGGAGACACCTCCTGCGGAACCGGCGCCGCCGGAGCCTCCGCAGCCCGAGGAACAGCGAGAGACCCGGTCCGAGGAAGAAAAACCCGAACCGGTGGAGGCCGACGCGCTTTTGGCCAGTGCACAGCCGAAAAAAAAGGAGGAGCCTTTTGAGCGAAAGCCGCCGCCTGCCCCGCCGCCATCCAGGCCGTCATACCAACGGCAAGCGCGTCCGACCCGCCTGAGCGGCAGCGTGAGTAATCGCGGGAAGTCCGCTGTAGCCTCGCTGTCCACCCCGCTGGGGCGCTACCGGAAAGCGATCAGCGATGCCATCGGCTCGAGTTGGTATCATCATATCGGCTCGCGCCTGGACCTCTTCAGCTACGGAACGGTATCGGTTGTCTTCATCATCGACCGCAACGGCAAAGCTCGCCGTCCGCGGATCATAACAAACAGCTCGAACGAAAGTTTTGAAATCGTCACGGTCGAGTCTATTCTTTCGGCCGACATTCCGCCGATCCCGCCGGACATCCTGCCGACCTTGAAGGGTGGACAGATCGAAATGGACTACACATTCAGCATCATCACCAATTGACATGACCGAGGCATTGCAGGGGGCGTTGGATTTTTTTGTGCGGGGCGGTTTTTTCATGCTGCTTTTGTTGCTTCTGTCCATCGTGGCCGGCACGGTGATTTTCCTGCGCGGTTTCGCCCTGCGGGAGAGCCTGATTATGCCGCCGGACGTGGAATCGGCGGTCGACGGGCTGCAACCCGGTGACTCATTGCAGCGTGTTACGATTATGGCGCAACGCAGCAACTCGCCGCTCGGGCGCATCATCTCGGTATGCCTCCGGCACCTCAACTGGCCGCGGCAGGAAAATGTCGAAGCGGTGCAGGTGAGGGCGCGTCACGAAGTGGTGCGGATGGAGGGCGGGATGGCTGTGCTGGAAATGACCACCGGCTTGGCTCCTTTGCTCGGCCTGCTCGGAACCCTCTCGGGATTGGTCAGTGTCTTTGACAATCTCGGCGGTGGCACCGGCGCGGGCGACCCGATCGCGGTGGCGCGCGGTATCTCCGAGGCCTTGAACACGACGATTGTCGGATTGGCGGTGGCCGCCCCGAGCCTGGTCGCGCACAACTATTTCCAGCGAAAGATTGAAACCATGGCGGTCAGCATGGAAGGGGTGGTGGCCGATCTTTTGGCCAAGTGCTACCCCGAGCAACGTTAAACGGCCGTGGGCGCGGGATTTTACACGAGGAAGCGGCGGGCTCCGGTGCTGGTCATTGTTTCGCTCATCGACATCCTGGCCATCCTCCTCATCTTTTTTATTGTCACGACGACCTTCAAAAAAAACCAGCCGCAGCTGAAGATCGCCTTGCCCGAATCGAAATCCGCCGCGGCGGCCGAAACCAAGGAGGAACCAGTCCTTCTCGCAGTGAAAGACGAGCAGACATTGCAGCTCGACGGGCAGCCGGTGACCTTGGAATCGCTGGCCGTGGAATTGCGCCGGGTCAACCAAGCAGACCCGGAGCGCGGCATCGCGCTGCAGGCCGACGAAAGCGTTCCTTTCCGCGTCATTGTGCGGATCATCGATGCGCTGCGTGATGCGGGAATCCGCAATCTCCCGGCATTTGCGCGGCCGCCGGAAACGGAGGAACCGTAGGGTCATGCTCGCGATCACCAAGTTGGGACATCCCGTGCTGCGCGCCAAAGCGGAGCCGATCGCCGGCGTCGACGACGCCCTGCGCCGTCTGGCCGGCGATATGCTCGAGACCATGTATTCTCATGAAGGTTGCGGTCTGGCCGGCAATCAGGTCGGCGTGGCGCGTCGTATTGTTGTGATCGACACGCGCGAGGCGAAAAAACGCCCCAGCGTCCTGCGCATTGGCGGGAAGTCGCGGCCGGTGCACAAGCACATGCCCATGGTGCTGCTCAACCCGGAACTCGAGTTGGTCGGGGCGCCAGAGTCCGGCAGCGAAGCCTGTCTGAGTATCCCGGGTGTGCACGGCGAGGTGGAGCGGCCGGCGGTGGTGCGGGTCCGTGGAATCGATCTCGAAGGAAACAAGATTGAATTCGAGGCCGAGGGCCTCTTGTCCCGTGCCCTGCAGCACGAGGTCGATCACTTGGATGGGATCCTTTTTATCGACCGTCTGGACGCCGCGGAACGGAAACGGGTGGCCGACGAACTGCATGAGATGGCCGGGGGCATGGTGGGGTAGCAGAGCAGGCAGGAAGGTGGCCACAGGTGGAAGGCTTGTGTCGGGGACGGGAAAGGTATTTTATAGCCGGTTGACTTTGTTATGCCCCATGTGACCGAACCTGAGGACGCCGACCTGCGGCAGCCGCTTTTTATCCGTGCTGACTGGTGGGCCGCCCTGGTCGCCGCTTTGGTCAGCGGAGTCGTCTATTTTTACACGGCGCAGCCCAATGTCGGATTGCTCGATTCGGGTGAGTTCATCGTGGCGGCGCAGCATTTCGGGGTGCCCCACCCTACGGGGTATCCTCTTTGGACAATCCTTGCCTGGCTTTTCCAGTTGCTTCCGCTCGGCAATGCGGCGTGGGAGATCAATCTTTTCAGCGGGCTGTGTGGAGCGCTGGCCGTCGGGGTGACGACACTGGTTACCGCGAGCATGCTCCGCTGGATGATGCCGTGGTGGGGCGGCGGGCAGACGCCGCTCAAGGTTGCCCCGCTCCTGACCGGTATCATCGCGGTGTCCTTCGGTCTGCTCTTTGCTTTCAGTTTCTCGTTCTGGACGCAGGCGGTCATCGCCGAGGTCTATACCCTTCACGGGCTGCTCATCGGGTTGCTTGTCGCTTCGCTTTACTGGTGGGTGCGGCGTCCGCAGTCCGACCAGCCGGTTCTCGCCACGTTTTTTGCCTTCTCGCTCGGCATGAGCAATCACCACCTGACCCTCGCGCTGGCTCCCTTGCCGCTCCTCGTCCCGTTGCTGGTCAGGCGGTCGGTCTTTTGGGAGGTGCTTGTCGCGTCGGTCATCAGTGCGGCACTGGTTTATCTCGGTTTTGCCTGGCTCTCCAAAGACGCCACGACCTGGTCGACGGCCATGCGGTTTTTCTACTTCGCCATGCTCGGGCTGATCATCCTGTTAGTGCTGAAGTGGCGGCGCGCGGACCTCAAAATCGTTTTTCTCGTGCCGGTGGCGGTCATCCTCGGCTTGCTCCCTTACGCTTACATGCCTGCCGCCTCCTCGACCAATCCGCCGATGAATTGGGGTTACACCAGCACGCCGGAGGGGTTCTTTTATTCGATCAACCGCACGCAATACGCGGGAAGTCTGTCGGATCTCATCGTGCGGACGCTGGGCAAGGGAATGGGCACGGCCCCGGAGAAGCCGCCCCAACCGGAGGATCCGGAACGTATTTCGACCCTGCAGCTGGGGCGTGAATTCACCAACTTTTACTGGGGCAAGCTGATGGAAAATTTCACCCCTTGGAGTGTTGCCGCATTTCTCGCCGCGATTTTGGCGGTGTTCCGTTTACCTTTGTACCAGCGGACCTTCCTTTATCTCCTCTTTTTCGGCTTCATCCTCTCGGCTTTCCTCCAGCCGATCATGGAGCGCACCGAGACGACGATCGACTCCTGGTCGTTGCAGTTCCCTTATCACGGCTACGCCTACCTGCTTTTTTCCCTGCTCTGCGCGGCTGGCACGGGCTACGTGGTCGCGCGGTTGATGTCCGTGCGTCCGGCGCTGCGCTATGCCGCTTACGCTTTGCCTCTGCTGCCTCTCTGGACTGGCATCCACAACGCCCCGCTCTGCAGCCAGCGCGACCACTGGTTCGGCTGGCATTACGGGCACGATATGCTCAAGGACCTTCCGAAAGACGCCTTTGTCTTCGGGGGCACCGATCCGGGGCGCTTCGTGCCGACCTACATGATTCTCGGTGAAAGTTTCGTCGACCCGGAGGACCGGCGGGATGCGGGCTTTGACCGTCGCGATCTGGTCATTGTCACGCAGAACGCACTGGCCGATGCCTTCTATCAGAAATACATCCACGACCACTATGCGCCCGGGCGCCCGAAAGCCGAAGGTTGGTTCGAGAAGTGGCTGGGCCGTGACAAACAGTATCCGGTGGACAGCACAATCATGCCGAGCGAGCAGGAATTGATGGAGATCGTGCGCGGCGTCTCGATGAACCTGCCACCGGGGGTCAATCCGCAGGACCCGAATGTCGGCATCCTTTACCACGCGGCCATCGCGCAGTGGATTTTCGAGAAGAACAAGGACAAGCGGGAATTTTTCATCGAGGAAAGTTTCCCCATGGAGTGGACTTACCCGTATGCCGTGCCCAATGGTTTGAGTTACCGGCTGAACAAGGAACCGTTGGAGACTTTGCCCCCGGAAGCTGTGGCCGAAGATTTCCGTTATTGGAACGATTACGTCGAGCGGCTGCTGGCCGACAAAAATTTTCACGAGGATTTCGACGCCAAACGTTCTTTTTCCAAGCTCCGCAATTCGACCGGCAATCTTTACCGTGCACGGCAGATGTGGACCGAGGCGGAGCGGGCTTATGGTCAGGCCCTGCAATTGCATCCGAACAACATGGAGTCGCTCGTCGCCCTGAGTGATATCCTGCGGGCGCAAAAGCGCTGGGACGAGATGGCTGTGATTTGGGATCGTGCTGTCGAGGGTGATCCGAGGAATCGCGCGGTGGGCAAGGCGCGGGAGCGGGTCGCACGGCTGCGCGAGGCGGACCGCGAGATTGACGCCTTGCAACGGGAATTGGCGGCGAACCCGAAAAATGCCGAAATGCTTTCCAATTTGCTGCGGCTCTACGTGGAGACCGGACAGCTCGACTTGGCCCGCCAACAGCTCGAACAGGCGTCGCAGACTTTCGGAGATAACCCGGACTTCCTCAAGTTCGCCGTCGACTTCAGCAACAGCAACGGCCAATGGCAGGCGGGTCTCGGCCCGGCGCGAAAGTTGGCCACCGTCATGTCGAACGACGCCGGTGTCTGGCTCGCCCTGGCCCGCTTCGAATTTGCCAATCGCGAGATGAACTCGTTCCTCGAGTCGGCCCGACGAGCGATCCAACTGGGCGGGAACCAAGCCAAGTCCGCCCTGGCCAACGACCCGATGTATTCCATGGTTCGCGGCACACCGGAGTTCCAGCAACTGTTTTCGCAATAGGGTGCAGTCTTGCTCCGACTTGCCTCGCGAGAAGAACCGGCTTGCTCAGTCGGTCAGACCGCCCGGACCTTGAAGCGGAAGAGGGAGTAAAAATTGCCGTGGTCGGAAAAGAGAACTTCGCCGCGGAGGAAGCCGGCGGCGTGGGCTGCCGCGAGATATTCTTCGACCGACTCCGGTCGTTCCGATTGGCGGACATGCTCCCGCAGGGCGTCACGGGCAGCGGGTGGGAAGGAGTCATACGGGCCGTCCATCGCTGCGGACCAGCGCCTCGTATAGCCTTCGCGTGATTCGCCCGCCTGCAGGATGGGTTCGAAAAGGTAAAATGAGCCACCATCGGCCATGGCGGAGCGCAGGTATTGCATCATCTCGCGCTTGGCCGCGGTCTCGAGGTGATGGAGGGAAAGTCCGAGAAAAATGAGGTCGAACTTTTCCTTATTGTCGCGCAGAAAGTGCGTGAAGTCCTGTTCCCGAAAACGGCACGGGCAGGCCAGCGCGGCGGTTTTTTCCGTAGCCAGGGCGATGGCCGGCGCGGAGAAGTCAACCCCGGTGTAAGCGGTGACCTTGGTTTCCCGCAGAGCCGCCGCGGTTACTTCGGCATCGCCGCAGGCGAGGTCAAGGAAGGTGAAGGGCCTGCTTTGCTCTTGCAGTTCGCGGCGCAGGATAGCACCGACTTCGCGATGGAAGAGCGTGTTGTGCTCGATGCAGAGACGGTAGATGTCCCACTGCGAGAAGAAGGCGCGAACGGCCTCAGACATGGCGGGCGAAGAGATCACCGGGCGTCGGGTCGCCACGGCCGTGCCACCAGGCGGTCAAAATCATATGCGGCATGGTCAAGGCGCTGAGGCCCCAGAAGATGACCCGCATCATGGATTGGTCGAAGGTGAGCGTGCGGGCGAAAGCGAACCAGGCGACAACACCGAGGAGCACGGTCGCGGCGGTGAAGGGGAAGCTTTCGAGCAGGAGCCAGCGACGGGCGCGCCAGGCCGAGTCGGGGAAGCGGGCGGCCCCGAGGTCGGCGATGTGGCGGACCGAGTGGACGAAGCTGAAATAGAGGAGGAAGGCGGCGAGTGGGGCAAAGAGGGCGAAGACGGCGGCGGTGAGGAGGAGTTCGGCCACGGCGCTGAGCCAGTCCGGAGTGGGTTGGAGCAGTCGCCAAAGTATGGCGGCGGCGAGGCAGGCGAACCAGAGCCAAGTGACCGGCGCGGTGATGAAAGCAAGGACGCTGTCGAGAGGGGCGGTGGCGGTGGGTCCGACCAGCAGGGCGAAGAGGTCACGGGTGGTTTGCGGGTGGAAGGCGAGCGGGGCGATGCCAGCGAAGCCGCCGCGGGCCACCACTTCGAGGGCGCGCTGGGGGCCGTACAAATCCTCGCTATCACCAAGGCCGAAGTGAATGACGGCAATAGTGAGAAAGGCGAGGAGGGCCACCACCGGGGCGGTGAGCCAGACGGCTAGGACGGCAGCGGTGACCACGAGGTAGACGCCGGTGGCAACGACAAGGGCGCGCCATGATCCGCCGGAAGCTCCCTGCACGAGGGCGAGGTCGAGGGCGCCATGCGGGAGTCCAAAGAAGGCGACGGCGGCGGCGAGGAAGGCCAGTTGGACGGAAAGCGGAAGGGCGGGAAGAAACGGCGAGGCAAGAAGGGCCAGAGCGAGGAGCACGACCACGGCCAAAGTGTGGCGGCGACGGAATTCGGGGAACCACGTGCTCATCGGATCGCGGCGGCGAGGAAGGGGGCGGGCGGTAGGACGCTCATGACTCGAAGAATGTCGGCGGGCCGTGGCTCGGACTCAAGGAAGCGGAGGAGGGCGTCGGGGGAGACACGGTTGAAAAGACGGGTGAAATATTCGGGAACGCGTTCGGGGTGGCGGGTCATGGCCCGGAGGAAGACGCGGTCCAGCCAGGCGAGAAGAGGCGAGTCATGGGCGCTCTGCGCAGCGGGCCGACCATGTTCCCTCCACGCTTGCGCCATGCGTGCGCTGGCCCGCTGGAGGCGGGAGAAAGCATAGCCGGAGGAGGGACGGATGGCGCCGGCGGGCGTGCCCCAGAGGATGATGCGATTTTCCAATTTGACTGCGAGAGGAGCGCGGGAGATGAGCCCCATGGGAAGGTTGCCTTCTTCCCGGTGGCGAATTTGCCATCCGCTCGGCGACAGATGAGTGGCAGCGTAGGAGAGGATTTGCTCGTCGGAAAAAGCCGGGACCTTGCCGGTGGGGGCGAGCCAAGTGTCTTCGACCAAAGCGGTGTGGGGGTCGAGAGGAAGAACATAAAAAAAACGAATACCATCAGGTCCGGCGGATTGGAAATCCATGAGGGTCACCGTGCCGGTTTCGAGTCGGGCCGCGGGCGAGTGCAATTCGAGGCCGCGGAAGATCTGGTGCCAGGGCGCTTGGTCGTGTTCGGGCGGACGGCTATCGAAGACCCAGTCGGAGGCGAGGCGCCGTCCGTCGGAGAGTTGCAGGACGGCATGGTCGGGGTGATTCTCGATGGAAGTGACAGAGGTGCCGCGGATGAATTCCACCCCGGGGCAAGCGCCGAGTTTTTCCCTCGCGAGTCGATGAAGCTGATCGGCGGGTATCCGCACGTAAGGCGTACGGGCGGCGGCCCGGGCGGCCGTGCCTGCCGTGGAGTTACGGACAGTCCAGTGATGCCAGCGGTGGGTGATGGCGGAGTCGAAAGGCGTTTCGTGAAGTTGCCAGTGGCACCAAGTCCGGTCGCGAACGGGTTCACGGCGAGGGTCTACCAGCACCATGCGTGGCGGATGGGGCAGTGCGGCGAGGCGGACCGCAAGGCTGAGGGCGGCGAGACCTGTGCCGGCGAAGGCGATGTCATAAGCAGCGCCGTTCCCCGGTATTTTCATGAGTGCGCCCCCACCAGTCCGTCCAACTGGCTGTGCAGCGTGGGGTCATGCGGCGGCACGGGCGCGGTCCATGGCGCGGCGGCGAGAAAAGTCCCCGCGACCAAGCTGGCTTTGCGCCATGCCGGGACGGCGACGCGGTCGGCTTTGCGGGCGGGCCCTTGGCGGCGGAGTTCCCCGCCGATTTCCCGGTAGACTTTTGCCGCGATGAGGATGCCGCGGCGCGATCGGGGTGGGAGGTAAGCCAACCCAGCCAGGCCGCTGGCGTAATAGAGCTCGGCGAGCAAGAGACAACGCCGTACGGCCTGGTGCACTTCGTGCGGTGCCCGGCGGATTGCGGCCGGTGCGAGGTCCACCCAGGTGGCCGGAAGGTACCGGCGGTCGCGGTCGGCGTCCTCGCGCGTGTCGCGGGCGATGTTGGTCAATTGCATGGCGATGCCAAGGTCGATGGCGTGCCATGCGGCGCCGGGTCCAGCGGCGCCGAGGACGCCGGCCATCATCAGCCCGACCGTGCCGGCCACCCCGTGACAGTAGCGGAGGAGGGCGCGTTCGTCCGGGATGAGGGTCGGGCCGGTGTCGTCGCGCAAGGCGCGGGCGAGGGCAACAGCCGGAGCGGGATCGGGGCTTTCGAGGGCGAGATAGAGGGCGGCCAAAGGATGGGAGCGGTCGTTGGATTCCAGAGCCTTGGCCACGGTTTCGATTTGGGCGGTGTCACCCGTTTCGTCGGCCAGGTCGTCGAGGCCGCGGCAGAAAGCGTAAAGCCGGGTCGCGGCGGCGCGGCGTTCGGGCGGGAGAAATTTACCGGCGAGGTGGAAGCTTTTTCCGGCACGCGCGAGGAGTTCTTCCGGGGTGCTCATGCCGCACGGCGGAGGAGGTTTTCCACCACCTTGGCGGAACTCAAGACACCGGGCATGCCGGCTCCAGGGTGGGTACCGGCCCCGACGAAATAGAGGCCGGGGACATCTTCGCTCTCGTTGTGGAAGCGGAACCAGGCGGACTGGGTGAGAACAGGAGCGATGGAAAAGCCGGTGCCGTGGGTGGTGAGCAGTTGGTCGCGGAAGTAGGGCGGGGCGATGTGGAACTGGGAGACGAGGTGTTGATCGAGGTCCGGGAGGACCGTCTTTTGCAAGTGGTCGAGGATGCGTTGAGCGTAGCGGGGTCCCTCGCTCTCCCAGTCGATGTTATGCTGGAGGTTGGGAACGGGGGAGAGGACGTAGAAGGTGTCGTGTCCGTCGGGCGCCATGGCAGGGTCGGTGGCGGTCGGGCGGTGGAGGTAGAGGCTGAAGTCGTCGGCCACGATGCCGCGTTTGAAGATGTCATCGAGGAGTCCTCGGTAGCGGGGGCCGAACAGAATGGTGTGGTGGGCGACATCCTCGTAGCGGCGGTTGGTCGCGAAGAAAAGGACGAAGAGCCCCATGGAGTATTTGCGGGTGGCGAGTTTCCGATCGGTCCACTTGCGGCGGTGGACGGTGGGGACGAGCCGGCGGTAGACGGTGGGCGGGTCGGCGTTGGCCACGACGAGACCGGCTTCGATTTGTTCGCCGCCGGCCAGGCGGACGCCGGCCGCACGCCCGTGGCGGATGAGGATTTCTTCGACCGTGGCATCGGAGCGGAACTGCACCCCATGGCGTTGACCGAGGGCGAGGAGCGCCTCGACCAGCGCTCCGGTGCCCCCGCGGGGAAACCAAACACCCCATTGGCGTTCGAGGTAGTGGATGAGCGAGTAAAGGCAGGAGGTATCGAAGGGGTTGCCGCCGACCAAGAGGGGTTGGATGCTGAAGAACATAGGCAAGGACGGATCGCGCAGGTGGCGGCAGACCAGATCGTAGACCGTGCGATCGCCGCGAAGGCGGGCCAGGTCGGGGAGGATGCGGATCATGTCGGTGAGCGAACTGAACGGCTCGGCGGAGAGTTTGGTGAACCCCGTGTCGTAGAGTTTGCGGGATTTTTCGAGAAGGCGCAGGTATCCGCGCTGGTCGAGCGGATTGAATTTGGCGATTTCGCGCAGGGTGTCTTCGACGGTGCCGCCGTAGTCGAAGGCCCGGCCCTGGTGGTCAATCATGCGGTACCACGGTGCGACCGGGAGGAACTCGATGTGGTCGGCCCGCTTTTCACCGAAGAGGGCAAACAATTCGTCGAAGAGGAAAGGTGCGGTCAGCACGGTGGGGCCGGCATCATAAAAAAATCCGTCGCGGCGGAAGACGCGGGCCCGGCCGCCGTGATCGGGCTGGCGTTCGAGCAACGTGACCTCCTGGCCAAGGGCGCGGAGTCGCAGGGCGGCGGCGAGTCCGCCGAAGCCGGAGCCGATGACGAGAGCGCGGGAGGAGGAGCTGGCGACGGTCATAGACCGTCGACAAAAGTGACCTGGTTCGCGGTACGTTGGAAGATGGCGGGTTCGCGGATGCCGGCGGCGAGGGAGGCAAGGTGCGGGGCGAACGGGGCGGGAAGGTTGGCCGAGGCGGCGGTGATTTCATCGCAAAGGCGGTGGAGGTGTTCCTGGGTGGCCGCGACGGCGCCGGAGGCGAAGAGTTGCTGGAGCCATGCGTCGAGTCGGGGGTTCTCGGTGCGGGCGGACGGATCGCGGAGGAAAGCAAGGAGGGAAGCGCTGTCGTCGGGGCGGAGGGCCAGATGAAAGAGGACCAGGCTGTTGGCTTTGCCCTCGCGGAGGTCGAGTCCGGCCCGGGCGCGACCCTTGAGGCCGAAAGCGTCCGCTAGATCGTCCTGGATTTGGTAGGCGGCGCCGAGACGGGCGAAGGAATTTCCGATCGTGGCGGCGAGGACGTCGGGGAGGCGGGCGAGGGTGGCGACGGATTGGGCGGCGAGGGCGAAGAGGGCGCCCGTTTTGGCCTCGGCCATTTTTTCGTAAGCGGGCAGGGTGGGCGTGGCGGTGTGGAAATCGATTTCGGCGGATTGTCCGGCGGTGGCTTCGCGCAAGGTGGCGGCGAAAAGCGGACTGATGTCGGGAAGGCGCGCGGCGAGGGCCGTGGATTGGGCGATGAGGAACGTGCCGAGGTTGATGGCTTGGCTGCGTCCGAAGGTTCGCCAGATGCTGGCGCGGCCGCGGCGCATTTCGTCGTTGTCCTGCACATCGTCGAGAACGAGCGAGGCGTTGTGGAGGAGTTCGACGGCGGCGGCGAGAGCGATGCCTTGTTCGGGCGGGAGTTGCAGGCTGTCGGCGAGGTCGACGGCGAGGCGGGCACGGACACGTTTGCCGGGGCGTTCGAGAAGATAGGCGGCGGCTTGGCCGAGACGGCCGGGGGTGAGGGTGGCGTCGGTGAGGATTTGTTCGACGAGCGCGAGGTTGTCGCGGGGTGTGACCTTGTTAACGCGAGGGGAAGGCATGAAGAGAAGGCGGAGGGAGGAGACTTGAGACCTGAGGGGGGGACTAAAAAAAGCGGCCGGGGCTCTGGGAGCCCCGGCCGCGGTGATTAACGGGTCAGCGTTTAGTGCGAGGCCGAGGCATACGACGGATCTTCGTCGGCCGACTTGGCGCGGGCGATGAAGTAGACGTAGAGGCCGAGGCCGCACTTGGCGACGATGTCCGCAATGCTGTAGCCGACCTGGAGGCCGACATTGATCGAGCCCGCGGCGCCGATGCCGAGCATCGGAAGCATGAAGGCGATCGGGTAGAAGGCCCAGCTCACGAGAATGAGCAGGCGGGCTCCGCTGATCAGGCCTTGGGCGGCAGCAGGTTGACGATCCAACGATTTGGAGAGTTCCACCCACAACACATAGAGGATGTAGAGGAAGGGGATCATGCTCAAGGTCCACCACAACCAGCGGGTGCTATTATCGGCGGAAATTTCGCCGGGGTAGCCAAGGCCGATCATGAGGAGCGCGGCGATGACCAAGCGGACAAGGAGGGAGCGGGTGACGCTCTTCGGCAGCGACAAAACAGCCACCAGTTCGACAAGGAGAAGCGGAACGGTGAGCAACCAGTCGACATAACGGTAAGCGTCGTTGAACGGCTCACCAGAGGCAATGTAGCCCATGTCGCCGAATTCAAACGCACCGTTCCAACTCATGAAGATGCGGACGTAGTGGTAACAGGCGATGAGGGTGACAAGGCCCGAGACAACGAGGGCCGGACGGTATTTGGGGAGCACGGAACCGCGCGACAAAAAGAAGAACGCGGTTGAGGCACCCATGGCGGCGATGGTCAAACTCAGCACGTTGTAAACGAGGCTGTATTGACCCGGACTTAAGACTAGGAGGGTTTCCATATCGGAGATGAGTCTGCGGGGACTTTTGGCGCGAGGCAAACTGTTTTTTGTTTGAATTTCGGGGCGCGGGGTGGCCCCATTCTGTCATGGATGAATTCGACGTGCGCGGACATGCCCGGTTGATCGGGAATGTTCTAATTGTCTTGGGGTTTTTCGCCTTTGGCCTGGTGTTGGCTGACTTTATCCCGGACGAGATCTTTGCCTTGCCCCCGCACTTTTTCGGCAACGACGGGGCGGTGACGGTTGGGTTGATGATGCTGGTGGCAGGTCTCTATTTGCGGCGCAGCGGGGCGTAGCCGTATGGTTCAATCTGGTTGCCGTGGCGGCAATGCGGATGGAAAGCCTGATGGGAGGCGCGGTGGCCTCAGGCGCAGGAGCAACGCTGCGGATGCGGCGGCCAGGTTTCAACGACGGCGCCGGATTCCTCGACGGCCATGTCGCCATCGGGGGTGGCGATGACGGCATAGGGCGGCTTTTCGCCGAGGGAGGCGGCCACGAAGGAGGCGGTGAGGCCGTTGACATCGACCACGGCGCCGATGCGGAAGAGGGAGCGGGTTTCATCGATGGCGTCGTCGCTGCCGGCGCGGATCACGACGCGCAATTGCGGGTTGGCGGCGAGCGCTCCCACAGCCACCGCGATGTTGTCGCGTTCCTCGCTGCTGGCCGCGACGAGGGCGACGGCCCCCTTGACCCCGGTGGCATGGACCGCGGCTTTGGACGCGCCGTCTCCGATGAGGACCGGAATGCCGCAACTGCGCGCGATCTGCAATGTGCGGGCATTCGGGTTTTGCTCGATGCCGACCACGGCGATGCCGAGTTGCCTTAGTTCCTGGGCCAAACGCAAACCGACCTGTCCCATGCCGACCACAATCACGTGACCGAACCGCGGCATGGCTCGTCGCCCGAAGATGGCAACATGGCGTCCGGAGAGGAGGTAGTTGACGATGCCGGCGGCAAAAAGCGCGGTGAAGCCCATGACGAGAAGCGCCGCGATGGTCGCCCAGATGAGGATCAGGGGGTTGTCCGGCAGGACGGGAGCCGAAATGGTGGCGGTGGTGCGGGTGGCGTCATAAAGGGCCCGTAAAAAATTCGCATGGGCCAAACCGACGAGGGTGTCGGCCAGGATGATCGCGACCAAACCCGCCGCGCCGCCGAGAAGCACGCGCGACCCGGAATCGAACGGCCGGAATTGTCCGGCCAGACGGCCGAGTAATCCCCGCCGGCGCAATGCTTCGGGGGTCCGGTAGGATTCGACGCGGGCGTTGCCTTCACCGGTGTCGCTGACCGAAACCCACGAGCGAAGTTCCGGCGTCGATTCCCGCCGGATCGCGTCGGCACGGGGTTCGATGGCCCCGGCGACCATGGAGGGAACGGAAATGGCGGCCGGCGACAGGACGACACATCCGGGGACCACGCTGCGCAGTTGGGTGCGCGCCGTGAGGTCGAACATGGCCACGAACAGGCGGGCGCCGGGACGGATGTGATGAATCATCAGGCTGTAGCGCAGGGCCTCAATGTCGTCGTGCAGCAGGACGGCCACCCCGTCGATATCTTTACCCAGTTCGGCCCGCAACTCGGCATCCGACGGCTCGTGCAAATGGACGACGGAAATTCCCGAGGAGGTCAGGAGCGAACAAACCCGCCGACCGACATCGGTGCGGCCGATGACGACAATGCGCCGCATGCTCATGATCGTGCTCCCTCCGTCAGGGTGCAGGGTTTTCGCCGCGGGGCGCAGGGGCGGGCGACTGGTCGAGCCGGGGGGACTGTCCTCACGAATCAAAGCCTAACCGCGTTCGGGGCGGGGGAGCAAGGGGGTGCAATGTTTCTTTATGATGGTCACGGCGGACCGGCGAAATTCGTGCTCGGGAGAAAACCTCCTATTTGCTCCCCGGCTTGATCACCGGGATGGCCGCGAGATCGGGCGGCAGCGCGTCGGGCGGGAAAGTTTCGGGATTCAACTCGACGAGGCCATGGAAGGGAAAATCCATGGCGGGGAGTTCGCCTCCGGAGCGGTTGACCAAGGAGGCGGCGGCGACCACGACTCCGCCGTGTTGTTGGACGATATCGACGGTCTCCATGAGGCGGCCGCCGCGGGTGACGACGTCTTCGATCACGGCGAAACGCTCGCCGGGCTGGATGGTGAAACCGCGGCGGAGAACGAGGGCGCCGGTGTCATTTTTTTCGGTGAAAATGTGGGGTTTGCCGAGTTGGCGGGCGACTTCCTGACCGACGAGGATGCCACCGAGGGCGGGGGAAATGACGGTGTCAAACTCGGTGCTGCGGAGCTGGTCGGCGAGGGCGCCGCAGACGCGTTCGGCCACCTTGGTGTCGCGCAGAAGGAGGGCGCATTGGAAAAACTCGCGGCTGTGCAGGCCGGAGCGGAGGATGAAGTGTCCGTGGAGGAGGGCGCCGGTTTGGCGGAAAAGTTCGAGGATTTCGTTTTGCTTCATGGAAAAGGGGGTTGCTGAATTCGTGTCTCAGGCATTGATGAAAGAAAGATTGGCCTCGTGGCGTTTGAGGAATTCCCCGGCCAGCCGGTCGTAGGCTTCGGCCCCGCTGCCGCGGGGGTCATGCTCGAAAATGGTGCGTCCGAAGCTGGGGGCTTCGCTCAGGCGGACCGTGCGGGGAATGACGGTGTCATAAAGCACATCTTCGAAGTGGTCGCGAACATCTTTAACCACTGCTTCGGCCAGATTGGTACGGCGGTCGAACATGGTCATGAGGAGGCCGGACAAGGTGAGGCCGGGGTTGGCGCCGGACTCGCGGATCTGCCCCATGACGAACATGAGTTTGCCGAGGCCTTCCAGTGCATAGTATTCGCATTGCACGGGGACGAGAAGCTGGTCGGCGGCGGCGAGGGCGTTGGTCATGAGGATGCCGAGCGAAGGGGGGCAATCGAGGATGGCGAAGTCGAAGGTGTCCGTTTCGCGCAGGGGCTGCAGGGCGCGGCGCAGTTGCTGCAAGTGGTTGTCCATCCGCGCCACTTCGATTTCCAGCCCGGCCAGATCGATGTTGGCCGCGATGAGCGAGAGATTCGGCAGGCGGGTCGGGGTGAGGCAAGAACGGACGTCGGAGGTGCCGGTGAGGGGGCCGTAGAGGGTTGGCGGATTTTCGATATCGGCGGCGATGGCGCTGGTGGCGTTGCCTTGCGGGTCGAGGTCGACGAGGAGGACGCGTTGGCCGCGGGCGGCAAGACCGGCGGCCAGGTTGACCGAAGTGGTCGTTTTGCCGACGCCGCCTTTTTGGTTCGCGACCGCGAGGATTTTCATCAGCCGGAATTTTTAACCACGGATATCACGGATGGCACGGATGGATTTTTCTATCGTGGCATCGGCATCTTGCCGATGGTGTCTATTAATCACGGGCAAGATGCCCGTGCCACTTTTCTGCAAAACCGACGCAGCGCCTGCAAAGAGCTTCGTCGAAAACGTTCTGGTGCGCGGAGGCGGGACCTCCGGTCTCAGGGCTTCATCGGCAGGATGCCGATGCCACTTTTTGGAGTCAATTTCTTCCGTAATAGGCCACGACGCCGTCGACCACGCCGCGGACGTATTCGCGGTAGATGCTTTCGCGGGGGGTGCCGTTGATCTTGCGGCGGCCGGAGTAGTCGCCGAGTTGGACGCGGTCGTGGACCTCTTGGTTGTTCATCACGTAGGGCTCGAGGTAGACCACGGGGCATTCGAAGAGGCGATTGGCCAGAAGATTGCGGGCCCAGACGTAGGGGGAACCGCCGACGTTGATCGCGGTGTCGCCCGTGTAAGTGTAGGGCGGGAGTCCGGTGGCCCGGGCCATGCCTTGCGCCACGGTGCGGGAGACCCCGACCTCTTGATCAAAAGAACGGTTGAGCAGTTTGACCATCAGGTCGTAGCGCTGGTCGTCGTATTCGAGTTCGCGCGCCGAGTAGCAACCGCTGACCAGAAGGTGGAGGTGGTTGAGGTCGGTCAGGGTGGGGCGGGCCGGGTTGCCCCACGCTTCGGCGTTGAAGTGGAGGGCGAGCACGAGGTCCGGCTTGTAGCGCCGGTTGACCAAGCGTGCCCGGGCGTGGATTTCCGCGGTGCGGTAAAAGAGGCGTTCGCTTTCGGCCTTGAGGCTGGCCGGATTGACCGGCCGGCCACGCTCGCGGAGGGAAGCAGCGGCTGGGGTGCGGAGCTTTTCCGGGCGCAAGCTGGTGGCGGGTTTGCTACTCGTGCGGAGGAGCACGACTTTGGCCCCGCGGCGCTCGAGTTCTTTTTGGAGCAACTCGGCCACCTCAAGCACCATGTCCCCTTCAATCACGGGCTTGTTCTCGCCGATTTGGAACCACCGTTCCTCCATGCGGGCCCACTCGCCGCCGAGGTGCCCGGGGTCGATGGCGATGCGCAGTCCGCCGAGGCTCCGCGCCGGCCGCCAATAACGCGGGACCGGCTTCGCGTCGGCCGCGTCCGGAGCGAAGTCGAGGCGGAAGGGCGGTTGGCCGGGGGTGGTCACGGCGGTGACGTGGTCGTCGGCCATGGTGAAGTATTCTCGCCACGCCTCGCGCGGGGCGTAGACTTGGGTGAGCAGGCGGGTGAATTCGTCTTTGGTGATGGTGCGCTGGAAGCGATTGAGCGAGGACCAGTCGGGCGGCGTGGCCAGCGGCGTGAGTTTCTGCGCGCCGGCGAAGTTGGCGAGAAGGAGAAGGGCGAGGGCGGTGCGGACGAATTGCATGGCGGCGGAAGCGGGGAATGTCGGTGGATGTGCAGTGGAAATCAATGACCGCGAGGGGGGATTTTTAACCACGGATGGCACGGATTGCACGGATAGGTGAGGATGGCTGGCTGGCTTTTTCCATCAGTGACATCGGTGAAATCCGTGGTTTGGTTTTGTAACATTTCTGTCATTCTTGATTTTTGACTTGCGCGAGCAGGGGGGGGGCAAATTAGCGTCCCAATCATATGAAACCTCGCTTCTGCCCCTTGGCTATCGCGGTGTTGTTTGCCGGGTTGACCCTCATCTCCAACCTCCAAGCCCAGCCGCTGGTCACGATCGAAACGGTTCCCGTGGGCAATGCGGGCAATGCCGCCGATAGCACCGGCTACGGCTCGGTGGCCCACAATTTCAACATCGGCACATACGAGGTGACCATCGGGCAATACACCGATTTTCTGAATTCTGTGGCCGCGACGGACACCTATTCGCTCTACAACGCGAGCATGGCCACAGACCTTAACGTAGCAGGCATTTCACGGTCGGGCCCTTCGGGCCTGTACACCTACGCCGTAATCAATAACAGCGGCGACAGCGGCAACCGCCCGATCACCTTTGTGAGTTGGTTTGATGCGGCGCGTTTTGCCAATTGGATGAACAATGGTGCGACCGTTGGGGCAAGTACCGAGACGGGGGCTTACACGCTCAATGGGGCGACAACAGGCATCATCACCAAGAACGCCGGGGCGACTTGGTGGATTCCCAGCGAGGACGAGTGGTATAAGGCTGCATACTATAAGGGCGGCGGGACCAATGCTGGGTATTGGGATTTTCCTACGCAGAGCGACACCGCACCCGGCAACATCGTCGGTGGGGCGGCCAACCAGGCCAACTACAACAATGGAGTTTATTCCGTCACCCAGTCGGCGAGCTACGTCGGCACGCTGAATTATCTGACCGATGCCGGCGCCTTCAGCAACAGCGCCAGTGCTTATGACACCTTTGACCAAGGAGGCAATGTGTGGGAGTGGAATGATGCGGTGATCGGTTCCTCCCGGGGTCTCCGCGGGGGCTCTTGGGACGACTTCGACGGCAGCCTGCAGTCTTCCCTCCGCTTCGACCTCGATCCCACGGACGAGTACAACATCGTGGGATTCCGCGTTGCCAGCGTCCCCGAGCCGTCGACCTATGGGTTGTTGTTGATGGGAGCAGCCGCGCTGTGGTGGTGGCGGCGGCGGAAGTCTGCCCTTTGCCGGACGGAAGGGAATTGAACAGAAGCCAACGAAGGAAACAAAGAGAGGCAAGGTAGGGACGAGCGGCCTCTCGTCCGCTTTTTTCCCAACGGACACGCGAGCTCTCCGAGCCGTATGGCTCTACGAGCCGGAGGTCCGCGTGTCCCTACCCTCAGAGGTTTGTCCGATAAGCCCAAAGCTTCTCGGGCTTGGCTCTTTCCATCAGTGACATCGGTGAAATCCGTGGTTGAATCGCTTGGTCAAAATGATCCGTATACTTTTTTTGGGAGATGTGGTGGGAGAACCGGGGCGCAAAGCGATTGCGGCGCGGCTCAAAACTCTGCAGGAGGAAATGGCCGTCGACTTCACCATCATCAATGGTGAGAACGCAGCAGGGGGGCGCGGCATTAGCGGCAAGCAATGCATCGAACTGTTGCGGGCCGGGGCCACGGTTGTCACCACCGGCGACCATGTCTGGGATCAAAAAGATTTGCCGGATTACATCGGGACAGAGCCGAGATTGTTGCGTCCTTGCAACTATCCCGAGGGCACGCCGGGGGCGGGTTCAGTGGTGTTGGACACGCCCAAGGGTCCGGTTGCGGTGCTCAATGTGCGCGGGTTGACTTTCATGAACCCGCCCTTGGACAACCCGTTCCATCGCGCCATGGAGGAAGTGGAGAAGCTGCGCGCGGCGACCAGAGTGATTTTTGTCGACGTCCATGCCGAAACGACAAGCGAGAAGATTGCGCTCGGACGGTATTTGGACGGCAAGGTCTCCGCCGTGGTCGGCACCCACACCCACGTGCAGACCGCGGACGAGCAGATTTTTCCCGGCGGGACGGCCTTCCTCTGCGATGTCGGGATGTGCGGGGCGGCGGACTCCGTCCTCGGCCGGACCAAGGAGTCGATCCTGCGGCGGTTTCTCACCGGGATGCCCACCACGCTGCCGGTGGCCGGGGGGGAGGTTCTACTTTGCGGCGTGATCGTGGAAGTGAACGAGGCCACGGGGCGGGCCATGGCGATCCAACGAGTGCAGGAAAAGGTCCTGCCCACACCTCCGGGGGAAGGGTTGGGCAAAAATCTCCTTTGACACAAGGCGGCTTCAGAGGCATAAAGGTCGAACGCTGCGAAAAAGTCGCGCAGTCCGCAGGTCGTAAATCCGCTGAAAAAACGCGGGAGACGGCCCCGGGCTGCTTCACCTTTTTTGAGGCCGCGATCAATACAGAAACATCAACCCAAAAACACTTTGCGGAGTTTGCCCATGTAGCTCAGTTGGTAGAGCACGTCCTTGGTAAGGACGAGGTCACCGGTTCAATCCCGGTCATGGGCTCCAGCCTGCGCGGCGCAAAATTCGCAACATTCAAACCAACCAAACACACCAAGCACTATGGCTAAGGATACGTTCAAACGCGATAAACCCCACGTGAACATCGGTACGATCGGTCACGTGGACCACGGCAAAACCACCCTCACTGCGGCGATCACCACCGTGCTCGCCAAGGGCGGCAAGGCGCAGGCCCGCGGCTACGCGGACATCGACGCGGCCCCCGAAGAGAAGGAGCGCGGCATCACGATCAACACCGCGCACGTGGAATACGAAAGCGACAAGCGCCACTACGCGCACGTCGATTGTCCGGGTCACGCGGACTACATCAAAAACATGATCACCGGCGCGGCCCAGATGGACGGCGCCATTCTGGTGGTTAGTGCGGCGGACGGCCCGATGCCCCAGACCCGCGAGCACATCCTGCTCGCCCGTCAGGTCGGCGTGCCTTCGGTCGTGGTCTTCATGAACAAGTGCGACATGGTCGATGACCCGGAACTTCTCGACCTCGTCGAGATGGAAATCCGCGACCTGCTCAGCAAATACGAATTCCCCGGCGACGACATTCCGATCGTCCGTGGTTCCGCCCTCAAAGCCCTCAACGGCGATCCCGAAGGTGAAAAAGCGATCAACGCGCTGATCGAAGCCGTCGACAATTACATCCCCGAACCGCAGCGTCCGCTCGACCTGCCCTTCCTCATGCCCATCGAGGACGTCTTCAACATTGAAGGTCGCGGCACCGTCTGCACCGGACGTGTCGAGCGCGGCAAGCTCAAGAAAATGGAAGAAGTCGAAATCGTCGGGATCAAGCCCACGGTCAAGACGACGGTCACCGACATCGAAATGTTCCGCAAATTGCTGGACGACGCGATGGCCGGCGACAACGTCGGCGCGCTGCTCCGCGGCATCAAAAAGGAGGACGTCGAGCGCGGCCAAGTCTTGGCCAAGCCCGGTTCGATCAGCCCGCACAAAAAATTCAAAGCCGAGGTCTACATCCTGAGCAAGGACGAGGGCGGGCGTCATACCCCGTTCTTCTCGAACTACCGCCCGCAATTCTACTTCCGCACGACGGACGTGACCGGAACGGTGAAGTTGCCGGACGGCGTGGAAATGGTCATGCCCGGGGACAACATCTCGATGGAAGTCGATCTAATCACCCCGATCGCCATGGAAAAAACCATCCGTTTCGCCATTCGCGAAGGCGGCCGTACGGTCGGCGCCGGTCGCGTTGCCGAAATTCTGGATTAATCTTTGGAGGATACGCACAGGCCAGTAGCTCAATTGGTAGAGTAGCGGTCTCCAAAACCGTCGGTTGGGGGTTCGAGTCCCTCCTGGCCTGCTCTTCTTTTGTCACTGGTCGCCGCCTTTTCCCCGCATGTTCCGCAAACTCAAAACATTCATCGCCGAAGTTCGCACCGAACTGGCCAAGGCCACCTGGCCGTGGGATCCGAAGGAAAAAGGATTCCGCCGCTACAAGGAGCTGGCTGATTCCACCGTGGTGGTCATCGTGGCGATGGTCATTTTGGGCGGCTACATCGCCTTCTTCGATCTCATGCTGGTCAACACCGTCGGGTGGCTGACCCGCCCGTAAGGAAATATTTTCATGTCCATCGCCGCCCTTCGCATCCCCGCTCCGCGTGACCAATGGTTTGTCGTGCAGGTCCTCTCCGGTCAGGAGAAGAAAGTTTACGACAGCATCATGAAGCGGCTCAAAACCGAGGAGATGGGCGATCTGGTCTTCAACGTACTCATCCCGACCGAGCGCGTGCAGGAAATCAAGCAGGGCAAGAAAAGCGAGACCACGCGCAAGTTTTTCCCGGGCTACATCATCGCCAATATGCACCTTCTGACCGAGGAGGGCGGTTTGATGGATCGCACATGGTATTTCGTCAAAGACACGCCCGGGGTGATCGGCTTCGCCGGAACGAAAGACCGCCCGACCCCGATGCGTCCCCGCGAGGTGGAGAGCATGCTGGCCCAAATCCAAGAACGCGTCGACACGGTCAAGCCCAAGGTTTCCTTCCAAGTGGGCGAGAAAGTCAAAGTGGCGGACGGCCCATTCCAGAGTCAGACGGGAGTGGTCGAGGAAGTTGACCCGGGCAGGGGCAAGCTGCGTGTTTCGGTCACCATTTTCGGACGGGAAACGCCGGTCGAACTCGAATACTGGCAAGTGGACCGCGAGGAATAGAATTTTATGGCTAAAGAAATTGTTGGAACGATCAAACTGCAGATCCCGGCCGGGCAAGCAAACCCCGCGCCGCCGGTCGGCCCGGCGCTCGGTCAAAAGGGCGTCAACATCATGGCCTTCTGCAAGGAGTTCAATGCCGCCACGCAAAAGCAAGCCGGCGACATCCTTCCGGTCGTCATCACCGTCTACAAGGACAAGTCCTTCACCTTTATCACCAAGTCGCCTCCGGCGTCCGTCCTGATCAAAAAAGTGGCGGGGATCGCCGCCGGGTCGAAGGAGCCGAACAAAACCAAGGTCGGCAAGCTGACCAAAAAGCAACTCCTTGAAATCGTCAAAATCAAAAGGAACGACCTCAATGCCCGCGACGACGAGGCCGCGATGAAAATCATCGCCGGCACCGCCCGTCAAATGGGCGTCGAAGTGGAGGCCTGAAAATTTCAACCCGCGACCCGCGCGAGCGGGCCGCACAACCGCAGGAGAGCCCCGACGCTCGTTCGCACTGCAAAACACCATGGCAAAAAACCGAAGCAAACGTTACGAGGCGGCCAAAAAAGCCGTCGATCCCGCGCGGAAATATCCGCTGGCCGAAGCAATCAAAGTGCTCAAGGGCATGCCGCCGGCCAAGTACGACATGACCGTCACCCTCTCGATGCACTTGGGAGTGGATCCCAAACAGTCCGACCAGATGGTCCGCGGCACGACGCCGCTTCCACACGGCAGTGGCAAATCCGTGCGCGTTCTCGTCTTCGCCTCCGGTGCGGCGGCCGAAGCGGCCAAGGCGGCCGGAGCCGAGTTCGTCGGCTACGAAGACATGATCAAAAAGTGCAACGAAGGATTTTCCGATTTTGACGTAGCCATTTCCACCCCGGCAGCCATGGCGGAGGTGCGCAAGCTGGGCAAAGTGCTCGGACCGCGCGGCCTGATGCCCAATCCCAAGACCGGTACCGTGACCGACGACACCGCCAAGGCGGTGGGCGAGGTGAAGGCCGGACGCGTTGAGTTCAAGCTCGACAAGAATGGCAACATCGCCGTTCCGGTCGGCAAGTTTTCCTTCAGCGAGGACGCCCTGCTGGAGAATGCCGGTGTCGTGCTCGATGCGGTGGCCAAGTCCCGTCCGCCCACGGCCAAAGGTATTTTCATCCACAGCGTGACCCTCGCGGCCACCGTGACCCCGGGCATCGCGCTCGATCTTTCCAACCTCAGCAAGAACTGACCGCCATGCGCCCCGAAAAATCCAATATCGTCAAAGATCTCAAGGACCAGCTGGACGCTTCGCCGTTCCTCCTGGTTGCCGATTACACCGGGCTCAAGGTCGACCAGTTCGCCGTGCTCCGCACCCGTCTCGACGCGGTCGGCGCCGAATGCCATGTGGTGAAAAACACCATGCTGCGCATTGCCGCGACCGAACTCGGTCTGCCCGATATGTCCGCTTCCCTCGCGGGCCAAACGGCCATTGTCACCGGCGAGCAGGACATTTGCGCCACGGCGAAAGTGATCAAAGTGTTCGCCGCCGAATTCAAAAAGCTGTCGGTCAAGGTTGGCATCCTGGACAACACCCTGCTCACCGCCGAGCAAGTCCAAGCCATGGCCGATCTGCCGCCGTTGCCGGTCCTGCAGTCCCAGCTGCTCGGCCTGCTCAACATGCCGGCCAGCCAGCTGGTGCGTACCCTCAACGAGCCCGGGGCGAGTCTCGCTCGAGTGCTCAAGGCCAAAGTCGACGCCGGGGGAGGGGCGGCCTGAAAACTTTTCCGTGCGGCCGCTTCGTGGCCGGGCGGAGGAAAGCAAACAGAAACGGTTCCTTGTCGGTCGGACAGCAGTCCGTCTTAAATTCGCCGGAGCTCCGGCGCGCGACAATACCACAACCAAGGAAGCTGGCCGCAGAGGCAATGCCGAGGCGGCCGCTAGAAAGATAGTATGGCTAATATTGAAACCATCGTGGACCAACTGAGCGGCCTGACCGTTCTTGAAGTGTCCGAACTCGTCAAAGCCCTCGAGGAAAAATGGGGAGTCAGTGCCGCCGCCCCGGTGGCCGCTGTCGCCGCGCCCGCCGCTGGCGGTGCTGCTGCCCCCGTAGAGGAGAAAACCTCCTTCGACGTCATCCTCGTCGAGACTGGCGGGAACAAAATCGCCGTGATCAAAGAGGTTCGCGCTGCGGTGCCCGGATTAGGCTTGGCCGACGCCAAGGCCTTGGTCGAAGGCGCTCCCAAGCCCCTCAAAGAGGGCGTGACCAAGGAAGAAGCCGAAGAGATCAAGAAAAAGGTCGAGGCGGCTGGCGCCAAAGTCGAAATCAAGTAAATCTGCTCCCCGGGCGGGAAAAATGGTATTTTTCCCCTTGACCCCCGCCCGGGAGCCACTCATAGTGCAGAGTCTGTCCCGGGAATCTCGTCGAACCATTGTCCAAAGCTTGACACCCTACTCTGAGTCATCCGGGCGCCTCCGCGCCCTAGTGGCCGGGGTGGGGCTGTTTTGTCTTTCCGACATTTTCGACGCAACCGGGAAATAGACCAGCGCTCCGCGCAACAACCAACATTCGTATTCATGTCTGATCGTCTCTACTTCGGCAAACTCAAGGAAACCACGGAGCCACCCAACCTCATCGAGCTGCAGGTCGATTCCTACAAGGAATTTCTGCAGGAAGGCGTCTCCCCCTCCAAGCGCAAGAACACCGGCCTGGAGGCCGTCTTTCGCGAAGTCTTCCCCATCCCGAGCTACGACGAGAAGATGGTTCTCGAATACACGGGCTATGACATCGGCACTCCGAAGTTGAGCTCGCTCGAGGCCCAACGCGAAGGCGAGACCTTCAGCGCGCCGCTGCACGTGACGTTCCGCTTCAAGGACGAGAAGGGGACCAAGGAAGAAAAAGTTTACATGGGCGAGCTTCCGCTCATGACCCCGCAGGGTACCTTTGTCATCAACGGCGCCGAGCGGGTCATCGTTAGCCAGTTGCACCGTTCGCCCGGCATCTGTTTCGAGTCGAACGTGCATGCCAACGGCAAAATTCTCTACAGTTTCCGCATCATCCCCGACCGCGGGTCGTGGGTGGAAGTGCAGTTCGACACGAACGACCTGCTTTACGTTTACATGGACCGCCGCAAGCGCCGCCGGAAATTTTTGGCCACCACTTTTTTGCGCGCCATGGGTTATCCGTCCGACAAGGATATTGTCGGCCTTTTCTACACGCCGCAGCACCTCAAGCTCAGCGGCCGCCTCGACGAGGACGAATTGGCCAGCAAGGTGTTGGTCGAAGACATCAAGGACGGCGAGATCGTCCTGGCTAATGCTTTTGAACCGCTGAACAAAGCGACCATTGCCCGCCTCCTTGCCGCCGGCATTGCCAAGGTGAGTGTGGTCGACGTTTCGGCCGACGAGACGATCATCAAGTCGCTCCGCAAGGATCCTGCGCACAACGAGGAAGAGGCTCTCAAGGATATCTACCGCAAGCTGCGTCCCGGTGACCCACCGACCGTGGCCAATGCCAAGAGCATGCTCAAGCGCATGTTCTTCGACCCGAAAAAATACGATCTCGGTCGTGTCGGGCGTCATAAAATCAACCTCAAACTCAATCTGAATGTCGCGGACGAAAACCGCGTCATGACCCGTGAAGATTTCGTTGCCGCGGTCCGGCACCTGCTCGAACTCAAGCGTGAAGAGGGCCTGGTCGATGATATCGACCACCTCGGCAGCCGCCGCGTCCGCACCGTTGGCGAACTCCTCGCCAACCAATGCCGCACCGGTCTGGCCCGCACGGAGCGCGTGGTCAAAGAGCGCATGACCTTGTTCGATTCCGCCCTCGAGCACATCACACCCTCGAAGCTGATCAACCCGAAAGCCCTCAGCGGCGTGGTCCGTGATTTCTTCGGACGCTCCCAACTGAGCCAGTTCATGGATCAGACCAATCCGCTGTCCGAGCTGACCCACAAGCGCCGCCTTTCCGCCCTTGGGCCCGGCGGTCTCAGTCGCGACCGGGCCGGGTTCGAAGTCCGCGACGTGCACCCGTCGCACTATGGCCGCATCTGCCCGATCGAGACGCCGGAAGGTCCGAACATCGGCTTGATCAGTTCGCTCAGCACCTTTGCCCGGATCAACGATTTCGGCTTCATCGAAACGCCCTACCGCAAAGTGACCAATGGCCGCGTCAGCGATTCCATCGAATACCTCCCGGCCGACAAGGAAGAGAACTTCCTCGTGGCCCAAGCCAACTCGGTGGTCGACGGGCAAGGCAAATTGGTCGGGGACAAAGTTTCTGTCCGCTACCGCGGCGACTTCCTCGAAGTCGAGCCGGCCAAGGTCCACTACATGGACGTCTCGCCGAAGCAACTCGTCTCCGTGGCGGCCGGCCTCATCCCTTTCCTCGAGCACGATGACGCCAACCGCGCCCTCATGGGCTCGAACATGCAACGCCAGGGTGTTCCGCTTCTCCGTTCCGATTCTCCGCTCGTCGGCACCGGTCTGGAAGGCCGGGTGGCCCGCGATTCCAAGGCGGTTGTCGTGGCCGAAGAGTCGGGCAAAGTGGCCTCGGTCACGGCCGACCAGATCATCGTGACCAAGGACGGTCGTCTTCCCGAAGGCAAGCGCAAGATCAAACACGATCCCGAGAACCACGTTTTCGTCTACGAACTGCGTAAATTCATGCGCTCGAACAGCAGCACGTGCATCAACCAGCATCCGATTGTGGAAAAAGGCCAGGCGGTCAAAAAGAATGAGGTCATTGCCGACGGCCCGTGCACCGAGAAAGGCGAACTCGCCCTCGGAAGGAACGTGCTCGTCGCGTTTATGCCTTGGAGCGGTTACAATTTCGAAGACGCCATCATGATCAGCGAGCGCGTGGTCAAAGAGGATATCTACACTTCGATCCACATCGATGAATTCGAAATCGGGGCCCGTGACACCAAGCTCGGTCCCGAAGAGATCACCCGTGACATCCCGAACGTGGGTGAAGAAGCCTTGCGTAACCTCGGACCCGACGGTGTGGTCCGGATCGGCGCGGAAGTGAAGCCGGGCGATATTCTGGTCGGCAAAATCACCCCGAAGAGCGAAACCGAACTCGCTCCCGAGGAGCGCCTCCTGCGCGCCATCTTCGGCGAGAAGGCGGCCGACGTGAAGGACACCTCGCTGACCGTTCCTTCCGGTACCTATGGCATTGTCATGGACGTCAAAGTCTCTTCCAAAAAGGAAATGACCAAGTCGAAGCTCTCGCCCGTCGAGGCCAAGAAGCATGCCAAGCAACTCGACGAGGACTACAAAAAGCGCAGCGAAGAGCTGCACGAGCAGCTGACCGAAGCGCTTTCCAACGTCTTGCTCGGCGAGAAGATCCCGCTTGATGTGGTCAATGGCGAGAGTGGTGAAATCATCATTCCGGCCAACCGCAAGATCACCAAAACGCTCCTCCGCAAACTGGCGGGCGTCTACAATCAGGTCGAGATCGACCCGAGTCCGATCCGCAACAAGATCCTCGAGATCATCGGCCAGTACCGCCACCGCTTCGACGACCTCCAGCACGAGCGCGAGGAGAACATGATGCGGGTGGAAAGCGGCGACGAAGTCGATCCCGGCATCGTCAAGCAGGTCAAAGTTTACATCGCGAGCAAGCGCAAGCTCAGCGTGGGCGACAAAATGGCCGGGCGCCACGGCAACAAGGGCGTGGTGGCCAAGATCGTACCCGAGGAGGACATGCCTTTCCTCGCCGACGGCACTCCGGTTGACATCGTGCTCAACCCGCTCGGCGTGCCGAGCCGCATGAACGTCGGGCAGGTCCTCGAGACCCACCTCGGCATCGCGGCCAAGGCGCTCGGATTCAAAGTTGCCACGCCGGTCTTCGACGGCATCAACGAGGAAAAAATCTTCGATTACATGAAGCAGGCGAGCAAGGTCGATGGTTTCACCTGGGTGCAACCCAACGGCAAGGCCATCGTCCACGACGGCCGCACCGGCGATGCCTTCGAGCAGGAAGTGGTGGTCGGCTACATTTACATGATGAAGCTGGGTCACCTAGTCGCGGACAAGATCCACGCCCGCGCGGTCGGACCGTACTCCCTGGTCACCCAGCAACCCTTGGGCGGCAAGGCGCAATACGGCGGCCAGCGCTTCGGCGAAATGGAAGTGTGGGCCCTCCAAGCCTACGGCGCCGCTTACACCCTGCAGGAGTTGCTCACCGTCAAATCCGACGACGTGCAGGGCCGCACGCGCATCTACGAATCGATCGTCAAGGGCGACAACTCGTTGGAAGCCGGCACACCGGAGTCTTTCAATGTTCTGATCAAAGAGATGAAAAGCCTCGGCCTTGATGTCAAAGCCGGCCGGCCCGGACACGTTCCGGCCGACCTCGTGGCCTGACCACACCAAACGATTAAAGAAAAACCATGAGCGACCAAATGCTACGCGACCTGTCCGGCGAAACCGCGCCGGCCTTCGACCAAGTCTCCATCACGGTGGCGTCCCCCGAGTCCATCCGTTCCTGGAGCCACGGCGAGGTGAAAAATCCCGAGACGATCAACTACCGCACGTTCAAGCCCGAAAAGGGCGGACTTTTCTGCGAGCGCATCTTCGGTCCGACCCGCGACTGGGAGTGCACCTGCGGAAAATACAAGCGCATCAAGCACAAGGGTGTGGTCTGCGACCGCTGCGGCGTCGAAGTGACCCTGGCCCGCGTGCGCCGTGAGCGCATGGGCCACATCGAGTTGGCCGTGCCCGTCTCGCACATCTGGTTCTACAAATGCACCCCGTCCCGCCTCGGCCTCATGCTTGACCTGACCGGCAAGCAACTCGAGCGCGTCATTTATTACGAGGATTACCTCGTGATCGACCCGGGCAACACCAGTCTCGAAGCCGGTCAGCTCCTCAGCGAGGCCGAGTTCCGCGAGGCCGAAGAGCAATATGGCGAGGACTTCACCGCCGGCATGGGCGCCGAAGCGCTGCAAAAACTTCTCGAGCGCATCGATCTCGGAGCGCTGGTCAAGGACATGCAGGAGCAAATGGAAAAAACCAAGAGCAAGACGACCAAGACCAAGCTGGCCAAACGTCTCAAGCTCGCTCAAGGCTTCCTCCACTCGCGCACCCGCCCGGATTGGATGATTCTGAACGTCCTGCCCGTCATCCCGCCGGACCTCCGTCCGCTTGTTCCGCTCGAAGGCGGGCGTTTTGCCACGTCCGACCTCAACGATCTTTACCGCCGCGTGATCAACCGCAACAACCGGTTGAAAAATCTTCTGCAGCTGAAAACCCCCGAAGTCATCATCCGCAACGAAAAGCGTATGTTGCAGGAAGCGGTGGACGCCCTTTTCGACAACGGCCGCCACGGCCGTGCGGTGACCGGCGCGAGTAACCGACCGCTCAAATCGCTCAGCGACATGCTCAAGGGCAAGCAGGGCCGTTTCCGCCAGAACTTGCTCGGCAAGCGCGTCGACTACTCGGGCCGCTCGGTTATCGTCATCGGACCCGAGCTCAAGCTCAACCAGTGCGGTCTGCCCAAGAAGATGGCCCTCGTCCTTTTCGAGCCTTTCATCATCCGCCGCCTCAAAGAGCTCGGCTATGTGCACACCGTGCGCAGCGCCAAGAAAATCATCGAGCGTCAGGAACCGGTCGTCTGGGACATCCTTGAAGAGGTGACCAAAGGACACCCCGTCCTGCTCAACCGTGCGCCGACCCTCCACCGTCTTTCCATCCAGGCTTTTGAGCCGCAGTTGATCGAAGGCGAGGCCATCCGCATCCATCCGCTGGTCTGCACGGCCTACAATGCCGACTTCGACGGCGACCAGATGGCGGTACACGTTCCGCTTTCGGCCGAAGCTCAGCTTGAAGCCCGCATGCTCATGCTGGCGACCAACAACATCTTTTCGCCTTCGAGCGGCAAGCCGATCACCACGCCGTCGCAGGACATCACCCTCGGCTGCTACTACCTCACGCAAAATCCCCGCATCACCGCGAAGAACCGCGACGAGCGTCTGCCGCTTTTTGCCGATGCCAGCGGGGTCGAGTTGGCCATCTCGGAAGATGCGATCAAGACCCACACCCGCATTCTTTACAAGAACCCCGACTTCGGGAAGCAGACCGTCTATGGCGATCCTTCGAAGAAGGTGATCGAAACCACAGCGGGCCGCGTCCGCTTCAACGAAATCTGGCCCGAAGGCCTGGGCTTCATCAACAAACCAGCCGGCAAGAAGCAGCTGAGCGAAATTATTTGGAACACCTACCAAGTGGGCGGACAAAAAGTTGCGGTGGAAACCCTCGACCGCCTCAAGGACCTTGGCTTTAAGGAGGCGACCCGTGCCGGTATTTCCATCGGCATCGTCGACATGATCATCCCGAAAGAAAAGCAGGTCGAAATCGACCGGGCCCACAAGCAGATCGACGAAGTCGAGAAGCAGTACCGCAAGGGGATCATCACCGACGGCGAGCGCTACAACAAAATCATCGACATCTGGACCCACGCGGGTGAGGAAATTTCCAACGTCATGTTCCGCACCCTCGACCACAACGAGGGGCGCAGGGAAATGAATCCGGTCTTCCTCATGGTTGATTCCGGTGCCCGCGGCAACCGCCAGCAGGTCAAACAGCTCGCTGGCATGCGCGGCCTCATGGCCAAGCCATCCGGCGAGATCATTGAGCGCCCGATCACCTCAAACTTCCGCGAGGGCCTGACCGTGCTCGAATACTTCATCTCGACCCACGGCGCGCGCAAGGGCCTGGCCGACACCGCGCTGAAGACGGCCGATTCCGGCTACCTGACCCGCAAGCTGGTCGATGCCGCACAGGATGTCATCATCACGGAGGAGGATTGCGGGACGGTCAAAGGCATCGTCGTCCAGCCGATTTACGAAGGCGACGAGGAAGTGGTCGACCTCAAGACCCGCATCATCGGCCGCACCAGCTGCGAGACGATCAAGGATCCGGTCACCGGCAAGGTGGTCATCAAGTCCGGTCACATCGTCGACGAGGCGACGGCCGCCGCGCTTGAACACATGGGTGTGGAGCAATTCCGCATCCGTTCGGTTCTGACCTGCGAATCCAAGCGCGGCTGCTGCGCCAAGTGCTACGGCCGCAATTTGGCCAACGGCAAACTGGTCCACCTCGGCGAGGCGGTTGGCATCATCGCCGCTCAGTCCATCGGCGAGCCCGGCACCCAGCTGACCATGCGTACCTTCCACATCGGTGGAACGGCCAGCCAGACCTTCAAGCAGCCGATCATCAAGGCCAAGTACGACGGCACGGTTCGTTATGTCGAGCTCCGCACGGTGACCTCGACGGACGGCAACAACATCGTGCTGAACAAAAACGGCTTCATCGGGATCTACAATGACAAGGATGGACGCGAACTCGAGAGGCACAGCATTGTTATCGGCTCGGTGGTTTCCGCGAATGACGGCGGCACGGTCAAGAAAGGCGAAGTCTTCGTCCAGTGGGATCCTTACAACCTCCCGATCTTGACCGAAAAGCCCGGCACAGTGGAGTTCCGCGACATGATCCCCGGCCTCAGCGTAAAACGCGAAGTCGACGAGGCCACCGGTATCACCGGTCTCGTGGTCATTGAGCACAAAGAAGATCTCCATCCGCAAATCGTGGTGGTCGACGATCAGAAAAAAATCGTAGCCAGCTACTCGATTCCGGCCGGCGCCCACGTCGTGGTGGCGGACAACCGCAAGGTCGAGGCCGGACAACTTCTGGCCAAGACGCCCCGCAAGGTGGCCAAGACAAAAGACATCACCGGCGGTTTGCCCCGGGTGGCCGAGTTATTCGAAGCCCGCAAGCCCAAGGATTCGGCCGAGATCGCCAAGATCGACGGCATTGTCAAAATTGAAGGCACAGCCCGCGGCAAGCGCCGTCTCCTCGTCCTCGACCCCGAGGCCAAGGAGGAGGAAGAGCACCTCATCCCGATGAACAAGCACATCATCGTGGCCGACGGCGACCGGGTGAAGAAGGGCAGCCAGCTGACCGAAGGTCCCGTGCTCCCGCACGAGATCCTGGCAGTCTGCGGCCCCGCAGCCCTGCAGGAGCATTTGCTCAACGAAGTGCAGGAGGTCTACCGTTTGCAAGGCGTTGAGATTAACGACAAACACATTGAAATCATCATCCGCCAGATGCTGCGCAAGGTGAAGATCACCGATCCTGGTGACACCACCCTGCTCTGGGACGACAAAGTCGAACGGACCGAATTCGACAAGGAAAACGAGCGCATCACCAAGCTCGGCGGAAAATCGGCCGAAGGCGAACCGGTGCTCCTCGGCATTACCCGCGCCTCGCTGAGCACGGAAAGTTTCATCTCTGCGGCGTCCTTCCAGGATACGACGCGCGTCCTGACCGACGCCGCCACGCTGGGCAAAGTCGACATGCTGCGAGGTTTCAAAGAAAACGTCATCATGGGTCACCTTGTTCCGGCGGGCACAGGTTTCCAAGGCGCCCGCGACATCGAAGTCGTGCAGGTCGACCTCGGCGAGGAACTCGCCGCTGCGGCGGAAAACGAAAAAGAAGCCGGATAAACCAAAAACACGACCATGGCATCTATCGAACTGATCAACGAACTCCTCGAATCCGGAGTCCACTACGGACACCAGACCAAACGTTGGAACCCGAAAATGCGGGAATTCATTCTGGAAGAGAAAAACGACATCTACATCATCGACGTCAGCCAGACTGTCGAGCAACTCGACCGCGCGTCCAAATTCCTCGCCGGTATTGTCTCGGGCGGCGGCAAGGTCCTCTTTGTCGGCTGCAAAAAGCAGGCGCAGGAGGCGATCAAGGAAGCGGCCGAGTCCTGCGGGCAATTTTACGTGCAAAATCGCTGGCTCGGCGGGACGCTGACCAATCTCGCGACCATCCGCAAGAGCGTGGCCCGTCTCCAAGAAATCGAGAAAAAGCTGAAGGGCCCCGGTTTGTCCAAAATCGGCAAGAAGGAGCAGGCCTCCTTGCGCCGCGAACTGGCCCGGCTGATGAAGAACCTGGCCGGCTTGCGCGCGATGGACAAACTCCCGAGTGCCGTGGTTGTCATCGACACGACCCGCGAGGACATTGCAGTGCGCGAAGCCAACCGCCTCCGCATCCCGGTGGTGGCCATCGTGGATACCAATTGCGACCCCGAGTTGATCGATTATCCGATCGCCGGCAACGATGATGCCATCCGGTCGATCCGCGTTGTCCTGACCAAGCTGGTCGAGGCGATCAAAGGCGCGTCCGGAATCCGCGAGAAAAAGGCCGATACCGCCCTCGCCGGAGTCGCAGAATAAAAGATCGCGCAGCTTCGCTGCGGATCGGCTGAAAACTGAAAACGGTAATTTTTCCTATGTCCGACATCTCATCCCAACTCGTCCGTGAACTCCGCGAAAAGACCAATGCGGGAATGATGGACTGCAAGCGCGCGCTGACCGAAGCGGGCGGCGACTTGATCAAAGCCGAAGACATTCTGCGAGCCAAAGGCATCGCTTCGGCCGGAAAGAAAGCCTCGCGCAGCGCCAAGGAGGGCATTGTGGCCTCTTACATTCACCTGCAGGGTAAAGTCGGGGTCTTGGTCGAGGTCAACTGCGAGACCGACTTCGTAGCCAAGAACGAGAATTTTCGCGAGTTGGTCAAAGACATCACCCTTCACATCGCGGCGGCCAATCCGACTTGCGTTTCCCGCGAGCAGGTCGACCCGTCAGAAATCGAGCGCGAGAAAGCCATTTTCCGTCAGCAAGTCGAAGGCAAACCGGCCAATATCGTGGACAAAATCGTCGAGGGTAAAATCGAGAAGTTTTACGGCACGGCGTGCCTCATGGAGCAGCCCTTCATCAAGAATCCCGATGTGACCATTGCCGATCTGGTCAAGTCGAAGATTTCCGAGCTGGGCGAGAACATCGTCATCCGCCGCTTCACCCGCTACATGGTGGGCGAGGGCGTGGCCGACGAACCAACTGCGGCGTAGGGGCTTTTCCTCGCTCAGGGCGTTTCCTTCAAGGTTTCTGCTTTCTCTGAGTTGAACTCTTCGTCCGAGGGTCTTGGCCGCTACACTGGAGAGGGGAGGAAGAAGTTAGCGCCCATTTCCTCAGCGCTGGCTGCGGGCCAGTGTCCTCCGCCCCTGTCCTCCAAACGAGTGCGGTCAGGTCGTTTTGGAGTGCGGCGCCTTGCCGTCGTCCCTTCAGCGGGAGGCGGCGCGTGGCGATGTCGTCAGCGGGAACCGGGATGGTGCTGGGTCGCAGTTGGAACTCTGCGAAAGGAAGCGTCATGAAGTGCGCGTCGGCTCGAATTTCGTGCGTCGCCGTCTGAGGAGCGGGACGAAAAAGGCGATCGGCAGTCAAGCTGGCGCTTTATCGGGCATGCCCACACAGCAGAGTGAGCCGGCGAATTCTGCAGATTTTTCGGGTTGGGACGATCGCATCTCCATGGCACAAAGAAAAACGGCGCCGGATTGCTCCGGCGCCGTTGCTGAATCAGTTTAGTCGCTCAATTAGAACGCGAAGCGCAGGCCGTAGCGCCACATGAGCTGGGAGCCGGGTAGGCCAGCAGCGCCCGAATAGAGATAACGAGCATCGCTGAACAGACCGATGTTTTTGGTGAAACGATACTCAAGCCCGCCGCCGACATGTCCGATGCCTTGGCCGCCGAGTTTGGGCACATTGCCGTAGATGGCACCGCCGCCGACCATGATGTAAGGGGCGAGGTTGATCGAGCAAATCGGATAACGCAGGAAGAGGTTACCGATGGTGGCCCAGCGGGTATAACCGAAGTCATTGCCCGTGCTGCTGCCACTGTTACGACCGAAGAGGTCTTGCTCAAGGCCAACACCAACATACTTCGAGAAGAAGTAGTTGAGGCCCAAGCCGCCGCCCCAGGCAGGACGACCGCCGAGATCGCCAGAGCTTTGGTAGAAGTCTCCGAGACCGAAGAGGTCGAGTTGAATTTCTTGGTCGCGGAAGAGGCAGGGATCCTCAACAACAACAATTTCTTTGGATACGGTTTCAGTGCCCGCGAATGCCGAGGTTGCGGCGATAGCGGCCATGATGCCTGTGATGATATATTTTTTCATGATTGGATTTATAGGTTTGTTTGCGTGCAGGTTGCCCTGCGAATGCGAAAGTGTTGGATTGTTCAATCAAGGGCAAGATTATTTTTTAACTCAAATGAGAAAATAGTATCACTATCTGTTGGTCTTGACCAAGCCGGAGAGACGGAGGCAACTACCGAGGCGGATGACCCGGGGACAGATGAGGCTGGCCGGGGGTGACAACTCGGGCCCGGCCACCGCCAGGACGCTTCCCCCGGCGACCATTGGGCCAAGATAAAAGACCACCTCGTTGGCCAGGTGGGAGGAGAAAAGCTGACCCAAGGTGTGTCCTCCACCCTCGACCAGAACGGATTGGATGCCTTGACGACCGAGGGCGCGCAGGGCAGCGCGCAAGCTGGGATGCCGGAGGACGATGGTCTGCTGGCGGTCATGGTCGGTGAAGACTTGGGCTTGGGCCGCGGGTCGGCTGCGGGGAGCCCAGACGATGCGCCGGGGCTGCTCCGCGCTTTTGATGCCGCGCACGGTAAGGGCAGGATCGTCGGCCCGGATGGTCCCCGCCCCGACCAGAATCGCCCCGACCCGCGCCCGCAGTTTCATGGCGTCGGCCCGTGCGGCCGCAGAGGTAATCCATTGTCCTTCGCCCGGTGGCCGGGTAAGGCGTCCGTCGAGCGACAGACCACATTTGGCCACGACCCAGGGCATCCCGGTGAGCATGAAATGGTGGAACTCCGGGTTGAGGGCGGCACATTGGTCGGCGAGGACGCCGGCCACGGTCTCGATTCCGGCCTTGGCCAGAGAAGGCAGACCACGGCCGCGGTGTCGCGGGTTGGGATCGATCGCGCCGATGACTACGCGGGCAAGGCCAGCGCGGGCCAACGCTTCGGTGCAGGGCGGGGTGCGTCCGTGGGTGCTGCAAGGCTCGAGGGTGACGTAAGCAGTGGCCCCGCGGGCGCGGTTCGGATTTTTCAAGGCGCGTAGCGCTTCGATTTCGGCGTGCGGTTGACCGGCGCGACGGTGGTAGCCGCGCGCGATGATCCGTCCGTTTTTGACCAGCACGCAGCCGACTGCGGGATTGGGGCGGGTTTGGCCGGTTCCGCGCCGGGCGAGTTTGATCGCTTCGCGCATGAATTTTTCGTCGACGGTCATTTCGGGCAGGGAAGTGACCACTACTCATCCGCCGCCGCGGCCAAGCGGGTCACTTTGGTAGTGGGGTGGCCGGCGGGGGACGAAGTTCGCCGCGGCAACGGAGCAAGCAAGGGGATTTCGACCCGAGAACCAAAAAAGCGGCAAAGGCGGACGGAGGCCCATGGCGCAAAAATGCCATAAGACGACCCGGTAAAGGAAGCCCTGCTGTGGTTGGGAACGCGGCCGGGGGCTTTGTCTCCGGCGGGCCCGCTCGGTATGGTCAAGGGGAAAATGTTGGCCTTGGACCACCGGAGCGAGTTTCCGGTCAATCTGCTTTCCCGTCATGAGCGCAAGGAGCAGAGCCATGACATCGCCAAGCGGCACAAAGCAAGGCTGGCCTTGGCCGAGGTGCCGCCCGGACTGCCGATGCTGCCGATCATTGTGGCGGAGATTTGCGGCCCGGATGATGCTTCGAGGTTCAGGCTGGCCTCCGGAGTGAAAAAATTTTCGAGGAGACGACGGGGATGGTCGAGGTCGGAGTTCTTCTCCTTGACCAACCGCAACCAACTTCCCGGCGAAGCTATTTGATCGTGCGGGAGGGTTCCCTTATGGTGTGCGGATGAAGTTATTGGTGACCGGCGGGGCGGGCTACATCGGGAGTATCTGCGTCGAAGAGGTGCTCAACCGGGGGCACGAAGTGGCGGTGCTCGACAACCTGACCGAAGGTCATCGCGCGGCAGTCGACCCTCGGGCCACCTTTTATCAGGCCGATCTGGCCGACCGGGTGGCAGTGGGGCTGGCGATGAAGGAGTTCGCTCCGGATGCGGTGATGCATTTTGCCGCCAACGCGTTGGTCGGCGAGTCAATGACCAATCCGTCGAAGTATTTCCGTAACAATGTTTCCAGCGGGATCAACTTGCTCGATGCCATGGTGGAAAACGGGGTGAAAAAATTCGTCTTTAGCTCCACTTGCGCGACCTTCGGAATTCCCGAGCGCATGCCGATTGACGAAAGCCTGCCGCAGCGACCGATCAACCCCTACGGGGAGTCCAAGCTGATGTTTGAAAAAATTCTGCGCTGGTATGACGAAATCCATGGGCTGCGTTTCACCGCCCTGCGGTATTTCAATGCGGCCGGCGCCTCGGCAAAGTTCGGCGAGGACCACCGGGTGGAGACCCATTTGATCCCCAATGTCCTCGCGGTCGCGCTCGGGCAGAAAGAAGCGGTCGAGATTTACGGGACCGACTACGAAACGCCGGACGGCACCTGCATCCGCGATTACATCCACATTTTCGACTTGGCGGACGCCCACATCCGCGCGCTGGATCGGACGGAAAGCGGCTTTTTCAACCTCGGCACGGGAGGCGGGACTTCGGTTCGCGAGGTCATCGACTGCTGCCGCCGCGTGACCGGAAAAGATATCGCGGTGCGGGAGAAGCCTCGCCGCCCGGGCGACCCGCCGCGCTTGATTGCGGCTTCGGAGAAGATCCGCCGTGAACTGGGTTGGGAGCCCCGTTTCCAGAATATCGAGAGCATCGTCCGCCCTGCCTGGGATTGGCATGTGCGATATCCGTCCGGCTACGGTGATTGAGCCAGTTTGGGGTTGGCCACATTTGACTGGCTTCGCCGGGTTGTTTTTTTAGGCTCACCTCGGTATGCGCAAACCCTTTTTGCTGGTGCTGCTCCTTCTGGCGGGCAGCGGGGCGGTGCTTGCCCAGTTCGGTAGCTTCAGCGATGTGCCGGTGGAGATCAGGGCGGACGGCGGCACCCGCTTCGAGGGCGGCGTGGCGGTGGCGGAGGACAATGTGCAGATCCATTTCCGGGGGACGGATATTTACTGCGACTATGCCGAGTACAATCCGGAGACCCGCGAGGTGCTCCTCACGGGCAACGTGCGCATTTACCACGAGGGCCAAATTCTCAACGGGCAGCGCGCGATCTACAATCTGGAGAAGCGGGAGATCGAGGCGCTGGATTTCGAGGGCGGTGACCAGATTTACAAGTTTACCGCGGTGAGTTTGCGGGCGCCGACCCTCCGGCAGTTCCAAGCGCAGGCTCTTAGTCTGACCACGAGCGACAATTCTAAGCCCGACTTCCAACTGCGGGCGGGAGGCGCCCGGATTTATCCCGATGACCGCGTCATCCTGACCAATGCGACCATGTATATCGGCCAGACCCCGGTCTTCTGGTTCCCCTACCTTTACGCGCCGCTCGGCGAGGCGGGTTTGGACATCCAGCCCGGCTACAATTCCACCTGGGGCGGATTCCTTCTCCTCGGCTACCGCTTTCCCTTGACCGAAAAAGTCGACGCCTTGGCCAAATTCGATTACCGGACTGAGCGCGGGGCGGCCTTCGGCATCGACTTGGATGGGGCTTACGGTCCGAACGATACGAGCAATGGCAAGTTCCGTGCCTACTACGCCGATGACAACAATCCGGGGAGCAACGACACCGCCTTCCCGCGCACCAACCCGCCGGGACGCGATCGTTGGATCGTCTCTTTCAAGAACCGTCTGGTCGTCGATGAGAATATTTATGCCACCACGGACCTGAACAGCATCAGTGACGACTATTTTCTGCAGGACTTCTTCCCGGCCGAGTTTGCGGTCGATCCCCAACCGGACAACAACACGTCCTTCAACTGGCTGACCGAAAACTTCCAGGTCAACCTTCTGGCCCGTTGGCAGATGAACAATTGGCAAGAGGTGACCTCGCGGCTGCCGGAGTTGAGTTGGACGGCCAAGCAGGCTCCGCTCTTCGGATTGCCCATTTTTTACGACGGGTCGACCAGAGGCGGCTACTTGCAACGCAACTTTCCCAGCGGCGAGACTCCCGACTACATCACGCAGCTGCAGGAGTCTGTTTTCAACCCCGACGTTCTGGCCGATACCACGGATCTGAAGAATTACTCGGCCTTCCGCTTCGACACTTTTCACCAGCTGTCCTATCCGAAGACCTACTTCGGCTGGCTCTCGCTCACTCCGCGGGTCGGTTTCCGCGGGACGTATTACAGCCGCACGGGAGATTCGAACCCGAATTCCCCGGGTTACATTGCCAAGCCCGGCAACGACTACAACAACGGCACGTTCCGTCCGGTCATGAACGCCGGTCTCGAGGGTTCGTTCAAACTCTCGGCGCGGTTCGAGCAGGTGCAATCGACCTTTCTGGGCCTCGACGGCCTTCTCCACGTCATCCAGCCGTTCGCCAACTACGCTTACGTCAACAATGCGGGGCTAGCCCCCGACCAGATCCTGCAGTTCGACCGCGTCGTGCCCTCGGCCCAACTGCCGTCGCTCAACTTCCCGCAGTTCAACATGATCGACAGCATCGACACATCCAACCTGATGCGGGTCGGCGTGCGCAACCGTCTGGTCACCCGTCGCGATGACGGCAACCACGAGTGGTTCGCTCTGGAGACTTTTCTCGATGTGAATTTCGACAATCCTTACCTCGACGACCCGGGCCAGTTCTCCAACCTCTACAACAACTTCGCCTTTTCCCCGGTTCCCTGGTTCACCGCGGGAGCCACCACGCAATTGCCCATCTCCGACGGGGGCTTCACCGACGTGAACTCCTACCTCAACTGGCAGCCGGTCGAGGATTTTTCCTTCTTTGTCTCCCAGCGCTTCATCGAAAGCAGCCCCTATTTCCAGAACGACAGCCAGGCTTCCCTCGGGGGCTATTGGCGGGTCGATGACAACTGGGCGGTCAGCGCCGCAACGCGCTATGACTTGACCTTCGGTACCTGGGATATCCAGCGTTACATGGTCCACCGCGACTTGAGCTCCTGGCTCATCTCGGTCGGTTTTCTCATCACGGACAACAGTGCGACCTTCAACAACCAGACGAGCGGCGAGGTCGGCGTGGGCGTGCTCCTCATGGTGACCCTCAAGGATGCGCCGAATATCAATTTGCCCCTGGCTTTCGACGTGCTCGGCAACCAGCAGCAGGGTCAGCAGTAGTGATGCAGCCGACCACCACCACGGCAGAAAGCCCGATTGCCGTTTTTGATTCCGGGATCGGAGGGCTCACGGTGGTCAGCGCCCTGCGCCGTGAGTTGCCCGGCGAAGATATTGTTTATCTTGGTGACACCGCACGTGTGCCTTACGGCGGGAAATCGCGCGGCACAATCGAACGTTACAGCGAGGAAATCGCCGCCCTGCTCGTCGGGGAGGGGGCAAAGATGGTGGTGGTCGCCTGCAACACGGCTTCAGCTCTGGGCCTGCCGCGACTCCGTGAGGTCCTGAGCGTCCCGGTCGAAGGAGTGATCGAACCCGGGGTGGAGGCCGCCTTGGCGGCCACCGTGACCGGCCACGTTGCTGTGCTCGGCACCAAGGCCACGATCGGCAGCGGGGCCTACGCCCATGCCTTGCAAGCGGCCCGGCCCGGCATCCGTGTCACCAGCTTGGCCTGTCCGCTGCTTGTCCCGCTGGTCGAGGAGGGACTTTTCGAGGACGAACTGACCGATGCCGCGCTCCACCGTTACGTGGCCGCACTGCGGTCGGGCGACGCCGACGCGCTAGTCATGGGGTGCACGCATTACCCTTTGCTCGCGGGCGCCCTGGCCCGGGCGGCGGGGCCGGCCATCACCTTGGTGGACTCCGCCGCGAATTGCGCCCGCACCGTGGCGCGCCGTCTCGACCAACTCGGTTTGCGTGCTCCCTCCGGCCGCGTGGGCTCGCTGGATCTTTCCTTCACCGATACTCCGGACAACTTCCTCCAAGTAGTCCGCCTTGCCCTCGGTCTGGAGGCCGGGGAGGTGAAGGTCCGTCCGGTGCCGCCGCTTGATCAGTAAATCGATTCGCGCACGCGCTTGCTTCGGGGCAGAGGTTCTTCGCCGAGGAATTCGTGGTTGTCCGAGAGGCGATAGAGCCCGACCCGCAACCATCCGAGGGCCGTGGGTGCGAGGTTGTCGAAAAGCTGGGATGCACGGAAGTAGAGCCAAACCGCAGCAGCCAGTTCGGTCAGTGAGGCGATGGCTGCGACCGCTGCCGCCCAGCCCGCGACCGACTCGGCGGCAATCGACCAGCGTGCCGGCCAAGCGATGGCCGCTGGCCATGCGACCGACGCGACCAGACCCGCCAGGCCGATCCTCCGCCCAAGATGGCGCCGTGCGGATGGCCAGTAGAATCGCTCCGGCGGCAGCGGGCGGCGGTGTGCCGAGGCAAATTCCAAGTGCGTGCGACGCATGAGGAGACGACTCCGCCACCACGCACCGACCGGCACAGTCAGCGCGGCAACCAAAAGGGTCGGGGCCGCGGCCAACCCTGCCAGATACTGCAGGGCAGTGATCGCCAACCAGGCGAAAAAAGCGATGATGAAAAGAAGTTCAAGCACGGCAGATACTGCACCAAATCAAAGTCTCGCCCCCAAGGGTACGCGTTCCTCCTCAGGCGGCGACCGCGGTTTCCGCACCCGCTGGTTGGACGATCGGCACGGGTGCCATAAGTTGTTGGCCGCCGAATTTGCTGCAGAAAAATTTGGCCGACGGGGTGCCGGGGCGGGCCAGGCCGACCGCTTCGGTCAGACCGCGTGTGCGCAACGCTTCCAAGGTGGCATGGAGCAAGGCGCCCCCGATGCCGCGGTTGCGGTATTCGATCAGCACGCATGAACCGGTGACGAGATGAATCCCGTCTGCCGGTTCCGGGTCGTAGGCCGAGGCGGCAATGACGCGGTTCCCATGGAGGACAAAAAGGCAGGTCGCTTCATCCTCGAAAGTCCGGCGCAGGCCCGGCAAGATGGTCTTAATGATGTGCTTGGCGCACCCGCTCCAGTCCGGATCCAGATCGTAGCTGGCTTGGACCACCCGCGCTGCGTCGTCCAGTTCTTGTTCACCCGCCGGGCGCAACTTGAAGGGTTCCGGGGCCGGGACCGAACCGGGCTGCAGGTCGGCCAACTCCCACCGGAAACGATTTAACACGGCGGGCTTGGATGGAATGGGCATAAGGTGTGGCGTGCGCGGAACGCGAAAGGGTCGTCAATAAGGGCCTTTTCACCAGGCACCGGCCGCTAACCTTTCCAACGCATTCTGTACCAGAAAAGCTAGCAAGGCCCCATCGCGAGTCAATGGGATTCCTCGGGTTCTCTGGGGAAGAGTTGTCGCAAAACAGCACGGTAAACTTCCTGCTTCATTGAAGGTGCCAGATGGACGGGAAAGTCGTGCACGGCCACCCAGCGGAGGGCGGAGAACTCTCCGCAGGTCCCGCTGAGGTCCGGCTCAGGAGACGCTGCCGCTTTCAAGGAACAAAGGAAGTAGAACTGCTCTTGCCCGTCGAACCCGCGGCGGTCCGGGCCGGCCGGAAAATCGTAACGGTGCGGACCGCTCCGCGCGGTGATCCGGTAGGCATCAGCGGCAATCCCGACTTCTTCGAAGACCTCCCGGCCAAGCGCTTCCTCCGCAGACTCGTCCCGGTCGATTCCCCCCTGGGGGAATTGCCAGCTTTCGGGAAAATCCGTGCGCTGGCCGATGAGGACAAGGCCGTCGGGCCTTTGCAGGATTGCGGCGACGTTCGGGCGGTAGCGCTGGTTCATTCTCTGCATTTTGCGCCGCGGGCCGGACAGCGGCAAGCGACCGATGCATTGTCAAATGCGGGGCGCGCGATAGTTTCAGCGACCGGTATGGCGGAATTCTGGAAAAAAAGCCTTGGGATGGGAGTCGGAGCAGGTCTGCTCGGGGCCGCGGTTGTCGCCTTGCGCCGGGGCTTGCGTCCGTTGCCCCAACCCTCGCTGCCGGACATCATCTCACCTGCCGTCTTTGCCCGCCGCGTGCAACGCACCACGCGCGGACAAGTGGTTTATCACATCAGCGGGGAGGGGGAACCACTGGTCTTTTTGCACGATTTTTTCCCGGGTGCCGCTTCCTACGAGTGGTCGAAAATTTATCCGCTTTTTGCTTCGAGCCACCGCGTGCTCGCTCCCGACTGGGTCGGATTCGGTGAGAGCGAGCGCCCCGACCGCCCGCTCCGGGCCGATGATTATGCCCGTTGCCTCCACGAATTTTGCCGGGCCACCTGCGGGGGCAAAAGGCCGGTCATTGTCGCCTCGGGCCTCGGTGCTGCTCTGGCCTGCCTGGCCGCCGCGCAGCATCCGGAATTTGTCACACGGCTCATTCTTTTCCATCCGACCGGCACGGACCACTGGCTCCAACCTTGGGCTTCTGCTCCGGTGCGCGCGGCGGCTTGGACCCGCTCCGGGCGGCGTTGGATTTACGCGAACTATCTGGCCCGTCCGGCCTGCCTCGAGCGCTGGCTCAACGGGCGCCGCAGCGATGCCGGTGAGATCGATCTGGTCGAACCCGTGTCGGTTTATTCGTCCTTCGCCCGGCAATATGGTGCAGGCTTGGCGGTGCAACGCATTCTTTCGGGCCGCTTCCAGACCGCCGCCCTTCCACGTTTGTCCGAAGTTTGTGCCCCGGTCACCGTTTGGTGGCCCGATTGCCGCGCGAACAATCCCCCCGAATCCGCCCTGCGACCGGGGTCCCAGGTGCGTTTGGACTGGCTTGATGCTTGCGGTCCGCTCGCCCCTTTGGACCGGGTGGATGACCTCACGGCACGCTTGCAGGTGGAACTCTATCAGCCTGTTCATATGGCGGATAGACCGAAGGGGGATTGACATCCGCCCCGGCGCGGGGCCATGTTCTCCTTTCGTCTTTATTCCAACCGGCTTATGTCCAACACCGAAGTAATCCTTACCGCGCACATCCCGAGCCTCGGCGCCGAGGCCGATGTGGTCAAAGTTCGTCGCGGCTACGCCCGCAATTTCCTCATTCCTCGCGGCATGGCCCACGAAGTCACGCCTGCCTCGTTGCGCAAGACCGATTCGCTCAAGGCCCGCCGCGCCGAGCGCGAAGCAAAGGAGCTGAACGAGGCCAACGACCTCGCCAAGCGCCTCGGCAAGTTGAAGCTTTCCTTCGTTCTCGAAACCGGCGAGAGCGGCAAGGCCTTTGGCGCCATCACGGCCAAAGACATCGCCGACCGCGTCAAGGCGGAATCCGGCCAAGACATCGACCGCCACCGCATCACGTTGGAACGTCCGATCAAAGAAACCGGCGAGTTCACGATCAACGTCCGCCTCCATTCCGACGTCCAAGCTGGCCTCAAGCTCACCGTGACCGCGAAGAACGCGAAAGCCCTCGTCGCGTCCGAAGATGAGGGCGACCGCGAGGGCGGGTCGCGCTCGCGTGGCCGCACGGCCCGGCGCGAAGAAGAGACTGGCGCCTGAGTTGTTCACAGGTTGCTGGGAAGGTTGTTCGCCATCGGGTCTTTTCTTTTTTGGCGTTGTCGATGGTCCGCATTTGACCGGTCAGGCATGCCGGTCCCACAATGGCCGCCCGCATGACTCCGCCGGTTGATCTGACAGCGCCCGCCGCCCGCCGTACACCGGCGCCGCGTCGCAACGGTGCGGCCAAAGCGGCGGGTGCCGCGCCCGATGCCCACCGGCCGCTGCCACAGAATGTTGAGGCGGAGAGGGGGCTTCTCGGGTCCATTCTTCTTTCGCCGCGCGAGGTGCTCAACGATTGCGCCGAGCAGATCACCGAGGAGGCATCTTACTCGCCGGCCCACGGCACCATTTTCCGGGTGCTGGTCGAGATGTGGTCCGCCAACCAGCAGATTGACGTCATCACGTTGACCAACCGGCTGCGCGATCTCAATCTTCTCGACGCGGTGGGCGGCCCCGGGGCGGTCACCGAATTGTTCGGCTTCGTGCCCACTGCGGCCAATGCCCCGCACTACCTCGACATCGTGTTGGAAAAGTCGCTCCTGCGCCGCATGATCATGGCCTGCACTTCGTCCGCGGCCCGTTGTTACGAAGAGCAGGGGGATGTTCCGCAATTGCTCGATGACGTGGAGCGCGAGATTTTCACCATCGGGGAAACGCGCTTCCGCAAAACGGAGCCCGACATGCGTGACGAAGTCTTTGCCGCGCTGGAAAACATCGAGAAAATGTATCAACAGCGGGGGCGGATCAGCGGGCTGGCCACCGGATTCACCATTTTCGACCAGATGACCGACGGCTTGCATCCGGGCGAGATGATCATCGTTGCGGCGCGTCCCTCGATGGGCAAAACCGCCCTGGCCATGAACATCGTCGAACACGTTGCGCTTAATCTGGAGGCACCAAAACCGGTCGGCGTCTTTAGCTTGGAGATGAGCACGCAACAACTCGTGCAGCGCATGCTCTGCTCCCGCGCGCGCGTCAACATGAAGAAAATCCGTTCCGGCATGCTGGCCCGCGCCGAACACGGGAAGCTGAACGACGCGGCCGCCGCCCTGAGCGAAAGCAGCATTTTTATCGACGATACGGCGAGTCTCACCATCCTCGAATTGCGGGCCAAAGCGCGTCGCATGCGCGACCGCCACCGCATCGAATTGATCGCCATCGACTACCTGCAGTTGTGCCGCTCGACCTCCCGCCGCGGACAGGACAACCGCCAAATCGAAATTGCCGAGATTTCCTCCGGCATCAAGGCCTTGGCCAAGGAACTCGAGATCCCGATCATCGTCTTGGCCCAGCTCAACCGGCAACCCGAGCAGCGCGGGGGTGGCAAGCCCCGCATGTCCGACCTGCGCGAATCCGGCTCCCTCGAGCAGGATGCCGACGTCGTGGCTCTCCTCGTGCGCCCGGAAGTCTACGAGGAGGACGAGGATGCGAGGTCGGAGATGGCGGGCAAAGCCGAACTGCTCATCGCCAAACAACGCAACGGGCCGATCGGCGAAATACCGCTGACCTTCATCAAAGAATACACGCGTTTCGAAAACGCCGCCTTCGACCGTCCTTCCGGCTCCGAGGAATAAAAACGCTCTACCCCGCGAAGTGGCGCTCCAGCGCGGCGAGGGTTCGCTCGAGGGGCAAGCCGACCACGTTTGAGCGGCAGCCCTCCACCGCCTCGACCAGCATTTCACCGCGTTCCTGCAACGCATATGCCCCGGCCTTGTCGAGCACATCGACCGTGGCGAGGTATTCTTCGATCACTGCTTGGCCGAAAGGACGGAAGCGTACCCGGGTGACCTCGTGGAACTCCACCTGCTGGCGTGATGCCATCCTGACCAAGTGCACGCCAGTGGCCACCTCGTGTGTCCTTCCGGCCAACTC
>FLOH01000363.1_pt1 | contig 106282 bp, 95 predicted proteins | sample 756751 | NCBI WGS metagenome assembly FLOH01 (sample SAMEA4026879, study PRJEB14308) | marine metagenome | biome: coastal water; material: water | depth 74 m
TACGCTTGCATACCTTCAATCACTTTTGATCCAAAGTTAGTAAAGAGTATTATTAAAGCATTTGAAATGGCTTTAAATACAAAGTCAATCATTAAAACAGAACAATTAGTTTTTAATGAGATTGATTCAATAATTAAATTAATAAATAAAAATTAATAATGATAATTAAAAACAAAATTCTTTTGATTACTGGAGGAACAGGATCATTTGGGAACGCAGTATTAAGTAAATTTTTGAAGACTGATCATTTTTCTGAAATCAGGATTTTTTCACGTGATGAAAAAAAACAGGATGATATGAGAAATTTATACAATAACCCAAAGATAAAATTTTATATTGGTGATGTAAGAGATTATTCAAGTATTGAAAGAGCAATGAGAGGGGTTGATTATGTTTTTCATGCTGCCGCGCTTAAACAAGTTCCTTCCTGTGAGTTTTTTCCGTTAGAAGCAACAAAAACAAATGTATTTGGAACACAAAATACAATAGACGCAGCAGCAGCAAATAATGTTAAAAAAATTATTTGTCTGAGTACAGACAAAGCAGCATACCCAATAAATGCAATGGGGATATCTAAAGCATTAATGGAAAAAGTAGCTATTGCAGCATCAAGAAATTACAAAAAAACTTCTGTGTGTTTAACAAGATATGGAAATGTAATGGCTTCAAGAGGTTCGGTAATACCATTATTTATAGATCAAATAAAAAACAATAAAGAATTAACTGTAACAGATTCTAAAATGACTCGTTTTTTGATGTCATTAGATGATGCTGTTGACCTAGTGTTATTTGCTTTTGAAAATGGAAATCCAGGTGATTTATTTGTAAATAAAGCTCCTGCAGGAACAGTTGGTGATTTAGCTCAGGCTCTAAAAGAAATCTTTAAAGCTAATAACCCTATTAAAAAAATTGGTACTCGTCATGGTGAAAAATTATATGAAACCCTCTGTACTAGAGAAGAAATGATGAAAGCTGAGGACATGGGAGAATTTTATAGAATACCAGCCGATAATAGAGATTTAAATTATGATAAGTATTTTGTGGAGGGAAACCAAGCTTTTGAAGGTATTGAAGATTATAATTCTCACAATACAGAAAGATGTGACGTTGAAGGAATTAAAATCCTTTTAAAGAATTTGAAAATTCTTAAAGATATAGTAAACAATTAATATGCAACCAAGTCTAATTGCAGGAGGAGTACATCTAGACAAAAGAGGTGAATTAAAGTTTAATAATTCATTTAACATGTCACAAATTAAGAGGTTTTATTCTATAACATTTAAGAAAAAACTTGATTTCAGGAGATGGCAAGGACATAAAATAGAACAGCGTTGGTTTGTAGCTATTTGTGGAAACTTCAAAATTCAATTAATTTTTGTTGACAACTGGAATAAATCTAATACTAAAGTAGAGAAAATAAATTTTGACTTATCAAGTGATGCGTTAAATGTTTTACATATACCCAATGGTTATTTAACTAGTATTCAAGCCAGTTCTGATAATTCTATATTATTAGCAATGTCTGATTATAATTTAAATGAAATTAATGATGAACATAGATTCCCAGAGAATCATTTTAATAAATAATACAATGAAGAAAACAACGGTAATGACAATTGTAGGTACTAGACCTGAAATTATAAAGTTGAGCGAAGTAATGAAAGAGCTCGATAAGCATACTAATCACATTATTGTCCATACTGGTCAGAATTATGATTACGAACTAAATGAATTATTTTTTGAACAACTAAACGTTAGAACCCCTGATTATTTCTTAGAGGCCGTTAAAGGTTCTCCTTCTGAAACAATTGGTGATATAATAGCCAAAGCAGATAAAATTTTAGTAAAAATAAAACCTGACGCTTTATTAGTGTACGGTGATACGAATAGTTGTTTAAGTGTAATACCTGCAAAAAAGAGAAAAATTCCAATTTTTCATATGGAAGCAGGTAATAGGTGTTTTGATCAACGAGTTCCAGAAGAAGTAAATAGAAAAATTGTTGACCATTTAAGTGATATTAATTTACCACTTTCTGAACAAGCCAGAGACTATTTAATTGCCGAAGGTATAAAGCCAGAAACGATAATAAAAACTGGCTCTCCAATGGCAGAAGTTTTAAATGCCAACATGGACAAGATACTTTCAAGTGATATTTTAATTAAAGAAAAATTAGATGTCAAGGGATATATTGTTATGAGTATTCACAGGGAAGAAAATGTTGATTCGCCTAAAAACTTTAAAGACTTATTGGATTCTATAGAAGCTTTGACTATAAAGTATAAGATGCCAATTATTATATCTACCCATCCAAGAACAAGAAATAAACTAGAAGAGATTGGATATAAAAGTAAAAACCCATTAATACGTTTTTCTAAGCCTTACGGTTTTCATGAGTATAATAATCTACAAATGAATGCTTTTTGTGTTATATCAGATAGTGGTACTATAGCTGAAGAAGGTTCTATATTGAATTTACCAGCTGTAACTATTAGACAAGCCCATGAAAGACCAGAGGGGATGGATGAAACTACAGTTATTATGTCTGGTTTGAACAAAAATAGAGTTCTTGAAGCCGTTGGTGTTGCAGTCTTGCATAATAATGAACAGAAAAGAGTAATAAATGAAGTTAGAGATTATACCGCTACAAATGTTTCAAAAAAGATATTAAGAATTATCTTATCATACACAGACTATATTAATAGAACAGTTTGGCATAAAGAAATATAAATGAAATTAAAAATATTAGTTTTAGGGTCAACAGGTTTAATTGGTCATCAAGTTTTTAACTATTTAGATGATATTGATAACTATCAATTATTTAATATTTCATATAGAAAAAAATTAAATGATCAAACAGTTTTATGTGATGTCAGAAACCATGAGGAATTTGTAAAAAAAATTAAATCAATATCTCCTGATATAATTATAAATTGTATTGGAATCTTAATCAAAGGATCTAATTTAGATCCAGAAAATGCAATATATATAAATGCATATATGCCTCATATGCTTATGAAATTATCAGATGAAATAAATTGTAAATTAATCCATATATCAACAGATTGTGTTTTTTCAGGAGAGAAAACTACTCCATACAGAGAGTTAGATTTCAAAGATGGAAAAGATACTTATGCTAAAACTAAGGGGCTTGGAGAAATAATAAATAATAAACATCTAACACTTAGAACTTCAGTCATTGGTCCCGAGCTTAAAGTTGATGGCGAAGAATTGTTTCATTGGTTTATAAATCAAAACAAGGAGATTAATGGTTATACTAAAGCTGTTTGGTCTGGAGTAACTACATTGATATTGGCAAAAGCTGTTAATTGGGCGATTGAGAATAAAACTACGGGGATTTATCATGTGACTAATAACAAAACAATAGATAAATTTACTCTACTAAATTTAATAAAGAAATACACACAAAAAAATATTTCAATTATCCCATTTGATAAAAAAATATTGAATAAGAGTTTTATAGATACTCGAAAAGAATTAGGTTTTGTCATCCCAGATTATGAAATAATGATAAAAGAAATGATAGATTTTATAAATCAAAATAGCATATTGTATAAACAGTATTTGAAATAAATCTTTTAATGAATATATTAATTGTATCACAATATTTTTGGCCAGAAAATTTTAAAATAAATGATGTTGCCAAAGGATTAATTGCTAGAGGACATAATGTTTCAGTACTTACAGGGCTACCTAATTATCCCAAAGGCAAGTTCTTCGATGGTTACTCCTTCCCTAAAAATAAAAAAGAAAATTATGAAGGGATTACTATATATAGATCTCCTGTTATTGCTAGAGGTAATGGATCTTCAGTTAGGTTATTATTGAATTATTTATCTCTTGCATTTCTAGCTTCAATAAGAGTGTTATTTATTAAAAATAAATTTGATAGAATATTTGTGTATGAGGCTTCACCTGTTACTATTGGAATTCCTGCTATCATTGCTAAATATCGATTTAATGCTCCAATATATTTTTGGGTTCAAGATTTATGGCCTGAAAGTATTACTGCTGCAGGAGGTGTGAAAAATAAGTTTGTAATTAATTTAGTCGATAAACTAACAAGGTTTATTTATTGGGAAAGCAAAAAAATTCTTGTCCAATCTAGAGCATTTATCCCTTATATATTGAAACAAAAGGTTCCTGCTAATAAAATTATTTATTTGCCAAACTCAACAGAAAAATTTTATAGGAGAGTTAAACCTAACGATAAATATAAAAAAATCATGCCCAAAGATGGTCCCATTTTAATGTTTGCTGGAAATATTGGAGAAGCACAAGGTTTTAACACGATAATTAAATCTGCTAAATATTTAAATGATTCTGGAGTAAAAGTAAATTGGGTTATATTAGGTGATGGTCGTCAAAAAAAATCATTAGAGAAAAAAATTAATGAATTAGGTTTGCATAACAATTTTTTCTTTTTAGGTTCATATCCATCAGAAGAAATGCCTTACTTTTTTGCATATGCAGATGCTATGTTGGTTACACTAAAAAAAAGTTTAATTTTTTCAATGACTATTCCAAACAAGATTCAATCTTATATGGCTTGTTCTAAACCAATAATTGCTAATTTAGATGGTGAAGGAGCTAGAGTAGTTTTAGAGGCAAATTGCGGTATGGTGTCACCCTCGGAAGATTTCATTTCATTTTCTAAATCGATAATTGATTTTTTAGAATTAAGTTCTCTCATAAAAAATCAAATGGAACAAAATGCAAGATTATACTTTGAAAATGAATTTGAAAGAGAAAAACAACTAGATAACATAATAAATATATTTAATAATAAATCTCAATGAAAAATAGGACTATACTTCTAGGCTTAAACGAGCTTAATTTCGATTATATCAAGAACAAAGGTCTCGAGGATTCTTGAAATGGGTATTGCGGGAAACAGTATTATTATGGCATTTCATCAAGTTATACACAAATTAGCCAACGATAATGCCCAAGAAAAAAGTTGATGTTATAGAAGTTAATTATTGTTATATAAACGAAATAAATAAAAATATAGATAAAAATGGAAAAAGATAATTATTCTTTAAACATGTTAACAGGTAAAAAATATCTTATTCCTACAGAAGGAGATAGAAAAAATATAGATAATTTTTTATCAAATCATAAAGGGAAAAAAGTAATTGTGGTTCAAGGTCTCGGATTTGTAGGTGCTGTGATGACATTAATTTGTTCTAATGCTCTTACCGAAGAATATGCTGTAATTGGAGTCGATTTAGCAAACTCGAATACCTATTGGAAAATTGCATCAATAAATGAAGGTGTTTTCCCTATTGTAGCTTCAGATCCAAAGATTGAAGAATTCTTCAAAAAAACCAAATCAAAAAGAAATCTATTTGCTACATACGACAACTATGCATACTCTGTTGCAGATGTCATTATAGTAGATATTAATTTGGATGTTTTGAAAAATTCAGATTTTTCAAAAAAATTGATTAATTATGATGTCAATCTAGAACCATTTAAAAAAGGTATTGAAGCCATTGGGGATAATTGTAAAGAAAATGTTTTAATTCTTGTTGAAACCACAGTGCCACCTGGTACATGTGAAAAGGTCGTATATCCATTAATAAAAGAATGTTTATTGAGCAGAAACTTGTCAATAGATAAATTTAAATTGGGTCACTCCTATGAGAGAGTTATGCCTGGCCCGAATTATATTGACTCCATTCAAAATTTTTATAGAGTGTATTCAGGGATAGATGAAAAGAGTGCTATTGCTGTAGAAATATTTCTAAAGACGATTATTAGTATTAAAGAATATCCTCTTACTAGATTGGGTAATACTAACGCTACAGAAATGGCTAAAGTATTAGAAAATTCATATAGAGCAATGAATATTGCGTTTATGGTAGAATGGTCTCGCTTTGCTGAATTAGCAGAAGTCAATTTATACGAAGTAGTAAATGCTATAAAGAAGAGGCCAACCCATAGTAATATGATGTTACCTGGCATTGGAGTGGGAGGATATTGTTTAACTAAAGATCCTTTACTTGCTTCTTGGGCAAAACAAAACTTATTTAATTCTAAACTCCCTTTGAAACAAAGTGAAACTGGTGTGCAAATTAATGACAAAATGCCATTGTTTGCCTTTAATTATCTTAAAGAAATTTTCAAGGAAAGTTTAAGTGGTAAAAAGGTGCTTATTTTAGGTGTTTCTTACAGGAGTGATGTTGCAGACACTCGTTATACACCTGTAGAGCCATTCTTTGATTATCTAGATTCAGAAGGAGCAGAAGTATCTGTTTATGACCCTTATGTTGATGTATGGGAAGAAAAAGGAATAGAAGTATCATCTGATTTAAATACATTATTAAAAGAAGATATAGATATTTTGGCATTCTGTACAAATCACAATGAGTTTATAAATAATGATACTTTAATTCAAACTATTTCTAAAATTGATAATCTATTTATTTTTGATACAATAGGTGTACTTAATCAAAAAGAAATTGATATTTTAAAACAAAATCATATAGTTAAAGTGGTGGGTAGAGGAGATATAAAATAAACAAATAACATTAAACAATCAAATTAAATGAAAAGAAAAGTTCTTATTTTAGGAGGAGGAGGATTTATAGGTAGTGCAATAGCAAAAATTCTGAGTTCAAGGGGAAATTATGAAATTACAGTTGCAGACATATTTATAAGAAGTCAGGATGATGATGAGTTTTTAGCATTTATTAAATCGACAGGAATTAAATTAATAAAGGGAGATTTTACAAACCCATCAATGTTTAAATCATTAGATAAAGATTATGATGATTTTTATATGTTGGCATCAATGATTGGAGTTAATAACACATTAGAGATACCTCATGAAATTATTAGAGTTAACACAGCTTTAATTTTTAATTCGCTTGAGTGGTTAAAAGAAACAAGTATTAAGAACGTTCTTTTTACATCAACTAGCGAAAATTATTCAGGAACTATCGATCGTTTTGGTTATAAAGTGCCTACTCCAGAAGATATTCCATTATGTATTGATCCTATTGATCATCCAAGATTTACATATGCGGTTACAAAAATGCTAGGCGAGTCTGGTTTTATGAATTATGCGAGAATTTTTGGATTTAACTGTAAAATTATTAGATATAACAATATAATTGGACCTAACATGGGGTTTAAACATGTTATTCCACACCTTGTTCAAAGGTTTATGGAAAATGAAAATCCATTTCGTATTTTTGGACATGATCAAACCCGTTCTTTTTGTTATATTGATGATGGTGCTTTAGGTACTATTTTAGCAATGGAAAATCAAAATGCAAAAAATGATATTTTTCACATAGGATCAGAAGAAGAAATAACAATTGAAGAGTTGGTCAAAGAAGTTGGCCGATATTTTAATTATTCAGGGGAGTATGTTAATGCACCAACATATCCAGGGTCAGTATCTAGAAGATGTCCAGATATTACAAAAGCAAGAACCATGTTAAATTTTAACCCAGTAGTATCATGGAAAGAAGCATTAATTCCAACTATTAAGTGGTATGTTGACTATTTTAATAATAATGCTAAGACAAAAAGTAATTCATTTGAAGAGCCTAATAAATTTTTTACAAATATTAAATAATGTATAAAATGTTTTTAAAGAGACTAATTGACATATTTCTAACTTTAATTGTTCTAATAATTTTATCTCCAGTTTTAATAATAATATGCTTCATCTTATTATGTACTGGAGAGCATGAGGTAATTTATTTTCAAAAAAGGATTGGTAAAGATTTAAAACCTTTTTCAATTTGGAAATTTACAACGATGCTTAAGAATAGTGAAAAAATGGGAGATGGTTTGTTAACTGTTAGAGAAGATCCTAGGGTTTTGCCATTTGGTAAGTTTTTGCGTAAAACGAAGATCAATGAAATTCCACAACTAATAAATATACTAATTGGAGATATGAGTATTGTAGGTCCTAGACCTTTAATATATGATCCATACAGTGAAGGGGTCGGTAAAATAATTTATTCAAATAGACCAGGGCTAACTGGAATTGGCTCTATTATATTCCGAGATGAAGAAGATTTAATTTCAAAAACTAAGTTGAATAAAAAAGATTTTTATGATAATTATATATGTCCTCATAAAGGAGAGCTAGAATTGTGGTATAAAAAAAATTATAGTTTTTGGACTGATATGAAACTAATTTTCTGCACAGCATGGGTAATTTTTTTCTCAAATAGCACATTACCTAGAGAATTATTTAAAGATTTGCCAGAGTTCCCAGATTACTTAAAAATAGAATAGTAAGACTAAGAAAAAAGGAATGATTGTCTCGGGATATTTTAATTCGATTCATAAAGGACATATCGAATATTTTAACAATGCAAAAGTATTGGCAGATAAATTGTTTGTGATTGTAAATAGTGATCATCAAAGAGCCTTAAAAGGTTCAAAAGAGTTTCAGCAAGAATCAGAGCGTGTTTTTATAGTTTCAAACATAAAGTCTGTAGACCATTGTATTTTATCAATTGATAAGGACAGAACTGTTTGTAAAACTATAAAAAAAATTGCATTGGATTTTGGTTCAGAATATGAATTAAGCTTTGCGAATGGTGGAGATCAGAATAATAATGCCATTCCTGAAAGACCCATTTGTGATCAAATGGGAATTACTTTAGTTGATGGATTGGGTGATAAAATACAGTCTAGCAGTTGGTTGCTAAAAAACTAAACTTTTTTATTTACTTTTGGTTTAGAATCTAATTTTAATAAATATGCCATTCGACCCAAAATCCGCAAAAGAAAGCAGGTAAAAAATCCAAAAGAGGTGCTGCAAAAAAAGAAGGGCCTTCCATTAAAGAAAAGATGGAAATACTCTATGAAAAAGTATTGGATGATCTGCTTATAAATCAAGAAAAACTCACAAAAACAGAACGGGTAAAAGTTTTTGTAACCCTGTCTAATTATATCTTCCCTAAAACAAAGTCAGTACGAGATAAATTCACCTTGGAAAAATTAAAAGAGAAAAGAGAAGATCATTTTAACCAAGATCCAGACCCTACCAAATAAATTTGTTATAGAAAAAAATCAATTGAACTATAAAGAAACCCTATATTTTGTTGCAAAATGCTTAACCATTTCTCTAGAGGAAAAAAATAGAGATGAAATAGAGTTCATTCTCAAAACAATGGATATAGACTGGGATGCTGTTGTAAAAGTGAGTACAGCCCATTATGTGTTTCCGGCATTGTATTGTAATTTAAAACGCGCAGATTTCTTGCAGTATTTACCTCAAGAGCTCGTTAGCTACATGGGCCATATTACCGATATAAATAGGGAGCGGAATACACAAATAATTTCTCAAGCAAAAGAGTTAAATACTCTATTATTAGCAAATAACATCACTCCTATATTTTTAAAAGGAACGGGGAATTTATTAGCAGAATTATATGAGGATATTGCCGAACGAATGGTGGGGGATATTGATTTTATTTTTTCAAAAGAAGACTATCCAAAAACGATTAACATTTTAAGAGAGTTTGGGTATTCTGAAGTAAAGAAAAGAAAAAAATATTATGCTTCTGATGAAAAAAAACACTACAGAAGACTTCAAAAAAAAACAAATATAGCGGCTATAGAAATTCACTCAGGGCTTTTAGATAAAAAAAAATATACTAACGAATTTAATTATAGCTTTGTAGAGAAAGATACTCAGATTATAAATGGTACCAATGTTTTGAGTTATGCAAACAAATTAAATTTATCCATCATTGCCAATCAAATAAATGACGATGGTTTTTATTACAAAAGAATGGCCTTACGAAATGCCTATGATGTTTTTTTATTGTCTAAAAAAACAAGTGCAAAATATGCCATGATTAAATTAGATAAACTAAGCCATCCCTTAAATTGTTTTTTAGCAGCTTGTTATGAAGTTTTTGATAGGGTAGATAGTTTAGAATACAACAAAACATCAAAAACAACTTCGTATTTAAGAGATTTTAATACTCATTTTTCAACTCCCATAAGAGCAAAAACACAATCCAGATTCATTAAGATTTATCTATTTATTAAATCTAGATTAAACATAATTTATAAGGCCATAATATACAAAGAGTATAGAGTTTGGTTGTTTAATTTATTAACTGATAAAGATTGGTACAAAAGAAAACTAATTCAGTTAGGAATAAAAAAATAACATTACCAAATAACTCCAGCCTGTTGCATAAATAAATCTGCCAGTGCATCTTTATTTTGATGCGTACCAATATAGGTTAGAAAAGTACTCTCTTTAGAATGCCCAGTGATATTCATAAGTAGTGGCGTTTCAATTTTCCCATAATAGTTAGAGGCAAAAGAACGCCTCATAATATGTGAAGTCACAAATTCATACTTCGGAGCTTCAACAATCTCCTTCCTTCTAGTCTTTGGGTTGTTCTTAAACCCAGACACCAATCCATCAATTCTCGCCATTTTACAAAGTGCTTTGATTTGTTTATTAAATGCCACTTGAGAAACTCTTCTCGGGAATTCATTCTCTAATATTTCAATCACTAAAGGGTCTGCCACTCCAACAGTTACCGCCTTCTTTGTTTTCTGTTGAATAATGTCTATATACAAGCCAGTAGGCGCTTTTCTAAGATTATCTGGGCTCAACTTTAATAGATCTGAGACCCGCTTCCCGATACACAATCCAATCAGTAACCAATTATAACTATCTGTATATGCTGCTGGGATATGCTTTAATCCCTTTAATGCTTTTATTTCCTGTGGATTTAAAATATGAAGAATTCGATCTGAACTTTTCTGTTTAAAAGACTCAATATAATTGGAATAGGGGTGCACTTCCAAACCACTTTTCTCAGCATCTCTCAAAATAATCTTCAATAATTTTAAGAGCTGGCCGCAGTAATTATCACTATACTGCTGTTCAATTTTTAGAAAACGCGTAAAAGATTCAGCGATATATTTGTCAATAGAGTTCAAATACAACTTCTCTGATTTCTCAAATTCATAGGCTTTTACAATCCGAAACAACGATTTATACGTCCGAATTGTATTATGTGCTAAACCCACCGTTCCATATCCTTGAACTCTTTTTGTGGCAGAATTAGAAATAAAATGGGCTAAATAATCTAAAAATAAAACAGAATGTTCTATTTTTGAGATGGTTTTATAGCTCTTTATTTGTGGTTTTTTATAAAAATTAACGTTCATATAACGTATGTTATTTTAATTATTTAACATGAATATAACTTGTATTTATTTATAATTTAACAAAATATGAGCTAAATTATAACAAGTTATCCTACTTAAATATACGTTATTTTTTTAAACTACAAAAGTTAAATTACTTGTTTTTAAGGGTTTAAATTGATTTATTTTTGAAAAGACTACGGACTGTAGTCAATATAAATTATTTTACCTATAATTTTGACAGTAATTAAAATTCTAGATAAATTATTTAATGAATTAATCTAATAAATTTCATAAAAATTACCTTAAATTAGTTATTAATTAATAATGATTTATGATATTTACAAATTATTTTAGGAATTCTATTTTCAGTATTAAATAAAACAAATAAATGACACAAATAATAAAAACTATTTTTTCTGTATTGCTACTTATTGTCCTTCTGCAATCTTGTGTATCGAAAAAAGAAATTCTCTATATGCAAGATTTGGATGCCTATAGCCCTATGGAGCTATCCTATAGTAAGAATACCTTGCAAATTGATGATATTTTAAATATTACCGTGGGGGCATTAATACCAGAAGCGGCATTGCCCTATAATAAAATTTCGCCAACAAGGACCATGTCGAACAGCTTAGACATAATGAAATTAGAAGGCTATTTGGTTTCCCAAGACAAGACCATTAACTTCCCGGTATTGGGAATTGTATCCGTAGCAGGTAAAACGACCATCGCTTTAGAAAAAGACCTAAAAGAAAGCTTGAAAGCTGGGGGATATCTTATCGACCCCATCGTAACGGTTCGATTATTAAATGCCAAGGTCACTATTTTGGGAGAAGTAAATAGACCAGGCACCTTTACCTTTACCGAAAATAACATGAGTTTCCTGCAAGCCCTGGGTTTGGCGGGCGATTTGACCATCAACGGAAACCGAGAGGATGTCATCTTGATTAGAAACGTGGATGGCATTCAAACTGCTAGTCATTTAAACCTTACCTCTGCTAATTGGTTAAGTGGTCCCTATCAAAACATTAAGCCCAACGATGTGATTGTGGTGAATCCTAATGGAGCCAAAGTAAAGAGTGCCGGTTATATTGGCAATGCTTCTGTGGTGTTGGGTATCGCTTCTACTATATTAAGCTCCATACTTTTACTTACTAGATAAAACCATGAAAGAAAATTTAACACCCCTCCATTCAATCCAAGAAGAAAATACCTTGGACCTTAAAAAAGAAATTTCTTATTATCTCTTTTTTTGGCCTTGGTTTATAGGATTCATTGCAGCTTGTTTAATAGGCGCTTTTTTATACCTCCGCTATGAAGATTCTGTGTATGAAGCTACTGCCCAGCTACAAATTAAAAAAGGGAATTCCGACGCTTCTTCTTTTTTAACAGGGGGCATGGAAGGTTTTATGGGTTTTGATAAGGTCAACGTGGAAAACGATATTGCTGTGATCACCTCTCAACATATTTTAGCTCAGGTGGTTCAGAAACTAGATTTGCAAACTTCAATATATTCGATGGGAAGAGTCAAAACCACTTTGCAATTTAACGGTTCAACACCCTTTGCAATTGAATTTAAAAAACCTTTTAAAGAACAGGAATTAAAAATCGAAATAGCCAATAACAGGATGCGTATTATAGATGATACTTTAAGTTATACTATAAAAAAAGGAGAAGTACTGGATCAAGCAGGTATTTTTATACACCCAAAAGATTCCTTATTCCTAACAGATCAAAACTTTAAAATCACCCATAGTTCGTTAAACAATGCAGTAAAACAACTAAAAAATAATTTAACGGTGACAGCAGCTTCCAAACAAGGAGAGATTGTCAACCTAAGCTTTAAAGGAAGCAATATTAAAAGAAACCAAGCCATATTAAATACCTTGATAGCGGTATTGGCAGAAGATCAAGTTGCAGACAAACGTGAAATCTCGGAGGTAAGCATCGCTTTTATAGAGGAACGTTTAATAGGCCTTACAAAGAGTATAGATACCATCTCTCAAAGCACCATCGCCTTTCAAATGGAAAATGGCATCTATGACCCGATTGCCCAAACAGGGAATGCCCTCGAAACTATTATCAAAGGCCAGGAAGAGGCTTTTGGTTTGGGAATCCAACTCGAAATTGCCAAGGCCTTATTAGAAAAGTTAGAAGCACCATCCAACTTCGATATTTTACCCGCCAACATTGGTATTGAAAACGAAAGCGTTAATGCATTAGTAAATTCCTATAATACCGTGGTGACACAGCGTAATAATTTATTGGTAAGTGCGACGGAGCAAAGTCCGGTGGTCCTGCAATTAAGCAGCCAATTAGAAAATGCGAAGGCTGCTATTATTAAAGGAGTCAACCGTTATATTGAAGGTTTGGAAGTATCGCTAAGTCGCTACCAGCAAATGGAAAATAAAACAAGGGGGCAAGTCGCTGGATTGCCAAACAAAGAAAATACCCTTAAAGCCTATGCCAGAAACTTTAAAATTGTAGAGGAGCTCTATATATTTTTATTAGAGCGAAAAGAAGAGGCTTCGATTAGTTATATATCGGCCCTGCCCAATCTAAAGGTTTTGAGTTATGGGGTGTCTAGCAGCTTACCGATATCACCAAAAGTACAGATTACCTACTTAGCTGCCCTTTTATTAGGCTTGATTGTTCCCTTTGGAGTTTTATACATTATCAAGTTACTGGATACCAAAATTAATACCCGAGACGATTTAGAGCAAGGCTTAAAAGGCATTAGCATACTGGGCGAGGTGCCTTTTGATGAGCATATGGAAGAAGGTAAAAGCGATGACCGTGGAGTCACTGCAGAATCCACCCGGGTGCTGCGTTCGAGTTTAAGCTTCCTGCTTAAAAATAAAGAATCACAAGTGATTACCGTTACCTCCACCACCAAAGGGGAAGGAAAATCCTTTGTCTCCTTTAATTTAGCAGAGAGCTATCAAGCCTTGGGAAAAAAAGTAATCTTAGTAGGGGGCGATTTGCGAAATCCACAACTGCATAGCCGCTTAGGAATTGAACGCTCCAGTTTAGGACTTTCTACCTACCTAAGTGATGAAAGTTTTACTGATATCGATTCATTAATCACCAAAGGAAAAGGAAATAATCCGATGAATTACCTGCTATCGGGAGCCATCCCTCCCAATCCTTCCGAGTTGTTAATGCGTCCCCGCATGAAGGAACTGATAGAAAAATTAAAATCTAATTACGATTTTGTAATTTTAGATTCCGCTCCCTTACTACTGGTAAGTGATACCACTGCCCTCCTACCCATATCGGACTTGGTGGTGTATGTATGTAGGGCTCAATTTTCTGATAAAAATATATTTCCATTTATTCTCGACTTGCAAAATCGCCCGAACATCCCTCCTTTTGGAATGGTACTTAACGGTTTAATTGCAGGACCATCTTCTGGTTATAAATATGGCTATGGATATCGTTACAGTTACAAATACCGTTATAGCTATTCGTATAAGTATAATTACGGTTATGGTTATGGTTATGGAAGTGATGAGAAGAACTAATAAGCTGTAGGCAATATGCTTTAGGCTGTACGCTTTTTGCTTTTTCGTAATAAAAAAACCACCTTAAAAAAGATGGTTTTTTTTATGTGAATGTCATTCAGAGCGAGCGATAGCGATGCGAAGAATCTATTTGGGTTAAGCTTATAATGCTTAACATGTAGAAATACTGTTTAGACTACCTTATACTAAACGACAGTTTTTAATTGATGCTAAATTAGGTACACCAAAAACCGTTGGTAATTATTTAATAGCTTTAGAGGAAGCAGGCTTTTTAGTTTCTGAAAAAGTGGGTAAAGAAAAGCTATATCTTAATCATAGATTAATGGCTGTTTTAGAGCAATCTTAATTATTCTACGTTTTCTTTGGAGTTCAGATTTGAGCGTGGATTATGTAACATCGCTTGACTAAGTTTAGCAGGAAAAAACTATCAAAATTATCGTAAAATTTAATAGGAGCATTTCGTTAATAATTTCAGGCTGTTTGAGTAAAAAAAGAATAATAAGGCTTGCATTATGAGATTATTGCTTTAGGCCTTAGGCTATAAGCTGTAGGCAATGGAACTAAAAAGAGTAAAAAGTATAGCATCATGAGATCCCGTTTTCGCTGGGATTTAAAACCGCTCCAATTGAAACTCCCGAATCGCTTCCCACCTCAAACCCTGTTTTTTAGAAAGCCTTAAAGATTGCAAGGTTTTTAAATGATTTGGATGATGCGCATCGGTAGCTACCAAATCATACAAGCCTGCTTGCAATAGCCTTTCTGCTTTTTGCTTTACTTGAGGTCCATAATGTCCCATAAGAGACAGCGCATTTAGCTGAAAATAAAACCCTTTATTTTTAAGCGCTTTATAAGCAGCTATGTCTTCAATCATGTGATAACGCTCTGGATGTGCCAAAATAGGCCTAAGCTCTTTTTGTTGTAACTGAAAACATGCAGACTCCAGCATCGTGGTCGCTCCAAAAAAATTAATTTCCAAAAGAATGTATTTTTCTTTTAAAAGTAATGCTGGTATCCCAGACTCCAAGTTTTTCATAAAGACCTCATCCACCATATATTCAGCACCATAAGAAGGAACAATCACATTCTCCTCTTTTAAACAATGCTCCGATAATACCCCAAAGGCATTTTTAACAGTTTCAGGCGTATTTGGATACAGTTCTTGATACACATGAGGTGTTGGAATCACAGATGTAAAACCAAGCGCTAAATAGCCCTCAAGCATCTTAGACGACATCGCAACATCCTTACTACCATCATCGATACTTGGTAACAAGTGGTTGTGCATATCGCAAAGTCCTTCAAATAATGGTTTTTGGTACTTTTTAAAAAATTGAAACATAGGTGAATAATTGCGTCTTTTTAGAAATGCAAAAATACAATTTATTTGCTTTTTAGGCTAAGGTATTTTTTTTCATTGATATTGTGTTTTTTGAGGTTTTTATTAGTATATACTTTAGCAGGTACTTTTTATTTTGCACTTTAACCTTTGTAATTATTGGCTAAATTATAATTACTTCTGAAGCACCCCTTAAAACGATGGGACATTCGTCTATCAATGTAAGTTTAACCTACTTAAGAGGTTTAGAAATAGCTGAATTGAAGGAGGATATGCCCATAATATAAAATACCCGTATGTAAATGATTAACCAATAAGCCGAAGGCATAAAAAAACCCTCATTCAAGTATACGGGAGGTTTTATAAAAAATAAATTTTTGAAAAATTCAGATAAAATCCGACTTTTTATACCTGACGAAGTTTATCAATAATTTTGAATTTTACCCCTGTAACACTTAATTCATGTTCAGTATTTAAAAAAATACCATTTCCTGATCCCATTGAAGTAATCAAATTAAAAATGAAAGAATCTGGTATTAGAAATAAAGATCTAGTAACCAAAAAATATGGATCAAAAGGGCACATCTCGTCATTATTAAACAAAAGAAAACCATTAACATTAGATTTAGCTAAAAGATTCCATAAAGAATTTGGAATTCCAGCGGATGTTTTGTTGGCATAAAAAGAATATTCTAATGGCCTTTTAGTAATGAGCATTACAGATAAAATTATTTAATATATTGATGGATGTATTATCAAAAAATAATAATAAATAGTAAATTAGCGCTCGGACTGTAGTCTTAAATTAATTATAAGTAATTGATATTTACGTTTTTAATTTTTTGAAATCCTTAAATTGCCATGAAACAGCCATGAGATTTTAAAAATTACTGGTTTTTTTTATGGATTTTGAACACCTATCTACCCTCATTTCCCAATCTCCTCAAACGTTCCATAAACACATTCAAGAGGTAATTTATAATGTCAAACCAGGCATTACAGGTATTGGTTCTATTATTTTTCATGATGAAGAGAAATGGATTTCAGATGCTCCTGGAGATAAACACGAATTCTATAAAAAACATATTGCTCCACACAAGGGAGAGTTAGAAATATGGTATCAAAAACACATTTCTTTTTACACAGATATAATGCTTATATTTTTAACAGCTTGGGTTATTTTAGCCCCCAAAAGTGATTTAGTTTATTCGGTTTTTAAAGATTTGCCAAAGAGACCAGAAATATTAAAATAAAGACTGTCTTTTCGTTCAGAATGGACGCTATCCTAAGAACGGGAAGCTAGCATATTCAACTTTTAATTTCTTTGAATTAAAATTACAGGAAATTTCCCCATTCATAATTCTTTATAATTTATTAAATTTGCTTAAAATTAACCAAATAACATTTATGTTAAGTTACCTAAACACATACCCACAAAATTATTGGTTTTTTATCTTTATAATTTTTATAGGCTCATTTTCAGTTACCTATATAATTATACCTAAAATATTGTGGGTGGTACAAACTAAAAATTTAGCTACACCAATAAATAAACGCAGCTCTCACAATGGAATCGTAGCGTCCTTTGGCGGGGTGGCATTTTTTATTTCTTTTTTAATTGTGTTAAACCTGTTACAATTGTTACATATTAACATCTTAAACGCTAATTTAATATTGATGGGCTTAACGGTTTTATTTGTTGTTGGTTTAATAGATGATTTAGTTATGTCTTCACCACGGGTCAAATTATTAGGTCAATTAATTGCCATATTATTGGTTTTATTTATACCTGAAATTCATATTGGCTCAGCCTTTGGCTTTTTAAATATAGGCAATCTTTACTATGGGTTTTCTTTAGCTATTGCAGCATTTGTTGTTTTAGGTAGTATTAACGCTTATAATTTAATTGATGGTATTGATGGCTTAGCTGGCATTATAGGTATTATTATTTTTGCTTGCTATGGTTTAATTTTTTATTTAACACAACAATATTTATATTTTTATATAAGTCTTTGTGGTGTGGCTGTGTTGATTGCTTTTTTAAGGTACAATTTGGCATCTGGTACAAAAAAGATTTTTATGGGTGATACAGGCTCTTTAATTATAGGCTATTTAATAGGGATTTTAACTCTTAAATTTTTAGCTTATAATCCAATGAGTTATATAAACGTTGGTTTTAAACCCGAAAATAGTTTGATATTAGTTTTAGCCATATTGTTTATCCCAATATTCGATACTGCTAGAGTTATCATTTGTCGTTTATTAAAAGGGAAAAGCCCTTTTTATGCTGATCGTGATCATTCGCATCATGTGTTAATAGATTTGGGATTCTCACATTTAAGAGCTAGTTTAGTTTTGGGTTCTTTAAATATATTTGTTATTGTCTTACTATTTTTATTGGGTCGTTATTATAATAGTTTTGTATTAATTGTCTTTACCTTAATGATTTATTTGTTAGCAACATATTTAATACATGCCCTTAAAACGAGGATTAAATAAGTACTTTTAAACAATTAATCTAATAAATAATTAGTATTGGGCTTGTCAAGATCAATAACTTATAAAATATTAACACCTTGCTTATAGGAGTCAAAAACAATAGACTATTCCAACAAGCTAGAATAAATACTTTACAATCTGTATGCATGTTATAATAGTTTGTCAAAGGACACCAATCTTAATTTTTAAAGACTAAATGGAAGTATTTATCAACATACGAAACTTCAATTGTGTACAAATAAAATGTTAAAATATTATTTTATAAATTTTTAAATACTATTTTTATGCATCGAAATAGCGGTTAGCAGGAACTAATCGGGGTTTTTCTAAAAATAACAACGCAATAATCGTGGGTTCTAGCCAACATTGTTGCGTTTTTTTTGTAAAACTTTTTTTCTAAAGAAAATATTTTCTTTAGAAAAAAAATAGTTTTACTAATCCCGCCTTTTGGGCGGGATCTATACAAGTGGCCTTTTTTATTGAAAAGTCAAAGGCGCATTCAAAAGGTTTAGTTTAATGAATCCCGAATTTTCGGGATCAAAACAAGTGGCATCTCTTATTGAAAGCCAAGGGCGTATTCAAAAGGTTTAGATGATAGCGATTACCGTCAGAAAGGTAGTGAAGCTCTTCTCTTTATGGTTTCAATATTTGAAGCCTACACGAACGGGCGTTTTTTATTTCTCCGTCACGTCGAGTGTCACGCCAAAGGCGTGATGTATCGAGACGCCATTCTCGTATGTCAGCTTTTTGTTGTACTACACTAACAATCGCGTTTTAATTCTTGTTTCTGTTGTATTTGACTCCTTCGTCACTTTAATACTTCCGTCCCTTCGAGTGTCACGCCAAAGGCGTGATGTATCGAGAAGTCTTAAAAGATATAGCACATTTCAGTTTTTTTATAACCCTTCTTTACGTGATTTGCCCCGATGCTTATCAGGGTATAGAAACCATTATAACAAAGCCAAAAAAACATTAAATAGTTTCACCAATTTATACGTTTAAAATCACACATTTATTAAAGACAATAAAAAGATTCATTTAATAAATTTAGACCCTTATTATAATAAAAAGCAGGCATCAAAAAACCCCGTCTGCAGGAACAGATCGGGGCTTTTCTAAAAAAACAAAAATAATCGTGGGTTCTAGCCTCAGATCATTTTGTATTTCACATTGGCAAGCATCTCTCGCAAACGCTTACCGGGTCTAAAGTTCATGTGCGACTTTTTAACCGCACTGCCATTCACTTCTTCGGCAGTTGTTTTACCTTCAGAGCTTACGCCTACCTGAAAATTCCCCAAACCACCAAATTGCACCACTTTGCCCTGCAGCAACTCATCGATGATGTTGTGCTCCATGGCACGAATAACGGCATAGCAATCCGATTCACGAACTGTACACTGGTTAGATACCAAATACGCCAAGCGTTCAAAATCTACAATACCTGTAGAAATGGCTTTGGCATAAAACTTGTTTTCCGCTAATAGGTCCTGCGGATTGAGACGCGATAGTGCTTTAATAGCAACCATAATAATAAAAATTTATTTTCACCCTTTTAGTCAGGCGGTTACAGAACTGTTTCTGATAACATTACAAAGTTAAGGTGGGAAAATGCCTTTTTTAAGAAGGTTTAAACTATTTATTAACTATTTCCAGTTGATAATAATTTAAGTGTGTAAAATATTGTAAATAAAATAGTTATAAATATAAATAAAATAAGTCATTTTTTATTTATTATAATAAGTTTGTCTTTTTTCTGAAAAATACGTTTTTATTAACAGGGTGTTTTGTAAAAAGAAACGCAGATTGTGCCCTTTTTTAAAATTCAGGAAGCGTTTTCCTGGCCACATGTTTAGATGTCTATAGCAGTCATGACGAAGTGCTTATCTCATTATTAATTTGAGATTTCCTGCCTGCTGGCAGGCCACAGTCGGTCTTTCAGCCCTCCTTCGCAAAGACGTATAAAAGAGCCAGTTGTCGCATTGGTAATTAAACCGTCTTCGCGAGTGACTGCCTAAGCAGGCACGTGGCGATCTCTTGAAGAGCGCAATAAATAATGATGAGATTGCCTGCCTGCCGGCAGGCAGGCCACAGTTGGTCTTTTAGCCCTCCTTCGCAAAGACGTTTTCACGGGACGGAGCGTTAAGAAAACAGCTGGCAGCTTTTTTTAGCGAACGGGCCAGCTAGCGCGTTGGCAAAAAAAGGGGCGTGGTGATCTCCCTCTAAGAACGCCCGTCTTCCGACTCCCGACTCCCAACGTTAATCTTCAATTTTTAATTTCCCAATCTTCCGCCTTTAGCATAATTCAACAGTTAGCCCGATTTGTTTATATTAATTGTTTTTATATCTTTGTGAACTAAACATACTATAAATTCGTATAATGGGTTCACTTGATCAAAAAATGGCCTGGCTATTGCAAGTTTATCAAAGCCCTCGCACGGTGTTTGGGTTGGCGGATATTGCATTGCTAACTGGCGCGTCGGATCCAATTTCCTTAACAAAAAAAATACACTATCAAGTAGCTAAAGGAACCCTAAAAAATCCACGCAAAGGACTATATACCAAACCAATTTATGACCCTGCAGTATTGGCTTGTACCTTATATACCCCTTCTTATGTATCATTAGATTATGTACTTCAAAAAGAAGGCATCATTTTTCAATTCGACAGTGCTATTACTGCCGTTAGTTATTTAAGTCGCACTGTTGAAATTGATGGCTGGGAAATTAAGTACAGAAAAGTAAAGGACAGCATTTTATTGAATACAACGGGTGTGATTTCTAATTTAAATGGCCTCAATATCGCAACTAAAGAAAGGGCTTTTTTAGATATGTTTTATCTTAATGGCGCCATGTACTTAGATTCAGTTCATACCTTAAATAAAAAGCTTGTGCTTGATTTGTTGCCTATTTATGAGTCTAAAGTTCTCGAAAAAAGTGTAAAAAAAATGTTATAAATATGAATCTCACAAAACATAAGTCTTTACTAATAAGAATATTGAAGGATGTGTATGATGATATAGAACTGGGAAACTTGCTTGGTTTTAAGGGAGGTACGGCATTGCTATTTTTTTATCAGTTGCCACGCTTTTCTGTTGATTTGGATTTTAACCTCATACAACCTGAGAAGCAGGCTATTGTATTTGAAAAAATCCGTGAGATTGTTTTGAAGTATGGAAAAATCCACGATGAAGCCATTAAATATTATGGTCTTGTTCTCGTGTTGGATTATGGATCGGGGGAACGAAAACTAAAAATAGAGATTTCAAATCGACAGTTTGCAAATCATTATGAGCTAAAAAATTTCTTGGGAATTAGCATGAGGGTAATGACCCTGCCTGACATGTTTGCACACAAAGTTTGTGCGCTTTTAGATCGCCCCGCTTTTACCAATCGCGATCTGTTTGACTGTTGGTTTTTTATGCAACAGCAAACACCAATAAACAAGCAAATTGTGGAAGAACGCATGAAAAAGCCCCTAGCCAATTATTTACAGGATTGTATTTGCTATCTTGAAAAAATGTCGGACAAAAATAGGCTTCAAGGTCTTGGAGAATTACTGGATGAGGATTTGAAGCAATTTGTAAAAACTAAGCTGCGACTTGAAACCATTACTTTGTTTAAAATTTATGCTGCGATGCCCTTGTTGGAAGCATAGTAGTTATTTTACACAAGTTTTTAGACAAGCAAAGAAATGAAAGAGAATATAAAAAGCAAGGACGAAAAATCAAGGTATTGCCTTAATAAGGAGGCCCAATGCCAATCGGGGTGACGTGGTTATCTCCTTTTAAAAACTCCTGGGCTATCAACGATGAGATTGCCACGCTCACGCATAGCGTGATCTCGCAAAGACGCATAAATCATAGTGCCGTCTTCACATTTCCTACTGGTATCTAGTATATAGTATCAAGTATCAAGAAAAAGTCCCAACAGTCCCGATAGTCCCGATAATTATCGGGATCGGGATTACTTCCTGAATTTTCGTCTCTGGTCTTCCGACTTCAGACTTCCCAACACCAATCTTTAATTGATTATCAAGTATCTAGTAGCTGGTATCTAGTATCAAGATTTTCAACAAGCATTAAAAGTTTATGCCTAAAATTTATCTAAATCCCAATGGGTGCAGTAAAAACCTTTCCTTTGGAGAGGTCAAAACTTTTATTTAAAAGTTTTGGGAGAGGATAAATAGGGGGTATCAAGTAGCTGGTATCTGGTATCTAGTAGCTGGTATTAAGAAGTAACAAGAAAAAAGTCCCAACAGAAAACTACATCATCAATTTTTGACTTCAATCTACTATTTTACGTCATCACGGGACGGAGCGTTAATAAGGCCAAGCGTAAAGAAAACATCCAGTGGATGTTTTTAGCACAGGAGCCAGAAGGCGTGTTGGAGTAGGCATTTTTAGCACGACATAGCGATAGCTATGGGCGAGATGGAGCGCGGATACCAGCTGGCGAGAGGGCTTAATCATTTTCCACGTCTTCACGAGTCCCGACAAAGTCGGGGCGTGGTGATCTCCTGATACTTGTAACAATTTACGTTGAGATTGCCCGCCCGAACGTACCGTCAGGTACGGGCAGGCCACAGTCGTCCTTCGTCCTCCTTCGCAAAGACGAATTTTTTTGTAATTTTAAACACAAATAAATTCAAAATGTTTCATCAAAGTGCCGTCTATTTTATGTCAAATAAAAACAACAATGTTTTATATGTAGGTGTGACTTCTGATTTAATTAAACGTGTATATCAACATAAAACAAGTGCTTATCAAGGTTTTACTTCAAAATACAATTGTGATAAATTGGTTTATTTTGAAATATTTTCTGACATAAATGAGGCTATTGAGAGAGAAAAACAATTAAAGAAAGGAAATAGAAAACGGAAAGACAATTTGGTAAATATTGAAAATCCAGAATGGCAAGATTTATCAGAAGGATGGATTTTTAATTTTTAACGTCTTAACGGGACGGAGCGTTAAGAAAACAGCTGGCAGCTGTTTTTAGCGAACGTGCCAGCCGGCGCGAGGGCTTGTCGCAGCGTGGTGATCTCACCCTACAAAAACCTGCTTGCTAATGTTGAGATTGCCACAGTCGTCCTGATTTTCATCAGAACTCCCTCGCAAAGACGCGTAAATCATAGCGCCGTCTTCACGAGACCCGACAAATCCTAGTTTACCAGCCGCAGGTTTACACACCGTGGGGTGCAGATATTTACCCACTCAAAGTCGGGGCGTGGTGATCTCCTTCTAAGAAACTCCTACTCCCATTTATGAGATTGCCCGTACCCTTAGGGCGTGGTGATCTCCTGATACTTGTACAATTTACATAGAATACAGACAGGCCCAAAACCCGAAATCTAAAACTTCAGTGTGTAAATTAGTTAAAAACATCATTGCATTGATATATTTAATGTCAATTAGTATCAAACAATAAACATTTTTAGTATTTTAGCAAAAAATTAATGATGCAAAATTTAAGTCAGCAGTTTTACGAAAAGTATGCTTTAGTACAAACCAAAAATGTAAGAAGCTTTATTAACACCATTGATTGGGATAATAGATTTATTGGGATAAAAGGGAGTCGCGGTGTTGGTAAAACAACCCTAATTTTACAATATATCCAATTAAATTATAAGCCAAACAATGCTGTTTTGTATGTAAGTTTAGACAACTTATATTTTATGGAAAATAAACTCTACGATTTGGCAAGCGATTTTTATAAGAAGGGCGGTGAATTTTTAGCGATTGATGAGGTTCACAAATATCCAAATTGGGCTATTGAATTGAAAAATATGTACGACAATATGCCCGCCTTAAAAGTTGTTTTTACAGGTTCCTCACTTTTGCAACTTAATAAGTCCCATGCCGATTTAAGCAGACGCGCAGTGATGTATGTGATGCCCGGGTTATCTTTTAGGGAATTTCTGAAATTTGAAACCGAAATTAATTTTCCTGTCTATACTATAGATGAAATTGTGAAAAATCATATAGAAATAGCGATAAGCATTAAGCAAAAAATAAAGCCTTTAAAATATTTTTATGATTATTTAAATTATGGTTATTATCCATTTTATCTCGAAAACAGAAAATCCTTTCATCAAAAATTAAGTGAAATTATACTGGCTGTTTTAGAAGTTGATATTCCTCAATTTGCAGGGATTCAAACATCAAACATTATAGCGCTAAAAAAATTATTGGCCGTAATAAGTAGTTCGGTTCCGTTTAAACCTAATATGAATTCGTTAAGTGAAAGAACAGGTATTAGTTTAAATACCATGAAATTATATTTAAAATTATTAACAGATGCTGAGCTTTTACAATTATTATATGTAGAAACAAAAGGGATAAACAGTTTAAATAAGCCCGAAAAAATATTTTTAAATAATTCAAATTTAATGTATAACCTTAGCGGAAATGCTAATATAGGGAATATGAGAGAGGCATTCTTTTTTAACCAACTTAGTAAAAATAATAGGGTAAATGCTTCAAAAAAAACAGATTTTTATGTAAATGAAACGTATTCTTTTGAAATAGGAGGTAAAAGCAAAGCCAAAAAACAAATAAAAAACATAAACAACGCGTACATAGTGAAAGACAGTATAGAAATTGGGGATAACAACAATATACCACTTTGGTTATTTGGTTTTTTGTACTAGTGTTTAACGTGTCCGAAGACGGAAGTGAGCAGTGATCAGTAAGCAGTATTTTTGATTTACGATTTACGAATTAAGATTGATTCAATTAAAATTATTAATTCCGCACTTGGTAGTCAGGGTTATAACACGAAACCTGGAACCTGGAACAAAAAACAGTCAGCCGTCGCGAGGGCTTCATCATTTTCCACGTCTTCACGAGTCCCACCACACAGGTGGGGGCGTGGTGATCCCACCCTACAAAAACCTGCTTGCTGATTTTGAGATTGCTACAGTCGGTCTTTTAGCCCTCCTTCGCAAAGACGTATAAAACAATGAGATTGTCACTGTTGGTAAACACACACTTTCTTCACAAAGGTGTATTTAAAAATAGGCTTCATTACAGCGCTGACTTTTTCACGATCTTTTACCCATAAAAAATCTTTTAGCAAACACTTAATTTTCATATATTCGCTTATTAATTAATTACTATGTTATTAAAATGTAAACAACCGATTGTAATTATAGCAATCACCTTGTTTTCTTTGTTAGGTATGCAAGCTCAGAAAGGTTTCGATTTATCTTCTGTAAATTATGCTGAGATGTCTGATGTCCAATTGCAACAACTTTATAAACAAGCGCTAGCAAAAGGATACAACCAATCCGATTTATTAAATGCTGCCAAAGCACAAGGGCTTTCGGCAAAAGAAATCGCTGCCATTAGCAACCGATTCAGCACGATAAATACTTCAAGAACAAGCAATAATAGCAGTTTGAATACTGATGGCACACGTCTAAGACCCGTCTATAAAGACACCACGAATTATTTTCTAGATAAAAAAAGCGATATTTTTGGGTTCGATGTTTTTAAAAGCAAGAGCTTGTTGACCTTTCAATCTAATTTAAACATCCCCACACCAGCAGATTACATTTTAGGGCCTGGTGATAAATTGTTTATTGATGTTTACGGCCAGTCAGAAGCCAATTACCAACCCGAAGTAAGTCCCGAAGGGGCTGTCATTCTAGAAAATTTTGGGCCTATTCAAGTATCCGGACTCACCGTAACAGCCGCTACTAAAAGAATTGAAAATAGCCTAGCTAAAGTGTATCAAGGCATTACAGGAAATAAAAAAAATACATTTCTCACAGTCTCTGTTGGAAAATCACGTAGTATTAAAGTCAATGTTGTAGGTCAAGTAAGCCTTCCGGGCACCTATACTTTTAGCGCTTTTAATACGGTTTACAATGCTTTGTATGTGGCAGGCGGTTTTACCGAAAAAGCGACTTTAAGAGCTATTAAAGTGTATCGAAATAACAAGCTAATCAGTAAAGTTGACGTCTATAAATTTCTGACAGCTGGAGATGCCAGTGCCGATGTGCGCCTAGAGAATAACGATCTTATCTTAGTAAGTCCTTATACAAACAGGATCACTTTAAATGGGGAAGTTAAAATTGAAGGACGCTTTGAATTGAATCAAAATGAAAGTTTACAAGACCTGCTGAATTATGCCAGCGGTTTTACAGAAAATGCCTATACCAAAGCCATAAAAGTGACACGCGTGGTAGATGGAGAGCTTATGGTGGCTGATATCAATCAAGATCAATTTGAGATTTTTACGCCCAAAGCTGGTGATGTATTTGAGGTTGGCAAAGTATTAGAGCGTTATAAAAACCGGGTGATTGTTAAAGGGGCTGTGTATCGTCCAGGTGTTTATGCGATTACCAAAGGACTAGGCGTCAAAGATTTAATCATTAAAACAGCTGGATTAAAACAGGACGCATTAACGGCGAGAGCTTTAATTGTTCGGACAAACAAGGATTTGACAACCAGCACCATCAGCTTTAATTTAAAAGATGTCATGGCAGGAAAGATTAAAGACATACAGCTGCAACAAGAGGATGTATTGACCGTCTTATCAAAAAACGAACTCAAAGAAGATTTTTATATAGAAATTTCTGGGGCTATCAATCTGCCTGGCATATATCCATATTCAAAAGGAATGCGGTTAAAAGATTTAATTTTAGTGGCTGGAGGTTATAATGAGTCCGCCACCGGTGCCAAAGTCGAAATAACGAGAAGCGTAGCTGATAGCAATGGTGACAAATCAAAATTGGCGGATGTTATTGTGGCCGATTTAACAAAAGATTTCAATACGTCAAACGATGATAACAATGCGCTGCTATTCCCTTTCGATCACATCACTGTAAGAAAGAATCCGAATTTTCATGACAAAGAATTTGCTTCTGTTGAGGGCCAAGTTTACTATCCTGGTCAATATGCGATTAAATCAAAACACGAAAAAATATCAGATTTATTGAAACGTTCAGGCGGTATTAATGCCTATGCCTATATTGATGGCGCGACTTTGATAAGACGCACAGAATTTTATAAAACCCAGACATCTGTTGATAAACAAGTCGCTGTTTTAGAGGCGCTAAAAGATAATTTGACAATAACTAAAGACTCTTTAACAGAATCGGAAATAGAGCGGCTCTTTAGAATTAAAAGAGACTTAAAGCGGCTTGCTGTTAATAACCCCGACAATAAAAAGCTGATGAAATATGCTGATAACGATGCAATATATTATAATTTAGAAAAAAAGGATACTTTGAGATCTGTTAAATTTAACGGCTATGCTAAAGACTCTCTTTCAAATAGATTATTGTTAGAAAACGAAAAAAGAGAGGCTACTGAATCTATTGGCATTAACTTAAAAGAGATTATTGAACACCCGGGGTCTATTTCAGATTTACTGATACTTCAGGGAGATATTTTATCAATCCCTATAAAATTAGAAACAGTCCGTTTAAGAGGCGAATTGCTACATCCATCAACAGTGAGATATCAAAAAAACAAATCTTTAAAATATTATATTGATAATGCTGGCGGTTTTGAAAACAGAGCTAAAAAAAGTAAAACATACGTGATTTATCCCAATGGCGAAATCAGACGCACAAAAAAGATTTTATTTTTCAATGCTTATCCAAAGGTAAAACCAGGATCAGAAATAATAGTACCGCTAAAACCTAAAAGGAATTCAGTTGGTGTTGCAGGTATTGCGGGTATTACCTCTGGAATCGCTACTTTAGTTTTAGCCATCAGTCAAATTAAATTTTAGCCATTAACCACATTAAATTAATATAGAAATACTCTTTTTAGAATATGCCAGCAGAAGAAAAAATGTCACTAAAACAGTTGTTTCAAGGCTTTAAAGAATGGCTGCTGTTTATAAACAACCAACGAAAAAAAATTGGCTATGGCACTTTAATTGTTTTAGCTCTCATCCTTTCATATAACTATCTTAAATCGCCAGTGTACGATGCCAATACTACTTTTGTATTAGAGCGTGATAATATGGGCGGTATGGGTGGTCTTTCGTCATTAGCGTCCTTATCTGGATTTAATACGTCAAGCCTTATGGGTGGCGCAAGTAGTTTGTTTCAAATTGACAACATACAAGAGCTTTATAAATCTAACAGCATGCTAAAGGAGGCATTGCTTGCCAAAGTTGACATCAATAACAAAACACAATTATTGATTGCATACTTTGCTAAAGCCGAAAAACTGGAAAAAAAATGGGCAAAGAAACAAGTGTTCTTAAAAGATTTTTATAAAGAGGATACTGAATTTTCGCGTGCCCAAGACAGCCTTATTAAAGAAGCCATTAAATTGATTAAAAAATCATATTTAATAGTTGAAAAACCCAATAGAAACACAAGCATTTTAAATGTTGGTTTTAGCCACAAAGACGAATTATTAGCAAAGTTATTTAATGAGGTGCTAGTAAATAAAGTCAACACATTTTACTACAAGACAGAAACCTTAAAAACCGCGACAAACTTAAAAATTTTACAAGTGCAAGCCGATAGTGTTAAAAATGTTTTAAACATGTCATTGTTAAGCCTTGCCGAGTTAGATCAAAACATTCCTAACCGCAATCCCTTAGCTAAAACGGCAATGGTGCCTTATGAAAAAGCCATGGTTGATATGCAAGCTAATAAAGCTATTTATTTAGAAGTTGTAAAACAATTAGAATTGGCAAAAGTGGCACATCGGAATAAAACGCCATTGATTCAAATTATTGATAAACCCTCATTTCCTTTAGAAAATAGCCGGTGGCAGTTTTTAAATACACTTATTATAGGTTTGTTTGGTGGTGCTATGTTTATGGTTTTATCGCTTTCGATGCAACGCATAGTCTTACAAGCCTTAAATGAATAACAGCCAGTTAAGAACGCTAATCTTGAAGAAAATTTATTATGACATAACCCACAAAATACCTCCCATTGTTTAAAGGCGTTTTTATAAAGAATTTCATAAATTTATCTATCAACCAAGGCATCAATATCTTGATTACCCTATTGCTAACGCGTATTTTGTACCAGCGTTTGGGTGAAGCGCAATTTGGTCTTGTTAATTTAGCGCTTTCTGTCGTTTTGTTGTGTAGCATCGGGGTAAGTTACGGTTACCATTTAAACGGCCCAAAACGCATGGCCTTGTTTAGAGAAGATACTGCTAAAAAACAAGCGCTTATTAACGAAATCATTATCACCAGAGTGCTCATAGCCATTGGTATCGCAATGGGGTTATTTTGTCTGACTTATTTCTTAGGATTTTTCAAATCCTACACATTATTTCTTTATTACGCCTTAATTGTATTGTTTAGCGAAGCGCTATTCCCCATGTTTTATTATCAAGGGAGTGATAAGATTTCTTGGCTGTCGTTGGCCAATATATGTGCCAAAGGGACCTATTTATTATCGATTTTATTTTTTGTTAAATTACCAAAAGATGCGCCTATTGTCAATGCTTTATTTGGGTTGACAGCCTTAATGGTTAACATTGTTTTTTGGATTATCATTTATAAAAAAGAAAAAATAGCATGGGTTTGGGTTGGATTTCATAAAATAAAAGCAAGACTTATAGAAAATTTTCAATTTTTTATAGCCTCTATAGCAGGGCAAGTGTCTATTTATGGAGGCCTTGTCATCTTAGCTAGTTTTGTAAATAACATTGAATTGGGGAAATATGCTTTGGCTCAAAAAGTGGCCTTGATGTTGCGGATGATTCCTGCTTTTTTTACGCAAGCCATTTTACAAAAAGCAGCCATCCTTTTTGAAAAGGACAAGCCACAATTTAAAAACTATCTCAGACGTATTTTTTTGATGGGACTCTCAATTACTTTTGTAATTGGCATGATGGTGCTTATATCAGCAAAGTTTATTGTGTTTTTATTGGCAGGTAATGATGTGGCATATAGTGTAAATGTGTTAAAAATATTAGCTTTTATACCGTTTTTAAGCATGTTGAATTTTAGCAACATGATAAAAATTTTAGTGGACGAAAAGAAACATTTGTTGACCAAAGCGACTTGGATAACCGCCATTTCAATGCTTGTATTAGCTAGCCTAGGAAGTTATTATTACGGTGGTTACGGCATGTCATGGGCCTTGGTTTTTACAGAGATTGTAAGTTTTATAGTGTACAGCCTGATTTTAAGAAAAGACCGTCATGAAACAAGCTAAAGTTGCCATAATTATCATCAATTGGAATACGTATCAGTTAACTTTTAACTGTTTAAAAAGTTTAGAAGCTTGTACCTATCTAAATCAAGCTATTTTTTTGGTTGATAATGGTTCAGTAGATGGTTCTGGAGATAAAATTTTAACCAATTTTCCAAAGATAAATTATATAAAAAACAAGACAAATAAAGGGTTTACAGGTGCTAATAATATTGCTATTAATAAAGCACTAGAACAAAATTTTGACTATATACTACTCCTCAACAACGATACTGAAGTAGCGCCTGATTTTTTAAGTCTGCTTGTTAATCGCATGAAGGCAGATCAAACTTTGGCAGCAGTACAGCCATTGATATTAAATTACGGAAAGCGCGATACCATTTGGAATGCAGGGGGTACTTTGAATACTTATTTCGGGTTGCCAATGACGCGAAAAAAAGGGATGGTTTACACCAAAGACCTCATTATAGATAAATTTACAGATTGGATAAGCGGCTGTTGTATTTTAGTGAAAGCCGACATCATTAAAGAGGTTGGTTTACTAGATGACCGGTTTTTCGCCTACTTTGAAGATGTCGATTGGTCTATCCGGATGAAAGCAAAAGACTACCAATTAGGGGTAGAACCCAGAAGTATTATTTACCATCATGAATCAGGAAGCTCTAAAAAAAATAACAAGTCAAAAGAAGGCGCCTTATCACCTTATGCCCATTATTTAAATGTGCGCAACCACCTTTTTTTAATTAAGAAACACACGCCTTTTTTTAATCACATAGGGCCGTGGATCTACCAGATTTATAAAATTTCAGCATATCTGCTTTATTTTATATTGAGAGGACGCTTCGAAAAATTAAAAATGGTGTGGCGGGGTCTTATTGATGGTATGAAATACTAATATAACCCGTTGTGCATTTAGAACTGTATAGCACAAAAAAACGTCTATTCGCCTTTTTTCTGAAAGAAAAAGTATCGAGAATTTTTTTGGGTATCTAAAATTTAATCCGCGATACTAATGTCATTTCTTCGTGAGACTCTAAAAAATTAATTTCAATTTTTTAGTTAGTCGCACTAATAAAAGCCATGTCGGCAAAATATAATCTAAACCATAGTGTAAGCAATCAAAATAGGAATTTTAATAAAAGATCCTGAGATGCGTTAAAGAGGGCATATAATAATACCGTCATGCCGCACATGATGCGGCATCTTTTAAAGGTGTAGCATCCTTATTTTGGTTGACTCTTTTATGATTATTTAGTCAACCTATTTCATGACTATACAGTCTGTAAAAATAGGAGCTATAGCTAATTCTAACGTTGACTTTTTCTTAATATAAATTCTTTATTATGAGTTAGATTTTTGATGTATGTTTTCTTTTGCGCCAGTGTAATAAATAATTAGCGTAAAAATTTAGGAATCCTTGTACTAAATTTAGCTAATTATTTAAGGTATTAAAAACTTGGTTTTTAATAACACCTCGCAAAAGTCTCCTTTTTACTTTCCTTTTTGGAGAGGCAAAAAGGAAAAGAGAAAAATATAAAAGCCATGTTGGCAAAATAGCATCTAAATTATAGTATAAGCAATCAAAATAGGAATTTCAATCAAAAGATCCTGAAATGCGTTCAAGATGCCGTTTTGTTAGGGTCGTTTTACCTTAAAAAAGGCAAGACCCAAAATTAAAAATTAGCGGTATGCCTTTGATATGCCAACTGTCAAAAATTTAGAAATTTTTTATTATAACAGATTGTCCCCTTGCTTGCCTACCGAAGGTAGGAGGGTCCCAAAACTTCGGGATTAGGGGTGTTTTTAAAAATAGGAGCTATAGCTAATTCTAACGCTGACTTTTTCTTAATATAAAATCTTTATTCGTGAGACTCTAAAAAATTAATTTCAATTTTTTAGTTAGTCGAACCTACCTGCCGGTAGGCAGGCTAATCCCGCTTTTTTAGCGGGATATTGGTTTAATACCTCGACCCTTGGGTAGATTCCAATTAAAGGGTTCAGGGCTTGCCCTGAGGTTTAATACCTTTTATTTCCATTCGTAAAATTTACGCGAATTGACAAATTTTACCCAAATGCACAACGGGATAATATAGAAGTGCTATATTTGGTATAAGGTTTTAAGCTTAAAAAGAATAGATACGGTGTATATAGAAAAATCCATTTTGATTTTTAACGGACAAAAATTTAAACGCGTAGTTTGATGGCAATAAGCATTTTTTTACTGATAGTTTACACGAGTTTTATAGGGCTTGTCTTAAAAAAAACCTTTGAAGGGGATGCCTATTACTTGTTATTATACATCTTGTTTTTACTGCCGTTCTACACCAGCTTTCAAATGGCGATTTTTAAAGGGTTTGAATTAGTACCATTGGTAAACATGCTAAAGTACAGCAAGGATTTTGTTTTTTTTACAGGCTTTTTTGTTTTTGTTTTTGGGGCCAAACAATCATTCGTCACACGTGAATGGCAGTTAACGTTTTTAGATAAATTAATACTGGGTTTTACATTGCTCACCATTGTGTATATGTTATTGCCTTTAGGGGCCGCCACTTTTTTGTCAAAAATCATCTATGCTAAAAATATGTTTCTTTTAAGTATCATTTACTTTTTGGGCCGACATACCATAATAGATGCGCAAAGATGGCATTTTATTGTAAAAACAGTGATTTTTTTAACGCTTTTCGCGTTTGTATTGGCGCTGGCAGAAAAAACAGGTGGTTTTAACATCCAGCGTGTTTTGGGCTATGCCAATTACAATTTAAGGGTCAATGATGTTGCGCCAACAGGCAGTTCTGGTTTAAGTTGGACTTTTGAGCGGGAAGGCGGTTTGCCAAGATTCGCGGCTTTTTTTGCAAACCCTTTAGAATTTGCGGCTTCTTCACTTTTGTTTTTATCGGTCGCGCTTTATTATTTTTTTCATTCAGGCTTTAGCCGAAATCGCTTTGCCTATTTAGGTCTGTTAGGGCTTATTGCGCTTTCTTTTCTTTTTTCATATTCTAGAGGCGCCATGATTGCAGGCGTGTTCCTTATTTTCTTTACCTTGTTTTTAGAAAAAAGATATCGGTTATTAGGAACGGTTTTTGTATTGTTTGTAAGCGTCATTTTGTATGTCATTTTCTTTGCCTCAAAAGAAACACAATATTTTATATTAGATACGCTTAACTTTCAAAACAGCTCTAGTTTAGGGCATTTATTAGAATGGTATCAAGGCGTCAATTCAATGATACAAAATCCGATGGGTATTGGTTTGGCGATGAGCGGTAATGCCAATGGCGTTGATCAAAGCATCAAAATTGGAGGCGAGAACCAGTTTTTAATTTATGGTGTCCAAATGGGTATTATAGGGCTTTTATTATATGGCTCAATCTTGTTTAGAGGCATTAAAGACAGTATTAAAGTATTTAAGAAATCAAACCAACAGCATATCAAATCTATCGCTTATATTGCCGCAGCGACTAAAATAGGCATGCTCATCCCGTTATTTACAGCTAATGCAGAATTGTATCTTTTTGTCGCCCTTTTTTCTTGGTTTTTAATAGGGAATACCCAAACAAATAAGATTAAAGGGCATAATATTTTAGATTAAAACAGCCAATGCCTATCTTTACCACATAAAACCAACCCAGAAAAAACATTGGCAAAAAAAATAAAAGTTTTAATTGATGTTTTTTATTACCAAGCGGCCTTGTCTGGTATTAGAACCTATATTAATGAGCTTGTTTTGGGGGCTCAAAATTCACAAACCACAGAAATTGACTACCGCTTTTCTCACGATTTAAACAAATGGCAGCAAGACCATAAATTTTTAAACCCAAAAAGACGCTTATTTAGATGGCGATTTCATCTGTATTATTTTTTATGGAAACAACTCCTATTGCCGATTAAAATTTTAAAAGACAAACCTGATATCATAATCTGCCCTGATTTTGTGGCCCCTTTTTGGCGTTTAAAAACACATAAATTGTGTGTGATTCACGACAGTCTTTTTTGGGATTATCCTAAAAATTACAATGCGCTATGGCGAAAATATTATGTCACACTTATAAAATTAGGACTAAGCGGTAACAGCACAATCATTACCACCAGCAACCACGCTAAAAAGAAGTTGGAAAAGTTAGCTTTAGGGCCTAAGCCCATTGCCGTTATCTTTCAAAGTTTTTTAAAATCAGAAAAAAAAGACGCCTCTATTTTGAGTCGCTTAGACTTAAAAAATACCGATTATTTGTTACATGTGGGCTCTTTTGACAAGCGAAAAGATTTAATTTCACTTGTCAAAGCCTTTAAATTACTAAAGGATGCTGTTAAAAATAAAGATCTGAAATTAGTACTTGCAGGTCAAAAAATGCTCAATGGGAACGTTAAAATCATAAGTGAAATTGAAGCTTACATTTTACAATACAAGCTTTCAAATGACATATTGATGCCCGGTTATTTAACAAATGAAGCCATACAATCATTGTATGAAAATGCTTTCTTATATGTATTTCCTTCAGTTGAAGAGGGTTTTGGCATACCAATATTAGAAGCTTTTGCGATGAGAGTTCCGGTTGTTGCTTCTGATGCAGGTGCCCTTAGGGAAATTGGTGGTGGTGCTGTAATGCATTTTAAGGCGGGTGATTTTGTAGCTTTGTCTCAGACAATCCAAAAACTGCTAGATTCGGAAACTGAAAGATTACTTTTGATTGAAAAAGGGAATGAAAGACTGAAAGCCTTTTCCAGAGAAAAATTTATTGAAGATTACGAGCGCCTTATTTTAAAAATTAGCAACAATTAATTTGGAACAGCAGGCAAAAAAAATATTGATACTTCACAGTTCTAACGATATGTATGGCGCCAGCCGTATTGTGATTCAGGTAATTGATATCTTAATCAAAGCGAAATATGAAGTCCATGTGATTTTACCCTATCAAGGTGTATTAAATAAAATGATGCGTGATAAAGGGGCTTTTTGCAGTGTCTATAATTTAGGCGTTTTTCGAAAAAAATACATGTCTTTTAAAGGTTTGTACAATCGGTTTGTAAAAATAAAAAAAGCCAAAAACCACATTGCCAATTATATTAAAGAACACCAAATAGATGTTTTATATACCAGCACTTCGGTGATTATGGCTGGTGGCTTGGCTGCAAAAAAAAGGCGCATTCCGAATGTATATCACATCCACGAAATCCCAACAGGAAATAAAGCCTATGAGATTTTTAGTGGTTTGATGATACGATGGCTATCTAAAAGCGTGATTGTGGTTTCTAAAAGTGTTGAAAATCATTGGAAACCTTTTTTGAAAAAACAACAATGGCACATGATTTACAATGGCATTACTTTTTGTGCGAATGTAGATAGCGCCATGCAAACAAAAGAAAATAAAAAAAGCATCACCGTCACTTCGGTAGCGCGGTTAATTCCTTATAAAGGGCATAAATATTTTATTGAGGTGGCCAGGGAACTTTTAAAACTGAATCCACAATACCAATTTTTGATTGTAGGCGATACCTTTCCGGGCTATGAGGCTTATGAAAAGGGATTGAAATCAATAGTTGCTTTAGATGATACCCTGCATCAAAAAATACATTTTTTGGGTTATCGTGAAGATGTCGGCAATATTTTAGCTAAATCTGATTTGTTTTTTCATCCAGCCATTGCACCCGATCCACTGCCAACAGTGTTATTTGAAGCCATTAAAGTTAGAGTGCCGGTAGCTGCCACTAATTTAGGAGGGGCCATCGAAATATTGGACAATGGGAATTGCGGCCTTTTGGTCCCGCATCATAAGGCGCTTAAAGCTGCAAAATTGATTAATGACTACTTAAAGGATAAAATATTACAACAATCACATAGTGAGAAAGCGACAGCACATACCAACCAATTTTTTTCAACTGAACAGTTTGATCAAAATATTTTGGAAACCTTTGAAAAATTATGAGCTTAAGATGATTGATAATAACACACACACAAGACCTTTAAAAATTGCCATTATAGGGTCAAGAGGCTATCCACATGTGTATAGTGGTTACGAAACGCTTATTAAAGAATTGAGCGAACGTTTAATTGATCATGGTTGCGAAGTAACGGTTTATTGTCACCGTAATTTATTTAAAAAAAGACCAACTTCTGTAAAGGGCATTAAATTGGTCTATGTACCAACTGTTGAAACAAAATCTTTGAGCCAATTAATGCATTCTTTTTTGTCGATGTGCCATGCGGTGGTGTCTGATGTGGATGTGATTTTTGTTGTCAATGCCGCCAATGGCCCTTTTGGATTGATTTCGAAATTGTTCAGAAAACCCACAGCTATTAATGTTGATGGTTTGGAATGGTTGCGTCCTAAATGGAAAGGGCTTGGGGCAAAGTATTTTAGAATAGCCGCCCGCTTATCGACAATATTGTATGATAAAATCATAAATGATTCTGATGAAATGCGCAAAGTGTATTTAAAAGAATTTAATAAAGATTCTGTGGTGATTGCCTATGGGGCTACAGTTAAAAAATCTGAGAATGCGGACTTAATTAAGACATGGGGTATAGAACCACAACAGTATTATTTGGTTGTAGGAAGGATGATTCCAGACAACAATGCAGATGTTATTATCAATGGTTTTTTAGCGTCGGCTTCAACCAAAAAAATGGTGGTGGTGGGCGATGTGTTTTATAAAGATGCTTATGCCGATAAACTCAAAGCGATTAAAGATGACAGACTGATTTTTACGGGTTACGTCTATAATCCAGAAATTTTAGCTGCCTTATACCACCATTGTTATGCTTATGTGCATGGGCACGAATATGGGGGCACCAATCCAACCATGATTAAGGCAATGGCATACGGATGTGCCATTTTAGCTTTAGAAACAGTTTTTAATAGAGAAATGTTAGCCGATGGCTTGTATGGCATGTATTTTGAAAAAAACACCAATGCAGTGACAGCACAAATTGCCTTTGCAGACCAACATCCAGAAGCTATGAAAAAATTAAGAGAAAGTGCCCACTTAGGGATTACTGACAAATATAATTGGGATTGTATTACAAATCAGTATTTAGAGGTTTTTAGACGGCTTGCTAAAAAACGAAAACGCAGACTTTAACCAAGACATTGGTTTTTTAAGTCTTGCTGTCTGATGGTCTTGCAGTCAGTTAAACCCTGACACCGCCCTAGATTTATAAGCATTAATTGTTATTATTATCTGTATGTTTATTATAATAGATTGTCCCATAGTCCCGATAGTCCCGATAGCTATCGGGATCGGGATGTTTTTAAAAATAGGAGCTATAGCTAATTCTAACGCTGATTTTTTCTTAATATAAAATCTTTATTATGAGTTAGATTTTTGATGTGTGTTTTCTTTTGCGCCAGTGTAATAAACAAATCACGTTAAGAATTTTTGAAACCTTGGAAAAAATTTAGGGGTTTGTTTAAGGTTTATCCCGATGTAGATCGGGATTGGTTCAGCTAATTACTTTTTGTTTTAGACTGTCAGGTTTTACAAAAAGCAGCTTCACGCAACCTCGCAAAAGGCTCCTTTTTTTGATTCGTTTTTTTGGAGAAGCAAAAAAATGAATAAAAGAAAAACGCACTATTTTAAAAGTCATAATAGATACAATTTAAGTAAAAATATAATTAGATAAAAGCCATGAATTTTGATTAATAGCACTAAATTATTATTTGATTAGGTAATCTTTTACGCTAGTGTAGCCATACAAATCACGTTAAGAATTTTTGAAACCTTGGAAAAAATTTAGCTAATTATTTAAGGTTTATCCCGATGTAGATCGGGATTGGTTCAGCTTTTTACTTTTTTTAGTCTGTCAGGTTTTACAAAAATTAGCTTCACACAACCTCGCAAAAGTCTCCTTTTTACTTTTCTTTTTGGAGAGGCAAAAAGGAAAAGAGAAAAAACAAAAAAGCCATGTTGGCAAAATATAATCTAAACTATAGTGTAATCAATCAAAAGATCCTGAGATGCGTTAAAGAGGGCATATAATAAAACCGTCATAAAGTGGTGATTTAGATTAAAATAGGCTAAGGCAAGCGCAGCATGACCTAATTCAAGATGTTTTTTTAGCGTCGTTTTACCTTAAAAAAATCAAGACCCAAAATTAAAAATTAGCGGTAGTGCTTTTAACAAGCAAACTGTTAAAAAGTTAGAATTTTTTAATCTAAATAATTCGGCGATGCGCTGCGTCGCCGTTTCTACTTTCACCTCTCCTTTGGAGAGGTCGGAACTGCTTTTTTGCAGTTTCGGGTGAGGTAAAATAATAGAATTTCGATTTTTGACCTTCAGGTTAAAATGAAACCAGAGAAATACCCCTATGGCTTGCCTTGGGGATAGTTGGTTTCAAGAAATTCTTTATTGAAAGTTGGGTTTGAAAATTATTTTTTAAAATTAAAATGATAGGTCAGTTTAAAATCGAGATGCAAATTATTGATATCTCTACCAGGATGGTAATAAGGTTTGGCAAAATCATCTAATTCCCATTGGTAATTCAGACTTCTTGAATACACCAAATTAATTGAACCCCAATAATGCTGTACCTTTTTTTGGACGGAAAAGTGCACATTAAAATCTTTCCAATAGCGTCTAAAATCTTTAGCTTCTTCAAAAGCGGAGATAAAAAAATCATTGTCCTGATCGATGATTTCAAAACCAATACCATATCTACTTAACTTATCAATCAAAGCCACTTCAAAAAAGTGTGAATTGCTTCCAGGGCCAATACCAGCACCCAACACCTCGCCATTATTGGTGTAGCCATGTCTTACAGGACTATGCATATACCAAGATCCAGCATTTCTTAAGAGTCTTGAAGAGGTTTGTTGCATTTGTGTCCATTCCCAAGTGAACTCATAAATTTTACTGGTGGGTGTGGCTTGAAATATCTTATGAATGCCAATAGTGGCTGCCCTAGCATGATCTGAATCTAATAAAAGATCCCGTAAATTAAATTTGGCATCGTTATAATGAAATTCCCCGTAAATTTCAGCTTTGGCATCTGGCCACAGCCATCTTAAAAAGACCCCTGCCGCCTGATCTCTTTGTTGTTCTAAAGTGCCATCAAACAAACCGTATTTATCATTTTTCCGAAAAAGGCCATCAAAAACGGGAAAATAATCATGATTTTTTACGGTAAAGTCATGATATTCTTGCACCCACCTGATCAATCCTAGAGACAAGCCTTTTACCCATTTTGGCGCATAGGTAAAAGTAAAGCCTTGGTAATAGCGCCAATCGGTATTTTTGGGCACATATAATTTTGTGCCGCCATAGAGGCGATCTGGTTCAGGGGGCGTAAAACCAGACCCTTCCAAGCGCCCCGTTACCAACTGCCATTCAAAAGTGCCAATAAGGGTTTTTAATGGACGTGTACTATTAAACGTAATATGTTTAAAGCCTTGGGCTTGGTTGCTCATCATAATACTATTTCGCATAGAAGGGCCCCACCAAATATTTTCGGTTGAAACACCTAAAGAAAGCCCTCTATAATTGAGCCGTATACTCGATTGCCCTAAAAGTGTTTTTTTATAGGGGTGGTCTCCAAATCGCTCTGGCATATCAATATGGTTCCAAAGATTGTATCTCCGCGCCCAAATGACAGGATAATGGCTGTCTGGAAAACCTTCAAAAGCACGATTTTCGGCATAAACATGTTCGGGTTTAAATTGGATAGATAGCGGCCCAATTTCGGCATAAAGGCCAAAACTAACCAATTGTTGGTACCCCCTGTTGGGAATCATGCTGCCATTATTGCGATTATAAGGATGGTGGCTGCTATAGGCCATTAAAAAATCGACAGGCAACACCTTTAATGTGACGTATTTACCCCAAAAGGTTTTTAGGGTTGCCCCATATGCCATGCCACCAAGGAGTTCAGAATCTATTTTAACACCATTCTTACCTGTATGAATAGGCAATGAAGTAAAAGAAAAGGAGGGGTCAAATTCACCTAAGAGTTGTGCTGTTCTAAGATGTTGTTGTATAAATCGTTCGTTTAGATTGATGGTTTGTGCTTGTAAATCAACTTGAAATCCTAAGTATAAAACGAGGAGAATGGCGTAAAAGTGTTTTTTCATTCGAATGTGATTACACGTATTTTTAAATTACCCATAGACCAACTTTCATCACATTTTTCGTCAACGGCGTTGGGTTGATAAAGTTTATCATAGAATCGGATAAGTAAAGCGTTACCACTATGCTCAAACCCTTTTTCTATTTTATACATAGATGTCCCATCATTATTATTGGCTAAACTACAAAGACCTGGTAATTGTGTTGCCGAGCCTAATCTAGGCTTGTTTTCTGAAGGAAAAATATCGGGATAAGATTGTCTTAAACAATAAATCTCATTACAAACACTGTTAGAAAATGTCGATTCCCAAATATTAAACGGTATGGTAGGATAAGACTCAATATCAGGTCGTAATTCAATAAACCAGCTATCTGGTTGATCTGGCTCTATATTGTTAAAATTTCCATCCCAAGAATCATGGAGATATAAATCAAAGGAAATATAAATGTAGTCATGAGACCCAATGTTATTTAAATGAACGGTAAAACCATCGTTGTTGTAATTCCCCAACACCTTTTGATTGTTAAATGTCATAATGGCGCCACCATCAATTTCCGTTAAATCACCGGTAGCAAAATTATTATTGTAAATAAGCTCATCGCGTCTAAGTTCAGCTGAGCTATTACAAGAGAACAGACTTATAAAACAGAAAGCGCCCAATACAATTGTTGTAATTTTTTTAATAATACAGTTTAAATTCATAACCGAACTTTTTAAGATGGACAAATTTAGATAAAAAAATACAAACATTTTATTGTTAAAGTATTTTAAATGGTTAATTTAGCCATCAAAATAAAATCTGTTTTAAAATGATTTTTTATCTCAAAAAGAAATTCAATAAATTTTTCCCTTTGCTTTTTATTTTTGGAGAACTAATCACCCTCTCTTTGGTTTACTTTGCAGCCGCATTTATTGTAAGTGATTACAATGCGTTAAACCAACAAAATTTATATGATTTTATGACAAGCATTGTTATATGGTCTATTTTTTCGTATTTAAATAAAAATTACGACATAGGGCGGGCAACCAAATATGTGGATACTTTAAGAAAAGCAGCCAACACCTTGGTGCGTTTCTTATTTATTCTTTTTATTATCATGCTTTTTATGAGGAGAAATGACATAAAAAGAGAATTTCTAATTTTTTGGGTGGCGCTATTTTTTGTCGCCCTTCCTTTTTATAACCTCACAGTTCATATCATATTAAAAAAATACAGAGCTTTTGGTGGAAATGTTCTCAATGTGGCCATTATAGGGTATGATAGTTATGGATTTGAACTGTATGATTTGTTTTTAAAAAACCCACAGTATGGGTACCGATGTTCACATATATTTTCAATTAAAAGTACTCCAAAAGTTTTAAAAAAATACCCTTTATCAGGAACGATTGATGACTTTTTTAAAGCAGATAAAGCAGGATATGATGCCATTTATGTGAATGGCGAAATAGATAAAGCCCATTTGAATTCAATTATTGCTTTTTCGGATACCGAACATAAAAAAGTTAAAATATTACCACAATTTCAAACCCATTGGCTAAAATCCTATTTTATTACAAGCTATGATAATGTTGCCATAGTTGATGTCAATAATATCCCACTAGACAACATCCTAAATAGGAGTTTAAAAAGAGTTTTTGATATCCTTTTTTCAAGCTTTGTGATTGTGTTTTTTTTGTCTTGGATGTATCCACTTTTTGCATTAATTATCAAATTACAGAGCCGTGGGCCAGTTATCTACAAACAATCAAGAGAAGGTAAAAAGGGGATTCATTTTATGTGTTACAAATTTAGGTCGATGCGGTTAAATGACGAAGCAGATTACTCTTGGGCGAAGCTCAATGACCCAAGACTTACAAAATTTGGTGTTTTTCTTAGAAAAACATCGCTTGATGAGTTCCCCCAATTTTTTAATGTCTTTTTAGGTGATATGTCAATAGTTGGTCCGCGTCCTCATCCTATTAAACTGAATGATACTTATCGTAGTCGTGTCGAGAAGTTTGCTTTGAGACATCAAACCAAACCAGGCGTAACGGGTTTATCTCAAATAAAAGGATTTAGAGGCGGTATTACCTTGTATCATCAAATAAATGCAAGGGTGCGATTAGATCGTTTTTATATACAAAATTGGTCTTTTTTACTTGATCTTAGAATTATTTTATTGACAATTACGGCACTCCTACAAGGTCAAGATGAAGCTTATTAATACTTTATTCGTGAGACTCTAAAAAATTAATTTCAATTTTTTAGTTAGTCGCACTAATCCCGCTTTTTTAGCGGGATATTGGTTTAATACCTCGACCCTTGGGTCGATTCCAATTAAAGGGTTCAGGGCTTGCCCTGAGGTTTAATACCTTTTATTTTAGTCGGACACTACTGATCTAAATGGTTAAAGCCCATTTTTATATTGTAATTGCGCCTCTAAAACAGTCTTAAAATAATTAAAAGTAATTTTAAGGCCATCTTTTCTTGATGTTTTTGGTTGCCATCCAAGCAATTTTTTCGCCAAACTAATGTCCGGTCTTCTTTGCAAAGGATCGTTTTCAGGCAGTGGCATATACACAATTTTAGAAATACTACCAGAAAGTGTAATAATTTCTTTAGCGAAATTTTTTATGGTGATTTCTTCTGGATTGCCAATATTTACAGGATTGGGATAGTTTGCTAAGAGTAATCTATAAATGCCATCTACTTGATCATCAACATAGCAAAAAGAGCGTGTTTGACTGCCATCACCAAAAACAGTTAAATCTTCACCCCTTAAGGCTTGCCCAATAAAAGCTGGTATGGCACGGCCATCATTTAAGCGCATACGTTTGCCGTAAGTATTAAATATACGCACAATAGCAATATCCAAACCATAGTGTGTGTGGTAGGCCATAGTCATGGCTTCTTGAAAACGTTTGGCTTCATCATAAACACCCCTAGGGCCTATAGGGTTTACATTGCCAAAATAAGCTTCGGTTTGTGGGTTTATTAAGGGATCGCCATAAACCTCAGAAGTGGAAGCAATGAGTATTTTTGCGCCTTTTTTACGGGCAAGCCCTAATAAATTATGGGTGCCTAAGGAACCTACTTTAAGGGTTTCTATAGGAATTTTTAAATAATCAATGGGACTTGCCGGCGAAGCAAAATGTAAAATATAATCAAGAGGGCCATCAAATGCAATATATTCGGTGACATCATGTTCGCGAAACTCAAATTGATCTGAATTGCTTAGGTGTTCAATATTTTTAAAGGCACCCGTAATAAAATTATCCATCCCAACAACATTGAACCCTTCTTTGATGAATTTATCACATAAATGCGATCCTAAAAAACCAGCGGCTCCGGTGATTAATATCTTCTTTGGCATATTTTTAAATAAAAAAGTTGCACAAATATAAAAAAATTAGACACCTTTTATTGAATTATATTTATAGTGTTTGTAATTGCCAATGCGTTATTTACTTTGATTGTTTGAATAGAGTCTTTTAAATGACTAATAAATTTTTATCTCAGATATTAAAAAATTCTTATCTTTATCTTTTTAATTAGGGGCATGATAAAAAGAATACTCAAATTTTTAATCAAAAATAACACACCACGCTGGATGGTGTTATTAATTGACATCTACCTTGTTATAAACACCTTTTTTTTCGCTTATTTAATCAGGTTTAATTTTAAATTAAATTTCGACAAGTCACAATTTGTTTTTCAACTGCCCATTATTGCTGCTGTGGCTTTGGTCAGTTTTTTAACAATGGGGTCGTATAAAGGCATTATTAGGCGGACGGGTTTTAGGGACGCTATTAATGTATTTGCGGCCAATTCTTTATTGATGTTATTGTTAGTTGTTGTCGTTACACTCAATCGCAGCTTCAATATAGATACAGGTTTAACAATTCCCTTATCTATTATTATTATTCATTTTTTATTGAATGTGGTGGTACTGATAGTAAGTCGGAATTTATTTAAATTGCTGTACGAATTTTTAATCACCGATTATAAATTTAGTGAACGTGTGATGATTTATGGAGCCGGTCAAGCCGGATTGATAACCTACACCATTTTAAAAGAAGATAAAAAAAACAGGATACAGATTTATGGTTTTATAGATGACAACAAACGCCTCATTAGCAAGAAAATAAACGGGTTGTGTGTGTGTGACTCAAAGGATATAACACCAGATTTTATTGCAAACAAGCATATTGATACCATTATTATATCTATTCAACACATCAAACCTTCACGCCTTATTGAAATAGTTGATAAATTATCGCTGTTGCCTATTAAAGTTAAAATTGTACCACCCGTAAAAGATTGGATTAATGATAATTTAAACGCCCATCAGATAAAACCGATTAAAATAGAAGATTTATTAGGCCGCGAAAAAATTAATTTAGACAATCCAATTTTAAAAAAGGAATTCAACAATAAAACCATACTTATTACTGGCGCAGCAGGATCAATAGGAAGCGAAATTACGCGTCAAATAGTTAATTTAAAATGTAAAAAAGTCATACTGATAGATCAAGCAGAATCTGAACTCTATAACCTACAACAATATTTAGAGCAAAAAAATATTGAAAACTGTATGGCTATAGTGACTGATGTAAGAAATAAGGCCCGTGTAAGAGAGGTGTTTAAGACCTATCAGCCCGATATAGTGTTTCATGCGGCCGCTTATAAACATGTGCCCCTTATGGAAGTAAATCCTTATGAGGCTGTACGTGCCAATATTCTAGGCACAAAAATAGTATCCGATTTGGCTTTAGAATACGGCGCAGAGAAATTTGTGATGATATCTACAGATAAGGCTGTAAATCCTACCAATGTGATGGGCGCTACCAAGCGCGTGGCCGAAATGTATATGAATTGCTTAAATAGTGAGCACAAAACAAAATTTATCACCACACGTTTTGGGAATGTTTTAGGCTCAAATGGGTCGGTTATTCCGTTGTTTAAAAATCAAATTGAAAATGGCGGTCCCTTAACGGTAACGCATAAAGACATTACGCGTTATTTTATGACCATTCCTGAAGCTTGTCAATTGGTTTTAGAGGCTGGTGCCATGGGAAATGGTGGCGAATTGTTTGTTTTTGATATGGGCGAATCGATGAAAATTTACGATTTAGCCAAAAATATAATTCACCTGTCGGGATTAAAATTCCCAGAAGATATCGCTATAAAAATAACAGGTTTGCGGCCTGGTGAAAAACTCTACGAAGAATTATTGACAGATTCAGAAAAAAACGGATCTACTTATAACGATAAAATTAAAATTGCCAAACAATCGCCCATAGATTGTGATGTGTTAAGAAGAGGTATTAGCGATTTAGCAGCTTTAAAAAACAATGATGATACGGCATTGGTAATGTTGCTTAAAGAAATTGTTCCCGAATATATTTCTAACAATTCTGTATTTGAATCGCTTGATAAAAAACAGTGTTCAGTCCCGATAGCTATCGGGAGCAGTATTCAGTGAGCAGTGTTTTATAAGGTTCTCACGTCTTACTTTTTTACATCTCACCCTTCACCCTATTGTCAAGCTGAGCGCCCTGCCTGCCGGTAGGCAGGAAGTCGAAGCTCACATTCTTTGATGATTAAACAATAGCCCTCAACTTTCAAAAAAAAATACCGCCGATAGGTGTTTATGACATTTATAAATGCTTTAATTTTAAATAATTTCACCTCAGAGTCTTCTAAATTTGAGCTGTTTGATATATTTTTCTCCATATTTACAGCACGCTCAATTTTGTAAAAAGGCAACCATAGCTCGCTGTCGCATTCGATTCAGAAGATAATAGGCTGAGTTCTATTTAGAATGATTCTAAATATTGCTCTTTTTCAGTACTTTATATAAAAGTTTAAATATTTATGTGTACTTTAGTCCCTTACGCTTAGATAGATATGTTTTTAAGCGCCATCCATCCCCTCATTTTATAAATAAACCACCGTGTTTATGTCAATATTTATTGATGTAAATACCCTAACAAACTTTATATTATGAAAAAAATATCATTTTTTGTAATTGTTATGGCTGTTTTTTTAAGCGGTTATTTTAATGCTTGGGCGCAAATAACAGCGGCTGGCGATATTGCTTTTACAGCATTTAATAGTGATGGTCAAAAGGATTTTTCCATTGTTGCGCTGGTTGATATTTCGTCTAATACCATCGTTTATTTTTCAGATAATAATTGGGACGGCGCCTCTGCTTTTGTAAACACAGAAGGTGCTTTAAGATGGGATTCAGGAGCCACAATTATTAAAGCGGGTACAATTATAATTTTTACAGATGTTAAAACCGATGCCAATCCTTATTATGGTTCATCAATTGGAACTTTAACCACTCCTAACGCTGGATTTAATCCTGTTGAAGGGGGTGATACTGTATTGGCTTTTTTAGGAACAGATGATTTATCACCAACTACTTTTTTGGCCGGATATAGAAATAAAACCCTTGTTTCAGGTGAATTAACCGGCACAGGGCTAACTGCAGGAACAAATTTTCTAGAAATAAATCAGACAGCGAGTCCAAATGGTGGTTATTACAGTGGGTATAGATCAAACCAAACTTTATTTTCAAGCTATTTAGCCTTAATATATGACAAATTAAATTGGACCAGAAATACTAGTGATGGCGAAGCAACGCTCCCCATTTCTACAACTGGTTTTACCATTTCTACTACTACATGGACAGGTACATCTGATACAGATTGGACAGTTTCAGGAAATTGGAACAATGGTGTACCAGATAATAGTTTTCAGGTTCTTATTCCGAATGTAACAAACAAACCCATAATAAGTTCTGGGACAACACATATAATAGGCAATCTAACCATAGATGCGAGTAGTTCATTAACCATTAATGCTGGCAAAGGTTTAACAGTTAGTGGTAATCTAGTAAACAATGGCACTTTTACAGTAGCCTCAGACGCTTCTACAAGTGGCTCATTAATCGTCACCGGAACATCCACAGGAAATGTTACCTATAACCGGTATATGACGGGCGTTGACAAATGGCATTTGATAGCGGCTCCAGTTGGTGCACAAGACATCCAGGGCTTTGTAGAAGCAGGCGCCAACAATATAGCTACAAGTAGTGATAATTATTCTGTAACACCTTATGATAATAATGGCACTGCTTGGGGCACACATTGGACAACCGTTGTTTCTGGCAAAGCAAATAGTGTGTCAGGTGCAGGTAATTTTTTAGCAGCTAAGGGTTATGAAATATTAACCACAACAGATGGTACTGTAGCCTTTACCGGCACAGTACCCGTAGCAGCAGTTGCTATAGCTATTACCCAAGGCACTGCCAATAGTTGGAACGTTGTAGGGAATCCTTTTCCCTCTTCTATTCCGGCAAATACTAATGCCGATGCTACCAATAACTTTATAACTGTAAATGCAGCCGCATTACACACTTCTTATCAAGCACTTTACTTTTGGAATCCCGTAACACCTGGTTATGATATAATCAATCAGTCTACTGTTGCTGCGACACATATCGCGCCTGGACAAGCCTTTTTCGTGAATTCAATAGATGGTGGCAGTACAGTAAACTTCACCGCAGCCATGCGTTCTCATCAATCAGCAGTAGCTTTTCAAAAAGCAGCTACAACCGCCACACCAAGCATTACGCTTATCGCGGATGACAATGCAGGAAAAATCAGCACAACAACCATAAAATATATGGGCGGTATGAGTTTGGGTCTTGACCCTGGTTATGATGCGGGTCGTTTTAGTGGCACAGCCAGTAATTTTGGCATCTATTCTAAATTGGTAACAGACAATGGCGTTGATTTTGCACTTCAAGTAGTACCCGAAAATAGTTATGATACCACTGTAATTCCGATAGGTTTAGATGCTACAATTGGAACACAAATTACTTTTAAAGCTGACTACACTAATTTACCTGTAGGCAAGAAGGTGTTTTTAGAAGACCATTTGTTAGGTAGTTTTACAGAGATTAATAATTCTGATATAACGTATACCCTTACTTTATCCTCAGCAAGTAGTGGCTTTGGTCGGTTCTTTTTGCACACACAAGATAATGCTTCAACTTTAGGTATTGATAATGTTGTAAAATCAAAATTCACTTTAGTGGCCTCACCAAATACCAATAGTATCAAAGTATTTGGATTAATAGAACAATCAGCATCGCTAGATATTTACGATAGTTTAGGACGCAAGATTTACACCTCTAAATTACAAGGCGGAACTACCAATAACATTCAAGTACCATCAATGGCAACGGGTGTCTATTTTGTAAAAATTAAATCGGCTTCAAGCAACTTTAATCAAAAAATATTTTGGTATTAATGTTTAGAATTATGAAAAAATCTGAAAAACAAAGCGCCAATAAAAAGATAAATAAAGACAATTTAATCACCCGTAAAGAAGCTATTTTAAAAACAGGAAAATATGTGGCGCTAACCGCTATGGCGACGTTTATTATTCTGAGTCCTAAAAAAGCACAGGCACAATCAACGCCCGAGAGTCCGGGGTATTAAAATTAACAGATATCTATAATTATTATCTGTATGTTGTATTGTTTTTTATAAATAGTGTCTCAACTTAATTGTTAGTACAAAAACATTATTTATTACATTTACAGTACCATTAAAACTTCTATGTTACAGGAATCAGACACCTTTTTAATAACACCACTTGAGCATCAAAACATCGTATGGTTTAAAGCGTCAAATACTTACGTCATTACCGAAAAACTGACGACTGAACTTTTAATACAAATCAGTCAGAATATATCAGAAAACGATTTAATAAAATGGTGTAAACAATCGCTAGGACTGCATAAAAGTCAAAGTTTAATTTTAATTAACAAGACAAAAGCGCTTTACAACAATCAAAACACAGCCAAAATATTAACGCCAACACCGCAGTATTTTAAAAAGCCTTCTTTACAAGATCAAATCATTTATTTTTATCAAATAGCGCATCAGGTTTTTAAAGTCAGTTTTGAAAATGAAGCTTTGGCTTTTTTAATCCACCCAAAATTCGCACATTTATGTGTCGCTGAGGCGGATTTTGATTTTGACTTTAAGGTATATTTCAATAATCAAGACGTTGTTTTAGAAGTTGATAAATCAGTGATTGGGATTTGGAAAAAAAAGGAAATTGAATACTTTCAAGGCAAATTCTCGATGTGTTTAATCGAAAAACTGTACCAAAAACCAGAAGCTGATTGGATGGGTGTTTTTCATGCATCCGCGATAAGCGACGGCGAAAAATGTATTTTATTTACAGGTGATTCGGGTAATGGTAAAAGTACTTTAGCGGCTTTATTAATGGTAAAAGGATATAATTTATTGGCTGATGATTTTGCACCGATGGCATCTAAAAACAGTCAAATATATTATTTTCCGGCAGCCATTTCAATTAAAGAAAATGCGGTACCATCTCTATCAGATTATTTTCCGAAACTTAACACCACCACACAACATTATTTTAAAAACCTGAATAAGAAAGTCCGCTATTTAGCGCCGACTCTAAATCAAAAAAATCAAATTGAACACTTGCCTTGTAAAGCTTTGGTCTTTGTGAAATATGATAAAAATATTGATTTAAAGTGTGAGAAAATGTCTCAAGAATTGGCCTTTCAACAGTTAATTCCCGATGCTTGGTTGTCATCAGAAACAAATAATGCCCAACAGTTTTTAGATTGGTTTGCCACGATGCCTTGTTACCAATTAACCTATTCAGATAATGAATTGATGTACCAAACTGCCCATAAACTTTTTAATGATGACCTATAAAGAAGCTTTATATTTTATTGGTGCCATTTTATCATTGAGCCAACATCCCGAAAGGAGTGAAGACATCAAACAACAAATAGCATCTAACAAGGTAGATTGGGATAAACTCGTACAAATTAGCTCGGGCCATATGGTGTTCCAGGCCTTGTATCTCAATTTACAACGCGCTGATTTACTAGAATATTTGCCCAAATACTTGGTAGATTATGCAGGTGAATTGACACAGTTAAACCGCAATCGCAATACGGCAATTGTTAAACAAGCCAAATCGCTTCAAGATTTGTTAAACCAAAATGATATTCAGCCCATTTTTTTAAAAGGAACGGCGCATTTGTTAGAAAATTTATACCCCGATATTGGCGAACGTTTGGTAGGCGATATTGTTTTTTTGGTTGATCCTGAGCAAATCGTCCAAACGGCAGAAATTTTAAGGACCAATGGGTATGAGCCAAAAGGGGTTTTTATACCAAACGAACAGCAGCATTCAAAACATTATCCGCGCTTGGTTCATCCCGATAAAATAGCAGCTTTAGAAATTCATTGGGCAGTGATAGCCAAACCGTATCAAAACGCCTTAACCTATCAAGATATTTTTAAGGATAAATTACTGGTAAACGGATTTTTTGTACCGAGTTATCCACATCAAGCGATTCATAATGTGATGAATACGCAAATTAATGACAGTGGATTTTTAAAAGGTAAAATTATGATGCGTCAATTTTATGATGGATTTTCCTTATCGTTCAAACCTAAAGTATTGTTAGCGCTCTCAAATTTCGAACCTGTTTATTATCGTAAAAATCTATATTTAAAACTAATACAGCAAATCTTTAAAACCGACCATATTACTGTATCTGAAACAAAATGGCTCAAGTTTTTAATGCTTAGATATGTTATGAGTATCGATTTTCCTAAAATCAATCGGGGAGTTAATGAGATTATTTATTTTTCGGTGCGGTTTTATAGTTATCCAAAAACACTCATTCAAGCTTGTTATAAAAAAGGGGTACGCACAAGTCTGATAAGACGTTTGAGTGATATCAATTGGTACGGACAGCATTTAAGATCTTATAAAAATCGGACTTAAATTTTAAACAAAATAAAAGTGAATAGCATTTTTAGTATTGTTATTTTCGTAGGATAAAACCGGTTTATAAAAAATGAAACGCCTGTTTGATATCATATGCTCCTTTTTTGGCTTAATTATTTTAAGTCCAGTTTTAATATTGATAGCGATATTAATAAAAGCAACATCAAAAGGTTCAGTTATTTTTAAACAGTTAAGGGTTAGTCAATGCAACACCGATTTTCACATCTATAAATTTAAAACCATGAGAGAGGGGTCTGAAAAATTGGGTCTTTTAACCATTGGTGATGATGACGCTAGAATCACAAAAACTGGTTATTATTTGCGTAAACATAAACTAGACGAATTGCCACAACTTTTTAATGTATTGATTGGCGATATGAGCTTTGTTGGACCGCGACCAGAGTTGCGACACTATGTTAATTTTTATAATGCCAAACAATTACAAGTACTCAATTATAAACCGGGTATTACCAGTTTGGCTTCTTTAGAATTTATAAACGAATGTGAATTACTTGCCCAACACAAAGACCCAGAGGCCTATTTTATAAATGAAATCATCCAAAAAAAAACAACTCAATTTAGAGTATCACAGACAAAGAAGCTTTTTAAAAGACTTGAAAATTATCTTTAAGACCTTGTTTAAAATTTAAGGATAAACTTCTTTAATTAATCTAAATAAACACACCAAATTCTAGATACCTGACACCATTCTTAAATAAAATCTTCTTCCATAAACCTCGGATTCGGATAAACATAAAACCCTTCACCTGTCTTTCTGCCCAATTTCCCTTGATCGATATAGGTTTTTAAAAGGGCTGCAAAACGTTTGCTTTTTTCGTCTTTATTTGGACTTGTGACATGCCAAGCGGTATCTAAACCAATTTCGTCAATAATGCCAAATGGGCCGCGTGACATTTTAAAGTTACCCATCCAAGAGCGGTCAACATCTTCAATACTGCCAACATCAAAAGTTACCAAAGCACCTGCCGCGCCAATCAAGGCAATCAGCATGGCATTAAAAATATAAGCAGGCGATTCTTTTTTAACGAATACGGGTGTTTGCTGAATGCTTTTTCCAAAATCTTGAAGCAGAGGCATCATCCAACTTTCAGTTTTAGGATTCGGCATAATATCCACCACATTGGCATAAAAAACATCGTGGAAATGGAAGGCGCAAAAATGCTCAGGCCTGCCTGTTTCTTCGGCGTAAAGCGATGGCAATAAGGATGAGGTATTGGTGGTGAAAATGGTTTTTTCGGGACACAAAGCGCCGAATTGAAGCCAGACTTGTTTTTTGATGTCTATATTTTCGGTTACCGATTCGCTTACCAAATCGGCATCTTTAGCCGCATCTTTTGCATCCGTTGTAAAGCGGATATTTTGGATGGCTAAGTCGGCTTGCTCTAAGGAATACGTTCCTGCTTTTGTCAAAATTTTGAGCAATTGCTGGTGTATTTTTTTTGCGTCATCAAAGGCTTTGGAATTGATATCAAAAATCACGACTTGATAACCGTTTAAAGCGCAAGCCAATCCAATGCGCAGTCCTAAAGTACCGCTACCTAGAATAAGTATATTATTTATGTCTTTTAATGTTTTCATTTTATTTTTTTTAATCTTGGGTTAAAGAATAAAGTTAAATTATCTTTATTTAGCTATTATTTTATGAGTTAACTAAAAAACAAGTCTTAATTCTTAAAGCGTGGCGATCTTAATTCTTTTTTCTAGTTATTATGGTTTTAAAATGACTTTGCCGATGTTTTCACCGTTTTCGAGAATGGCATGCGCTTTGGCCACATCGGCAAGGGGAATTCTGGCATAAATTACAGGTTTTATTTGACCTTTAAGCAAATAGCCGATAAGGGTTTGAAAAGAAGCCATCATCAAAGCAGGGTCATTTAAAATACCGTACAAATGGAACATAGAAACCGAATGGCATTTGTGGGGTTTGCTTCCTAAAGCTTGTCTAAAATCTACGGTAGGTTGCCCAGCCACAATGCCATACCAAATAACATGTCCCAGTGTGGCAAGCATTTTAAAATTATCGTCAAAACGCGGGCCACCAATACAATCTATAATGAGATCGACACCTTTATCATTTGTGATTTCGTTCACACGTGCCACCACATTTTCTGTTTTGTAATTAATCACGTGGTCATAGCCCATCTCTTTAATAACAGCCGCTTTATCGTCTTTACTTGTCAATCCGATCAAGTGAATATCCCCCAATTTTGCGAGTTGAATCAATGCAGTGCCAACGCCACCTGCTGCAGCATGAACCAAAACGGTTTCACCAGCCTTAATCCGTCTTACGGTATGTAACATATGATAAGCGGTTAAGTAGATAATAGGCAGGGCTGCCGCATCGTCAAAACCGACAGCATCTGGAATTGGAATTACACTATGAGCTTTTACAGCAACTTGTGTGGCATAACTTGCTTTGCCAAAAACAATCACCCGCTGCCCAACTTTTAAATGTTTGATTTCTGAACCCACTTGGGCAATTTCTCCAGCAGCTTCATTTCCTAAAATAGCGGGGAATTGAGGCATATAAGGATAATCGCCTTTACGGATAAGTACATCGGAGTAATTAACCGAAGCGCTTTTAATGTTGACCAAAACCTCATCGGGTTGGCACATGAGGTCTGCTAAGGTTTCAAATGTCAAGACCTCTTGCCCGCCGGTTTCGTGTATTCTAATTGCTTTCATTTTTTTTAGTTTGATTCAAATGTAGGAAAAAGGAGTGAGATTGTTTTTAAAGTTTTGGCTAAAGCCCTTTTTTTTATATTTCTATTGGATGGGCTGAAGCCCATCCCTATTTAATGATTTAATTTTTTTTGGATAAATATTAGGGTATTTTATATCATTTAAAGATAGAAGAGAATATCAATAGCCTCCTTTTTATTATTTAAGAGAAAGAGATAAGAAGGGGCATCAATAGCCTCCTGTTTTATTATTTAAGAGAAATAGATAAGAAGAGATATCAATTGCCTCCTGTTTTAGCATTTAAGAGAAAGGGATAGGGAAAGAGACATCAATTGCCTCCTGCTTCAGCAGGAGGATCATTAATTATTCAATTAGTTAAATAATCAATTTGGCTTTAGCCAAAATCTTTATGTTTTTCAGATGGATATTTGATTATTAATGCATCATATTCTTCTTGAAATGATTTTTTATAATGATGTGTTTCTTGATTTTTAATATAATTCCTAACCTTATCTATCATAGACTCAGAAACAGAAACCGCAAAATAGTCATCTTGCCATTCAAATTTTTTAGAAGTGAGCTTTTGTTTATTAATCCAAAAAGAAGATTCTCCTTTTATTAATTGCATCACTTTTTGAATGGTTTGATTCACGCCTAATGAAATTAAGCAATGACAATGATCTGAATAACCATTAATAAAATCAATAAAAATGCCTTTTTCTTTGGCATTTTCTCTGATATGTTGCCACACTTTTCGCCTTATTTCTTTCGAAGAAAGAAATGCTTCTCTGTTTTTAGTGCTCCAAACAAAATGTATATAGACTTTAATAAAAGGCATTTAATATTGCTTTACATTGGCTAAAGCCAACTTAATGACACATTTTTAAAATCAATGATTTAAAAACCATTTCAACAAATTTAATATTTTATTGCTAATAATTTGGTGTTGAATTAGATTCAAAATTTTAGTTTTGGCTGAAGCCCATTTCGATGCAACCAATTGATACCATCAAAAAGCCAAAAGCCAATAGCTAAAGGCTAATATCTTAGTTAGTTGTTAGTTCGTTGTTTTGTTATTTAAAATTATGAATGCGCTTAAAGCGGATGGCATTTTTGGCATTATCGGCGCAAGCATTTACCACATAAATCAATCCTGAAAAACGCGGGTCTTTGGTAAAACCTTTTTTATAGCGCGCATAAATTTGTTGGGCGATAACGCCTAATTTAAAACAGCCAAAAACATAGTAAAATAAAATAGCGTCAATTTTTATGTGGCGCAATTCTGCATAGGTTTCTAAAAGCTGTTTGCGGGTTAAATTTCCTTCTGGCCATGTGAGGTTAAAAGCGCGAAGCGCTTTGTTATCATTGGCTTCTACCCAATAAGCTAAAGTGGTTCCTAAATCCATTAAAGGGTCGCCAATGGTGGCCATTTCCCAATCTAAAACGGCTTTTATGTCGAGTGAATTTTCATCTAAAACCAAATTATCGTATTTATAATCGTTGTGAATAAAGGCTGTAGCCGATGTTTTTGGCTGATGTGCTTGCAACCATTCGGCTGCAGCATTCATTCCGGTGATGGTGTCTGTTTCGGCTTTAAAATAACGTTCCGTCCATCCTGACACTTGACGGCCGACATAACCTTCGGGATTTCCCAAAGTGATTAATTCAGATTTTTCTAACTCTAAATTATGCAGATCAACCAAATTCAACAAACAATTTGAAGAGAGTTTTTTAAAAGCTTCTTTGTTTAAGTCCAAACCTTTGGGTACGGCGTTTCTTAAAATAACACCTTTAACACGTTCCATCATAAAAAAGGGTGCGCCAACAATGTTTTCATCTTTGCAATAAATATAAGGCGTTGGCATTTTTTTATAAACGGGTTGCAATAAGGACAAGACGTTAAACTCCCGTTTCATATCGTGTGCCGATTTTATTTTAGCACCTTTGGGTGGCTTGCGCAAAACGAATTCTTGATGTGGTGTTTTTATTAAATAAGTGAGATTTGAATAACCTCCAGGGAATTGCATAATCTCGCTAATACCCTCAAAATTTGGCATGGAAACTGCTAAATAATCCGACAAGGTTTTTAAATCTAAAGCCTCTTCGGGACGCACATCGCGTGCTTTGTCTATGGATGATTCGCTCATACCACTTTGGTATTTAAACCATATCCTTTTAAAATTTGACGTGCCAAAGCCGCTTTGTGCACTTCGTCTGGGCCATCATAAATACGCGCGGCGCGCTCATGACGGTACCAAAAAGAAAGCACGGTATAATCGGTTAAACCAAGCGCTCCATGGGTTTGTACGGCACGGTCTAAAACACGTTGCAACACATTAGCTACATAAAACTTAATGGTAGATATTTCTATGCGGGCAGCTTTAGCACCTTCGTTATCAATTTTTAAAGCGGTATGTAAAACCATAAAACGGGCGGCATTTATTTCTGCACGCGATTCTGCTATAAAATTCTGAATGCTTTGTTTTTGACCTAATTTCACGCCGTTTCCTAAATCGCGGCTGGCAGCATGTTTGCACATTAAATCGAAGGCACGTTCGCAAATGCCAATCCAACGCATACAATGGTGGATGCGCCCTGGCCCAAGTCTTTGTTGCGCCAAGCTAAATCCAGCGCCTTCTATCCCGATAAGATTTTTTAGGGGCACTTTACAATTGGTATAACGCACTTCGCCATGGCTAAAATAATCGTCATTGGCTTCGCCCATTACTGGGATGTTGCACACCAATTCAAAACCTTTGGTATCTGTTGGTACCACAATCATACTGGCACGTTGGTATTTATTTTCGGCATCGGGGTTTGTGTTTGCCATAACCACGGCAAAACTTGCGCCATCGGCCGATGAGGTAAACCATTTATGCCCATTAATAATGTAATTATCGCCATCTTTAACAGCTGATGTATCCATTTCGGTGGGATTTGAGCCAGCAAATTCTGGTTCGGTCATCGAAAAACAACTGCGAATGTTGCCTTTTAATAAAGGGGCTAAAAAAGTGTCTTTTATATGTTCTGAGGCATTTCCTAAAATCAATTCTTGGTTGCCAATATCGGGTGCATTGCAATTAAAACAATAATGACCATATGGGGTGTGACCCAAAACCTCGCTTATTTGTCCGAATTCTACCAAGCTTAAACCTAATCCGCCATGAGCGCTACTTAAATGCGGATTCCACAAACCTTCTTGTTTTACCAATTGGCGAATAGCCTCTAATTTTGGTTTAACTTTACTAAAATTGTGTTGTAAAAAATCGGCTTCAAGTGGTATGATTTGATCTTGAACAATGGCTTTAATTTTTGGGAGTACAGTTTCAAGTTTTGGCGTTAAAAAAATAGTCATGAATTGTGAATTAAGATGATGAGATATACTTACAAATATAGAAAAATTGACAGGTATTTTCACTAAAATTTACCGTTCACATATAAATTCGTGTCGTTCACCCTAAATTTTGTTGCTTTTACTGATAAAGTGATACATTTGTTTTTTTAAGAAATGATACCATTGAAAAGAAGATTTTTAATACTGTTAATTATTTTATTGAGCGCTACTTTAACAGCACAAGATTTGTCTTTTTTTAAAGATGCGACACAGCTAGAATTGAAGCAAAAACCTTTTTTGAGACCCCCTCAAAAAACGCATCCCAAAATCACAGTAAAAAAAACAATAATTACGCTACTTGATTATATTGACAAATAACCTCAGCCAATTTTTATTGATATAAAACCCGAAATTGTTGCGGTCTCATTGGTTGAAAAATCAAAAAGCGAATCTTTTGAATTTGTTGGAAAAAAATTAGCTTTTTCGGAGGTGCTTAAAGCGCCAGAATTATTATTTAGAGATAATTCTAAATACAACATCAGGTATTTAGATAAAGAGCATGGTTCTTTTTCTAATATGATTAAAGGTTTTGAACAAGATAAAAAAGGCAATATTTGGATTGCTACAGAAGATGCTGGGGTGGCACTTTACAACGGTTATTTATCCAAACCCAGTTGTTGATGAAGTAACAGTAAGTCTAGATGAAGATGGTGAAGACACGATAGAGATTTACAATGACAATGGTCAAAGAATCTACAAGAAAAAGGTTAAAAACCTTAAGAAAGGACTTAAATATAACATGAGAGGCAAAAAGACAGGCACTTATTTTGCAAAAATTAATTGCAAAGGCAAAGTTTACACAGCCATTATACTTAAGAAGAAATAATAGCCGGGGGGTTATTCATTGAAAGAGACAGGTTAAAGTTTAATTACTTTAACCTATTTTTTTTAACACTAATTTTAGTTTAAAACACTTAAATTTACCTCACAAAACATCAATTATTAATGCAGCATATTCCTTTAAATAGCGTTTTAAAAAGACTACCAAATCATTTACAGCCTTTTGTAATTCCACAACCTTATAATACTTACACGGCAAAAGACCAAGCGGTTTGGCGTTATGTGATGCGTAAAAGCGTGGCCTATTTGGGTAAAAAAGCCCATCATTCTTACCTTGACGGATTAAAAAAAACAGGCGTTTCCTCCGAAGAAATTCCACATATGCAAGGGATGAATCGTATTTTAAAAGAGATTGGCTGGGCGGCTGTTTCTGTTGATGGCTTTATTCCACCAAGTGCATTTATGGAATTCCAAGCCTATAATGTTTTGGTTATTGCAGCTGATATTCGCACAGCTGAACATATCGCATATACACCTGCGCCAGATATTATTCACGAAGCGGCAGGTCATGCACCTATTATTGCCAATCCAGAGTATGCCGAATACCTCAGACGTTTTGGCGAGATTGGCAGTAAAGCCATATCATCAGCCAAAGATTACGCATTGTACGAAGCTATTAGACATTTGTCTATCATAAAAGAAGATCCCAATACATCTGATAAGGCTGTAGCCGATGCTGAATATCGTGTTGCAGAAATCTCTAAAAATATGGGAGAACCTAGCGAAATGGCACAACTGCGAAATCTCCATTGGTGGACTGTTGAATACGGGTTGATAGGCACACTTGATAATCCTAAAATATATGGCGCTGGGTTGTTATCATCCATCGGCGAAAGCGAATGGTGTATGAGTGAACAAGTAGCGAAATTACCTTATACTATTACGGCAGCACAAACCGCATTTGATATTACCAAACCACAACCACAATTATTTGTGACGCCAGATTTTGCACATTTGAGTGTTATTTTAGAAGAATTTGCCAATACAATGGCACTTAGAAAAGGCGGGTTAAGTGGTTTGCAAAAAGCGATAAATTCTCAAAATTTAAGCACGCTTGTGTTAAGTACTGGGATTCAAATTTCGGGTCTATTTACCAATGTCATTTCGCATGAAGGACTGCCTATATATTTTCAGACCACTGGGCCAACAGCTTTGGCTTATCAAAATAAAGAATTGATAGGTCATGGTAAAACATACCACGCCGATGGTTTTGGATCGCCAGTAGGGAAACTCAAAGGGCGCAATTTAGCCATAGAAGATATGTCGCCTAAAGACTTAGAAACCTATGGTCTTTACGAAGGCAAGACCACTACTTTAGAATTTGAAAGTGGCATTAAGGTGATGGGCGAAATCATCACAGGACGTCGGAATTTACAAGGAAAAATCATCTTAATTTCTTTTAAAAATTGCACAGTTACTTATAATGATGACTTCTTGTTTAAACCAGAATGGGGTGTTTACGATATGGCAGTTGGGGCAAGTGTTACGTCTGTTTACGCTGGTGTAGCCGATCCAGAAAGTTACGACTTGCATTTTGATCCGCCTAGCGAAAAAACACATAAAATAAGTTACAGCACATCTGATATAAACCTTCATAAATTGTATCAGACAATAAGGAATTTTAGGACATCAAGCGCCAATAATTTTGATATCTTGGAAGCTGTTTTTAAAGAGATAAATTCTGAATATAAATCGGAATGGTTGCTAAGTTTAGAGTTGTATGAGCTTTTAGCCAACACACAATTGCCACTTAAAAAAAGGGTTTCTGAACATTTAGAATTACTAAAAGTCCAAAAACCTTTTAAAAAATTAATTACAGAAGGATTGGCCGTTTTGAGCTAATCTATTTCGGTAAGTCTTAAAGTGTTTACCATACCTTTAGATTTTATTGGCATAGAAGTTAAAGAGATGGTGTAATCGCCAGAAGCGATATAACCTTTTTCTTTAGCTATGTTATTGATGTCTATAATTGTAGCGTCTGTACTTGTCATTTTTTCATAATAAAAAGCTTTTACACCCCACAATAAATTAAGCATTGCCATAATGCGGCGGTTTGAAGAAAAAACTAAGATATGCGCATGAGGCCTTCTGGCAGAAATATGAAAAGCTGTATAGCCACTATTTGTCAACGTATTTATGGCAGCAATATCTATATTATCTGACATTATACTTGCTTGGTGACAAATGGTTTTAGTGATAAAACGATCGTTTATAGTTGTAAAAGCATCGGTGTCCATTTTTATTAAAGCAGAATTTTCTACTTTTTCTATAATGCTTCTCATTTTTTTGATGACTTCTAATGGATATTTTCCTACAGATGTTTCTCCAGAAAGCATTACGGCATCGGCACCATCCATAATTGAGTTCGCTACATCGTTCACTTCGGCACGTGTAGGCACTTGGTTTTCGATCATTGTTTCCATCATCTGAGTAGCAATAATTACAGGGATTCTCGCTTTTTTTGCTTTGGCAACCAACATTTTTTGAATGAGTGGCACTTCTTCCATAGGAATTTCTACCCCTAAGTCGCCACGAGCTACCATCAATGCATCACAATGACTTGTTATTTTATTAATATTTAAAATAGCTTCTGGTTTTTCTATTTTAGCGATAACCGGAATTTTATATTCAGAATTATCAGCGATAAGCTTATTGAGTAAATCTAAATCGTCAGCCGTTCTTACAAAAGACAAAGCAATCCAATCAACTTCAAGACTTATGGCAAAAAGAGCATCCTTAATATCCTTTTCGGTTAAAGCGGGTTGAGAGATGTTTGTATTGGGTAAATTCACACCTTTTTTAGAATTTAAAGGGCCGCCACGTAACACTTTGGTTACAACTTCGTCACCTCCATTTGTGCTCACAACTTCAAAGAGTAATTTACCATCATCAACTAAAATATGTTCTCCAGGTTTGACATCTTGAGGAAAATGTTGGTATGTCATAAAGGCTTTTTCTTGTGTACCTTCACACGGGTTTGTTGTGAATGTAAAGGCGTCATCTGCGTTAAGTATAACATCCGATTTCATGACACCTACGCGCAGTTTAGGACCTTGTAAATCGGCTAAAACAGCCACGTTATAGTCGAGCTCTTTATTGAGTTCTCTTATTATTTTAACATTGCTTGTAACAACAGCATAATCGGCATGAGAAAAATTAATTCTAAAGACATTTACGCCAGCCTTTATCATTTTTTTTATTATTTTTTTATTGTTGCAAGCTGGCCCAAGAGTTGCTACAATTTTTGTTTTCTTTCCTTTGTGAGTCATATTTAAAAAATTAAATGTGTGTTTTGTTTTAATAGTTTCGGGTCTGTTGTATAAACCGTTATAACTTGTTGAATGCTATTTATACATTCTGTAATATTGTTTATTTGCGTCAAAGATAGGTCTCCTGTAATTTTTAAAAAGAAATCTACCTTTTTTTTATCACTAATAAGGTAAGAAATTTTCGTTTCGCTTAGTAATGTATTGTAAAACAATGCGTTGTTGTTTGATGTTTTATATTCTACTAAGGTGTATTTGTTAGCAAGGAGGTTATATGTTAAAAAAAGCGAAGGATCATTATATTCATATAAAGAAAAATGCTCTTTATTATTATTGAAATCTAAATCTTCATCTCTACGTGAAAGTTTAAGGTCTAGGGCTTGATTTATAAAGTAAGCCAATCTATAATCTTCTAATGTTGTATGAATACAAATGAGATTATAGTCGTTTTCTGGCTCAAAACTTAGCGTATGTAATTTAAGCATGGCTTAATTTATTTTATCTTGTAAAGCGTAGTAAGCTCTTTGCGCTGTTTTTTCTTCGGCTTTCTTTTTTGATGTATCACGCCCTTTAGCAATTTGTTTCCCGTCAAGAAACAGTTTGACACTGTAATGTCTTATATTATCATTGCCAGAATCTTCGTATATATCAAATTTAAAGTCTTTTTTTTCTTTTTGACACCACTCAATCAACAAACTTTTATAACTGGTAATTTGTTGTTCTAGCTCATTTAAATCGATAAAAGGACTTATTAATTTACGATGTAAAAAATCACTACAAACTTTAAAGCCTTTGTCAATATAAATAGCCCCTGTTAAAGCTTCGAATACATTGCCATGGATGTTTTCGCCAAAGCGACTTTCTTTAACGGTGCTTTTTACAAATCGTATAAGATTTAAATCTTTCCCGATGTTGTTTAAATGTTTCCGACTCACAATTTTTGACCGCATTTGTGTCAAATAACCCTCATCGCCTAAAGGTGCTTTAAGAAAAAGATATTCTGCAATGACAGTTCCTATAACGGCATCTCCTAAAAACTCAAGACGTTCGTAATTTAACGGTTTGCCGTCTGTATTTACTTCTTTAACAGAGCTGTGTGTGAATGCTTTTTTGTAAAGCGATAAAGACTTGGGTTTAAATCCTAAAATTTCCGTTAATTCATTATAAAACCGGCTGTCTTCGTTAGAGTTTGGTCTTAATTTTTTACGAAAAAAATTCATTAACAGGAAATACTATGACTCAAATTTCTTAAACAGCAGACACGCATTATGACCTCCAAAGCCAAATGTGTTACTTAAGGCAACTTTAACATCGCGTTTTTGAGCTTTGTTAAAAGTAAAGTTTAATTTATTATCAATATGGTCATCATCGGTAAAATGATTGATGGTAGGAGGCACAATGCCATTTTTAATGGCAAGTATTGAAGCAATAGCTTCAACAGCACCAGCAGCTCCTAATAAGTGACCTGTCATTGATTTTGTTGAGTTGATGTTGATGTTGTAAGCGTGGTCACCAAATACAGCTTTAATAGCTTTAGATTCGGCAATATCACCAAGAGGTGTAGAGGTACCGTGCATATTTATAGCATCTACATCTTCTGGTTTTAAACCAGCATTCTCCAGACAATTTTTCATCACATTTATAGCGCCTAAACCTTCTGGATGTGGTGCTGTAATATGATGGGCATCGGCAGATAAACCACCGCCAACAAGTTCGGCATAAATGGTAGCGCCACGATTAATGGCGTGTTCGTATTCTTCTAATATAATACAGCCAGCACCTTCGCCAAGAACAAAACCATCACGGTCTTGATCAAAAGGTCTTGAAGCTGTTTTAGGGTCATCATTTCTTGTAGATAAGGCAAACATGGCATTAAAACCACCAACACCCGCTATGGTTACAGCGGCTTCTGAGCCTCCCGAAACAATAACATTGGCATAACCTAAACGAATATAGTTTAGTGCGTCAATCATGGCATTTGCAGAAGAAGCACATGCAGCAACTGTGGTAAAGTTTGGTCCTCTTAAACCATATTTAATAGAGATATAGCCAGGGGCAATATCGGCTATCATTTTTGGAATAAAAAAGGGGTTAAATCGCGGAGAGCCATCGCCAGCAGCAAAATTTAAAACTTCTTCTTGAAAAGTTTCTAAACCGCCAATACCAGCACCCCAAATAACACCAATTTTATCTTTGTCTTCTTTGTCTAAATCTAACCCAGAATCTAAAATGGCTTCGTCTGCAGCCACCATAGCATATTGGGTAAATTTGTCCATTTTACGCGCGTCTTTACGGTTGATAAAATCTGTTACCTCAAAGTTTTTAAGTTCACAGGCAAACTGTGTCTTAAACTTTGAAGCATCAAAATGAGTTATAGGTCCGGCTCCGCTAACACCGTTAACTAAGCCGTTCCAATACTCTTGTAGATTATTACCAATTGGTGTCAAAGCACCAAGTCCAGTTACAACTACGCGTTTTAATTTCATGTAGTTTGTTTATTTAGCTGCTTCGATATATGAAATAGCTTGACCAACAGTACTAATGTTTTCTGCTTGATCATCTGGGATTTGAATGTCAAATTCTTTTTCAAATTCCATTATTAATTCTACGGTGTCAAGTGAATCTGCTCCTAAGTCGTTAGTAAAGCTAGCTTCAATAGTTACTTCATTTTCGTCAACACCTAGTTTGTCAACGATTATTGCTTTTACTCTTGATGCAATGTCAGACATAATTTTTGTTTTTTAATTAAATTTAGACTGCAAAAATAAAAAACTTTAATTTAATACAACTGATTTATTTTAAATATAGCAAATTTTACTGTCATAAAGTTTCTAGAATCAGTGATTATGTTAATTATAATCCTTTTTTTTGTAGGGAATTTAAACCAAAGAATAATTGAAACATCTTGTTATTTTTGCTTCGGGATCTGGGTCTAATGCCGAAAATATTGCCAATTATTTTGAGGCTAACAACAATGTGAAAATCGATTTAATTGCTACGAATAAGGCTGACGCTGGCGTTATAGAACGTGCCAAACGTTTGAATACACCTTTTACAATTTTTAATAAAACCGAATTGATGGCTGGCGATTTGTTAAAGATTGAAGCTGTTAAAAAAGCAGATTTGATAATCTTAGCCGGATTTTTATTAAAAATCCCATCACATTTAATTGCCGCTTTCCCGCAAAAAATAATCAATATCCACCCTGCTTTGTTGCCAAAATACGGTGGAAAAGGGATGTTTGGAGACTTTGTACACCAGTCGGTTATAGAAAATAACGAAAAAGAGTCGGGTATTACGATTCATTATGTAAATGAAAATTACGACGAAGGCACAACTATTTTTCAGAAATCATTTCCGCTTGACGCGGATGAGACGGCTGAGAGTTTGGCTCAAAAAATTCATAAATTAGAATACCAATATTTCCCTAAAGTAATCGACCAACTATTATTTGATGACGCAAAATAAAGTACATATATATACAGATGGTGCTTGTAGTGGCAATCCCGGAAACGGTGGTTATGGCATTGTGATGGAATGGGTGGATAAACCTTACAAAAAAGAATTCTCTGCAGGTTACAGGTTAACAACCAATAATAGGATGGAACTTTTGGCTGTTATTGTGGCTATAGAAATGTTAAAAACAGACAATGTTGATGTAACTGTCTATTCCGATTCTAAATATGTGGTAGATTCTGTTGAAAAAAAATGGGTTTTTGGCTGGCAGAAAAAAGGATTTAAAGACAAAAAAAATGTCGATTTATGGAACCGTTTTTTAAAGATTTTCCCCAAACACAACATTAAATTTATTTGGATAAAAGGACATAACGATCATCCACAAAATGAGCGTTGCGACCGTTTGGCAGTGGCTGCTTCTCAGCAAGAAAAATTATTGATTGATAAAGGTTTTGAACAAAAGCCCAAAGAGTTGTTCTAAGACAATATCATTATTTTTGTCATTGCGAGAAGTGAAACGACGTGGCAATCTCTTTACTGATATATAGACTGCCACACCCTGATAATAATCAGGTCTTGCAGTGACGTCATTAAAATTATATTAATTTAAGACAACATCATTTTAGCTTTTTTAACAGCTTCAACAAACACATCAATTTCTGCTTTGGTATTGTAAAAAGAAAACGAAGCGCGTACGGTACCCGGAATTTTGTAAAAATCCATTATGGGTTGTGTGCAATGATGACCCGTTCTTACGGCAACGCCTAATTTATCTACAATACTGCCAATGTCAAAAGGATGAATTCCTTCAATATTAAACGAAATAACACTGGTTTTTTTAGCGGCTGTGCCATAAATTTTTAAACCGTCTATTTCTAGAAGTTTTTCTGTTCCGTAAGCTAACAATTCCTTTTCTTGTTGTGCCATATTTTCGACACCAATACTATTTATATAATCGATGCAAGTGCCAAAAGCAATACCACCGGCAATATTAGGTGTGCCGGCTTCAAATTTATGAGGCAAGTCGGCATAAGTGGTTTTTTCGAACGTCACGGTTTTAATCATTTCGCCACCACCGTGATAGGGTGGTAATTTGTTAAGCCACACTTCTTTTCCGTAAAGGAATCCAATACCAGTTGGGCCGTACATTTTATGAGCCGATACACAGTAAAAATCGCAATCTAAAGCTTGAACATCTACCTTTAAATGCGGTGCCGCTTGGGCGCCATCTATCAAAACAGCCGCACCAACTTTATGAGCTTTGTCAATAATTTCTTTAACAGGATTAATGGTTCCTAAAGTATTAGAAATATGATTTACAGCCACCACTTTGGTTTTATCAGATAATAAAGCATCAAAAGCATCCATTTGCAATGCGCCTATATCATTCATCGGAATGACTTTTAAAGTCGCGCCACTTTTTTCGCAAGCCAATTGCCAAGGCACAATATTAGAATGGTGTTCTAAATGCGAAATAATCACTTCATCACCATATTTTAGTAATTGCGAAAATCCATTGGCGACTAAATTGATGCTCTCGGTTGTGCCACGGGTAAAAATTATTTCGTGTGTGTGTTGGGCGTTAAAATGTGTCTGAATTTTTTGTCGTGACATTTCGTAAGCATCGGTTGCTAGTTGACTCAATGTGTGAACACCACGGTGAATGTTTGAATTGATGGTTTTATAATAGTTTGCAACAGCATCTATAACCACTTGCGGTTTTTGACTGGTAGCTGCATTGTCGAAATAGACCAATGGTTTGCCGTTTACTTGTTGATTTAAGATTGGAAAATCGGCCCTTATTTTATTGAGATCTAGCATATTTTTTTTGAAATAAATCAAGAGTCAAAAGTACAAAACTCATTTTTAATAAATAAGGATTTAAAATGCCTAACATTTAATTCACTTTCTTGTAACCATAAACAGCCAAACCATTCATAACTATCGCGTAAAGAAAAGTTTTTACTAATTGCGGTAAAATATCGGTAAACCCAGCACCTTTTAGCATCACCATCCGCATCACTTCAACAAAATATTTAATTGGATTAAAGTCGGTAATGCGTTGCGCCCAAACGGGCATACTTTCTATGGGTGTAAATAAACCGCTCATCAAAATAAAGATTACCATAAAAAACCAAGCAATAAACATGGCTTGTTGCTGGGTATCTGTAAAATTTGAAATAAACAAACCAATACCTAAAATGACTAAAATATAGATGGATGTATAAAAATACATCAGTAAAAGACTGCCTAAAATGGGGACATTAAACAGCACTTTGGCAATGGTTAATCCGACGGTTAATAAAACCAAACCCAGTACCCAAAACGGGAATAATTTTCCGATGATAAATTGGTGTTTTTTTATAGGCGTTACATTGATTTGTTCAAGCGTGCCGATTTCTTTTTCGCGTACTATATTCATTCCAGAAAGGAATAAAGTGACCATCGTGACCAACAAAACCAAGATACCTGGCACCATAAAGGTTTTGTAATTTAGGGTTTCGTTATACCAAAACGAAGGGATGGATATAATGGTTTTTGGTAAAAATTTCTTCCCGATAGCTATCGGGACGGAAGGTTGTAATAAATCAATTTTGATGTTTTTATTAAAACCTTGAATAATTTGAGTGATATACACATTTTCTACACCTGCGGCTGCGCCATCAATGGCATTGATGTTAACAGATAAAACAGCGCGTTTTTCTTTGACCAAGTCACGGTCAAAATGATTTGGAATTTCTAAAATAACATTGACTTCTCCTTTTTGCATGGCAAGATTTGCCGTTTTTGCGGATGGAAATTCGGCAACCATATTAAAATAAGATGATGCTTTAAATTTATCGATGAGTTGCCTAGAAATGGGACTGTGATTGTGATCAATATAAGAAAATTTGATATTCTTAACTTCAAAAGTAGCCGCATTTGACAGAATAATAAGCTGAATTAATGGCATCACAAAAATTATCGGCAACATCCCTTTATTTCTAAAGATTTGTTTGAATTCCTTTTGGATGATATATATAATGGTTTTCATTTATTTTGTTTTGTTGAGATCTTTCGACTACGCTCAGGATGACAATAATGGGGTTTTATTCTAATCTAATTTTATATTTCTTAATACTTAAAACCATAAAAAATAAGGTCATTCCCAACAAGATTAAGGTTTCTTTCCAGATAAAAACAAAACCAACACCCTTGAGCATAATTTCTTTTAAAATGATTAAAAACCATTTAGCGGGAATGATGTTGCTTATAATTTGTAAAGGCATAGGCATACTTGTTATCGGGAAAATAAAGCCAGATAATAATATGGTTGGCAGCATTAATCCCATTAACGAAATCATCATAGCTGTTTGTTGTGTGGCCGAAATGGTTGAAATTAAAATACCCAATGACAATGAGGTGATGATAAACAAAACACTTTCAATACCCAATACTAAAAAGCTTCCTTGAACGGGCATTTTAAAGACGAAAATGCTGAGCAATACAATAACTGTGGCATTGATAATTGATAAGAAAATATAAGGGACTACTTTACCAATAATCACTAAAAAAGGTTTTAAAGGCGAAACCAAAAGTATTTCCATAGTGCCCAATTCTTTTTCGCGTGTTATTGATATTGAGGTCATCATTGCCGATACCAACATCAAAATAATGGTCATCACGCCAGGTACAAACATAAACACACTTTTGAGCTCAGGATTGTAATTCATATGTGTTTGTGTGATGATTTGGTAAGGAGTTTCAATATTTTTATTCAGTCCTTTCTGATAATTTTGCAAGATGGCATTGGTGTAATTACTGATGGTTTGCGCTGTATTTGGGTCGGTGGCATCGGTAATAATTTGCACTTTAGCCAGATTTTCTTTGATGAGTTTTTTGCTAAAATCATTTTCAAAAACCAAAACAGCTTTCACTTTCCCTTTTTTAAATACCGATTCAATTGAAGACTCATTAGCAATATATTGCTGAACACTAAAATATTTTGAAGCCGAAATTTTATTGATAATTTCTTGTGTGTAGGTGTCTTTTGAATGGTCTAAAATGGCAATATCAACATTGTTAATTTCGTTGGTAATGGCAAATCCAAAGAGCATAATTTGCGCAACAGGCATCCCAAAGAGGATAAACAAGGAACGTTTATCTCTAAAGATGTGGTAAAATTCTTTTTTTATAAATCCTATAAAACGTTTCATATTTTCTTGTTGTCATTACGAGGCGTCCCGATAATTATTGGGATGACGTGGTGATCTCATTTTTAAGTTTGAGATTGCCACACTTCACTTCGTTACGTTCGCAATGACATTTAATTATTCATTTTTAATTATCTATTATCCTCTAGCCAATTTTAAAAACACATCATTCATAGTCTTTGCTTTAAATTGTTCTTTCAATTTTTTTGGGGTGTCTAAAGCTTCAATTTTACCGTCAACCATAATCGATACGCGATCGCAATACTCGGCTTCATCCATATAATGTGTGGTGACAAAAATAGTGGTGCCGTTGTGAGCTGTTTTGTAAATCATTTCCCAAAATTGACGTCTTGTTATGGGGTCAACGCCACCAGTTGGTTCGTCTAAAAACACAATCTTAGGTTCGTGTAATAAAGCGACAGAAAAAGACAGTTTCTGTTTCCAACCCAAAGGCAATGAACCTACCAATTCACCAACTATTTTTTGTAATCCTAATTCTTCAAGAAGCTGATTTGTTTTTTCTTTGATTTGCTTTCGAGATAAACCATAAATACCGCCATAAAAAGTGATGTTTTCTTTGACGGTTAAATCGTCGTACAAGGCAAATTTCTGACTCATATAACCGATATTTTTTTTAATGGCATCTGGATTTTTATACACATCAAATCCAGCAACAGTAGCCTTGCCAGAAGTGGGTCTAGAAATGCCAATCAGCATTTTCATAGCGGTTGTTTTACCAGCGCCATTGGCGCCCAAAAAACCAAAAATCTCTCCTTTTTTAACCTCAAAAGATATGGCATTAACAGCGGTAAAATCACCAAAGGCTTTGGTGAGATTTTCTACTTGTATGATGTTGTTACTTACCATGTTTATTTTGTCAGTTCGAGCGCAGTCGAGAACTACCTATTTATAATTAAAAACCTCTCGACTGCGCTCGAGAAAACATGTTATTTGTATTCATTATTTTGCTAATTCCATAAAGGTGTCTTCAATGGTGGCTTTTGTAGTTTCAATCGCAATATCTTTTAGTCCTTTTTCGGTTAAATAACTTTGTAAATCGGCGGTATTAAAATCGGCTCTTTTATCGCTGTAATGCACAAATTCCCCGAAAGGGTAAACACTATATTGATGCGCGTAATCTTTTAAAAGATTGATGAGTTCGTACATATTATCGGCTTGCACATTAAATATTTTTTTGGGATAATGTTTTACAATCCCCTGTGGTGTATCAATTTGTAAGATTTTACCATCCTGAATCAAGGCAATGCGATCGCATAAAGCGGCCTCATCCATATAAGGCGTAGAGACCAAAATAGTAATGCCCGTTTGCTGTAAACGCTTGAGCATATCCCAAAATTCTTTACGAGAAACGGGGTCAACACCAGTTGTGGGCTCATCTAAAAACAACACTTTTGGTTTGTGAATTAAGGCACAACTTAAGGCTAGTTTTTGCTTCATGCCACCCGATAATTTTCCTGCTCTGCGATTTTTAAAAGGTTCAATCTGAATGTAAATATCTTTTATTAAATCGTAATTTTCTTTGACGGTTGTGCCAAATATGGTGGCAAAGAACTCTAAATTTTCGGCAACGGTTAAATCTTGATATAATGAGAAACGCCCGGGCATATAACCCACACTATTTCTAATGGATTTATAATCTTTAACAACATCATAACCACTCACACTTGCCGTTCCTTGATCAGCAAAAAGGAGTGTGGTTAAAATTCTAAAAAGCGTTGTTTTACCAGCGCCATCTGGGCCGATAAGCCCAAATAATTCTCCTGGTTTTACCTCAAAAGATATGCCTTTTAAGGCATTTACTTTTTTATAAGATTTGCTGATATGTTTTACCGAAATACCCATTTAATGACTGCTATTTTATTTAAAATATGCTGAATATTCTGATAAATGTTTTGTCAATTTTTCTAAACCAGATTTGCGTCTGGCTATGTCTGTAGCTTCTAAATCCTTAAATAAAGACTTCATCGGCAAAAGATAATTGTGCAATTGGTTGTGAGGTTCACCAGTCATGGTACATTTTGCTATGATGCTACCGAATTCTCCTTCCAATTTTACTTTAAGGTCAAGATAAGCTTGCGTATTTTCGGTATCAGCGAAATTTGTAATTAATTGTATCATTTGCTGAACTCCTTCTGAAGTTTCAGTATTCGCCATCCACAAATCCCCATTATTTAATTTTAATAAGGTTTCACTTACGTGCGTTTCTTCTTCAGTTTGAATAGGCTTAGCGCTTTTCTGTTTTTTGTTTTTGTCATTGTTACATGAGATAACTAAAACGGTTGCCAAGATTAATATGATTACTTTTTTCATTTTGTTTAATTTTTAGTGTTAGATGTTTTTTTATAAATCAAAAAATAAATTACAATCCATATACTTATTCTAAACCCCATAGCTTTTATACTTTCTAAAGCGACAGTTTCACTAAAAAAGGACAAGTATAGCGCAAGAAAAGTATGTGATGCAAGTATAAAAAGAACTGCTTTTTTAATAAAGAAGTTGTTTCTCCAAATTAGGTAAGCTACTACAATTGAAATAAATCCGAATAAAACATTGTATGTTACTAGCCAATTGAGAACTGTATAATTCTTTGTGTCAAACCCCAATAAGACTCTTGAGCCTGCAAAAATAGACATGAATCCTATTAGACCAGAAAGTATTATGGAGATTTTGTAAGATATTGTCATAACTATTTGTTTTGCGAAATCCACATTTCAGCCGGCATGCCAATTTTTAGACTGCCATCATTATTCACATTTAATTTTACTGCATAAACCAAGTTGACGCGCTCTTCTTTGGTTTGAATAATTTTAGGGGTAAACTCAGCTTCAGAAGCAATCCAACTAATTGTGCCTTTGTATGTTTTCATCTCTTTTTGGCTGTCTACTTTTACGCTGACTTCTTGGCCGATTTTTAGCGATGTTAATTGGCTTTCACCGATGTAAACACGCAATTCTAATCGGCTTAAATCGGCTAATTTGTAAAGGGGTTTGCCAAATGTAACCACCTCGCTTTGCTCAGCATAAGTTGTTAAAACTGTTCCGTCAAGCGGATTGATGATAAAGCTTTTCGCAATTTGATCTTCAACTTGGTTCAACTGAGCGCTAATGCTTTTAGCTTCGTTTACAACAGCAATATTTTGAGTCTCGATGCTTTTAATTTGTTGATTTAAAACCGACACCTGTCCCGATACATCATCTAATTGTTTTGGTGTGGCCGATTTGGATTCGACTAATTTTTGGGTGCGATCTAAATTAGCCATGGCTGTTTTTAATTGTGCTTTGAGCACATCAATTTGCGATAAAACGCCTTTAGATTTGGCAAAAACAATCTGTTTTTGAGCTAGCAATTGTTGCTTTTTAAGAAAAAGCGGAATGGTGTCAATGTATCCAATAACTTGTTGTGCTTTTAATACCACACCTTCGTCAATATTAAATTGTAATAGTTGCCCGTTGGCTTGTGCCGAAATGGTTGTTTCGGTCGCCTCAAAATTACCATAAGCATCGGCTTTAGCATCTTTATTACAAGACCATAAAGCAGTTAACAAAATGAAAAGAGAGGTTATTTTATTGCTTGTTTTCATAATTTCCAGTAGTTGTTAAATAATTTATTTTAGCCCATTCTAATTTTATTTGATGGGTTTTTAGATTTGTTTTTGCTTCGTATAAACGGGTGAGTTCTGTAATATAATCAGAAGGCGTAATCACCCCATTTTTTAATTGCGCTTCGGCTGTTTTTAAAACTTGTTCGCGAAGTGGAATGATTTTTAAGTCGGTTTTAATAAGCGCTTTTAAGGTTTTAATTTCAGCCATTTGATTAATGGTTTTTAAATTGGTATTCAATTTAAAAGTTTCTTTTTGGGTATCTATTAACTGCTGATTTACTGCTAGTGACTGGCGTTCTTTTTTATTTTTTTGCCAATCAAAAACACGCCAATTCAATTGCAAGCCAACCATATAATACCCTGCAAAATTAGAGTCAAATACATTTAAACCAGGGTTGCCATAACCGCCTTGGGCAAATGCCGAAAGTTTTGGTGCCACAGATTTGCTAAGTAAATAGCTTTTTTGGGTTATTTCTTGTTTTTGTAAGTCAAAATAACTGAGCTCTGGTCGGTTTAATGTGTTGACTTCATCAACCAAAACTTGCGGTTGTTTTAATTGGATTGATTCTAAAAGTGGTCTCCCTATCAGTTGCGAAAGGCCATTTATCAAAGCCTTTTTTGTAGATTTAATTTCGAAAAGTTGTTGCGTTATATTTAAAAGCTCTGCTTCTAATAAAGCACTAGACGAACCAAGTGCCACACCATTTTTTACAGCAGAATTGACTTCGCGATAGCGTGATTCTAATAGCGTTTGTTTATCTAAAATGAGTATTTGCTTTTCATCCTGTAAAAGAATTGAAAAATAAAATTGATTGACTTGCTGTTTGAGATTGTAAAGCGAGACTTTCACGGCGCTTTTTTTTACTTCGGCAGCCAAGATTTTTGCTTTGCTTTGCGCATCTATTAATCCGCTTTGATAAATAAGTTGATTGGCGGTTAAAGTGGCGCGGTATTGATCTTTATTTGGTGATGTAATGGTAGCGCCCGGAATTGTAACAGGCACCGAAGTTACATCAGACTGATAAGTGGTTTTAACCGATAAATCGAACTGTGGTAAACGCAATTTATTGATGGCGTCAATATCAAAATCCTTTTGCTGATTAAGTAAGGATTGTTGTGCTGCCAGCGGATAATTTTTATTGAGTAAGGCATAACAATCATCTAAACTTAAAGTCTCTTGAGCGAAAGCATTTAACGCTAAAAAGAAGATTAATAGGGTGCTTATTTTTTTCATTTCTCTAGTTTTATAGCATTGATAATAAAGTCTGAAACTTCAGTTTTACGGATGTTTAATAGACCTGTGTAAGCATCATCATCTAATTTGGCAAAACCTTTTAATAAAGGGGCGCCTATAAAAGGAAACACAGTAAGCGCCATTATGTTTATAAAAAGCTGGTTGGGTGAAATGGGTTTAATTTTTCCCTTTTCAACAGCTTGTTTTATCTGTTTTTGAAATACACTGATATCTGGAAAATATTTACTTTGAATTAATTTTTGTGCAAATTCTGGATTCTGGTTGAGCTCGTGAATAATAAAATTTGGCAAATAAGGATGCTCAAGAGCAAAGTTAATATAAGCTTGAGTAAACTGTTTTATTTTATCAAAAAGAGGGAGGTCGCTATTTAAAACAGTGCCTAATTTTGGTGCAATAATTTTAAAAGCCTGATGAAAAACAGCTTCAAATAACAATTGCTTGCTTCGGTAATAGTAATGTAAAAGGGCTTTGTTTATACCGGCTTTGTCGGCTATTTCTTGCATTCGCGCACCCGTCATTCCTTTTTGTTGGAAGATGTTTTTGGCAGCGTTTAGAATCTTTTCTTCGTTGTTTTTCGATTTATCTTTCATATTTAACCAAACAGTTTAACCAAATGGTTAGCAAAAGTAAAACCTTTTTTCAAATTGACAAAACTATTGTTACATTTGTTACGATATAAAATCTTTTACAATGAAAAAAATATTTAAAAAATTAGCGGTTGTTGTTATCATAGTCTTAGCTTATGTGGTGAATTCGTATTATCCAAAATTGGATATTATTACGGGATTTTCTTCTAAAAGCGTGGCGTCTGGCATGTTTTTAGCACATCGTACACAGATATCTATAGAGAAAGGCGACAATGATATTCCGTCTATTGAGCTGGCAAAAAACACTGTCAATAAAGAAGAGAAATCAGTTACTTCTAAAGTATTTGGCTTAAAAAAACGCACAGCCGTTTTTAGAGAAGGCTTGGGCGCTGTTTTAATGATTGATGGCGTAGAAGACGATTTAAAATATGAGATTCCGAAACGCAATTTCACTAAAATAAACCTACCTTACCCTTACGGGGATTTGCCCCAAAAAGACACTGTTTTTGCCGAGCTAGATTATGATAAAATCAGTCAGGCTGTAGCCGATGCATTTGATATATCAGGCGAAAACATTAAGGAAACCCGAACGGTTTTAGTTTTGTATAAAGATCAAATCATCGCAGAAAAGTATGCCGATGGTTTTGATGTTAATACCCCAATGCTAGGTTGGTCTATGACCAAAAGTATTACGGCTACCATGTTTGGCATCCTGCAAAAGGATGGTAAATTGAATGTGAATCAGTCACATTTATTCAAAGAATGGGAAAACGACGCACGTGCCAATATCACGCTAAGTGACTTGTTGCATATGAATAGTGGTTTAGAGTGGGACGAAAATTATAACGAATTATCTGGCGTCACACGGATGTTGTTTTTAGATAAAGATATGAGTATGTCGCAACGTCAAATGCCCGCCAAATTTAAACCCGATACCCATTGGAATTATTCATCGGGAACCACCAATTTACTCTCTGGTTATTTGCGTACAAAATTTGAAACACATCAAGAATATTTAGATTTTTGGTACGGTGCATTGTTAGATAAGATAGGGATGCATTCTGCTTTAATTGAAACCGATTTGGCAGGTAATTATGTAGGCTCATCTTACGGTTGGGCTAACACACGCGATTGGGCAAAATTTGGCACTTTAAATTTACATCAAGGCAATTGGAACGGCGAGCAAATTTTAGACAGCACTTGGGTAGATTATATTAAAATACCAACCAACACGTCTAACGGCCGCTATGGCGCGCAATTTTGGTTAAATGCTGGCGGTATTTACCCCGATGTTCCCAAAGATTTATTTAGCTGTAATGGCTACCAAGGGCAGATGGTATTTATGATTCCATCTAAAAACTTGGTAGTGGTAAGAACCGGTTTAACCGAAGATCCAGAATTTGATTTTAACGCCTTTTTAAAAGAGATTTTGGCGGGGATAAAAGAATAATTTTGAAGGATAAAAGGAGTTATGTGCCAAATAAAACGAACGCAATGAAATTATAAAAGTGAAAAGCAAACGAACTATCCACTCAGGTCTTATTATCTTTTTGATAGTATTGACATCTTGTAATAAAAAAGAGACAGCCTTAGAATTATTACAAAAGACAATTAATACAATAGACACAATTGAGACTATTTATTATAAACAAGATATGGCGAGAACAAACCCTCGAAATATTAATGATACAATTTTACGATATCGAGAGATGTATTTTAAAAGACTTATTACTGATTCCATAGTCGGTGTTAAAGGACATTGGTATATGTATATAAATGATAGGGAAAACGTGATTTACGAAGATATTTACGATGGAGACAGGTTGGTTAGAAAGAACAATCGTGATAGCGTTGCTAGAATTTATGATTTAGTTAAATATCCTGATTTTAAGAAGAAACATTTTTGGAGCCATAATACACTTTATGGAATGCAGTATGAATTTAAATATATTTTAGACAATACTGACTCATACTCAATTGAGAGATTAAATGACATAGTTATTGAAAACAAGGATTGTTATCAAATTAAAGTACAATTAGAGAATAAGATGACAATGCCTGGATTTGCAATAGAACTTGAAAAAAATATAGGTAGCATTTCGAAAACCTTATATTTTATTGACAAAGAGACAAACTACCCAATAAGTTTGAAAAGTGAATTCTACTCTGCTGAAAATCCAAATCAAAAGACATTTATTGACCAAAGATATTATGATATTAAATTCAATTTTACAATCAATGAGCATTTTCAGTTTAACACATCGGATAAATCAATAACAGGATTTGAAAAGAAAGAAATGAAAATAGAATAAATTCGGCACATAACAAAGGCTCATATGCAATAGCGGGTGCAGTCGGGAGCTTGGGCTTCTCGACGATTCCTTATCGGTCTTGCCGACCGAAAAAGAATTACCTTCGATGCCGCACAAATCTTATAAAACCCCGTTAAATTTAATTCTCAAAACACCATAAATTCCAAATAAACAGACACACTCGCTATTTTTTCTGATTGAAGAAAGCCAAAACGTTTGCGGCTAAAATCTAATCCGAGAAGGACAGAATTTTTGTAGTCTTCATCAAAAAACTGAAAGCCAAATCCCACTTTATAAAAAGTACCTCTTTGAAAAGCTTTACCAAGGTCAACCAATCTGCCATAGCCAACCCTTAAAAATAGGTTGTTTTCGTATTCAAAAACATTATAGCGATAACTAAAATAAACGGGTAAAAAATTGAGCCCTTGTCTAGAATGCCAATCGTATTCAACATTAAAACCCACACTCGATTTATGGTCAAATTGAATACCTACGGTATTGTTTAAAAAAAAGGCACTTGGATTAATTAAAGTTTGGTCAGTTCCAAATTCAAAATCTTCGTTGAGGGTTAAGGTTGTGGCCAGTGAGAATTTATAAAACAGGCCTTTTGTTTTTTCGTCTTGCGAAAAGCTTTGAAAAGAAATAAATAAAAATAGGAGTAGAGTTGCTGTATATTTCATCACGTTTTAAATTAGAAAACATGATGATTACAATAATTATTCCAAAAGAAAGGTATTACAAATCAAATCCCAAATTAACACCTAGTTTTAGTGCAATCAGTTTGGTGATACGGTTTTTTAAAGCTGGAATTTTTATATGATTCAACACATCATTACTAAAAGCATACAACAATAAAGCCGTGGCTTCTTGTTTTGGGATGCCGCGTGAGCGTAAATAAAATAAAGCATCTTCGTCTAGCTGACCAATTGTGCAACCATGTGAACATTTTACATCGTCTGCATAAATTTTAAGTTGAGGCTTGGCATTTATAGTGGCACCATCGTGTAACAAAATATTGTTGTTTTGCTGAAAAGCATTCGTTTTTTGAGCCTCTCTATGTACCATCACTTTTCCGTTAAAAACCCCAGTAGATTTGTCGGCATAAATACCTTTATAATTCTGATGACTTTCGCAATCGGGTGTTTTATGATCCACTAAAGTGTTATGGTCAACATGTTGTTTATCGCCAATAATGGTTATACCATTTAAATTTGAAGTAATGTGTGTGCCGTTATGATAGAATTTTAAATTGTTTCGCGTCAATTTTCCGCCAAATGCATAGGTGTTTACAGAAACAATACTGTTTTGTTTTTGAGATACATATGTGTTATCAATTAAAGAAGCCGTTTGTACATCATTCTGAATTTTGTAATAATCAATTATGGCACGTTTTTGGGCAAACATTTCGGTAACCGAATTGGTTAATGTGGCATTTTCTGATAAACTTTGGTGACGTTCTATAATTTGAACGTGTGAGTTTTCGCCAACCACAATGAGATTACGAGGTTGTAAAAGTACGTCATTATTGTTACCTGTACTAAAATGTAAAACTTGTATGGGTTTAGGCACAATAGTGTTTTTAGGAATATTTATGTAAACACCTTCTTTGGTAAATGCCGTATTTAAGGCGGTTAGATTTTCGTCTTTTTCGGCAATAGTATTAAAATAATGGTCAATTACCATTTTGTATTTAGGCTTTTTTATAGCCGAAGAGAACAAACAAATATCACAACCTTCATGAGTGGTTTCCGATAAAAAAGAGCTGTAAACACCATCAACAAACACCACTTTATAACTGTCTATTTCGTGAATAAAATAGCGTTTTACATCTTTAAGTTCAATGTCGTTTTCGGCATCTGGAAATATATTATAATCTTTATTTAGGATGGTTTTTAGTGAGGTGTATTTCCAATCTTCTTCCCTTTTTGTAGGAAAGCCTAATTTTTCGAATTGCAAAAAGGCCAGATTTCTTTCAGCGTGAACTTTTGAATCGGTATCTATAAAACCGCTATTTTCAAATGCTAAATATGAGCTGATTAATTTATCTTTTAATTCCATAGAGTTCTGCGTTTCGTGTTTTGCGTTTCGGGTTCTGAATTTATTTATATTTAGAACCTTTAAATTCACTATTTTTTAAATATTTAATAAAAGCACCAATTTTATTCCCGAGTAGTAATGTTTTGTCTTTTAAATCAGTAAATGTATCTTCATCAATATATTTTCTATCACTAATTCGGTATAATTGTGAACGTGTTTCGCCACAAGATGCTTTTGCAATTGATAAAAATTGGGTAAATTCTTTATTTCCATCACGTTCAAATCCCTCAGCAATATTATCCATTATCGAACCTGAAGCCCCATTGATTTGTTCTTTGAGTTTGTAGTCGTTTTTTAAATCAGTGTTTGCAATTATTTTAAAAATGTCATCACATACAACTCTGGCTAATTGCCAAATCTCTAAATCTTCAAATTTTTGTATTGTTGACATGTTTTAATTATTTAACTCGAAACCCAAAACTCGGAGTACGGAACAAATAATTTGCAAAGCAAATTATTTTAGCCAATCATATCCTTTTTCTTCCAATTCGTAAGCCAATTCTTTGGTGCCAGATTTCACTATTTTACCATTGTACAAAACATGAACAAAATCTGGAACGATATAATCTAGCAAACGCTGGTAATGCGTAATTACAAGAATAGCATTGTCTTTACCTCTTAATTTATTAACGCCGTTTGCTACAATTTTAAGGGCGTCAATATCTAAACCAGAATCGGTTTCATCTAAAATCGCCAATTTTGGTTCAAGCATGGCCATCTGAAAAATTTCGTTTCGTTTTTTCTCGCCACCCGAAAATCCTTCATTTAAAGAACGTGATAAAAACTTGCGGTCAATGTCTAAAAGTTCTGCCGTTTCACGAATTTTTTTAAGCATTTCGTTGGCGGGCAAATCTTCTAAACCTTTGGCTTTACGCGATGCGTTTATAGCTGTTTTAATAAAATTTGTAGTCGTAACACCGGGTATTTCAACAGGATATTGAAAAGACATAAAAACACCCTTATGAGCACGTTCTTCTGGTTTAAATTCCAACAGACTTTCGCCGTTTAAAACCACATCACCTTGCGTAACTTCATAGGTTTCGTTACCGGCAATAACCGAAGATAAAGTGCTTTTTCCAGAACCATTTGGCCCCATAATGGCGTGAACTTCACCTGGTTTAATATCTAAATTAATGCCTTTTAAAATTTCTTTATCGTTGACACTTGCGTGTAAATCTATTATTTTCAACATTTTATTCTCTTTATACTTTTAACTTATAACTTTTCCCCCTTCGGGGGTTAGGGGGCTTTATCCAACCGATCCTTCAAGGCTAATTTCTAACAATTTTTGTGCTTCAACCGCAAATTCCATTGGTAATTTATTCAACACGTCTTTGCTAAATCCGTTAACAATTAAGGCAATGGCTTTTTCTGTATCAATACCACGTTGGTTGCAATAAAACAATTGGTCTTCTCCAATCTTACTGGTGGTTGCTTCGTGTTCTATTTGCGCCGATTTATTTTTTACTTCAATATACGGAAACGTATGTGCGCCACATTCATTTCCCATTAAAAGCGAATCACATTGCGAAAAGTTTCTGGCATTTTCGGCGCGCGCATTAATTTGAACCAAACCACGGTAGGAATTTTGTGATTTTCCGGCCGAAATACCTTTCGATATAATGGTGCTTTTTGTGTTTTTACCGATGTGAATCATTTTTGTTCCGGTATCGGCTTGTTGGTAATTGTTAGTCACGGCAATTGAGTAAAACTCGCCAACCGAATTATCGCCTTTTAAAATACAACTCGGATATTTCCAAGTAACAGCAGAACCTGTTTCAACTTGCGTCCACGATACTTTGGCATTGGTTTCGCAAAGTGCGCGTTTAGTCACAAAGTTATAAACACCACCTTTACCATCTTTGCCTCCTGGATACCAGTTTTGTACAGTAGAATATTTTATTTCGGCATCTTTTAAAACAATCAACTCAACCACAGCGGCGTGCAACTGATTTTCATCGCGTTGCGGTGCGGTACATCCTTCAAGATAACTCACGTAACTGCCTTCGTCGGCAATTAAAAGTGTGCGTTCAAACTGACCTGTCCCACTCTCGTTGATTCTAAAATACGTCGACAATTCCATCGGACATTTCACCCCTTTTGGGATGTAACAAAATGAGCCATCAGAAAAAACAGCAGAGTTTAAAGCCGCATAAAAATTATCGGTTGTTGGCACAATACTGCCAATATATTTTTTAACAAGTTCTGGATGTTCTTTGATAGCCTCAGAAATCGGACAAAAAATAATGCCGCGTTCGTTTAAAGTCTTTTTAAAAGTTGTGGCTACCGAAACAGAATCTACAACGATATCCATAGCCACGTTTGAAAGACGTTTTTGTTCGCCAATAGAAATGCCGAGTTTTTCGAAAGTTTTAAGCAATTCGGGATCTACCTCATCCAAACTATCGAGTTTTGGTTTCTTTTTTGGCGCCGAAAAATAACTGATATCTTGAAATTTCGGTTTGGTATATTTAACATTTGCCCAATTGGGTTCTTCCATTTTTTGCCAAGCTCTAAAAGCTTTTAAACGCCATTCGGTCATCCATTCTGGTTCTTCTTTCTTTTTAGAAATAGCGCGAACAACATCTTCGTTCAAGCCGACTGCAAATTTCTCAGATTCAATATCAGTATAAAAACCATACTCATATTCTTGCGTTTCGAGTTCTTTTTTTAGATGTTCTTCGGTATATTTTGTTTTAGTTGACATTTTTTGATTTTAAAAAATAAGAAATATTACAGTGAAAAACTTTCACCACAACCACAAGTACGGTTGGCATTTGGATTGTTAAATACAAAGCCTTTCCCGTTAAGACCTCCAGAATACTCTAAGATGGTGCCTACCAAATACAAAAAACTTTTTTTATCAACTGCAATTTTAACACCGTTAGATTCGAAGACTTTGTCATTTTCATGTTGTTCTTTATCGAACTTTAATTCGTAAGACAAGCCAGAGCAGCCACCACTTTTTACGCCTACGCGGACAAAATCTGAAGAGGTATCAAAACCGCTTTCTTGCATCATTTCAATCACTTTCTGTTTTGCTTTTTCGCTTACTTCTATCATCGTTATATAGATTGATTCTAAATAAGTGCAAATATAGAAACAATTTTTTAGAATTCTATTGTTTTATAGCGTTAAGATTAATGATTTAAAGATAGGCTTTATATCAATTTTTAAAGCAATATAAAGGCTATTTTTTGTTAGTCAAAAGGGATAGTATCAAGAAAATATGTAATTTCGCAAATCATAAAATATTACGCATAAAATGAGTCGAAATTTTAAGGAATATGGCGGGTTAGATTTAACTAAAGTAGCTGATGAAACTTTGGTTTATTGGGAGGCGCATGATATATTTAAAAAAAGTATAAGCAGCCGCGATACTAACAAACCTTTTGTGTTTTACGAAGGGCCACCTTCTGCAAATGGACTTCCGGGAATTCATCATGTGATGGGGCGTGCTATTAAAGATATTTTTTGCCGATACAAAACTTTACAAGGTTATCAAGTAAAGCGTAAAGCAGGTTGGGATACACATGGTTTGCCGATTGAATTAGGTGTTGAAAAAGAGTTGGGCATAACCAAAGAAGATATTGGCACAAAAATAAGTGTTGCCGAATATAATGATGCTTGTAAAAAAGCGGTGATGCGTTACACCGATATTTGGGAAGAATTGACTCGAAAAATGGGTCATTGGGTAGATATGGATGATCCATATATTACTTATAAACCCAAATACATGGAAACGGTTTGGTGGCTTTTATCCCAACTTTATAAAAAAGATTTGATTTATAAAGGTTATACCATTCAACCTTATTCGCCAAAAGCCGGAACGGGATTAAGTTCGCACGAAATAAATCAGCCTGGTTGTTATCAAGATGTTACCGACACCACGGTTGTGGCACAGTTTAAAGTCCTATCCCCAGCCCTTTCCGTTGATAGTAAAGTCCTTCCCTTTGGGAATGATATGGGCTGGGATAATATTTATTTTATTGCTTGGACAACCACCCCTTGGACGCTGCCATCAAACACCGCTTTAGCAGTAGGTAAAAAGATAGATTATGTTTTGGTTGAAACTTTTAATCAATACACATTTGAGCCAATAAAAGTTATTCTAGCAAAAGCTTTGGTTGGTGCACAATTCGGAAAAAACGCTTTTGAAGTTGCAGAAGAAAAGGGACTTGAAGTTTATAAGCCTAATGATAAAAAAATACCGTTTTATATTGCAGGTACTTGTAAAGGAGCCGATTTAATTGGTATAAAATACGAACAACTATTACCATTTACCTTACCATATCAAGATGCTGATAAAGCTTTTAGAGTGATTTCGGGCGATTTTGTTACCACTGAAGACGGAACAGGAATTGTACACATTGCCCCAACTTTTGGTCAAGATGATGCACAAGTTGCCAAAGAGGCTGGTGTGCCACCGATGTTGGTTTTAGACGATAATGGAAATCCTGTGCCACTTGTAGATTTGCAAGGACGTTTTACAAAACACATGGGTATTTATGCTGGTAAATATGTTAAAAACGCATATTATAATGACGATGAAATTCCGGAGCGTTCGTTAGATGTCGAAATTGCCATCCAACTTAAAGAAGAAAATAAAGCTTTTAATGTAGAAAAGCACAAACACAGTTATCCACATTGTTGGCGTACAGACAAACCTGTTTTATATTATCCACTCGATTCTTGGTTTATAAAAGTGACCGAGAAACGCGATAGGATGTTTGAATTAAACGAAACCATTAAATGGAAACCAAAATCGACTGGCGAAGGCCGTTTTGGCAATTGGCTCAAAAATGCCAACGATTGGAATTTATCACGCTCACGTTATTGGGGTATTCCGTTGCCAATTTGGCGCACCGAAGAAGGCGATGAAACCAAGATTATTGGTTCTGTGGCCGAGCTTAAAGCTGAAATGAAAACGGCAGTTGATGCGGGTGTTTTAGATGCCGATATTTTTCCTGAATTTGAAGTTGGGAATATGAGTGATGAAAATTATGACCACATTGATTTACATAAAAATATAGTTGATAAAATTGTGTTGGTTGCCGATTCTGGCAAGCCCATGCATCGTGAAGCCGATTTGATTGATGTGTGGTTCGATTCGGGTTCTATGCCTTATTCGCAATGGCATTATCCGTTTGAAAATAAAGAATTAATCGATGAAAATAAATTTTTCCCCGCCGATTTTATCGCTGAGGGTGTAGACCAAACCCGTGGATGGTTTTACACTTTACACGCCATTGGATCGATGGTTTTTGATTCGGTAGCCTATAAAAATGTGGTATCAAATGGGCTTGTTTTAGACAAAGAAGGTAAGAAAATGTCTAAACGTTTAGGCAATGCTGTCGATCCGTTTGAGACCATGAAAAAATATGGTGCAGACGCTGTGCGTTGGTATATGATTGCGAATGCCAATCCGTGGGACAATTTAAAATTTGATGCATCAGGTATTGACGAGGTGCGCCGCAAGTTTTTTGGCACCTTATATAACACCTATTCATTCTTTACCTTATATGCCAATCTTGATGAATTTAGTTACGCTGAAGCGGAAGTCGCCTTGTCAGACAGATCAGAAATTGACCGCTGGGTTTTATCTGAATTACATACTTTGATAAAAAATGTTGCTTCTTTTTATGATGATTACGAACCGACAAAAGTGGCCAGAGCCATCCAATATTTTGTCAATGAAAATCTGAGTAATTGGTATGTTAGATTAAGCCGACGTAGGTTTTGGAAGGGCGATTATGAACAAGATAAAATTTCGGCCTACCAAACTTTACATACCTGTTTACTAACTGTTGCAAAATTAGCATCGCCCATAGCGCCATTTTTCTCAGACCAATTATATAGAGATTTAATGGCACCGTTATCTACTGATGCATCAGAATCTGTCCATTTATCCGATTTCCCAATTTATAACCCCGAAATGGTAGATGAAGATTTGGAACGAAAAATGCAAAAAGCACAAACAATTTCGTCTATGGTTTTATCGTTAAGAAAGAAAGAAATGATAAAAGTAAGACAACCTTTACAGCGCATTATGATTCCGGTTTTGGACAATCAAGACAGACAGGATATTAAAGCCGTTGCCGATTTAATTTTATCTGAAGTAAATGTCAAAGAAATAGAACTTTTAGATGATGCTTCGGGTATTTTGGTTAAGAAAATTAAGCCTAATTTCAAGCTTTTAGGCCCTAAATTTGGTGGCAATATGCGGCATGTAGCTGCTGAAATTCAAAAGTTTACGCAAGAAGACATCACAAGGCTTGAAAAGGAAGGTGAAATAAAGCTTACTATTGATGATAATTTAGTAATTTTAACTGCTGATGAGGTTGAAATTTCATCGCAAGATATAGAAGGTTGGCTGGTTGCCAATCAAAATAATTTAACAGTTGCGCTTGATGTTAAAATAACAGAGGAGCTAAAAAATGAAGGCGTTGCAAGAGAATTGGTAAACCGTATTCAGAATCTTAGAAAAGAATCTGGCTTTGATGTAACCGATAAAATTGATATTTATTTTCAAAAAGATGGCCTTATAGAATTGGCATTAATAAATAATGAAACGTATATTAAAACAGAAACTTTGGCTAACAATTTATTTTGTTTAGACGCTGTAAATGAAGGTTTAGATATAGTATTCGATAATATAAACACAAAATTAGTAATACAAAAAGCTTAAAATTATGGAAGCAAATACAGTAAGATTTTCAGATAAAGATTTGGCAGAATTCAAACAAATTATATTAGATAAATTGGCATCAGCAAAAGGTGATTTAGCATTGTTAAAAAGCGCCTATATGAATAATAGCAATAATGGTACTGACGATACATCGCCTACTTTTAAAGCTTTTGAAGAAGGTTCTGAAACCATGTCGAAAGAAGCGAATGTGCAGTTAGCCATCCGTCAAGAAAAATTTATCCGCGATTTAACTAACGCTTTACACCGCATAGAAAATAAAACCTATGGTGTATGTCGCGTTACCGGAAAACTTATTAATAAAGAGCGTTTGAAATTGGTGCCACATGCTACGCTGAGTATGGAAGCTAAAAACAGACAACCTTAAAACAAAAAAAAGCTTTCTATTTAGAAAGCTTTTTTTTAATTAGACTTACCGTCTTTTTATTGCTAAGACAAATTTAATATTCTTATTAATTGAAAAATATTGGCTATATATTTATTTGTGTTTGTTTTATACAGCAAGCTGTTGGGCAACATTATATAGAAAAATCGGTAGAAACATCATCAAAGAATATTGAAATTTATCTTAATGATATTGATAATTTATTATTAGAGAGTACTCCTGATAATATTGTTAGTGTGAAATTAAAAGAGGCACAAGTAGCGCAATTAAGTTCTATTAATTTTAGTCACGAAAAAAATGGTTTTGTGATAAGAGCTCTAGAAAAGTTTACTTCACAAGATCAATTTAATAAGTTTTGTGTTGAACAACCAGCACTTCTTTTATACGTTATTACAGTACCTAACCATAGCAATGTTAGTCTTAAAATAGGAAAAGGAAATTTATTCATAAACAATTTTGAAGGTAATTTAAATGCCGAAGTAGATACAGGAGAAGTGTTGTTAAATAACATTATAGGTGACGTTTCTTTATTTATAATTGACGGTGTTGTGAGGTCTAAAATTCAAAAAGCAGCATTAAATATTAAAACTAATTTGGGTGAAGTAATAAGTACCTTGCCTTTAAAAACCAAACTACAGAATCCTAAAATGATAAGAGGTGTTTATAAAAGCAAGTCGCAAATGCTTACCATAAAAGCCATAAAGGCAAATATTTATTTAGATGCCGTAAAAGACTAATAATATTTATATTTTTGCGAAACAAATAAAAAAATGAAAAGATCCGTACTAATTATCAGCATTGTATTATTGATAGATCAAATCAGTAAAATATATATTAAAACCCATTTTTTTCTAGGTCAAGAAGTTGTTGTTTTCGATTGGTTTAGAATCCATTTTTTAGAAAATAATGGCATGGCTTGGGGTGCCGAATTTGGAGGTAAAACCGGCAAATTATTTTTAACAATTTTTAGATTAATTGCCATTTGCGGTATTGGTTATTGGCTGTTTACAGTTATTAGAGACAAAGCTTCCTGGAAACTAGTCACCGCTATTTCTTTAATTTTTGCTGGCGCTTTAGGCAATATTATCGATTCTGTTTTTTATGGCGCTTTTTTTGGGAATAGTTATCACGGTGTGGCTCAGTTTATGCCAGAACTAGGATACAGTTCTTTCTTTCACGGGAAGGTGGTTGATATGTTGTATTTCCCGTTAATAAATACCGATTTACCTAGTTGGATTCCTTATTTTGGTGGACAACATTTTACCTTTTTCGATCCTGTTTTTAATGTTGCAGATTCTTCAATTACCATAGGCGTTACCATACTTATTTTTTTTGGTAAAAAGGCCTTCGCTAAAGCGGATGAAGAAGTTTTAGAAGCCTAGCATTAATTTTTAAAATCTTCCAATTCTTTAACAAAAGGCTCTAGATCGTCTATTTCTACGTGATCCATCACTACTATTTTTTGCCATTGGTTGGTCTCGTCATGCGTGGCAGAAACAAGACCGTATTTATGAGCGATATCATCAGGGACATATGCCGATTTTATCGTTACAATATTCATAAAAGGATCTCTAAAATATTGAACACCTTTGGCATCTAATTGTTTACATAGCCAATTTGTGCGCAATAATAAAGTATTTATTTTCTCAAACCAGCCATTGGGGCCATACTTAAATAAAATCAACCAAACGGCAATGGCATTAGCTCCAGAACGGCTTCCGACTAATGTTAAATCGAGTCCTTCAACGTATTTAGCTTCCTTGGTTAAGGTGTGTTTTATTAAATCTTTTCGGCATAAAAACACGCCCGTTCCGTAAGGTGCTTGTAACATTTTATGGGCATCAATAGTGATAGAACTTACATTTGGGTTTGCAAAACTAACGGTTGATTCTGCATTGCTAAATGGATAAATAAATCCGCCAAAAGCGCCATCAATATGAATTTTAAAAGGACATTTATGTTTGTTAAGTAAATCGGCATAAACATCTGGGTCATCAACTGACCCAAACATAGTAGTTGCCATATTAGAAACCACAATAAAATACTTTTTCCCTTGACTTTTTTGTTGGATGATAATGTTTTCTAATTCGGATGAAATAATGATCCTGTTATCAAAATCAACTGGAATTTTAACGGCATCAATTTGTAATAAATTTGATCCTTTTGGGATGGAATAATGCGTGTCTTCTGAAGAAAGTATGACAATTTCATCGGCTTTAGCCTGATATTCGGTCATAAATAAATTCCTATAAATCCATAACGCTTGAATATTAGCTTCGGTACCACCAGTGGCAATATAACCATCAAAAGTGTTGGGTTCCGCTTTAAAAATATCGGCGGCAAGCACATTAATAACCTCTTTTTCTAAATCTTGAGCACCTTTAAAAGCCGCTTCTGATGTGCCATAAGTGTGACATCCAATATTGTTAGGATTGGCAATATACGAGCGCAACAAAGGCGCATCGCCCAAAAAGGCAATATTGTTAAAAAACACATTGGGATCTAGTTTTGAGACAGGAAAACCAAGCCACTTATTATTTTCGAAATCAATAACATGTTTAAGGGCGTTGTCAATTTTTTTATTGATGGTTTCTGTGCTGTATTTTTTCCAATACTTCATGGGCTGTAATTTTTGCAAAAGTACAATTCTGTTTTGGTATAATTTATGTCAAGTTAAAAAGAAACTTCAAAACTATATTTAGGGCATAAACACTAATTAAGTATCTTTGTTTTGTGTCTGATACTCCCTTAAAATTACAGCTTAAAGTTTTACCTACCTCGCCAGGTATTTATCAATATTTTGATGCAGCCGACAAACTTTTATATATAGGCAAAGCTAAAAATTTACAGAAACGGGTATTGTCTTATTTTACTAAAACGCACGACAATGCCAAAACACGCATTTTAGTTAAAAAGATTGCCAGCATTAAACACATTGTTGTAGAAACCGAAACGGATGCTTTAATTTTAGAAAATAATCTGATAAAAAAGTACCAACCCAAGTATAACATCATGCTTAAGGATGACAAAACCTATCCGTGGTTGTGTCTAAAAAAAGAACCTTTTCCGCGTGTGTTTTTAACCAGACGTGTTATTAAAGATGGCTCAGAATATTTTGGCCCTTACACATCGGTTAAAACAGTTAAAGTTTTACTGGATTTAATTAACGAGCTGTTTATGTTGCGTACCTGCAATTTCGATTTGAATCCAACAAATATTGCCAACAAAAAATACAGCCTGTGTTTAGATTATCATATAGGCAATTGTAAAGGGCCATGCGAAGGATTGCAGTCTGAAGCTGATTATAACAATGATATCAACGCCATAAGAAACATTGTAAAAGGCCATTTTAAAGATTCTCTAAAGAATTTTGAAGTGCTGATGCACCAATTCGCTGCCGATTTACAATTTGAAGAAGCCCAAAAAATAAAAGAAAAAATAGATTTGCTGGCCAATTATCAGGTTAAATCTACGGTTGTAAATCCGTCAATAAATAATGTTGATGTTTTTTCTATCCTGTCGGATGATGAATTTGCTTATGTCAACTTTTTTAAAATCAGCAATGGCGCCATTATCCAATCGCATACAACCGAAATTAAAAAGAAATTAAACGAAACTGATAAAGAAATACTTACATTAAGTATTGTTGAGATTAGGCAACGTTTTGAAAGCCAATCGACAGAAATTTACAGTTCTATAAAAGTAAATGTAGGCGAAAATATTAAAGTAACCATACCGCTTCAAGGCGATAAAAAACGCATTGTAGATTTATCTATGCGCAATGCCAGATATTACAGACAAGAGCGTTTTAAACAAATAAAAATTATTGATCCAGAGCGTCATGTAAAACGCATTTTGGCGCAGATGAAAAAAGATTTGCGATTAACAGTAGAACCCGTACATATCGAATGTTTTGACAATTCAAACATTCAAGGCACAAATCCTGTGGCGGCGTGTGTGGTTTTTAAAAATGCCAAACCTAGTAAAAAAGACTACCGTCATTTTAACATCAAAACCGTTGAAGGGCCAGATGATTATGCCTCAATGGAAGAAGTTGTTTTTAGACGTTACAAACGGATGCTTGCAGAAGATGAACCGCTACCACAACTTATTATTATTGATGGTGGCAAAGGGCAATTATCATCGGCTGTAAAAAGTTTAGACCTTTTAGGATTAAGAGGTAAAATAGCCATTATTGGCATCGCAAAACGCTTAGAAGAATTGTATTATCCAGAAGACAGTGTGCCCTTGTATTTAGATAAACGGTCTGAAACCTTGAAGATTATTCAACAATTGAGAGACGAAGCACACAGGTTTGGCATTACACACCATCGCAATAAGCGAAGCAAGCAAGCATTAAGTGGCGGCTTAACTCAAATACCTGGCGTTGGCAGCAAAACTTCAGACGTGTTGTTAAAACATTTTAAATCGGTTAAACGCATTAGAGAGGCTGATTTAGATAAGCTTATTTCTGTTGTTGGAAAAGTTTTAGGGCGTAAAGTGTATGATTTTTACAAAAAAAACAACTAACTTTAGCATTGACATTGTTAGCCTTATGAAAAAACTTTTACTCTTATTATTTGTAAGTATATTTTTTACAGGATTTGCTCAAAAGACACTTCCTAAAACCGATTTAAAAGTCGGATTGGTTTTAAGTGGCGGCGGTGCCAAAGGCTTTGCACATATTGGTGTCATTAAAGTTTTAGAAGAAGCAGGGGTGCGAATAGATTATGTAGGTGGTACAAGTATGGGCGCAATAATTGGCGCCTTATACGCTTCGGGTTATAATGCACATCAGCTAGATTCTATTATAAGAAATACAGACTTCACCAGTATTTTACAAGATAAATTACCCCGCGCATCAAAATCGTTTTATCAAAAGGAAATTGATGAAAAGTATGTCATAACACTTCCCATAAAGAATAAGAGTATAGGACTGCCTACCGCTATATCTAAGGGCCAAAATGTATTTAATTTATTTTCGCGTTTAACAGAGCACGTTCACGATATTCAAGATTTCAATAATTTACCCATTCCGTTTTTGTGTATTGCTACCGATTTAGAAACGGGCAAACCAGTCATTTTAGACCATGGCTATTTGCCAGAAGCTATTAGGGCAAGTGGCTCACTACCCACACTTTTAGAACCTGTTGTAATTGATGGTAAATATTTATCGGATGGAGGTATCGCCAATAATTTTCCTGTTCAAGAAGTTATCAATATGGGTGCCGATGTTATTATTGGCGTAGATGTACAAGATAAACTAAAGACAAGAGATCAGTTAAATTCTGCCACAACAATAATAATGCAAATCGTTAATTTTAATTTGTATTCAGAAAATGCTGCGAAGAATAAACTGGCTGATATTTACATTCATCCAAAAATAAAAGGCTTTAGTGTGGTTTCTTTTGATAAGGCGGCAGAAATTATTCAGTCTGGCGAAGATGAAGCGCGAAAAGAAATGCCCTATTTAAAATCAATAGCCAAACAACAATCGGATAAATTAAGGTTGATTAAGGGGGTTACTATTTATCCTAAAAACCTAAAAATAAGAATAAATGAAATCGAAATAAACGGACTTAAAGAATACAGTAAGGAGTATTTAACCCGAAAATTAGATATTCAAGTTGGCGACTCTTTGACTTTTAACAGTTTTAAGAAAGGTGTAGAAAGACTCTCAGCTACTGATAATTTTAAAACTATAAATTATAAATTCTTGCCAGAAGACGATGGGAATAAAATAGTTATTGATATTGAAGAAAATGCTATAAATTCTACTTTTTCTATCGGAGGGCATTACGATAACTTGTACAAAACAGGTGTCATACTTAATTACAAAACAAAAGGCATATTTTTAAAAAACGATGTTTTTTCTTCGGATTTGGTATTGGGAGATAATGTGAGATACTTAGTAAATTATTATGTTGATAATGGATTCCATTGGAATTTTGGTTTTAGAACACGTTACGTAAATATTCAAGACGACATAACTGTTTTGGGAGGCTCTTTTCAAGATGATAATATTGTGACAAATTCAGAAAAAATACCCTTAGATTATAATGATTTCACAACGCAATTTTATGCACAAACCACATTTAAACAAAAATTTGTAACGGGTCTAGGATTAGAACATAAGTATATAAAGGCTTTTAATAAACCTACTATAGATGGTGTGACGACAAAGGTGTTTTATGAAAATGAAAGTTATTATAATGCCTACTTTTATTTAAAACTAGATACTTATGATGCCAAATATTACCCTAAAAAAGGGGTTGGTTTTTCGGCAACTTATCGGGCTTATTTGGCATCTTCTGCAAATCCGTTTTCTACTTTTACACAATTAGATGGTTCTTTAAGTTTTGCTAAAACTTTTTATAAAAAATATACTTTTCAATTCATAACCGAAGCTGGGGCAACCATAGGGAATAATAAAGATTTTGTTTTAGATTTTCACTTAGGTGGCGCCGCCCAAAACTTAATAAATACTTTTAGGCCTTTTTATGGTTATGATGTAGCCGATTTAAATGAAAATGGATTTTTAAAATCTACTTTTATAATTAGAAAAGAGTTTTTTAAAGAAAATTACTTATCGTTTATAGCAAATTATGCGCGTGTAGCTGATGATCTTTTTAATAACCTAGATTTATTTAAGGATACGAAATCTGGCTATGCCGTAAGTTATGGTGTCAATTCTTTTTTAGGACCTATAGAATTTGTTTATGCTTGGTCTCCAGACACAAAAAATAATTATTGGTATTTAAACTTTGGTTTTTGGTTTTAATTACCATTCAATAATAGATCTAGAAATACTTGTAAAATAGATTCCCGATGTTGATTTTTAAATCAGCATCGGGAATCAGCGTTAACATAATCAATGTTTTTTTATAAGAATAATTATTTTTAAGTTCTTCTTTGGCGGGCATAAATTTTTACAGAGTTTAAAATATAATACATTGTTGGCACAACAAACAATGTTAAAAAAGTAGCGAAGGTTAGGCCAAATATAATTGTCCAAGACATTGGCCCCCAAAAGGCAACATTTTCGCCACCTATATAAAATTGTGGATCGAATTCTGTAAACATCGTTTTAAAATTTACGTTTATCCCAATAGCTAATGGTAACAAGCCTAAAACGGTAGTTATGGCTGTTAACAATACGGGTCTTAAACGCGTTTTACCACCTTCAACAATACTCTCAAAGAGCAATTCTTTTGTTAATTCTTTATTTCCTAAACCTAGTTTATTACGCTTACGTTCAATTATTAAATTGGTGTAATCAATAAGAACAATGGCGTTATTTACTACAATTCCGGCTAACGAAATAATACCAATCATAGTCATAATGATGACAAATTCCATTCTAAAAATAATTAAACCTAGCAACACGCCAATTAAACTTAGCAAAACAGAAAGCGATATTATTATAGGTGTTGATGTTGAATTAAACTGTCCTACAAGAATTAAGAAGATTAAAAAGACAGCTATTAATAAAGCTTTACTTAAGAAAGCCATCTCTTCGGCTTGTTTCTCTTGTTCTCCTGTAAATGAAATAGATACATTGTTTGGTAATTTATAATCATTTAATGCTGTTCTAATTTTAGCATTAACATCGTTGGCATTATAATTTTCAAGAACATTAGAAAATAATGTAATCACGCGGTTTAAATCTTTCCGTTTAACGGCACTAAATGTGGATGATTTCTCGGCATGCGCAACAGATGAAATAGGTACCTGTATAATTTTGCCACTACTTTGATTTCTAAAAGTCACTTTTTGATTAATTAAAAGTTCTTTGTTGTACCGATATTTATCCATTAAACGGATGTTTATAGGATAATCGTCTTCACCATCTTTAAATGTAGAAACTTCTTTACCAAATAGGGATGTTCGTAAAGCATCGGCTATTTGACCAGTAGAAATATTTAAGCGTCTTGCTTTTTGGCGGTCTATTATTATTGGCAACTCTGGTTTGCCTTGTTCTACATCTAATTTTAGGTCTTCAATTCCTAAAATATTTGATTTATTAATAAATTGCTTGATATCTTCTGCAGTAGTTAATAATTGGTTGTAATCATCGCCAGTTACTTCTATATTTATAGGTGCGCCAACAGGAGGACCATCTTGGGGTCTATCAACAGTAATATTTACACCCGGAAAATCTTTAACCAACTCTCTAATTTCAATTAGAACATCATTTGTATTAACCCCATTACGTTCAATAAATTTAACAAAATCAACAGTTATTCGCGATTTGTTTGGTGTTGGACCACCTTGTTGCCCACGATTTGGGTCGCTTGTACCTTCGCCAACTTGTCCGATAATGGAAGTTATTAGAAAGTTTTTACCGTTTACTTCGTATTTTTTTAAATGATTTTGAATTTTTTCTTCAATCTTTAGAGACAATTCATTAGTAACACTTATATCTGTTCCAATAGGGTATTCAACATAAACATACACTTGTTTTGGAGGCGTTTCTGGGAAGAAAAGTACTTTAGGTGGGAAAATAGTAAATAGAATAATGGAGAAAATCAATAACAAAAAAGTGCCTGCAAAAAACAACAGAGACCTTTTGCCTTTTAATGAAAAACGTAATAATTTTTCATAAAACACCTCTTGTCTTGGCAAATATTTATTTTGAAACCAATCTGTAGCAGGTGCAAGTATTTTAGTGTTTATAACCCTAAGCAATCCAACTAAAACGAGTAATAAACCTAACGTGTTTAAACCTTTCATGTCTAAAGTAAGACCTGTTATTATTAATACAACACCTAAAGCAAAAGAAATAGTGCTAAATAATAAGAGTCTTTTAAAATTAACTTCGTCTTCTTTTATTTTCATATAAACCGATGTTAACATTGGGTTTATTACCAAAGCAACAAATAGAGAGGAACTCAAAACAATAATTAACGTAATGGGTAGGTAGCGCATAAATTCACCCATAATTCCTGGCCAAAAAGCCAAAGGTAAAAAGGCTGCTAATGTGGTTGCTGTAGAGGCAATAATTGGCATGGCAACTTCGCCAACGCCAAATTTTGCGGCGTCTATTTTTGAATAGCCTTCGTCTAATAAACGATAAACGTTTTCAACTACTACAATACCGTTATCTACAAGCATCCCTAAAGCAATTACTAAAGAGAATAAGACCATCATGTTTAAAGTAACACCAAACGAACTTAGTATTATAAACGATATAAACATGGATAGTGGAATGGCGATGCCTACAAAAAGGGCATTTCTAATACCAAGGAAAAAAAGGAGTACTAAAACCACCAGAATTATTCCTAAAATAATGCTATTTTCTAAATCGGCCACCATGGTTTTGGTGTCGTTAGTCATATCATTTGTTTTAGAAATGTATAAATTTGATGGGAAATAATCCGCTTTTGCTTTGGCAAGAATAAGGTCAATTTGTGTAGAGGCATTAATTAAATTTTCGCCACCACGTTTGGTAACATCAAGCATAACAACAGGTTGTAAAAATTCTCTGGCATAGCTTTCTTTTTCTTGTTCTTTAAAACTAACTTTTGCAATATCACGCAAATACACAATATTACCTTTTTCTCTTTTTACAATAATATCTGCAATTTCGTCGGCAGATTTAAATTCGCCTATAACACGTACATTTCTACGCAAACCTTTTTCTAATAAATCGCCACTAGAAACAGTCATGTTTTCGTTCTGAATAGCCATTGCAATATCGTCAAAGTTGATTTTAGAAACTTCCATTTTGTATAAATCAACGCTAATTTCCATTTCTTTATCTTGAATGCCGCGGATATCTACTTTAGAAATTTCTGGCACTTTTTCAATTTCATCTTCTAAATATTCGCCATATTCTTTAAGTTGATCCATAGAGAAATCGCCCGATAAATTGATGTTCATAATTGGCATCAGTTCGGCAAAATTCATCTCTTGAACGGTAGGATCTGCAGGTAAGTCTTTAGGGAAATCTTTATCAGACATGGCAGCATCTACTTTGTCTTTAACTTTACGTAAAGCTTCGGTAGGTGTAATGCTAAAATCGAATTTTACTTGTATAGACGAAAAGCCTTCAATAGAAGTAGATATAATTTCATCGACGCCAGAAATGCCATTAATTTCTTTTTCTAAAGGACGTGTAATGAGTTTTTCTATATCAATTGCCGAGTTACCAGGGTAAGGTGTTGAAACAAATATTTGAGGCACAACTATTTCTGGAAAAGCTTCTCTTGGCATGCTTTGGTAAGAAAAAATACCGGCCAAGAAAATCATCACAATAAGCACAAGCACGGTCATTTTATTGTTAATAGACCAAGTAGATAGTTTAAACTCTTTTAAAACTTTATTCATTTTAGTGATATTCTAAATTAGTGTGCAGATTTAATTTGCACTTATTTTAACAATGTCTCCAGCTTTTACAAGTCGGGCTCCTAAGTTTACCAGCGTATCATTTTCGGTTAAACCGATGGATACATAAACTTCATGATTGTATTCTTTAGCTACGGTAATTACTTTTTTAACAATCATATTTTCGTTGTTCTCTTTTTTGATCATAAAAACATAATCATTTCCATTTTGATCTTGTCTCACTAAATTTGATGGGATAATTATGCCTAATGCTTTAAAATCTAGAATTTTTAAATCGGCTAATAAGTTAGGTTTAATACTTAGATCTTTATTTACGATGTTGATTCTAGCTTTGAAACTTCGGTTGTTAGGATTAATATAATTTCCTGTTTGCGCAATGGTAGCGTTAATTTTTTTATTTACCGAAGAGATATTTATAAGGACTTCTGTACCTAATTTTATAACAGGTAAGTAGGTTTCGGTTACGTCTGCTTCTATATAAACATTCTCTAAATTGATTAAACGCAAAACAGCAATTTGCGGATTTGTAAGTTCGCCATTTTTAGGAAAAACCTCATCAACAACACCACTAAATGGCGCTATAATTTTCATTTTTAACGCTTGTGTTTTTAAGGTGGCCAAACTGTTTTCTAAACCTTCTTTTTGAGTTTTAGCTTGTAGGTATTGAATTTCTGAGCCTATTTTTTGTTTCCATAAGCGCTCTTGTCTGTCAAAAGTAGTTTTGGCTAAACTTAATTGTGTGTTTAGTTCGGTAATATTGTTTTTTAAAGTAGCGTCATCTAATTGAATGAGCGTCTGCCCAGCAGTAACACTTTGGCCTTCTTTTATATAAATGGCCTTTACTGTACCGCCCAATTCTGGCCGGATCTCTATATTTTTATCGGCCTTTACCACACCTTGTATGGCAACATAATGTTTGAAAACACCTTTTTTAGCGGGTAAGGTGGTAACTATTTGAATATTTTTTATAGTGTCTTGTTTGGCTATTTCTTTTTCAACTTTATTTAGTTCTTTATGTAAGCTATCAATCTCGCTTATTAAAGTAGATTTTTGCTTATTCAACTCTTTTAACGAAGTGTTGGTTGTGTCTTCTCCACAAGAGGCTATTAGTATGGCAACAACAAAAAGTAAGGTTAATTTTTTCATTTCTATTTTATATTTAGAGCGTTTTCTAATTTAATTTTTGCATTTATTATGGCAAGTATAGATTGTAAGTATTCTTGCTGTTTTTGATATAATTGATTTTGAGCTGTGGTTAATTGAAAACTAGAACCCACACCTTCAAAAAATTTAATATTTTCTTTATGTTCTATACTTTCTGATAATCGTAAATTCTCTTTTGATGTAACATATTGATCCAAAGAAAACTGATAATCGCTTTTAGCACTTGCTACTTGTAGTTTTAATTTTTGAGAAGTTTGTTGTAAATCAATTTCAGATTGTTCTAAAGCTATTCGGGCTTGTTGTGTTTTTGAATTGCGTTTAAAACTACTAAATACAGGCACGTTTAAGCTTATGCCAAATAAAGAAGAATCAAACCATTTTTGGTCTTTATTAAAAAATGTAAAGTCGTCGGCGTTGGCAAATTTAGAGTAGTTTACAAAAGCACTTAAACTAGGTAAAGCCTGACTCATTTCGTATTTCATTAAAAGTTCGTTAGACTTTTTTGTGTTATCTGCAATTTTAAAGTCGATATGACTTTTAAGATTTAAATTTTGATTTATCAATTTAAGATCGGTGCTTTTTATGGCTAAATTTTCTAAGCTATTTGTTAGTGTTATTTTGGTGTCTAGTTCAATTCCCAAAGTAATGTTTAACATTTTATATGAAATATCTCTAAGACGTTTGGTTTTGTTAAGCTGATTTTTAATTGTAGATAATGTTATTTGTAATTGTTCTGCATCTTGCTCTTCTGCAAGTCCATTTTTAACAATAGCTTGGGTTTCTTTTAAGTTTTTAGCAAGAAGTATTTTATTATTTTCAAGTATTTTAACACTTTCATCTGCTAAAAGCACATTGCCATAAGCATTAATAACAGCTTCTTTTATGGCGAGTTCTGTTTTTTCTTTAGCGAGTTTCGATATTTGTAAATAGGTTTTTGCCGACTGTAAACCAATTAAATAAGAGCCGTCAAACAACAATTGTTTCATTGTTACTGTAGCGTTTAAATTTTGCTTGGTACCAAAAGTGATTTCGGTAAATTCACCAGGCGTGCCACCAATAATTTCGGCAGGTAAAAGTGTCACTACTTGTTTTAAAAAATTTTGATAATCAACTTTTGCATCTACCTGAGGCAATCCAATGGTTGTTGTTTCCCATTTTTTCTTTTTAGCTGCATCTATATCAAGTTTGGCATTTCTTATTGCATAGCTATGTTTTAAGGCGTAGTTAATAGCTTCGTCAAGACTGAATTGCAAGGTCTTTTCTTGAGAAAATCCTTGTAAAATAAAAGTGAATGAGAATATTACGAGTAATATTTTTTTCATTTTGATAGTATTTTGTTAAGTGTTTGTAATCCTTGTCCTGTTGCGATAGCTCTTATATGATACTCTAAATATTCCTCCATCACATTATTTATATCTTCGCTAACAAATAACTCGTTGTTTTTTATCCCAGTAATGCACAAATAGTAAAATTTAGAAACCATATCAATATTAATATCTTTTCTAAAGCAACCTTCAATAACACCGCGCTCTAAACTGTCTTTAAAGCAAGTGTTGATGATCTCTCTTTTTTTAAGATCAAGCATTGCATAAATTTTAGGATAGTATTTTTTTAATTGAAACTCTGGCGATGTTTTTTCCCCTTTTAAAAAATGTGAGACAACTTCTTTAATTTTAAAAGTCTCTTCAATTGGATTGAGCTTTTTCTCTTCAATTTTTGTGATACTTTTATTTATCTGTTCAAAAATAAAAAAAGATGAAGCTTCTATTAAATCCTCTTTGTTAGAGAAATGCGTGTAAATAGTTTTTTTTGAGATGCCCATTTTTTCAGCAATATCATCCATTGTGACGCTTTTAAACCCTAAGGTTAAAAACATTGATGTCGATTTTTCTATAATTTTTGTTCTCATAATGGGTGCAAAGATATATAAAAGGAAACTTTAAAAACCAAAAAAGTTTCCTAAGTTCACATAAATTTAACATTTGAAGATGGAAGAGCCAATATTAGTAGCTTTAAGTTTTGGAATGTTACAGATATTGATATCTTAAATTTTAAGTAAGTTTTAAAAAATACAATACTTTTACATAAAAATATATTACTGTGACTTTAGATCATTATAAGCAACTGTTTTTGCAACATTTATCGCAAAAGACAGAAAAGAAACAGCCAAATAATTTATACGATCCTATAGATTATATTTTAAATTTAGGCGGAAAACGGTTAAGACCCATACTTGTCTTAATGAGTTGCGATTTGTTTGGCGGTAAATCTACCCAAGCTCTAGATGCTGCCTTAGCTATAGAAATGTTTCACAACTTTACCTTAATTCACGATGATATTATGGACAGCGCCCCTTTACGAAGAGGCGAAAAAACCGTTCATAAAAAATGGAATGAAAACACAGCTATTTTATCTGGCGATGCCCTTATGATTCTTGCTTATAAAATGTTTGATAGCTATAATGCGGATACCTATAAACCGCTTTTACAGTTGTTCAATCAAACAGCTTTAGAAGTTTGCGAAGGACAACAATACGATATGGATTTTGAGACACAAAATGAGGTTTCTTTAAATCAATATCTTAAAATGATAAGCTACAAAACATCGGTTTTAATTGCAGCAGCTATAAAAATGGGGGCAATTATCGCTAAAGCGGATGAAAGTGATGCCGATAACATTTACAATTTTGGTCTTAATTTAGGCGTTGCTTTTCAGCTTCAAGACGATTATTTAGATGTTTTTGCTGACGCTGATTTTGGCAAACAAAAAGCAGGGGATATCATCAAAAATAAAAAAACATTTTTATTTATTAAATGTCTTGAATTGGCAAATGATGAAGATAAAAAAAGGCTGTTAAATCTGTATGGTAAAAATCAAAATTCAGACACAAAAATAGATGAGGTAACGGCACTTTTTAATAAATACGAGATCCCTAAAGTGCTACAAAACGATATTGAAAGATATACGCACGAAGCTTTAAAATATGTTCAAAATCTTTTTGTATCAGATAATAAAAAAGAAATTTTAAAGAAATTTTCTGAAGATTTAATGAGCAGAACCATTTAATGAAGTGATACATCCAAAAATTGAAATAGCGAACAAAAGCCTGACGCCAAAACTTTATCAAGATTTAATTGTGCAATTAAATAAAGATTTTTTGCTCTCGGGAATTGATAAAAAAATTGATTTCGAATGCAGGCCAGAAAATTTTTTTAAACAACTTTTTGATGTCATAGATAATTTGGTAAAAAACAACTATCAAACCTTTAATCAATTTATGTATACGCTAGATGTGTCAGAAAATAAGGTTGCTAATATTGATGAAACAGACTTCGCTAAATTGGTTAATAAATTAACACTTTTAGTTCTAGAGCGACTGGTGCAAAAAGTGTATTTAAAAGATCAATTTAAAAACTATTAATAAGCCAAAAGCTTTTTTAAAAACAATTGCAAAACAAATAATAAAGTATTATTATTGCACCCTCAATTGGGACCCATAGCTCAGTTGGTTAGAGCACCTGACTCATAATCAGGTGGTCCTTGGTTCGAGCCCAAGTGGGTCCACAACCTAGCTTAAATTACAATTGTAGTTTAGGCTTTTTTTGTGCTTAAAATCTACTACAAAAGACCGTTGCACGGTAATTTTTTACAAAAAAAGACAAAAAAATATGGTTACCATCTGGTTATAAGGATATTAAATTGTATTTTAGGGCTATGAAACTAGTAAAAAACCCAACTTTAGCAGACAGCATTTGTGATTTACGTTCACGAAAGATCAAAACGGTATTTTTCAACCAAATCAATACACTTTTAGACTGGGATAAAATAAGCAGTATTATAGACAACCACTACACAAAAGGAAAAAGTGCAACGGGAAGCCCAAGTTACGATGGTCTTCTGTTGTTCAAAATGTGTTTATTGCAAACTTGGTATGGATTAAGCGATTATGAAGTGGAAGACCGGGTAAACGACAGTATATCTTTTGGATATTTCTGTGGATTAACACTGGAGCAAATAGCGCCCGACCACAGTACCGTAAGCCGATTTAGAACCGCAATGACTAAAGCTGGTGCGTATGAAAAATTATTCAAGGAGATAAATCGTCAACTGGAACAAAATAAAATCATCGTAAAAACGGGGGCTATTGTAGATGCCAGCGTGATTGAAACGCCTTTAAAACCCAAAGGAAAAACGACCCATAAAGTAACCCAAGACAGGGAAGATGAGATAGAAAATGAAGTAACAAAAGAATATGCGCAAAGTGTGGACAAAGACGCTAGTTGGTTAAAAAAGCGGGGGAAATATCATTTTGGCTACAAAAAACACCACGTAACAGATAATGAAGGTTTGGTTTTAGGGGTGTTAACAACCAAAGCGAGCGTAAATGAGATTACAAATTTAGAAGAAGTTTTAGACACGGCTGATTTGCCCGAAAATATCCCATTAAAGGCAGATAAAGGCTATCAATCCGAGAAGAATGAAAAACTGTTAAAAGAAAGAAAGCTCAAAAATCACATTTTAAAAAAAGCCAAAAAGAACAAACCCTTAACCCAGTGGGAAAAGAAATTCAATAAACTCATAGGCAAAACAAGATTTAAAGTGGAGCGTACATTCGGGGGAATAAAGAGATGGTTTAATGGTGGGATTGCAAGATACAGAGGCATCACAAAAATGCACACACAAAACCTGATGGAGGCGATGTGTTACAATTTATATCGAAGTCCGGGGATAATTGTGTCTAATTGTAAAATTTAAGGAAAAAACACAAAGAAAAAAGCTTATATGGCAATTAAAAACAGTAAAAAATCAATATTAAGGAACTTAAAAAATTGAAATTATAAAAAAGTGTTCTCAAATTAACCTAAAAAACTGAAATTGTTCTTTTGCAACGGTCTTAACAAATAAAAATCTGTATATTTAGTTTTACTAACTAACTATTCATGATTAACTTCTTCAGGGAAAAATCGAAAAACTTACGATTAACAGAAAACTATACTAACAGAAACTCGAAATTGAATAATTGAACCAAATGAAAAATTTATCATCTAACGTTGTATCGGTTGTCATCCTTAATTGTATTAAACAAAATTTTCAATTAGAATATGAAGATTGGGAAAAACGAATTGGCAAAGAAATAAAATATTTTGAAGGTTTTATAGCAATATCTAACAAAAAACTAGAAGGTGTAAATAATGAGTATTTTACTATATTTCAGTTTGATACACCATATAATTTGAATAAATGGCAAAATTCAAACACCCTTAAAAGGTTTTTAAATGAGATGAAAAAATATACTCTATCGGAATCTAAAGTCAGTCAACACGAAGGATTGGAAATATTCTTTGATAAAACACAAACAACTATTTCATCTACACCTTTTTATAAAAAGGTAGTTATTGGAGTCATTGCCGTATATCCATTAATAATAGTTATAGATAAATTATATCAGTGGCTTAATCCTTGGGCAGAAAGTATTCCTTTTGAGCTAGGATTGTTTTTTCAGGTTATTGTAATTTCTGTTTTAATGACCTATCCAGTAATGCCTATTTTAACAAGGGTTTTCTGTAAATGGTTGGCTAATTAAAAAGTGTCATATTAATAATAAGAAGTTCTGATTACAGGTTGAAAAAAATCTTTTCTTTTCGCACAAACCATATCAGCTACACAGGAAGAACAAACAGGATCAGTCATTTCTGGACATCTTTTCCTAGACATAAAAAAGAACCAATCTACTGCACCCATGGATTGACCTGACAAGTTAGGTAACATGTTAACAGCTTTATATATTTCATATCTTACATCCCATTCATCTTGAACCGAAACTAATTGCCTGTTGTGTAATTTTTGTTTTAAAGTTTTGTCTTGAATATCTACTAACCCTAAACGTAAACTTGCTCTCATACAATGGTAGTCTACAATTGGGGGGAGCATTTCAATATCAGCAAAACGAATAAATTTTTCTGGACGTTGTTCCAAAATTAAAGCAAGTAGCGCACTTTTTTTTCTCAATGGATCTTCTCTGTAACCACCTATCCTATCTATTAATTCAAAAAATCTTTTTAAAGGAAGTTCCGATTGCTTAACATCGTCAATAATTGATTTAGGTGTCCAACCTAACTCCAGCATTGTTTTTCCATAAGCTTGTGCCATATCAACATGTAACTGCAATGCAGGCATTACATTAAATCCGTTATCCGATTTAAATAAATTCTCCATTTCTTCAATGGTTACATTTGCTTGACGTTGAGGCGAAAAAAAATCTGGATCAATGTCTATTTTTTTTAAGTAGGCCTTAAAAAGATAGAATGCGCCTTTTAATTGCTCTCCTGAAATAGTTTCTATTAACGGTTTGAAGTATCGCTCATTTTTATGCGACCAAAAGCTAAATTGTTGCAATGTTGTTACAAAAAAATAATCTAATGTTACGGGATGACTTTTTGGTGGCAAAGTGATGTCATCAATAAAAGGAAAAGAAAATACTTCAGGAGTTTTTGAGATGAGATCTGCAATTTTTTTCAATCTCTTATGATTAATACTCACTCTTTTTGTATCAAAATTAATTATGCTTATATCAATCAATAATTTTTCTGGACCAATACCTGTCACCATGTTTGAAGCCAGAAATACACCATGTCTGGCAGCCATTACAGGATGGTATCCAGAGGCTATTTTTGTAAGCGTAGCTCCACAAAAAGTATCACCTGCGCCAGTTGGATCTACTTGATGAACACGTGGCGAATTGATTGTAGTAACATGTGTCCCTTGGTTAATAATTACGCCATTTTTACCAGCAGTAATAAAAGTGATTTTAGCATTTAATATCTTATTATCCTTTTCATATTTATTAATCAAATCTGATTCATAATTATTCATAAAAAAATAATCAACGGCACTTTTTATCTGTATCACTTCATAAGGTTCATTTTCAGCCATTGGTTTGGCTGTCCCAGCAGAAATTCTTTTTGCACCTCGTTCTCTACAAGCGATTACAAATTTCATTTGTTGTTTTGTACTGCCTAAAGGGACAATATGAACTATATCAAATTCACTTAAATCATCAGGTAAAATAATAGGGTCTAAATCAACCTCCGATCCAAAATAAGCTTCTTTATAAATAGTGTTTGAGTCAGATTGAATAATATGAAAATGAGGAAGTTGTTCTTGTGAAATTGACGGACCTATCCACTTCATCTTCTTTTCAACAAAAGCTAATTTTAAGGGAATCTCTATTGGTTTTGGAGCAAATAAAGTAACTTCTGCACCTGATTGTATGGCACCCAAAGCAGTATAAAGCCCTGCACCACCAGCTACTTGTTGCGAAATGTTATTAACATCAATTAGATCTATAGACGGAGATCCTATAATTAAAATAGATGGAGTCATTATTTTTAAACATTTGATTTTTAATTATTGCAATTTACAATATTCAACAAAAATAACAATTAATTTTTAGGGGATAGTAATCTATTCTAAACAGTCAGTTTTCGCTTTGCGGCTAACCCTACGTTGTAAACAGTTAAAATAATTATCTATGAAAAAAGAAAACTTCATTTTAAAAGTTTATTCAATAATACAGACCTTAATTTTAGGTTTTGTTTTTGTATCTGATTTCAAATCTAGCAATTCAAACGAAAGGTTCAACGAAATCACAGCGGAGCGCATTAACGTTGTTGAACCTGATGGTAAACTTAAAATGGTATTTAATAATCAAAAACGTCAACATCCTGGAATGATTGATGGTAAAATATTTGATGACAGAGTAAGTTCTCCAGGTATTATATTTTTTAATGAACCAATGATATAAATCACTTGTAGGTTGAACTTTTTGATTTTAACAGTTGGTTTTTCTCTAACTTTCTAATTATTTTGACTCCTGAAATTGCTCTCTTTTTCAATTGATGCTCAAACCTTTATACATCTATATTACTCCATATTACTGTTTCAACAATAAAATAACGCCTTAATAACTCCGTATTACTCCACAACACTCCACATTACTATACTATATATGGGTACATGTGGGTCCACAAAATAGAACTTAGCCTTGCAGATTTGCAGGGCTTTTTTTATGCGCTAAATCCACGTTATTACTATATAAATAGGGTGTTATTTCCCTCCATTCCTTTCTACCTCAAATTGCCAACTTGTCAACTTATTTGATAGAAATAGGTGTGCTATTCGGTATACCTTTTTATAAAATAGGTGTCCCATTTTTAAAATAATCTTCTAAACAAAAATATTATGAACCCGTTGTGCATTATAATTTAACAAAAAAAGTTGTTCAATTGTCTAAAAAAGACGTATATTTATTTGAATATCAAACATATAAATATAATGAACAACTTTCAAGCAAATTACAATAAAATTTTA
>FLOH01000364.1_pt1 | contig 105868 bp, 97 predicted proteins | sample 756751 | NCBI WGS metagenome assembly FLOH01 (sample SAMEA4026879, study PRJEB14308) | marine metagenome | biome: coastal water; material: water | depth 74 m
TTTTACATGGTTCATGGTGTGTTGCGTTGATTGCAACTACAAGGTCGGATCTGTGGATTTCATTGTCAAGATCGTGGCCCGATCACTTATGAACAATGCAGGGTTTATGACGCAATCTGACGTTTAAAGGCCATGAAATCAGCTCGAATCTCATCCATAACCACCGACTTCATAAGAGGCAGAAAAGACTTTACGAGCAAACCTTTTCCCTTAGCTTGAACAAAGATTTCCATATCGGTACTAACACCATTTATTTCAAAATTGGTACTGACTTCAATTTCCATCATATCGTTGTGCAACTTGTATTTCATCGATTTTAATGGAATCAGTTCTATGATTTCAAGTTCATATTTCACTTCAGTTTCGGTACTCTTGAAGTGCAAGTCGAAAGTGCTACCCGGCATAGCCAAAATACCTCCAGTTCTTTCAATCCTCTGAAGTCCTTCTACCCATTCCGTAAGGTCATCGGTATTCATTAGTCCAGCGTAAACAGTAACGATTGGTGCCTCTATATTCAATTCAATTTCCTCATCAATTTCGGGAACAAACACCCCTATCATTAAGAGTACAGCTGCAAAAAGCAACGCAACTATAAAAAGTGCTTTAAAAAACTTCATTCTTTCCTTGTTGGTTTTACGAAGATACGACCAGCCAGTTCATATCAAATTTCTAATTTTGCGAACCATAAAAAACAAAAAAATGGAGGAAGGAAAAGAAACGGTTAAGCTAAAAGGAAGTCTTGTTCTGCTGAAAGGGTATATTCCTGAAGTAGGAGAAATTGCTCCCGATTTCACGTATGTACAATCAGATATGATTGAAAAAAGTCTGTATGATTTAGAGGGATTGAACAAGATTATCATCTCTTTACCAAGTATTGACACTGGTATTTGCGCTTTGGAAACCAAGAAATTTAACGAAGCGGTAGCTAAACTAGACAACACCGTTTGTTTGGCTATTTCTAAAGATTTACCGTTTGCCCTTAAACGATTTTGTGGAGCAGAGGGTATTGAAAACCTTAAAGCCGTTTCTGATTTCAGATATTCTGATTTTGCCAACGAATACAACGTTGAGATGGTAAACAGCCCATTAAAGAACTTGCTAGCGCGAGCGGTATTTGTATTGGATAAAACAAACAAGATTGTTTATTCGGAACTGGTAGAAGATATTACCTACGAACCAGATTACGAAAAAGCCCTAGCCGCTGTTGCTAAACTGAAATAATATGCTCGACTTCTTAGAGAAGGATTTTTATTGGAATACAATTGGCGAGTGGCTTCTTGCTCTTGCGGTAATTCTGGGAAGTGTTCTTCTAGGAAGGGTGATTTTTTGGCTTTTTAGTAACGTAGTCAAAAAGTTTACAGCTAAAACCAAAACCAATATCGATGACATTCTTATTGATATGGTTGAAGAGCCTCTGTCTTTTGCTATTGCCATTTTAGGAATTTGGTACGGACTCGATTCTCTGAATTTACCAGATGCTGGCCATGTGTGGATTAATCGCATCTACTACTTGCTCATCATCTTCAATATTGCATGGCTGATAAACAGACTAATTGACGCACTTATTGAAGAATATCTGGTTCCAATAATAGAGAAATCAGAAAGTGACTTAGATGATCAGTTGCTTCCTATTCTTAGAAAAGGCATACATGTAACGGTTTGGATTATGGCCATTATCATTGGCCTCAACAATGCTGGCTATGATGTAGGCGCCCTCATAGCCGGACTTGGTATTGGAGGATTGGCTCTTGCTCTTGCAGCCCAAGATACGGTAGCCAATCTTTTTGGCGGCATTACCATTTTTGTAGACCAACCTTTTACCATTAATGACTGGATTAAGATTAGCTCTCATGAAGGAATTATCGAGGAAGTTGGAATAAGAAGTACGAGAATAAGGACATTTGAAGGCCGATTAGTAACAATACCAAACAAGGTATTTGCCGAATCGGCTATTGAAAATGTGTCTGCAGAACCAAGCCGAAGAGTCATTTTGATGTTCGGACTTACCTATGATACTAGTCCCGACAAAATGAAATTAGCATTAGCAACACTAGCTGAAGTTTACACTGCTTTTTCAGAGCATTTGGAGGAAAAGCATTTGGAGTTGTTCGACTCTTTTGGAGATTTCTCGCTTAACATCAAATTCGTCTATTACATTAAAAAAGGAGAAGATGTTTTTGATTTAAACTCAAGAATGAAGCTTGAAATTCTTGAACGTTTCAACGCTGCTGGGCTTGATTTTGCTTTCCCAACACAAACGATTCATGCAACCGTTGAGAAATAGTTAAAACTTCTATTTCAAAAATTTCTATCCCGAGCTATCAGGACTATTTTTGCATCAAACAATTAGCAATCAATGGCATCATTTGAAGTAAGCGGTAAGTTAAAAACGGTAATGGAAGTTCAAGCTTTTAGCAGCGGATTTACCAAAAGAGAATTTGTTCTAACCACCGAAGAGCAATATCCACAAGACATTAAATTCGAACTTATTAAAGACAAAACGTCTGCAATAGATAAGTTTAAAGAGAACGATACAATCAAGGTTAGCTTTAATCTGCGCGGCAATGAGTTTAACGGAAAGTATTACGTTAATCTTCAGGCTTGGCGGGTAGAAGTTGGAGAAGGAACCGATAGTGCTCCAGTTCATCCAGCTTTAGACCCAATGGCAAAAATGCCTACTGCGTCTGCAAGTTCTGGCCCTGCACCAACAAGTATTGATGATATTGGCGAAGACGATCTTCCTTTCTAATTAAAGGATATGAGTAGCAAAAAACTTCAACGTAAACAGGGGAAAATTTTTGGCGTTTGTGCCGGAATTGGCGATTACCTAGACCTTGACCCTACCGTTATACGGATTGGTTTTTTGCTTTTTCTATTTTTTGCTGGGGGTGGAGTTTTGCTCTACTTGATTCTGGCTATTGCAATGCCAAAAGCTTACTGATGTCTGAGGTAGCAATTCTTCTAGTTGGATTGCTTTTAAACAGCATTGGTATTTTAGGTTGTATACTGCCTGCACTACCCGGCCCTCTCATAAGTTGGTGTTCGCTCCTGCTCTTTTTCTTGCTTCCAGAACAAGAAATTAGCATTACCACGTTGACTATAACAGGAATACTTATGCTTGGAGTTACTGCCTTAGATTACATAGTTCCTGTGCTGGGTGCCAAAAGGTTTGGCTCTTCTAAAGAAGGAGTAATTGGTGGAATGATTGGGGTTGTTGTTGGTTTAATTCTATCAATTACGGGTGTTGGTGCTATTTTCATTGTTTTAGGCCCTTTAATTGGAACAATTGTGGGTGACCTTCTTGCTGGAGGCACTTTTACAAAAGCCCTTAATAGTGGACTTGGTTCTATGATTGGATTCATTGTTGGAACTTCTATTAAGCTTGTTTTTTCGATTTCCATACTTGTTATATTTACCATCAAGGCAGGTGGGGCATTCATGGAAGTCATCGGACAATGGTTAGGATAATATTTTTCATTACGTTTTTCGGAATATTTAACAGTGCAAACGCTCAAGTATTTGAACTTGGAAGAACTACAGCGTGGGAAAATGCAGGATTAACTCAGCCTTTAACAGCATACTCAAATCAGGTTTCGGTAATTGATTTTGGAGCCGACCCATTGGGACTCAACAGTACCAACCAAGCATACAACCAAGCCATTACCAGTTTAGACGGCCATGCTGGAACCATCTTTTTTCCTGTAGGAGAATACTTCTTCGATGCCGCATTGGCACTCCCAGATAGTGTGTTTTTGAAAGGTGAATCAATTGAAACTCTTCTGAAATTTGACTTGGGCGGAAGCGGTCATCTCATTCTAATTTCGGGGAGTTCTTCTTCAACCGAATTTGAGCTAGCTACCAATGCGACAAAGGGCACGAATACGCTAACATTGGCTGATGCCTCTACATTTTCGGTTGGCAATCACATTCAATTAGGCATGTTTGATGAAGATCTTATGTTTTCATCATGGGCATATGGAACCATGGGTCAGGTGGTTGAGATAATTGAAATTGATGGAAACACACTTACCTTAGCCGACCCACTTAACCATCATTATCCGCTCTGGAGAACGCCATTTGTTAAACTAAAAACACCCAGAACAGGTGCAGGAATTGAATGTCTTTCAATAGAAAGACTAGATGCTTCAACTGGTCAAACCAGTAACATCATGATTCAGAATGCATTCAACTGCGTGGTACGAAACATACAAAGTGAGAACACAAATTTTGCACATTTAGATATTCGTTCTAGTTCTCATATACAGGTGGAAGGATGCTATTTTCATCATGCTTTTGCGTACGGTGGAGGCGGACAAGGTTATGGTGTTGCTACACAATCTACAACTAGTTTTTGCCTCATTCAAAATAATGTATTTGAGCATCTTAGGCATTCTATGATTATTCAAAGTGCTGCTAATGGGAATGTTTTTGGGTATAATTATTCTTCAGATCCTTATTGGACTGAAGGAGGTTTTTTTCCTGCGAACTCGGCTGGAGATGCCGTTTTACACGGCAATTACACCTACTTAAATCTGTTTGAAGGAAACACTATTCAAAACATTGTGGTGGACGCATCACACGAAAGCAATGGTCCGTTTAACACGTTTTTCAGAAACAGGGCTGAATTGTTTGGTTTCTTTTCAGACCCAAACACTCCCACTGATTCTATGAACATAGTTGGCAACGAAATTACCGCAACAGGCGGCTTTCCTTACGGGATGTTGTCTATTAGCGGAATCGGGCATTATTCCTACGGCAACAACCAAAACGGAACTTGTGTCCCCGCATCCACAGAACAAATCGGAACCAATTCCTTGTACCTCAACTCCCCTTCTGAGTACGGGTTTTTGGGGAATAATGTATTGCCAATGGCAGGATATCCCAATCAACTAAATGAGAAACTGCTTCCAGCAGAAGAGCGTTTTGATTTGAATTTACCAGTAAGTTGCACTGCAGAAGTTGTGACAAGTATTACAGAATCAGAGGAGGAAATTAAGCTAGCCGAATTGGTAGATAATGTGCTACAATTAGCACCTTCACTCCTACCAGCAACAGTAGCAGTTTATTCTGCGGATGGTAGACTGATTTCTTTAGATAAAATCAATGCTCAGAAGTCAGAAATGAAACTTCCTGCGGATAACGGAATCTATCTGATTGCCGTAGATGGACAAAGCCAATCCACAACTATTAAGGTGACCAGAATAAACTAGGAGGTTACTTTCCTAAGATTTTACGAGCTATAAGTTCCTTCATAATCTCATTGGTACCAGCGTAAATACGCTGCACTCTGGCATCAGCCCAAGCACGCGCTACATCATATTCCCAGATGTAACCATAACCACCATGTAGTTGCAGACATTCATCGGCAACTTGGCATTGTACTTCAGTTGTGGTAAGCTTAACCATGCTAGCCATGGCAGCATCCAGTTTTCCATCAAGATGAAGCATTAAACATTGGTCCAAAAAGGCTCTTGATTTAGTAATCTCGGTTGCCATTTCTGCCATTTTGAAACGCGTGTTTTGGAAGCGGCTAATTGCTTGTCCAAAAGCATTTCTTTCGTTCACGTACTGAACGGTCTTCCAGAAGATTCCTTCTGCTGCACCAATGGCTCCTATACCTACTACCAAACGCTCTTGCGCTAATTCCTTCATCAAATATTTGAAGCCTTCACCCTCCTTGCCTATCAAATTGCCTTTGGGAACCTTCACATTATCGAAGAACAACTCGCACGTATCCTGTGCATGCAGACCAATTTTCTCAAACGGCTCACCTTTGGTGAATCCCTCCGTGTCAGCTTCCATCAACAACAAACTGATACCTTTTGCGCCTAATGCTGGATCTGTTTTTACAGCACAAACAACGATATCACATAGATAACCGTTGGTAATGAATGTCTTTGACCCGTTCACCAAATAGTGGTCTCCCTTATCCTCTGCAGTACACTTCATTCCTTGGAGGTCGCTACCTGCACCAGGTTCGGTCATGGCAATAGCAGCAATCGCTTCTCCACTCACCATCTTAGGACACCATTTGTGCTTCATTTCCTCAGACCCAAAATCAAGAATGTAAGGAAGAACAATGTCACTGTGCAATGGATATCCAACTGCTGGGCCGGCTACTCCTGCTCTACTCAGCTCCTCAGCAAAAATGGCATTGTAACGGAAATCGGTAATTCCCAACCCTCCATATTCCTCTGGCACCTGCATGCATAGAAAACCATTTTCACCTATGGTTGTCCAGCTTTCGCGACTTACCATGTGATTCTTTTCCCACTCAGCATTGTGCGGAACAATTTCCGCTGCAATAAAATCTCTTACAGATTGCTGGAACATCTTGTGCTCCTCAGTTAACATTGGTCTTTCTATGAATTCAGTCATTATTCTTTGCTTGAAATTGGAATGCCAAAACTAAAGGAATCTAAATGAGTTACAATCGGATAACCTTTCACTGCTTAGAATCGCTGAAGACTTAATATTTTCCCGTTCTTGCCGCCTGAAAAATATTCTATGAAAATTGTAATCCTATCGCGTAATCCTAACCTTTATTCAACCAAGCGACTTATTGAGGCGGGTACCAAACGCGGTCATGAGATGTTGGTAGTTGATCATTCTAAATGCGATATCATCATTGAAAAGAAACGCCCTCATATTATGTACAAGGGCAAAGAATTGACTGGTGTTGATGCCGTTATTCCACGAATTGGTGCTTCCATTACTTTCTACGGAACTGCAGTTTTACGGCAGTTTGAAATGATGAAAGTGTTTACAGCAGTAGAATCGGTTGCCCTTGGTAGGTCGAGAGATAAACTGAGAAGCTTACAGATATTATCACGTGCAGGTTTAGGAATGCCCAAAACTGCTTTTACCAACTACTCTAAAAACGTGAAGGACGTTATAGAACAAGTGGGTGGTGCACCAGTAGTTATTAAATTGTTGGAAGGAACCCAAGGTGTTGGAGTTGTACTTGCAGAAACAGACAAGGCGGCAGAATCGGTACTAGAGGCTTTTAATGGCCTACAAGCCAGAGTTATTGTACAGCAGTTCATTAAAGAGGCCGGAGGAGCAGACATTCGGGCATTTATTGTTGACGGTGTGGTTGTTGGAGCAATGAAAAGACAAGGCAAAGAGGGCGAGTTCCGCTCAAACCTTCACCGAGGAGGATCCGCAACTATCATCGAGCTTTCTGAAGACGAAGAAGTTACAGCGTTAAAAGCTGCTAAGGTTCTTGGTTTAGGTATTGCCGGAGTAGATTTATTGCAATCTAAATCTGGCCCTATGATAATGGAGGTTAATTCATCTCCAGGTTTAGAAGGAATTGAAACCGCAACAGGCAAGAACATTGCCGGGACAATTATTAAGTATATAGAGCGAAGTGTCTAAGAACGAACTGGTAATTTTTGACACACCGATTAAGTACGGAAAAACGGTCGTCAACTTTGAGATAGCCAAACTCCATACTCGCACTCCGCTTTCCATTCCTATTATAATAGAACGTTCAAGAAAGGAAGGCCCAACAATTCTTTTGTCCTCAGGAATTCATGGAGATGAAGTGAATGGCGTTGAAGTTGTGCGTCAAGTAATTACTAAGGGCTTTAACAAGCCTGAACGTGGGATGGTCATTTGTATTCCAATTGTAAACGTATTCGGATTCCTAAACCAAGAACGTAAGTTTCCTGACGGAAGAGATTTAAATCGCTCATTCCCTGGAAGTCCGAAAGGCTCATTGGCGAGCAGATTTGCCCATTTTATCATGAAGGAAATTGTTCCTCATGTTGATTATGTAATCGACTTCCATACAGGTGGCGCTAGCAGATTTAACTACGCTCAAATCCGCTATAATCCAAACGATTTAGAATGTGAGGAATTGGCGAAAGTCTTTGGCACTAAGTTCATTATGAGGGCTTCCACAAGAGATCATTCTTTTAGGGATGTGGTATCGTCTTTAGGCAAAAAAGTTCTCATGTTCGAGGGTGGAAAATCAATGCATCTGGATAGAATTGTAACTAGAGCAGGGATTGATGGAACATTGCGTGTAATGAACAAGCTTAAGATGCGCGATTTCAGCAAAGAATTGGCCAAAGATGAACCAACTGAACCTATTATTGTTGAAAGTTCTTCTTGGATTAGAGCCAAGTATTCCGGCATGTTTAGATCCTATAAAACGAATGGTTCTTTCGCCACGAAAGGCGAAAAAATTGGAACCATCACAGATCCTTTTGGCGACTTTGAAAAAGTAGTCAAAGCCAGCTGGGATGGCTATATTATTTGCATCAACCATAACCCTATTGTAAATCAAGGAGATGCACTGATGCATATTACTCAACAACTTGCTACCTAATTAGTCTCATTTCATATTGTATTCCGTTCTCAAAGCAGCGTCTATATTTGCACGCGAAATAGGGAAATTGCATATGAAATTTTCCGCCCAAATTTGATTTGTAATGGCAAAATCGTTAGTAACTGGAGGTGCAGGATTCATTGGAGCTCATGTGGTAAATCACTTAGTTGCCGCTGGGCACGATGTGGTTGTGTTAGACGACCTGAGTGGCGGTTTTGCTGAGAATGTTAATCCTAAAGCGAAATTTATAAAGGGTTCGGTAGTAGACCATCAGTTGGTTGCCGAGCTTTTTGAAGAACATAAGTTTCAGTACGTCTACCATTTGGCAGCATATGCTGCGGAAGGGCTTAGCCACTTTATACGAAGATTCAATTACACCAACAATCTAACAGGCAGCATTAACCTTATTAATGAGTCTATTAAACACAAGATTGAGTGTTTCGTGTTCACGTCTTCCATAGCTGTTTACGGTTCGCAAACAGTGCCTATGATTGAAACAGCTTACCCACTGCCAGAAGACCCTTATGGAGTTGCCAAATTTGCAGTTGAAATGGACCTTAAAACGGCTCATGAAATGTTTGGGTTGAACTCTGTAATCTTCCGGCCACATAATGTTTATGGCGCTTACCAAAACATTGGAGACCGCTATAGAAACGTGATAGGAATCTTCATGAACCAGCTTATGCTGGGAAATCCGCTTACCGTTTTTGGTGATGGTGGACAAACCAGAGCTTTTAGCTACATCGATGATGTGGCTCCTCATATTGCCAATTGCGTAAACATTCCAGAAGCTTACAATCAGGTAATAAACATTGGAGGGGATAAAGAATACTCTATAAAAGAATTGGCTCTTACGGTGATGAAAGCTATGGGTATTGATGGTGAACTACGCAACTTAGAGGCTAGAAATGAAGTGGTACACGCTTACGCGGACCATGAAAAAGCCAAAAAGCTTTTCAATATCAAGGACAACGATTTGGTTACTCTTGAGGACGGTCTTTACAAAATGGTGGACTGGGTGAAAACCGCTGGTTCTAGAAAGACTCCAAAATTTGAGAATATCGAGATTACAGAAAAGCTGCCTTCAATTTGGTTGGAAGACTAATTGCCTATGGCTAAAAAGGCTTTATTCATTTGTCTTCATCGACCAGACAGGTCGCCTTCACAGCGTTTTCGCTTTGAACAATACTTAGGGCATCTGAACGGGAATGGCTACGATTGTCGTCACGTGTTTTTGCTAAATCGAAAACAGGATAAGGCGTTTTATTCGCCAGGAAAAATCCTGAGCAAAGCATGGATTTTGTTCAATTCTATTCTTCTTTTAATCAATCATGCATTTTTTAAAAAGTACGATTTGGTTTTCGTTCAGCGAGAGGCGTTTATGCTAGGCACTCCATTTTTCGAGAAGCAATTTGCGAGAAGGTCCAAGCTCGTTTTTGATTTAGATGACTCCATTTGGATGACCCAAACAGGAGACATTAAAAGCGCCAATAAATTCCTCTACTTCCTTAAAAACCCAAACAAAACCAGAGAGATTATCAAGGCTGCCCACATGGTTTTTGCAGGCAATCAGTATATCTCAGATTACGCTTCACAGTTCAACAAAAACGTGAAAATTGTTCCTACAACTATTGATACGGACGAATATGCCTTTGTGGATAAACCAGAATCAACCAGCGTTTGCATTGGCTGGAGTGGTAGTGTAACCACAATTATTCACTTCGAATTTGTGTTAGGAGCATTGCGTCAATTAAAGAAAAAGTACGAAGACAAAATACATTTCAGCGTCATAGGGAGTGCCAATTTTAAGGATAAAGAACTTGAGATTAAAGGCCTTCCGTGGAGAAAAGACACTGAATTAGATGATTTTCGGAAAATGGATATTGGGCTGATGCCATTACCTGATGACGAATGGACAAAAGGTAAATGCGCCTTAAAAGGGCTCCAGTACATGTCGTTTGGCATACCATGCGTTATGTCGCCAGTAGGTGTAAACAGCGACATCATTGAAGATGGAGTCAATGGGTTTTTAGCTTCAACAGAAGAAGAATGGATAGAAAAACTATCGCTTTTAATTGAGTCTTACGGGCTAAGACAAAAAGTTGGAAAAGCAGGAAGAGACACTACCGTAAACGACTTCTCTATTCACGCCAACAAAGACCTGTATCTCAAGTATTTAAACGAAGTTACCGAGTAAAAACCCAGATACTTTCGTCCGATAAGTCTTGCGTAAATCGATAGCCTCCATCGGCAAATCCTTTTAGGTCTTCTGGATTATTAATTCCGTTTCTTAAGATGTAGCCAGACATCATTCCTCTAGCTTGTTTGGCCCACAGGAAAATCACTTTTAGCTGACCATTTTTCATGTCCTTAAAAACGGGTGTGACAATTTTTCCCTTCAGTTTCTTAGTGTTTACAGCTTTGAAATATTCTCCGCTTGAAAGGTTTACAAGACTGTTGTTTCCTGATTGTTCCAACGCCAAATTCAACCGATTGGTAATCTCGTCTCCCCAAAACTCGTACAGGTTTTTCTTACCTCTTACAGACAGCTTTGTTCCCATCTCCAAACGATATGGTTTAATCAAATCTAACGGACGAAGTAAACCGTGTAATCCACTCAATATTCGAAGGTGGTCTTGTGCAAAGAGCACTTCCTTTTCGCTCAATTCAGCGTTTTTCATTCCCTGAAAAACGTCTCCACTAAAAGCGAGTAGTGCTTGTCTCGTTTCTCCTTCTGCAAAATTTTCAGTCCAAGAAGCGTAACGATTAGCATTTAAATCGACCAGATTCTGACTTAAATCCATCATCTCACCCAACTTCTTGTTAGATGTTTTTTGGAGCTTATTGATTAGTAATGCTGATCGGTCTAAACCCTCTGGAATAGTGAAATTTTTCGTGCAGACATCCGACTGATAATCGAGTTTTTTAGCTGGAGATATTAACGTAATCATATTCTATAATCCTAAAACTTCTGTTCCTTGGATAAACACCACATCTACGGGTATTTTCGCCTCTTTTAATCTGTCTAAATCGGCTTGCAAATCTGCAGGTACATTTCCCTTCTCTTCCATCAATTTCAATACACCTTCTTTATCTCCATTTCCTTGCAGCGTTAGGATTAGCTCGCTTAGCGAAGCCATGGCTTCTTGCATTTTCTCAAAATCAACCTTGTACTTTCCATCCGATTTGGTGAATGCACCGTGCTCCTTGAAATAGTTGAACCGAACCATGTTTGCCCGTCCGTGAGCGCTACTTGCTCCAAACCGAACACTTCTAAAAATGCCAGCTAGAAACGTAACGTAATTATCCATTACAGAACCTTCGGTTAGTTCGCCCATTTCAAACAATTCAGTTACCATGTAAAGTCCAAGCACATCAGCTTTACCTTCTTCAAGAGCCGAGAACTCTTCTTGCAATGCTTCCCGAACCGTGCCCTTTCCATTAATCGTGTTCTTTATTCCAAGTCCGTGCGCTACTTCATGAAACATGGTGTTGCCAAAAAACGCATCAAAAGTTATGTGCTGTTGCTGCTCTTCCGCAATCAATTCCTTCGAAATATCCACCAAAATCTTGTCGTACTTAGCTCTCATTGCATTCTTCAATTGCAATCTTCTGGTGCCTTTCTCTAACTGCACCTTTTCGTCATTTGGCAAATTAACAGCAATGGTTTTGCTCCCAGCATTGCAATCTCCCGCATAGTAAACCACATCATAGGCACCAAGCTGTGAATCTCGTCCTGGAGTTTCGGTTTTATAAGCGTCTGGCACCGGAAGCCCCTTCTGAAGCTGAGGCAATAGCAACGCATATTTAGCTAAGCGGTCACTCCATTCTCTATCCTTCACTAGCACATAAGCTTCATGCGCAGCCTTGTAGTTGTATAGTTTGTCTTCGTAATTTTCAATTGGGCCAATAATGCAATCCAAGCCATTGTCGGTCATATCCATCCAAGCAATATCGCTTGCGTAATATTCGTCTGAACGCAGCGCTTTTGCTCGTTCTGTTAAGTACTTCTTAAATCCAGTTTCTGTAATAATGGAAGCCGCGCTATCCAATAAATCTGCAGCACGATTCACTTCTTTTGCAAACTTATCGTGGTACCAAACACTTTTCAGTTGGCCGTCTTCTCCTCGTTCAATCAGTGTGTATTGAGATGTTTTGTTGGAGTCTTCCCAGCTTTCAAACTCCTCTTTGGTCATATCCGTTGGATAATATCCAGAACCAAGAGGTTTTTCTCCAATTCCATCAACAAACGGTTTATCCCCATCTAGCCGATCCCAAGGACCATAATTAACATTTGCATAAGCCTTTAATGCTTCATTTTCTATACTGGCAAGCAACGCGTTTTTGTCTCCGTACGCTTGTTTCCAAAACAGTACATCCATAATCTTAGCTGCTTCAATCAGAATTGGAATGACCCGCTTTTCTTCTGCGTTTAATCCAGAAACATCTGTGGTTAGTGTAAACTCGGTATAAACGTTGGAGTAGTCTGGTGGACTGGGAGCACCGCCTTCTTCAGAGTTTTCTGGTTTTGGAGACGTGCAGCTAAAAAATAGAATTGAGAGAAATAGAGGAAGGCAATACTTTATCATAATGAGTTGTATGGATTGAACGTCAAATATGGCGATTTATAGAAATCAAGTTCAGAGATATATTGGACAAACCGCATTATTCTTCAAGGAGATGTAATTTAGGCTTCGAAATGAGTGCGTCAGAAATAGATTATGCTGCTTTTTTCCTACTTCTATCTAAATGGTTGCTAGGTTTTTTTGCATTGTACATTCTAATACTTATGGTAATTAGAATGTCTAATTACTACCGCGTTTCTAGATGTCCAAATTGTGCTGGAGAGTTAAAACGCTCGCAAAGAAATGGATCAGACAAGTTTCTCAATTCCGTTTCTCTTGGTATTCTCCCAGTTAAAAGGTACCGCTGTTATACATGTTATTGGGAAGGTCAGGCGTTGGATATTCGGACCATGCCAAAGAAGAATATGCCTCTAGGTAAAGATGAGCCTTCTGATGTTTAACCGTCACGAATTCAATCTAGATTGAAATTTACTGGAGAAAATGTCCGAATTAGCCCAAACGCGAAAGTTGGAAAAAACGTTCGTATTGGCGACCATTCCATCATTTATGATAACGTAGAAATTGGTGACGGTTCAACTATTGGAAACCATTGCATTATTGGCGAACCAACATCAGATTACTATTCTACCACAGATTATTTGAACTCGAAAACAATTATTGGAACAAACGCCCTCATTCGAAGTCACGCCATCGTTTACTCAGATGTCCACATCGGAGATAATCTTGAAACTGGCCATAGAATAACAATAAGAGAAGGCAGCAGAATCGGTCATAAATGCAAAATTGGTACCAATTCAGATTTACAGGGTCATCTAACGATTGGCGATTACTGCCAACTCCATAGCAGCGTGCATATATGTCAGCACAGTAAGTTAGGAAACTACGTTTTCATTTATCCGTATGTGGTTCTCACTAACGATAAATATCCACCATCCGAAAAAGTTTTAGGCCCTACAATTGGAGACTACACTCAAATTGGCGTTCATTCAGTAATTATGCCAGCTATCAAGATTGGAAATGATTGTTTAATTGGAGCAAACAGCAGCGTAACGCGAGATTTTGAATCGCATTCATTTATCGTTGGAAACCCAGCAAAACGAGTTTCATCAGCAGAAGAGATAAAATCAGATGAAGGAGAAGCGATGTACCCATGGAAAAATCGTTTTTGGAGAAACATGCCTTGGGAAGCTTAAGATTCTTCTCATCATTAGGGTAATTCATGTTAACATCTTTTGATAACACGGTTTGCGGACAAAAGACCGACAGAATACTTTTGGTTACGTGAAAGATGATAGCTTACTCGAGGAAATAATGATTGAGGTTGAGAATCTCAACAAGTCTATTGAAGAAATTTGCCCCGAAATCATTTCCACCAATCTTTACCCTTCCATTTTAGAAGAGAGTGACCTCACCAGCAAGCTAATTGAATACCGAATTGAGTTGTTGAGCAAAAGCGCTATTACCCTATCGAGTTCCGAAAACGCATAAGAACATGTTTGACAAAATGAAACAGCTCCAACAAATGAAGGAGCAAATGGATGCTGCAAAAGAAAGAATGAACGACATTTCTGTAAAAGGCGAATGTCAAGGAGTAACGGTTGTTTCTAACGCGAACCGAAAAATTCTTGAGGTAATCATTCTGGAAAATGTTTTTTCGGCCTCCTCAGCAGAAGAGATTTCCGAATTAATTACCATAGCCACCAACAAAGCTTTGGAAAATGCAGAGGGTGTTTTTGAGTCTGAAATGAAAGGAATGGCTGGGGGTTTAATGGGCGGACTCGGCTTTTAAACTTCATCCGCCCACTGAGGTAAACACCTCTCCCACCAATTACATAATAATGGCTAGCACTATCAGTGCCAAAGCCATTGTTCCGAATCCGATTAAGTGTAGAAATCTTGTTGATATGGTTTTCATGGCTTAGTGTTTTAAAGTTCTAACCAAGGAATTCCACAACCGTGCCAAACCGATTTCAGGTTGACAAAATAGATAGTACCATTGATGCAGAACCAAACTCAGATTTACGAAAGACTTAGGCTAGCTGATTGATTTTTCAATACTCTGCCAAAGTAAGTCGGCCGTGCGCTGCCAGGTAAATTGAGTTGCCCGGATTTTCCCCTTGGCAATCAACTGTTCACGCAATTTTTCTTTTGTAGCCAATTGTAGCATAGCTTCAGAAATTGCATCTACCTCAAAATGGTTAACCACTAATGCAGCATCTCCTGCAATTTCAGGCATGCTAGTGGTGTTAGATGTGATAACGGGTACTCCCGACTGAAACGCTTCAATTATTGGTATGCCGAAACCTTCAAAAGTGGAAACGTAAACATTCGCTTCTGCCGCCCCCATCAAATCGTTTAAATCTTCATCTGAAACACGTCCTGTAAAGATTACATCGTTCTTGAATTGCATCGAATTAAGCGCCTGTTCCATACCGCTTGTCCACCACTTCTTATTCCCAACTAAAACAAACTTATTGGGTAAACCAGAAATTTTCTTGAACGCATCGAAGGCTTTCAACATCCGCTCAATATTTTTCCGCTGATGGATTGAGCCGACATAAATGAAGTACGGAACATCCGTGCTCCATTTCTTTTTCACTTCCCCCTTTCGCTCCGCGGACAATGACGTAAATCGATTAGAAACCCCGTTATAAACCACATCAATTTTTGACGCGTCAATCCCATATTGCGTTACAATATCCTGCTTCGAAAATTCTGAAACCGTAGCTATTCGTGTAGCCTTATCAGCGTACTTTGGGAAATACCTATTATAAAACCATGCGTGCGACTTGGCTAAATCTTGTGGATTGTGCGCGAAATTCAAGTCATGAATAACAGGAAGGCTTTTGATGCTTGAATTCAGCGATAGAAAACCATCTGGAGAGAGAAATAAATCAGGCTGAATCTTCTTTAAAACCTTGGGCAAGGCTAATTCGAACCAAACATGCCACAAAACAGGATGTCTTGCCGGAGGATAAACCACAATTGGCTTTACGTTTTTCGAGAAAACAAATTCTTGAGAATAAGGTCTATCAAACAAGAAATAAAACTCATGTTCAGGATGCTGTGTTGTAATCAGCTTGAGAGTTTCGGCCGTAAACCTGCCCAATCCCTCGAGCCGATTCGCTATTAACAGACGTGTATTTACCGCTATTCGCACAGCGCCAATGTAATAAAAGCACTTTAGCTGTAGTTAAGCAAATCCTTAGTTGTGCTACATTTGCCAACCGACCATGCAAAGGAAGTTTCTTTCAAACCTTGCGTTTCTGCTGTTCCTCAATCTGTTGGTCAAACCCTTTTGGATTTTTGGAATTGACCGTGCTGTTCAGAATGAAGTGGGCGCGGAAATGTACGGTTCATACTTTGCCCTGTTCAATTTTGCCTTTATCCTCAATGTTTTTCTCGATTTAGGCATCAGTAATTTCAATAATCGAAATGTATCTCAGCACGAACAACTGCTTGGAAAATATTTCCCACGAATAGTAGCGCTTCGCCTGTTGTTAGCTGTTGGCTACTTCATCATTTGCATCGCAGTAGGAATGATTATGAACTATTCTGAACACCAACTTCAAATGTTGGCGCTGCTATGCTTTAATCAGTTCGTTCTGTCATCAATTTTGTTTTTACGTTCAAACATTGCCGGATTACAGCTCTACAAAATGGATAGCCTCATTTCGGTAATGGACAGATTACTGATGATTATTAGTTGTGGTTGGGTGCTATTTTTCATGGATAGAGTGGTTCCATTTAAGATTGAATGGTTCATATACATGCAAACGTTCGCTTATGTAAGCACCGCGCTTTTTGCCCTAATGCTGATTTTAAAAAAAGGCGGGCCGTTTATTATTAAGTGGAATTGGGCAATGCTGATTTTGATTCTTAAGCAGAGCTTGCCTTTTGCATTGCTTATCCTTCTAATGAGTATTTACGGACGTGTAGATTCCGTTCTTTTGGAACGATTACTCGTAGATGGAAAACAACAGACGGGTATTTATGCCCAAGCATTTCGATTGCTTGATGCTAGTAATATGATTGCATATCTGTTTGCGGTGCTTCTTTTACCGATGTTTTCGCGCATGTTAAAATTGAAAGAAGATGTGGGACCATTAGTGCAAATGGCATCCAAACTCATCCTCATACCTGCGCTTAGTTTAGGGGTGGTTTGTTGGTTCTACGCCACAGACCTAATGTCTCTTTTATACGACACTCATGCCATAGAATCGGGACGAATACTTTCACTCCTAATGTTCTCCCTTATTCCTATGTCTGGAGCTTATATAATAGGCACCTTGCTAACTGCTAACGGAAGCCTTAAATACTTGAATACCATAGCATTTGCAAGCGTTATATTTAGCTTAGTTTTGAATTTCATACTCATACCGAAACTTGGAGCATACGGAGCAGCATTGACTTGCTTATTCACCCAAAGCATTGCATTCGTCCTCCAGTTAATCTTAGCGATGAAACTGTTTAAATTCCGACCTAACAAAAACACTTTCATCATCATTGGCATCTCATTTTCAATAGTGGCTACAGGTTTTTTCACATCCACTTATTCAGTCTTAATTGGTGGTCTTATCACACTTGGAACTGGTGGTGTTCTTACCATTCTCGCGCTCATTCCTGACATTCAAACGGTTCGAAAACTGAGGGGGAATACTGTCAAAAACAACTAACCCGAACAGCTTCTAAAATTTTTTACTTTTGCCACGCTCATTTAAGAAGCAAAAAAACCAATGGCTAAAGACAAAAATCAGGGACTGGATTTCGACTCCTCAAACCTTCTGCTTTTCATTGTCCGCTGGAAAAAGCCCCTCATTATTATAACCTTGGCGGCCGCGATTCTTTCAGCTATTTTTTCGGCTCCAATGTTTGTTACTCCGAAGTTTGAGAGTACTGTAATCATGTTTCCTACGTCAACAGCTTCGATTTCCAAGTCATTGTTAGCTAAGAACAACAATTCCAAAGAAGACATCTTATCGTTTGGTGAAGAAGAACAAGCCGAACAACTTATTCAGATTCTTAATTCAGACGAAATTCGTAGCCGAATTGTGGAGAAATACGATTTGATGAAGCATTATGAAATTGACTCTACGGATGTCTACAAGCAAACCAAGCTATTCAAAGAATACGAGAGTAATATCACCTATAAACGAACAGAGTTCCAATCTGTTAGAATTGACGTTTTAGATACGGATCGTTTCTTAGCTGCTAAGATTGCAAACGATATTGCTGCGCTGGTAGATTCGGTTAAAAACCGAATGCAAAAAGAGAGAGCGTTTAAAGCAATGGCAATTTCGGAGGCCGAATACACAGAAATGAAAGCTTACGTGAAGGAACTAGAAGATTCGTTAAACACGCTGCGTGGAATGGGGGTTAATGACTACGAATCCATGTCCGAACGATTTAACGAGGCCTATGCAAAAGCGATTCTTGAGGGCAAATCAGCTGCAGCTGAAAAACTTGGTGTTCAGCTTAAGATTCTATCTCAATATGGTGGAGCGTATGTTTCTATTAGAGATATGCTAGAGCATGAAAAAGAACAACTAAGTCACCTTAGAGCGAAATACCAGGAAGCTAAGGTGGATGCTGAACAAACACTTCCTCACAAATTCATTGTAAACAGCGCATTTCCGGCAGAGAAAAAAAGCTATCCAATTCGATGGCTAATTGTTCTTGTCTCAACCTTATCGACCTTCATCTTATCTCTGCTGGTCATCATTGCATACGAAAACGTTTCTAAAGCCAAGATCTAATAGCATGACTGAATACAAGAACAATTCGGAGCTTTTGGGTTTGTTGCTACGTTGGTGGAAACAGCTAGCGGCAATTGCTGTGATTGCATTGGTTTTATCGGCCATCTTTTCCAGCCCTTTTATTCTGACACCGAAGTTTAAATCCTTTGCTGTGCTCTACCCTGCCAACATTATTCCAATGGGCACGGAAACACCAACGGAACAAATGCTTCAAGTACTTGAATCGGACCAAATCCGCGATTCGGTAGCCGCCCAATTTAATCTGTACAATCATTACGGAATTGACTCAGAAGCCGCTGCTGCGAATACAGCTTTCATTCGCGAATACCAAGACAATGTCGTTTTCAAGAAAACAGAGTATGAGTCTGTGGTCATTGAAGTATTAGACTCTGATCCAGAGCAAGCCAGAGACATGGTGAATTCAATCATCTTTTACTTCAATCGAAAAGAGCGTTTTCTACAAAAGGAGAAAGCGATGGAGTTGGTGAAGATTCTTAATGAACAAGTTTCGCGCAAGAAGTTTGAAATGGACAGCATGGAAGTGGTTCTTACCGATATCCGAAAGAATTATGGCATACTTGACTATGGTCTGCAAACTGAATATGCAACTGAGCGCTATTTAGAAGTCGTATCAACTCCTAGCCTAAAAGCCAATACAAAGGAAATCGAGCCGTTACTTGAAGCGCTGAAAGAAAAAGGTGGGGAGTTCCTTTCGCTAAGCGAACACCTATGGAGAGTGAGAGGTGGCTACAACGATCTTAAGGAGCAAATGGAGGCAGCTGTAAGAGACGTTGAAAAAGATTTAACCTATTGCAGTATTATTAGCAATCCAGTCATTGCTGATAAAAAGGCCACTCCTATCAGGTGGCTTATTGTTCTTGTATCGGTAATGGCCACGTTACTTTTAACCATTCTTTTCTTGGGAATTGCAGAAAATCTGCGAGCCCCAATTAAATCCTAGAACCCTGACCTTGGCAGGTTCATTACAAAAACTCTTAACTGGCTCCAAATCAATTTATTTGGTTGGAATTGCATTTGCCCTGATAAATGCAATACTCATAGCCAATGAGTTCTACTACGCCTCTCTTCTTCCGGTTCTTATAGCAGTTATTCTATTGGCATTTTTCGCCATGGACAAGTTGGTTTTACTTATCGTATTCCTCACTCCTCTTTCCGTAAACCTTACGGATATTGGATTGGGCGTAGGACTTACACTGCCTACCGACCCTCTCTTGTTTGGGGTTATGCTACTATTCATATTGAAGCTGTTTGCCGAACGAAAGTTTGACAAACGAATTGCCGATCACCCCATTACACTCGCAATTACAATCAATCTAGTTTGGATTGGGGTGACAACGGTTACTAGCGAAATGCCCCTTGTATCCTTAAAGTACTTCGTTTCCAGATTATGGTACGTGATTACATTCTTTTATGTAATGACCCAACTGTTCAGAGACTTTAAAAACATTAAGCTTTTTATTGCCATGTATCTCACTGCCTTTATTGGCATTATTGGATACACAATTGTGCATCACGGCCTGTACGGGTTTCTAGAGCAACCTGCTCACTGGGTTATGTCGCCATTTTTTAATGACCACACATCTTACGGAGCGGCATTAGCCATGTTCTACCCACTTCTTATTGGGCTAACATTCGGGAGCGATTACAGTCGAAGCTGGAAAGTTGTGTTTCTATCAATTCTAATCTTGTTCTCGGTTGCTCTTATTCTATCTTACACCAGAGCTGCCTGGGTAAGCTTAATAGGGGCCTTGTGCGTTTACTTGTTTATGCGGTTTAGAGTGCGGTTTACCACTATTATGGCACTTACTGGGGCCTTTGTTATCGCCCTCCTTCTTTCTTGGGACACCATTGTAATGAAACTTGAGAAGAACCGTCAAGACTCATCTGCTGAGCTTACAGAGCACATTCAATCTATCTCAAACATTTCTACAGATGCTTCTAACCTCGAGCGATTAAATAGATGGTCGTCTGCTTGGAGAATGTTTGTGGAAAGACCTTTTGTTGGTTGGGGACCAGGAACCTTCATGTTTCAGTATGCACCATTTCAACTTTCGGACGAGAAGACCAGAATTAGTACAAATGCTGGAGACAAAGGAAATGCGCATAGCGAGTACATCGGGCCGCTTTCAGAATCGGGTGTTTTTGGAATGCTTTCGTTCTTAATCGTAATTATCTGTGTTATATATTATTCGGTAATCCTGTATCCTAAAATGCGTAATAAAGAACATAGATTGTACTTGGTTTGTCTGTTTCTCGGATTGATTACGTATCTCATCCACGGAATTCTAAACAATTTCTTGGATACCGATAAGGCCTCCGCGCCTTTCTGGGGGTTTATTGCAGCTATCGTTGCATTAGAAGTTTACCACTTCAATTCTGACGAAATACCAGAAGAAGATGAGACCTTACTTGAAACGAGTGGTGAGTAGAGCAATGTCGTCTATGTAAGGCATTTGTCCTTTATGACTCCGAAGCAAACTAACAATATTCTCGTTCACTTCTTTTACAGGATTGTGTTGATTATCTAAAAGAACGAGCTCCAACTTATTCTCGCCAAATTCTCGTTCTCGCACATTCTCTAATTCCGTAACTCCATCCGTATAGCAAGTAATTAACGAGCCAGGCTCAAGAATAACTATTCCCTCTCGAATAGTTGGAAGCTCATCCAACATTCCCAATCCAGGACATCCAGTTGAAAGAGAACTTGTTGTATCGTTCGAAACTAAAATTGGAGGATTCTGACCGGCATTTACGTACTGCAAAACACGAGTCACAAAATTGTATTTAGCAATAAAAATTGTGATGAATTTTTCGCCCATGGCAGAGTTCATCACTTTTGTATTCAACTCCTGAACTAAATCTGTGAGCGAAGTTTCGTGGTTGAATAATGCTCTAAGATTTGCCTGAAAATTGGACATCAACAACGCAGCAGAAACCCCTTTTCCAGAAACATCTGCCATGCAAAAAGCAATCTCATTATCACTTAGTTGGATGAAGTCATAATAATCTCCGCCCACATCCTGATGCGGCTTGTGATAGGCCGCCATTTCAACATGCTTATTGTGCGGCAGTTTACTTGGGAAAAGCATATTCTGCATTTCCGAAGCGAGCTCCATCTCCCTCTTCATTCCGGCTTGGTGCAGATTCTCCTTGAAAAGCCGCTTGTTCTCAATGGAAACCGTAATGATGTTTGCCAGCGTTTGAATAAATGGAATATGGCGTGTTTTTGTATTCTCAATCAAATCCTCGTTAATATCGCCAGCAAGCAAATAAGCAAGAGGTTCGTTCTTATGCAGAATTGGAATAATTACATCGAACTGCTCAAAGTACTTCTGACCATCTTTTACAACCTCCTGCACTTCCAATATTGCAAGCAAGTCATTGTCCAAATTCGGCAAGGTCACATTTGGCAATAAGCCGTGTGCAATCGACTCTTCCCATTCATCGTCCTTTGTGTAAAACAAAAGCCTTCCAATGTTGAGTTGATTTCTTAGAACAAATTCAAAAATTTTGAGGAGCTGCCCTCTCGAAAAATTATTATTGATAGCATTAGTAATCTCAAGCAAAGAATTCAGTTTAAGATTCTTCAACTTCAAGGCAGAGTTTGCAATCTTGAGTGTCTCAAGAATAATTTGCTCGTTCTTATTTTTGCTAATGCTGGTCACCTATATCCTGAGTATAATCAGTTGAAGATACATAGGTTAAACTCCTAAAGAAAAAGTATTAGACCAAGGCTATTAACAACGTGATAAGCGCTTGATATCACAGGTCAATTAGCTTTAATGGTTAGCTTTTCAACTCCTGAATAATGGAAGGCAATTGTTTTATCAGTGCAAGTTCTCTCATTTTCTCGCGTGCTTCTCTCACAGGGCTACCAAAATAGGTTATGCCGCCTTTTAGAGATTTGGCTAGGCCTGATTGCCCAAGAACAACAGCGCCTTTCCCAATGGTGAGGTCTTTTTGAACCCCTACTTGGCCCCACAAGATCACATCATCTTCAACTGTCACCACACCAGCAATTCCCACTTGAGAAGCGAACAAACAGTTTCTGCCTATGACTGTATCATGCCCAATTTGAACCAAATTATCAATCTTGGTTCCTTGGCCGATGATTGTATCTGAAGTTACTCCGCGATCAATGGTACAATTCGCTCCAATTTCAACATCGTTTTCTATTCTAACTGAGCCGCATGAGTGAAGCTTATTGTACCCATTGGATTTTTGATAGTAGAAAGCATCAGCGCCTATTACGGTTCCAGAATGTATAATCACGTTATCTCCAATTGTACAACCGTCATAAATTGTAACATTCGGATGGATAAAGCAGTTTTTTCCGATAGTTGTATTGGCACCAATAAACACACCGGGCATAATGCAGGAAGCCTCTCCAATCAAAACAGATTCATGAATCATTTGATTAGAAACAACTTCTCCTCTAACCTCTTTGCTAAGGTTGGAGAATATGGAAAACGGCTTTTCAACAAGCAATAAAACCTTGTTTTCTACAGCCTCAAATTTTTCGTTAATCAGAATGCACGTAGCTTCAGACTCCAACGCTTTCTTCAGGTATTTTGCATTGTCACAAAAGGTAACGTCTCCATCTTCTACCCGATGGATTTCGTTAATTCCAAAAAGTTGAATATTTCCGTTGCCAATGCATTGGGCGCCAATTTGGGATGCAAGTTCACTTGCAGATATTGGATAACGAAATTTCAAGAAATCTACTTCTTAACGCGCTCACTGTATTCGCCTGTACGAGTGTCAATTTTTATCAAATCTCCCTCGTTAACGAATAATGGAACTCGAATTTCCGCGCCCGTTTCTAACGTAGCAGGCTTCATGCTGTTTGTGGCTGTATCTCCTTTAACGCCTGGTTCTGAATGAGTTACCTCTAACTCAACAAACGTTGGTGCTTCAGCAATAATTGGAACATCGCTTTCGAATCCAATCTTAACAATCATGCTTTCTTTCAGAAATCGAGCATTATCTCCAAAAAGAACTTTTGGGATATGTACTTGCTCGTATGTTTCCTGATTCATGCACACAAAATGATCTCCTTCCTCATAAATGTATTGGAGTTCGGAGTACATTAATCTTGCAACATCTACGTTTTCACCAGAACGAAATCTATTCTCATAGCTTCTTCCACTTTGAATAGATTTCATTTTAACTTGATAAAACGCACCGCCTTTCCCTGGCATGGTGTGCTGCTTATCCTGAACAATACATAGTTCACCGTTGTATCTAATTACTGATCCAATTTTAATATCTCCTGTAGATGCCATTTATGCTGATTTTATGCGGTAAAAGTAACCAAGTAGACTGTTGGTACAAACAGCCACTATTCTTACACTAAGCGAATGTGAATTTAGAAGCCACCAGTAGGTGTACAGGTGGCACCATTTGCCTCTCTATCATCTATAGCGTTTTCATATTGATAAGCGCTATCAAACTCAGTTTCGCAAATGGTTTCTGTCGATGAATTGAGTTCACATTCCTCACAACGGGTACAGCCAGTTAGCGCGAATAAACCACAAAGACCAAGAAGAAGGACAATTTTAGTCGCAGGTGCCTCCATTCTCTCTATATTCTGAAACATAATTTTCAAAGTCGCTTTTTTCGTTAAAATCATCCGGACAAATATTCTGATCCGCAGTAATTCCTGTACATTTCAAACAATCATTCTTACAAGAACTAACTGTTAGAGCTACAATAAAAAGACCAATAATTACTTTGTAATGCATGTGTTAACTCGGCTACTTAACGAAACGTAAATTTAGCCAGCGAAAATTTAAACCGTCTCTTTTGAGCAATATTGTGTTAAACCGTTTTTTAATAAGCCTTGTTTTCACCCTTGTGTGGGTACTGAACACTACAGGGCAGATAAAAATAAACGAGGCGTGCTCCAGCAATCAGACAATTATTTTGGATGAAGATCAAGACTCTCGTGATTGGATTGAGCTTTATAATTCGAGTAACGCAACAATCAATTTAGCAGGACTTTATCTTACAGATGATAAAAAGGATACAACCAAATGGCAATTTCAGTCTGGTTCTATTCCAGCAAACGGTTTCCATTTGGTTTTTGCTTCAGGCAAAAATCGCCCGCTGGTTAATCCCGCACATACATCATTCAAGTTATCTCAAGATGGAGAACGAATTTTCTTATTCGACTCAAATAAGAACTTGCTTGATAGCCTCACCATTCCGTTCGTTTCAACCGATTTATCATTCGGAAACACAGTTGATGGCGGATTAACAAGAGGTTTTTTCACATCACCAACTCCAAATACAACTAATAACGGTTCGGTGGCAAGCACGCACATCATTGCTTTTAGACCAACATTCAGCGTTCCGTCAAGTGTGTACAAAACAAGCTTTGAAATGGAGATACAATCGCTTGATGAGGATGCATCCATCTATTACACCTTGGATGGAAGCGAACCAAATGAAGAAAGCCCGCTTTACTCACAGCCTTTGGAGATTAGCCAATCCACGATCATTACAGCAAAAGCTTACAAAGCAGGGCTTCTTCCTTCTCGAATTTCTATTGCCAATTACATCTTCTTAGAAAATCAGACTTTACCTGTTGTTTGTCTATCAACCAATCCTGGTTACTTCTTCGATTCAGATACAGGTATTTATGTTCTAGGTCCGAATGCTGAAGAGGAGTTTCCATACTATGGAGCCAATTTTTGGTCAGATACAGAGATACCCGTAAATGTGCAATGGATAGATACTTACGGTCGGTTGGGGTTCGACCAAAAACTTGGAGTGCGCATACACGGTGGGTCTGTTTCTCGTACTCGACCTATGCGAAGTTTGTGGTTATTAGCTGATGATGAATATGGCAAAGGCGAAATCGATTACTCCCTCTTTTCCACGAAAATTCAACCAAGCAACAAACGATTCATACTTAGAAATTCTGGTTCTGACTACCTCAAAACCATGTTCCGAGATGGGTTCATTCACAATACACTCATATCACATGGTTTGCACGTAGATGCTGTTTGCTACAATCCAGTTGAAGTTTACCTAAACAGCGAATTCTGGGGCATCCATAACGCTAGAGAAAAAGTGGATCGCTATTACATCCAATCCAACTTTGGCGTTGATGACGATAACGTGGACATGTTGGAAGAGCAGGATCAAATTATGGAAGGAGATTTCCTTGCTTTTAACGCGATGGAAGCTCAAGTTTTGGCTTTAGACTTATCAGAAGAGTCAAATTTTGAAATTGCTGACAGTTTGTTTGACGTCCTGAATTTGGCAGATTATTTCATTGCTCAGACATACATTAACAACTTAGACTGGCCATACAACAATCTTAAATATTGGAGAGAACGGGTGGATGGTGCAAAATGGCGCTACATCATTTTTGACCTTGATGCCACCTTGGGAGGTGTGACTTTTGCACCGGTAGAACTGAATAGTTTAGAGAGGGCACTAGGTTCATTCGGAGACGATAATCGTCATATAGTCATCTTCCGTAAGTTTTTGGAGAACGTAAATTACCGACAGTATTTCATCAATAGATATTGCGACTTGATGAACACCGCATTCAGCGCACAGGAATTCAGCGAGGCGGCTGACAGGGCAGCAGAGCGGATTGAAAATGTAGTTCCGCGGCATTTTAACCGATGGAGCCCGGAACTAAATGATTGGGAATACCAAGTTCAAATAGTGAAGGATTACATTCAAGAACGGCCTCCTTTTGCTGTTAATCAATTGCAAGATTTCTTTGAACTTGAGACACAAGCGATCATCCAATTGAATGTGTATCCCCCAACTGCAGGAAAAATTGCTTTAAACTCCATCACGGTTAAAGACTTCCCATTTGATGGTGTCTATTTTCAAGACATTCCTATCACCATCGGAATTGTAGAAAACCAAGGTTTCAAGTTCAGTCATTGGGAAACAAATAGAACCGACATGGATGGTTCTTCGGCTTACAACAGACAGTTTAATCCTGAAAATGGCGACCAAATAACTGCCGTATTCACTGGGAACTCTACTTTTTCTCCATTCAACATTTACCCCAATCCTACTTCAAACGCTGTGACTACTGAGTTTGTGATAGATGAAAAGCAGGAGGTGGCCGTTTTTCTTGTTGACTTAAATGGTCAGACTAAGCATCAGTTGTATTACCAAACACTTTATGCAGGAACGCACCAAATAACACATGTTATTCCCGAAACCTTAGAAGGTGTTTTTCTACTTACCCTCTTAACTGAGGATAACCGATATTCTGAAAAACTTGTACTGGTAAAAGAGGATTAATTACGGAGTTCAGTACTTAATTGCATACGCCCGAGCCATTCTTACTTGCTCTGCCAACTTCGCACTTCGTTTTTCTGGATCAGGATGAGTACTCAAAAATTCAGGTGGTCTTTGACCTCCCAATCTTGACATACGCTCCCAAAATGGAACTGCCTTAGCAGGGTCGTATCCAGCCATAGCCGTAAAAATCAATCCCATTTCATCTGCTTCGCTTTCGTGTAATCTAGAAAATGGGAGAATTGCCCCAACGGTTGCTCCCATTCCATAAGCCTGTCCAAATAATGCTCTGGTTTCATCTGGTTGATTCGCAGTTGCAAAATCCAACGCCATACCTCCTCCTTGCAGCAACAAACCTTGACTCATACGTTCGTTTCCGTGTCTTGCAATGGCATGAGCTACTTCATGGCCCATCACTACAGCAATGCCATCTGCATCTTGGCAAATAGGCAGAATGCCTGTGTAAAAAACAACCTTACCTCCAGGCATACACCAAGCGTTAACTTCATTGCTTTCCGCAACTTGGAAACTCCATCTAAAGCCAGCAACTCTGTCTGAAGCTCCTTTTATTCGGAGATATCGAGTTGCTGCAGCGGCAATTTTCTCACCAATTTCCTTCACTTGTAATGCTCTTGCATCGTTTGCTGCAACCATCGCGTTTGTGGTTACAAACTGATTGTAGCTCGTAACCGCCATTCCCATCATCTGACTTTCAGGCAACAGGTTCATTTGCTTTCGACCAGTTATAGGAACTGTGGTGCAAGCAATTGTGAAAGCAAGAATAAAAGAGAGTGCAAGTAATTTTTTCATCGGTTGAATTTGAATTGCAAAGCTAAGTAAGAGGAAAGAAAGTACAGTTAGTCTGTTTCTTGGGATGTTTTCCAAAATAGGCTTTGCTAAGAGTAAAGGACGAGTACTTTTGCGCGCCATTTCAAAATTCGAGTTGCACGGCAGCTTGAAACCCGAACCATCCGAATGAAAAAATACTTCAACCTATTTGACCTTACCCAAAAAGTAGATTACAAAACAGAGATTCTTTCTGGACTGACCGTTGCCTTGGCTTTGGTTCCAGAGGCCGTAGCTTTTGCTTTAATCGCAGGACTCTCGCCTTTAACAGGGTTGTATGCTGCGTTTATGATGGGATTGGTAACGTCCATCTTCGGAGGACGTCCAGGAATGATTTCAGGAGCAACAGGCGCTGTGGCAGTTGTTTTAGTAACACTCGCCAAATCTCATGGTGTTGAATATGTTTTTGCCACGGTTGTTTTAGCAGGGCTTATTCAAATGTCGGCTGGTTTTCTGAAACTTGGAAAGCTGATGCGCTTGGTGCCGCATCCTGTCATCTTCGGGTTTGTGAACGGATTGGCCATCATCATTTTCATGTCGCAGTTGGATCAGTTTAAAGATGCCGGAGGTAACTGGCTTATGGGAACCGAACTCTACATCATGCTCGGATTGGTACTTACCACCATGTTCATCATTTGGGGATTGCCTAAGATCAGCAAGGCCATTCCGTCCTCGTTGGTGGCTATCCTGTCCATTTTCGGATTGGTTGTCGGGTTGGGAATTGATACCAGAACGGTGGGCGATATCGCTTCCATCCAAGGTGGCTTCCCTCCTTTTCATATTCCGAATGTTCCGTTGAATTGGGAAACGCTGGTGCTTATTTTCCCTTATGCGGGTATCATGGCTGGCGTTGGTTTGATTGAAAGCTTGCTTACGCTGAATATCATTGATGAGATTACCCAAACGCGTGGACGAGGAAACAAAGAGGCCATCGCACAAGGCGCGGCAAATATCCTTTCAGGTGTTTTCTCTGGAATGGGTGGTTGCGCCATGATTGGTCAGAGTTTGATTAACATTTCATCAGGTGCTAGAGCCCGACTTTCTGGAATTGTAGCATCCGTAATGCTTCTCGTTTTCATCATGTTTGGTGCTGGTCTAATTGAAAAAGTACCTATGGCAGCTCTTACAGGACTAATGATTATGGTGGCCATTGGCACCTTTGAATGGGCAAGTTTTAGAACCATCAATCGTATGCCTAAATCGGACATCATCGTGATGGTATTGGTAACATTGGTAACGGCTATTGTTCACAATCTTGCATTGGCCGTGCTTGTTGGTGTTATCATTTCAGCATTGGTATTTGCTTGGGATAACGCGAAGCGAATTAGAGCTAGAAAGCACATTGATGAAAACGGTGTGAAACATTACGAAATCTATGGCCCGTTGTTCTTCGGTTCGGTAACGGCTTTTAACGAGAAGTTTGATGTTCTAAACGATCCAGACGAAGTAATCATTGACTTTGCCGAAAGCCGCGTGGTAGATATGTCGGCCATTGAAGCGCTGAATAAATTATCCGAACGTTACCTTCAAGCAGGTAAAAAAGTGCATCTGAAACACCTCAGCTCCGATTGCATCAAACTATTGAAGAACGCAGAGCAGATAATTGATGTGAACATCCTGGAAGACCCTACCTATAAGCTGGTGGTGGATGAGGTTTAAGCATCTGAAATTCAGGTGATTTTTACATTTACTGTACACGTCTGGCTCCGCATCATTCCATGCAAAAAAAAAACACCCCATCCGCCTTAGGCGGACAGGGTTCATAGCTGTCGGTAGGCGACCATCCAAACAATACCTGTTAGATGAACCGCAGCTTTTATCTTCAGATTACAAGCACAACCAGAATATCAGAGAAACCGCCAAAAACCTTGGCTCCCTTGGCACGCACACGCACCTCATAGTAGGTCAGCGGTTTCAGATCTTGGATCTCAATATTAGAAGGTTTTGTGCTGACTGGAATCCATTGCTTTTCCACCACAACGGTGCCTAGGGTGTCCGGAGTCTCTGGATCTGCCCCTTCTTTCACCGCTTCAACTTCCCGTGTCTGAACCTCATAGAATCCAACATTCTTTATCGGGTTCCAACTCAGTTTCATGGCGCCCGAAATATCCGTTGCCAACTTTTTTACGCCCTGCACCTTGGTGGGTGTACCCGAACTTTCGCGCGGCTTGGTACACAGAAATCCCGAACTGAGAATAATATCCTTATCGCCATCAGCCTTTAGGGTTACGAACGTTCGGTACTTACGCACCATATCGTCCACCACCTTTTCTTGACTGCGCATAAACGCAATGCGTTCCTTACCCCCGAACTGCGCATCCGCCACGGCCAAATCCTGCGCTTTAAGCGCATTCAAAAAATCCTCGTACAGAACAGGTGGATCTACAAATAATGGAATGACCGACATCTTATCGTGTATGCTACGCTCCTCTGGAGCCTTATCCTCTATCGGTCTATAGAGGTCAAACACAGCCTTGTTGTAACTCATGGCTTTTTCAAGTTGTGTATTATCCGGATGTCGCTTACTCTTAGAGACGCAACTGTTTTACAGATATTGTATGCCACTGAAAATATTTTTTGCTTTAAGCACAAAGCGGGGCTTCCTCGGTGTGCTGAGCTGCGGGTCGGCCTGAGTGGCCAGCATACCGCATCACGTCATTGCGAAACATTTCTTTTCCGAAATGTTGTGGCAATCTCCTGCCTTACTCCTGCATTAAGCACAAACACAGCCCCAAGCACCCTCATTTGAAGTTCTGTTTTTGATCTTTGATGCTCTTCTACCACTTTCTAAAGCTCTGTTTTTCCGTAACAGAACCATGGTAGAACTTTTTAAAGCAGTGTCTTTGCTTCATTTGAAATGCTTATACCGTTATAGACTGCTTGACGAGTTGCAGTGAAGTGCATCTACCCTAGGGTCTGAGCCCTAGAGTAGATTGAAATTGAACTGCCGCTTGTGTTACTTGGCTTGAATGACAATACGAATGGAGTCAACAGTAACCCATGCGCCTCCATCTTTCCGCTGCAATGAGAGCAGGTAAACTCCTGTTGCTACACCTGTAGTGCTGAACCAATGCCCCTCTTTTAAAGCTTGGGTCTGTATCAAATGGCCAGCTATGTCCAGCAACTGTGCGTTGTAGGTAAACGAGTTGTCCAGTCCGTAGATCTTGAATCCTTGGTTTCCATTGGCTGGGTTCGGGTACACAACAACTTCCGAGATTGAATTCCCGTCAATTCCCACTGTTGTAAGGTCAACTTCAATGTAAACGGAGTCCTGATAAGTGTAGCAAGCATTGGTATCGGTAACTGTTACGTAGTAGTAGCCAGACTCTGTTGGGCTGGCCATTGGGTTAAAAACAGTGGCATCATCCAAGCCATCTGTTGGTGTCCAAGAACAGATGCTTCCGCCATAGGCTTCAATCTGAACAGGCGTACCGAAAAACTCTGCGTACTCACTCGAACCAAGTGCAGCATTTACATGCGCTCCTCCTTCACCGATCAGATCAAATCCATTTCCTGTTACATCTGCCATTGTTGTAGCATTCTGACCATCTTCAAAATTCCAAAGTGCTACTGTATTGGCATCGTTCACTATGGTAAGTGTGTCTACATTGAAGTAACCAGTGTACCGTACAATATCAGATATACGTACATCATCCATACGGCCATGATAGGATGAAAGGTCGTTCTGATCGTTGTTGCCTAAGGCCGTAAACGTTGAAAGAGAGGTAAAACCGCTTACGAAGGAGGCAAGCTCAACGCCATCAAAATACACCGTATTGATACTGTCTGTTGTTTGATGTGTAAGCGCCAAATGATGCCATGCTCCGGTCACATCCTCTGTAAGTGTGATGTTTTCGACATGTGCTGTGCCTCCAAGAGCACTCATTCTCACTTCAAGTTGCGTTGGGGTAAAAAAGTGCAGATGCACGCCATAACCTGCCGTTGACCCTAGCTGATCGAATAGTTTGCCAGGATCCTGACCGCATGCATTGAATATCATTTCCAGTGTAAAGTCACTTTCATTCGGAATAACAGTTCCTACATAAACTGCCTTGTCGCCATCACCGTCACTATAATACACTCCCGTTACATTTTCAGGAACCACACCGGGTTCGGGTGCTACAACTCGAATAAAAACCTCATCGAAGAATACCGGTGCGCATTCGCTTGAATCAGAAATCTCCACTGAGTACCATGTATCAACTTCGGGAGATGCCATGACACTTATACCTGTTTCGGAACTGAGACCCGTAGAAGGGGTCCAAGTGCAAATTGCGCCACCGTTGGCCTCTATCATTACCGAACTACCCGCAACAACCACAATGGTATCCTGCGCAATTCCCTCTGGAATGGCAATGGCGTGTGCACCTCCTTGTCCGAGCAATAAATGCCCAGCCACACTATCTACGAAAACCATAGCATTCTGTCCGTCTTCAAACGACCATTTGGCCACGGCATGTTCGGTCATGGCCGGATAGATACTGGCAAGCAAAGGCTCATTTGCATACAGTACCGTATCTGAAATAATGATATCCTCTAAAAATCCATTGAACGATGCATTGGCGTTACTGTCAAATCCACCGAAAGTAATGGACGTATAAGGGGTTATGGGAGCCTGAAAAGGATCTGTAGGGAAACCATCTACCCAGATCTGGTTCATGGAATCTGCTGCATTGTAAGCGTAGGTAAAATAACGCCAATCTGTATTCTGAAATGCGTAGCTCACGTTAGTGGTCTGTACACCACCCCCCGAGGCTTTGGTTCTTACTTCAAATCCCGAACTGGTGGCGGTAACTTCAAATCCTAATCCGACAGTACTGCCAAGAGCATCTATTATGCGCTCGGGGTTTGTCAATTCAGAATCACAGAGCCTATAGGTCAACTCTACTGTAAAACTGCCAGATGGAATGGCAAAGTTGGTTCTGGCCCGGTCGTTCACATTATCAGAAATATAGAACCCAGATGTGCCGGGCTCCCAATAAATGGGGCCACCGCCTGGTGCCTGCTGCGCATTAGTAATGGTTGCCATTGCAACGAGGCCAAGTAATAGAACTGCCTTTAAAGGGTTTGGTAAGATCAATCTCATGGTTATTGGTTTAGTTATGAATCGAAGATGCAACCTCCGGTTCACACACTGAATAACCTTCTAATGTCAAAATCACTTGACTTGATAACCATTTATTGGAGCAACAACTGGAGCACAGAACGCATTCACTTAGATGGATCAGCTATCAAATACGGGGATGACAAATGAATCGAGTCAAAACAGTTGTACCGTAGCACAGAATGCTCCCAATCCAAACAGTGCAACCTACACTTACCCCATTTACTCAACCAACGCCACCTTTTTCACATATAAAACAAAACCCCGCACGGGGCGGGGTTGGGCTTTCAGTTAGTTTGGTGTGTAATTCTTACTTCCACCACCTTAGCGGATTCAGTTTTTTGACGACCGATGCCTCTGGGTCTCCGATGGGCCCAAAGGCCGACATCATCACCATGCTTATTTCGTTATCGATGGCCACCTTTTTGACCTCAGGCTTCGTGTAAGCTCTTTTTTTCATTTGTATGTGTAGTTTTAGTAGGGTCGTGCCGCGGCACGACCCTCTTGTGATCAATTGAATAATACGCGGTGTATGTCCGTTCCTTTTTCGGTGTCCACCCTGATGAGGTAAACACCCGTGTTCACGTTCATATCAAGCGTATTTCTGTTTGTATTCAGACTTGAAACGAATACAACGCGCCCTGTCATGTCCAGCACTTCAACGCTACCCTTTTCGGTGTTCTCAGATAGGATGATGTTCAGTTGGTTTACGTTGGATGTATAGACGCGAGATTTCATCACTTCGCCATCTTCAATGCCTGTAACAGCCATTCCAAAATGCAGCGCAAAACGCGTTGGGATATTCCCTGCAACGCTAGAACTGAATGCATAAGTCGGCTGTGCATTCAGGTCTTGAAAGAAGCCAAGCATTCGGTCTTCGAGATAAACAGATTCTCCAATAATGGTAATGCTTGTGGCATTTAGGTTGTAGTTTCCAACTTCTGGCAGCTTCATCCCTAAATCAACCACAGGGTTGTTTGCTATGCTGCTTAAACCGTTGATAACCAGGGTGTCTTCTAGCACATTCATGTACAGTTGTGGGATGTTGCTTGCCCAAAACTTGTGGCTATCGTAGGCATCAAAACCATCCTGAGCATCGCTGTTGAAAAGTACTATAGCTTCATCAGACACGGTTCCGTTGCTCAAGGTCATTCTCAGTGTTCCTTCTTCTGTAGCGATTTTGTAAATACTAGCCAACGAACCATGGTTACGTATGGCATTGCTAAACTCGGGTTGTGCCGAGAATCCTTCAGTGCTGGCGCGCACCCAAAACGCCTGGGTAGGAGGGATGTATTTGGTCACAGATCCGTTTCCATTGTTGTTGGTTCCAATATGGCTTTGGGTATTGTAAGTATCAAACGTCATTGAGGCACCTACGTGCGTTTTGAACCAGACGCTGGTTTCTAAATTTAGGTCTGACACTGCTTCCCAATCAATGGTGCTCGGATACGGATTTCCGATAAGGTTGTAGCCACTGTTTGCTGTTGTTCCCGTATGGGTGAGTTCAGCAGTTGCATATCCTCCAGAATGAAATTTTGTACCGCTAAAAGTAACCGTCCCTGTAGCGCCCATTCTAACCACATATCCCGTGGTACTATACATCGCATACGGACCGCCCGTTAGCTGTGTATAGCTTTGGGTGGATTCGGCTGCAATCCAGATTTTGTTGCCACTGGCAAGGTCGTAAGTGGCGGTAGTTGCGCCTTCTACAGGGGTGCTTATGTAGTAAAACACTCCGTTTGGAGTAGCACCTCCAGCACCTGTTAGGTATTGCTCCATTTTGAATGAGCCAGAGCCAGAAACAGCTCCGTTGGTAAGCAATGAACCAATGCCTGTAACATCAGCTTTAATAAGCATTGTTCCATGGTTTGTTAATGCGCCATTTACGGTGAGTGCTTTTCCTGCATCAACCGTAAGCGTTGCGCCAGATAGCACCTTTAAATCAGCACAAATAACAGGAGTAGAAGGGTCTGCTGTTACATGCGGTTGGATGCCAATGGCATTAATAGCCACGTTATCCGTAGCAAGCGGAACAGTTCCAGCACACCAGTTGGAATTGGTATTCCAATCGGCCGATGTGGCACCAAGCCATAATTTGCTTGAAATAGGCAGAATGGTGTCCAAAAATAGGGTATCGCAAAAGGTGCTGGTTTGAGCATCAGAGCTTGTAACTGTTAAGCAAGCTAAGTAAGTGCCAGGGCTTCCGTAAGCGTGGGTTGTATTTTGGAGGGTTGAGGTTTGTCCGTCCCCAAAATCATAGAACCAATCTGTGATAGTGCCAGGGTTGGTGGTAGATTCATCTGTAAAAGATAGCACTTGACAATCGTTTATGCTTGTACTGAATAACGCCTGACATGCAGGTGGTGGAATGCAAGTGATGAGGAAGGTGTCGCAACGAATATTAAAGCAATCGTCATCTGTTTGAACGTAGAAGCATACAACATAACTGCCGTTTGCATAATAAGTGTGCGTTGGATTTGGGTCAGAAGACGTTCCTCCATCTCCAAAATCGTAGGTCCAGCTGATTATGTTTCCCGATGCAGTGGAAGCATCCGTAAAGGAAAAAGAAGCGCATGAGCCTGAAAAAACACTGTATGAGGCTGTGCAGGTCTGCGCCATTACAGACGGAGTAGTAAAAACCAAAATGGAGAAGAGTAGGAGGTATTTTTTCATCAGACGAGATTGGTTTCAGCTGATGGGACGGTGCTTCAACGACTACTAGTCAGAGAAGGAGTGCCATTACAAAAGCGCTCGAAGCTAGCCTAATTTTCTAGTTGAATGGTTGAAAATTTTTGGTGCGGAAAATGTGGTATTGTGAAGGGCATTATTGTAATAAATAAGCGGTTAGTTACCTCAATTATTTCCCTCGTCTGAGTACAGAAATAACACAACTTACTTCAAACTACGCTAGAATTCCACTGGACATTTTTCAAATGATTATAGACTAATGTGGAGTGACATTAGTCAATTCTTCAACATCTAGCTAAGCAGCAGCTGCATAAACACCACATCAAGCCACTTGTCGAACTTAAATCCGACCTCCTTGAAGGTGCCAACTACCTCGAACCCGAACTTACGATGGAATTCTACGCTGCCCATGTTTGAAGAGTCTATTCCCGCTATCATGGTGTGAAAACCGTTTGATTTCGCACGTTGAATCAACGCAATAAGTAACGCGGTTCCAATTGCCTTTCCTCGGTGGTCTTTATGCACATAAACGGAATGCTCTATGCTGTTTTGGTAGGCCGGGCGCGCTCTAAACGAGCCGTAGGTTCCGAACCCAACAACAGTTGAATGAAGCTCAGCAACTATGATTGGCCAATTTGCTTCTTGCTTTTCCTTAAACCAAGTAAGTTGTGCTTCAAGACTGCGTGATTCGTACTCATAAAGCACCGTGGAGTGAAGGATTTCGTGGTTAACGATTTCCAGAATCGCAGGAATGTCTTGTTCGCTAGCTATTCTAATCTTGATGTTATTCGAATTCATGGTTCGGCAAACAAATCTTCCAAAACATCTACCTCAATGTGAATGATGATATCGAAAATGCGCAGTTGATCGTCTGGCGTCAGCTCATCAAAAAGTTTGTTCCCTTCAATTAGCATGGTAAGACCAACTTCTAACCCTTCAATTTCAGCATCGGAATAACGCCTTCTCGACTTCTTCATTCGAGCAATTAATTCCTTTATAATGGTGATGATTTCGCTCACGAGGGCTCGGTCGTACAAAATCTCAAGTAGTTCCCTTACGTTATCAATAAAGGCGTCAATATCTCTTCTAAGAAGCGCTTTAATGAAAGAGTTGATGTCGTCATTCGAGTAGGGCGGAAGCTTGCCGCTTTTCTTGGCTTTACGAACCAATTTATCTTCAAAGCTGGTTGCTGTCCGAAAGGACTTGAATCCCTTAATTCCAGCTCCCATCAGTCTTGGAATACTTCTTCCGTGTCTTAGAACAATAGAAACGGAATCAAACAGAATGCGAAGGAGCTTATCGGGCTGTGTGAGGTAGTTATCTAAACTTTGGAATGCCTCGTTCAACAACTCTCTCTCCTCTGGCTCAGGGTACATCTGCTCTAAGAAAAACGTTCGGTACCGTATCATCCGTTCTTCATCAAACGAAGCGGGGATATCGTATTTGGCAGCTATTCTATCGAATTGATAACGGTCGTTAACTAAGTTTCGAAAACCGATTATAACTCCATCAAGAATTTCCTTTTCCGAAGCACTCATCTTTCGCTCGTTCTGTCAAAATCAATAAGCAATTCTAGCTGACTGGTAGATTCCCAACAATCAATTTTGAACTGCTTGTGATAAGCATCAATGGGATGTGGAGATTTATTCACTGCTGCCTTCGCCTTTTCCATGCTTTCCATTCGCATGTAGTAAACAAGAAAATCCCCTTCAGTGTTCTGTTCTAAGAATGCAGATTCAATGTATACGCCTTCGCCTCGAAGTGTTTCAAATGCTTCAGTTCTTCTACTATTTAACTCAGCAGCCCACTCCCGAACCCGAGTAACGGAGCCTGTTTTTAGTCTAACACGGGTACAGAAAGACTTTAGCGGTTCTCTCATATTTCGGATGCAACGGCAAACTCTATTTGGTCTAAATCAGATTCTGCCAGCTCAAGTGATATTGCCTGTTCCTTTTGGATGGTGATGGTTTTATACGCGAAGAACACGAGTTCTCCTTTGTAAGCAGTGGCCATTACCATTGCTTTGGCGCCTACTGGTAGTTGCGCGGCCTCATCATCGCCATGCGTAAATGAGTACGAATTATCCTTTTTCTGATAGCCAGGGAGGTACATTCTTTCGGTAAGCATGGTTATGTATACGTAGTCGAAATCTCCATGATTTGTAACCTCAGAAAGCAATTGAACATCTTGGGTTCTTGGGTCTTCCAACAAGCGGTCAATATTAGCCCAACCCAATTTGTTCATTGAGAAAATGTAGCTCGTTTTCTGATCTGCGATGTAGCTGTTCTGACCTTTTTCTACCGAGAAGACATCTCGGTGCCATGTAAGTTCATCTTGCTTGAAAAAATTAACGGTGAAACCATCTATTTCGAAGCTTGTATCTCGGGCTATTCTTAATCCCGTTCCGGCCCAAGCCACTCTTGCCACCGCTGCCTGAACTGAATCAGGAACCTCATCGATGTTGGAAAATTCGAGCACGCTGTACATCACATTATGGGCTCGTTCAAAAGTTAAGTCTATAGCCTCACTTTGCTCATCAATGCCGATGTTAGCCTGCGGTGCTAAAGCAACCGGATTTCGCCATTCCACAATAGCCGAATCTGTATTTCCTTCAAATAGCGACATGTTATCTAATACAGAATCGGTTGGCAACATTACCTGTACCGCTTTCGATGCTGCAATTGCCAACTGACTATCGCCAGAAGTAGCATTCAAATAAACCATTCCACCTGTTTCGAGCGGCTTGCCATTGAATTTGGTTTGCAGATTAGCCATTACCCATTGTGCTGGGAACAAGGCTTCTTTTAGTTCGAGTTTAACAGAATCGGTAACGGGATTCCCATTTCCATCCACAAAGGTGTTTTTGTTGATCCTGATTTTTGTTCCGAACTGACCACTTAAGATATTATCTACCGAGTTGTCTATCAGAAAGAATTCCGAAGGCAAGTTTTCGGAGCCAAGCACATCGGCAAATAACTGAGCAGCATTTTCTGCAGCCCGTGCTTGTTTTTCGGCTGGAGTTTCTGGTGTGCAAGACCACAGGCAGACAGAACAGAGTAGAAGTAAAGGGATGTTTTTCATGATAGGGGTCTTGAATTATTCGGACTACACAATACTAAGCGTTTCGTTGTTAGAATGAAAAAACTGCTTAAAGATCAAACATTCGTTAACATTTTCAAGCGCTCGCTCTCAGGAGAAATACGTTTGCAGTTTTCAATTGCCGAATCAATGGCATCCTCGTGCGAGCCAATATCGCGGGTGTAATCGCCCCCAAAGTGGATGTTGTGCGTGCCTTGTACTTTCTCGAGTTCCTTTTGAGCACGGAAGAAGTCAGGGGTTTCGCAGGGTAACCACCATTCAGAAACGTGATGCACATTCTTCGGGTCGTCTCCTTCGTTAATGTAGCTATCAAACACATTTTGGTTGGTGTTCCAGCCATCCCAAATGGTAGCATCGGCATGATTGCCTTTGTTAAGCACGTTCACAACACTCCAATCCTTTCTGTCGGGCGGCATAAAGTTGGTATCGCTGTGCGTGCAAATGGTAGCGAGGTAATACTTAAATCGCGAAAGCGCGTTCTTCACTTCATCAATATGCTGTGTGTCTTTGAGAATGGCACTTGCGTCCTTTGCACCAGCGGTAATAATCAGTTTATCAAATTCAAACGTTCTACCAGATGTGGTTTTCACCTTCACGGTTCCTGTAGCGGTATCGGGCTGTACGAAATCTACACCATCATTGATGACAATCTCGGTGTTTTGAAGCGTGTCCGCCATCATTTTGATGTAATGCTTTACACCACCCCGCATCACCTTCCAATCATAATACTTCAATCCACTTGGCTTATGATATACCATGTATTTCATAAGCGGGTAAACCGAAAAGTCTTCTGTTTGATTGTGTGGACTGCCCCAAACTCCTGAGAGTGTAGGCATCAGAAACTCTGACCGTTGTTTCTTGCTCAGATTCAAATTATTCATGAAATCTCGCAGCGTCATGTCTGTTTCATGATTCTCAACAATCTTTTGAGCTTCATTCACCACCTGGTTCATGGTCAGCAGTTCTGGCAACACATGCGGACGAGTAAACATCTGCACAATCCTCCTGAATGTAACGGGTGGCATGGCATTTACCTTTCCAGTTAAGCGGTTGTAGTACGTCATAGAAAGTGGCACCCAATCAAATGGAATATCCACCAAGTCTAAAAGCTTGTTGAAATGAGGGTAAATAGAAGGGGAGAACCAGTTGGCGCCATCATCTACATGATGCAAAATGCCGTTCATTTCTACGTCAACAGTGTGGGTGTTTCCGCCTAAATAGTCCTTCTTTTCAATAAGGGTGAGTTCGTGTCCTTGGTCTAACAACCAAGCGGTGCACATGCCAGCTCCACCTGAGCCAATAATTCCAATCTTCAAGTTCTATTCTTTAATGGATAGAGCACCAGAAGGACATTTTTCTACCTGAGCTTGAATTTCTTTAGATGAAACTACACCCATTTGAATCCAAGGTTTCCCACGTGGTTTGAACACTTCAGGTAATCCTTTGGCACACTCTGCGCAATGAATGCACTTATCCGGCTGCCAGAGAATCGTTATATCTCCGTTTGTGTATTCCTTTTTCATACTTGAAAATAACGAATCAGTTTACAACCAGCTTACCAGTAGATTGCCAAGAACCATCAGACACTTGGTACAAATAGAACCCTTTTGCAAGTCCATTTGAACTTACTGAGAACGTGCCTGATGTACCAGTTACGTTATGAACCAAACGTCCTGTTCGATCAAAGATTTGAAGTTCGTAAACCGCGTTTCTGCTTGGTTTTAACACCTCAATGGTAGCCTCATTTGAGAAGGGATTTGGATAAACTTTTACCCCCTTGTTGTTCACAGACTCTTCAATTCCAACTGGAACATATTGCTCACAACCAAAAGGATTCGTGCTCAACTTCAAGAACATGTCATCGAAATAGCTGTCGTTGTCATTTCCGGCATTTCTTGTTCCCATAAGTATCATTCTAGCATAGGCGGTGTTTGCAGGAATTGGAGCAAATTCAGACATGTAGGTCCAATCTGAAGTTTGATTCCCGAAAGTTGAGGTTCCTGCAAGCATTGTATTACCGGCATTGTAAAATTCAACCTTGAATTCTGGTCTATCATCCCCACCGTAATCACTTAAGTATCCGCCAAAATTTAGCACGGCATCGCCAGCGTCAATAGCAGTTTGATATGCCGTTACATCAACATCTTGATGTCCTTCTCCGTAAGCATTGTCTGAACAAACACCTCCAACAGCAAAGAGTTTGCTTCCTGCATAAGCATTGTTTCCGGCACATTCTCCACTGTTAATGGATTCAAAAGAACCTTGATCCTCAACCCAATTGTTTGTTCCATCTTCTGCACCGCCATTTTGCAATAGGTTAGCAGTGAGAGAAGACCCGGTGGTTTGGAACATATTGGCCGTAGACCACTCGCTCCAAGCCAAACTGCGGTCTCTGTAGCGCACTTGCCAATAGTATGTTGCGTTCTCTTGCAGGGTGTTGACATCTTGATCAACCATGTTGTTTCCGGCCATTAGGTCAACATCGAAATACCAGTTTTCGTGCTGGTACCATTCGTCATAAACAACGTTAGAGAAGTTGGCGTCAGTTGCTATTCGCCATTGCGTTGCACCATGCAAATCGTCTTCTTGGTCGGTGAATTCGCTACCTAGGAAAACGATACAGTCTGGGGTGAGAACATCATTCTCTGCAGGAAAAATACCTGTTGGAGTGGTAGGAGCTGGATTGTTGAATTTGATAAGAACGCTGTCTTTCAACACGTTTGTAACCAACCCATCTTCATAACTGCCGTGGCTTAACCTTTTGAGAAGGAATTGAGGGTCTGCACCTGCTTGAACCTCCATTGTCACGTAGCCAAAATCGTCATCGCTGCGGCTGTATTCTTCATAATCTTGCTGCGCAAATTCACCCCAATTATCAATTGCTCCACCAGCGGTAGCAACATTAACCATAAGGTGATTGTGCTCCTTGCTTTGGCCACGAGAATAACCATGAGTGTGTCCGAAAAAGTGAACGCTTGGTTTGCCAGATGCATCTGAAAAATTTTCAAGGAGTGTAATTACATCGCCAGTATATGCAGTGTTTCCAGCAATCCATAATTCAGATTCATATGGGTGATGAAGTTGAGCAAATACGAAATCAATATCTGGATCAGAAGCTGCTTCGTCCAAAACGATTTGAAGCCAATCTAACTGAGCTTGAACGCGATATCCGCCATTAGACTCCAATCCAATTAAGCGCACATTTGAATAATCCTTGTACCACCAATGTTCTGGATAATCATTGGTCATGGTTCCGTTCATTGGCAAATTGAAGTATTGAAAGAAATAAGGTGTATTTCCCTCATGATTTCCTGGGACAGGGTAGAGTGGAACGTAGCTAAGAAGGTCCTCGGCTGGTTCGAAAAACGTAGACGCCCAAGAAGAATAAACGCTTCCTGTTTGAACCAAATCTCCTGGGATTACGAAATATGCTAGATGCTCGGATAAATCGCTTCCAAACTTCTGATTGATATACGGAATAAGGTTATCGTCAATAATATCGTTGAACACGGTAGTATGCTGCCAATCTTGTTGCATGTCGCTCATTGCAACAATATTGAACGAAGCATTCGAAGATTTCAGGGGAGGAGTACGAAAATGGTACATGCTGCTTTCCGTGTTCCCAGTAACCGCTTTGTAATAATACTTGGTTGCAGGCTGAAGTCCAGTAAGATTAGCATCACAAACGCGCGAATTCCCGGAGCCTGTAGCTAAGGTTGCCTGAACAGTGGTTCCTAATGCGGTGGTTGTCCCATATTGAACTTCAGAAGCTGCAGCAGAACTCGTTTCCCACATCACGTGCATCGAGGTGGGTTCTGCATTCTGCAAATACGGTTTTACCACAATGCTTTGGCTGAATGAGCTGGCTGTGATTAGTAGAAATGCAAGGGTGGAAAGAATTCTCATGTTGTAATAAGCTTTGTTCAAAGTTAAAATTTACCCTAAGCGAAAATGGATATTAAAAGACATCCCAATCGCCTAGCGTTAGAAGCCAGTTTTGCTCGTTCATTAAATCTCCTTCCTCCAAATTGCTTGATGAGCGCGACAGCAAATTCAATACTCTAGGATTTAGCCTTTCTGGAATTTGAAAGAAACCGATTTTACGTAATGAAGAAAGAGCAGGAGCGAGGCCAGAAACAAACATCAGGTTGAACTTGAAATTGGTCAAATCTGGTCGTTCTCTCACTTGATTAATTAGGTGCAGAAGTAAGTTCTCGTTGCCATTGGCAAAAGCAAAATCCATGATAAGAAGAGATGGATTTCCCAACATTTCATCTTCTTTCAACACCAAGGCAGCGGTTAGCTTTCCTGATTCGCGAAGCGTTAAAAAGTGATGTTTCCCTCTTACAGATTTCAAATATCTCCAATCTAACCACGCTCGGTCTCGGATAAGGTGATTGCCGAAAGACCTACTGAAGTCTGAAAAAAGGTCTGCAATCTCATCCGTAATCTCAGTAACGGATTCCACCTCAGCATCGGTAAGTTGCGTTTCTCTAGAGAATAGGTTTATGACTGAATCTCCTACCCAGCCTGCAATTTTCCCCAACCCCAAAAGGTTGATTTTACTCCTTAGAATTCGGCCAGAATCAACTGGTCTGATATACGCAGGTACGCGACTTACCTGCTTAAAGTTGTTGTATTTAAGAAACGTACGAATGCTCTTATCGTTCGGGAATGTGTAAATAATGTCTACTTCAGAATTATCGATATCTGCATTAGCAAAATCAGCCAATTGCCTAAAAAGCCCAAAGCCTCGGTAATGGGGGTTTACCGCCACATCTTGAATGTTGCCAATCAGTTTTGGTTGACCGTTAATGGAGCAGAAGTAAATGGGAATGTGATAGTACCCGATTAGTTTATCAGCGTCCCAAGCGGCATAAACGTAACTCTGGCCGGTTGGCAGATTCTTGTACTGCCAATCCCAGTATTCCTGATTGTAAATCTCAACATTATGAGCTCCAACTTCGGTAAGAATGTTTCGAATTTCCGTTAGCAACTGAGGTTGCTGTGCTGGCTCAATCCTTGAGAATCTCAATGCTATACTCATTGACTTCTCTTTGTTCCTTGTATTGTTTAACCACGTTGCTCACAGTATCAAACTTAAACTGTCCAAGCAGTTTGTCTGTAAAAGGAATGGTCTTACTTAACCTTGTGTAATGGGTAATCTTGGCTTTTCGCTCCATTTCCACCACAGGATGGTGCGGATCGTATTCCCAAGGATGGATGTAAAACATGTTCACTTTGCCCTCTTTTACCCTTTGCTTTAATCCATTGCTGGTGAGCATGTACGGGAATAGCCTAAAGTACGCACCTCCAATACCAAGATTCTTGGTCAACAATTTGAAGGTAGAAACGGGAAATTCCGTTAGGCCATTTTCCTTTATGGTGAAAATCTCATCGGGTGTTGTAGATATTCCATAGCGCCATGTTTTTACTGGTGATATGGAGCAATCGATTGTGTAACCCTCTTCTTTTAAAATATCTAAAGCCCAAAGAGATTTATTTGTAATAGAAAAGAAAGGTGCTCTGAAAGACACAACTTCTGTACCCGAGATATCTTCCAGAATCTTCTTTGTCTTGCTTATTTCTTCTCTAAACGCATCAGGACTTAAATCGTAAACCTTCTCGTGAGAATAACCATGCGAAGCCATTTCATGCCCTGCATCAGCAATTTGCTTAATCAGATCAGGGTATTTTTCGCCAATCCAGCCAAGCGTGAAAAACGTTGCCTTGGTATTGTGTTTTTCAAGAAGTTCCAATAGGGGATCCAATCCCTTACGGATGCGATCTGTATGCTTATTCCAAGAATCAAACGGGAGCTCAATTCCTTGATACCAATCTTCTAGATCTACGCTGAAAGCATTCATGAGGGGCAAGTTATGCAATTACCAAATTAATGTGGGTCTTAAAGTTAGTTTTGCCTTTTCGCTAGAGTGATGAACTTACAATCTATAAAAACCAAAATCCCAGGAGTTTTTGCTGCGGTGCTTATTGCTGTACTTGCAATTATTGCTGGTCAGTTTTTGCCAGCTCTAGGTGCGATAATGCTTGCACTCATTTTCGGTATGATTGCTGGAAACACATTTCTTCAATCGGACAATTGGAAAGATGGCTTGAAATTCTCGGAGAAAATAATCCTTGAAATCTCCATCGTTTTATTCGGTTTTGGGTTTGATGTAAGCAATTTGGAAAAGCTAAATACAAGCTTAGGGTTGGTCATTTTGGCGAGCATGTTTGTAGTATTTGTTGCGGCTATAACGCTTGGCAGATTGTTAGGGTTAAGCTCTAAACTGAGTTTACTGCTTGGAGCGGGGAGTGCTATTTGCGGTTCTGCAGCAATAGCCGCAACAGCCCCCTTGATTGACGCTGAAGAAGCTGAAGTTGGATTGTCTGTTGGCCTCGTGAATTTGCTAGGTCTTATTGGACTAGCGCTTCTGCCCGCCATTTCGATTGCACTTCATTTTTCGGATATTCAAATAGCAGTATTGTTAGGCGGAACGTTGCAAGCCGTAGGACATGTGGTTGCTTCGGCTTTTGCGGTAAACGAGGTGGTGGGAGAATTGGCGATGGTCGTAAAAATGAGCAGGGTAGTTTTTCTAGTGCCTTTGTTAATCATTCTTCTTTTTGTCGGTAATAAGAAAGGCAAGAGAGGTAAAACCAGATTTCCGTTTTTCATCTTCCTATTTGTGGCAGCGGTTTACGCGACACAATTAGAATCAGTTTCAGCAGAATTGTCAAGTGCTTTAGCTACGGTTGGGAATTTTTTGATGGCAGTAGCTATGGCGGCTATTGGAGTTGGAATTCGCCTGAAAATGTTGGCTAAGATTAGCGGGAAGGGAATAGTGCTTGGCTCTGCCTTGTTTCTCCTTCAGATATTGATGTTTGTGGGTTATGTATCCTTCTTTTTGGCTTAATCAATCGATTTTCAGCCTAAACCCCACGCCATGGACGTTCTCAATATGAATGGATTCGTCAAGCTTTAGGTACTTACGAAGTTTTGAAATAAACACGTCTAAGCTTCTGCCCGAAAAGTAATCTGTGCTTCCCCAAACCGAGCTCAAGATGAGATTGCGCTTAACTGTCTCACCTTCATTCTGACAAAGTAATTTCAGTACATCAGATTCCTTTTTAGTCAAGTGTCGGTCTTCGTTAGAGTACTTAAGCAATAGGTTAGATGGTTCAAAAACCAATGACCCAATCTGAAACACGTTCTTTATTTGACCTTCGGTATTTGGATAGCATCGGTTAAGGATTGCCCTCACTCTCAACAGAAATTCTTGGTTACTAAATGGTTTTGATATGTAATCATCAGCACCAATCTGAAAGCCTCTTACACGGTCGGTTTCCATGGCTCTCGCAGTTAGAAATATGATAGGCGATTGAGGATTTATCGCCTTCAATTCTTCGCCCAAAGTATAGCCGTCTTTTTTGGGAAGCATAATATCAAGAATGCTTAAATGAGGTTGAAACTCCTTAAAAAAGATTGCTCCTTCTTCGCCATCTCGTGCCCATTTTACTTGATACTTCTCCAACTCTAAAAGGTCGTTTACAACGAACCCAAGATTCTCATCATCTTCAACAAGCAGTATTCTAAACATCAGTTCAGGTTATTTCAAAAAAGGTAGGAATATGACGAACTCACTGCCATGTGAGTTGCTTTTCACTTTCACTGTGCCATGGTGTGCCTCCACCAAAGACTTTACGTAATAAAGGCCTAGGCCAAATCCCTTTACGTTATGAATATCTCCAGTTGGAACACGGTAAAATTTATCGAAAATTTGTTTTCGGTGATTTTCGTTAATGCCAATTCCGTTGTCAATTATACTGATGGTAATGCCATTGTTTAAATTGGAGGTTTTGATGGTTATTTCCGGAGTCTGAGCACAGTATTTAACGGCATTATCCAATAAATTTCTGATAATGTTGGTGAAGTGCAATTCATCTACTTTCAGTTCTGCTTTGGTCGCGTCTAATTCGAAATTGATTAATCCTTTTTTCTCATCAAGTAGAATTTGAACACCTGCTGCCGCCTTTGTAATTAGTTCGTTAATGTTTTGGGTAGTAAGGTTGAGGTCAATTTCACTTTTCTCAAACTGAGCCATTTGAAGTACTTTTTCTACTTGCAGTTTCAGTCTGTTGCTTTCATCAGCAATCATCTGATAGTACCGAGCTTGCTTAACCGGGTCATTGGCAAGCCCTCCAGACTTCAATAATTCGGCAGAGGCTGAAATGGTAGAAATTGGCGTTTTGAATTCATGCGTCATATTATTGATGAAATCGTTCTTGATTTCAGATAATTTCTTCTGTTTGAGAATGACCCATAGGGTGTAGGCGAAGAAGATTATTACAACCAGAAGTATGGATGAACTAAATAGCCAAATGGTCATCTGGCTAATGAGATAACTGTCTTTGTCTGGAAAGTAAACCCCAAAGTAATGACTGTCTCTATCCCAAACAGGAATTACAGGTTTTTCGGAACGCTCTACTGGCTTTTCGGAAAGAACAACCATTCCTCCATAAACCAAACTATCAGTAAAGCAATCGTAAATACTGTATTCAAAGTTGGTCTTGATGTTTCTACTCCTGAACTCGTTATCCAACAAACTTTCAAGCAAATAGGGGTGAAGCGTATCGTTGGTGCTCACAATAAAATAGTTGGACGAGAGCTGACGGACTGGTGGCACATCAGACGAATCCTTATTCAAAAGCATTATCTCTTGCGCAACAGAACGAAGTGCAATATTTACGCGGTCGTTAAACTCTCGTTCGCGTAAATCGAATGCTTTTTCCATCCAAAAAAGCTGGGTTGCGAAAAGCCCAACAATGGAAACCATTGCTAAGGCAATTACTATTCGAATAGTACGTCTTGTCATTCTGGTGCGAAGATATTCTAACTATAGATTAGTTGTGTTTTGGCACGGCTGTTGAATTACGTGCCTTGAATCAATAATCTTGAAAACATGAAAAAGTCAATTCTAGTATTAGCCATGGCATTTTGCGGAACCTTCGCTTTTGCCCAAAACTCAATAGAACGCGTAGATATTATTCAGAAGAAAGCCGTAGGAGCCAAAATGGCAAAAGCTTCTCCTGAGGCAGAGGCTAAGAGCGCCTCCGAAAATGGAATCTCTATTATTGAGAAAAAACAGATGAAATCTGCAGCCAAAACAAATCTACCGTTACTCAAAGCGGTTGAGCCAAAAGCAGCAAATGGAGTTCAGCCCAAAGCGGTAAATAAGTAACGCGCAATGTTTGTGAAGATAAAAGGCCCGACTATCAGTCGGGCCTTTTTTGTTTTAATCTAGATAAATCTGCCGGTTAGTTGGTCTGTATTTTCCCCTAAGCAACCCGCCACGACTCGTTTCTTGCGAGAGCGGTGGACTATAAAATTTGTCAAGTTGGAGGATTACCATTCCTGAATCGACCTGTAGGAGTTTTAACGAGTCGATTGTAATAGTTGTAGCATTTAAGGTGTCTACCGAGAATATTCTGTCGTCAGAATCGCCTTCACCTATTAGTGTAAGTTTTGCGGTTTCAAATGAATCTAGTGCTAAGCCTTCCCACATAAAGTAGTTAGCAGAATCTGTATGTAAGAGGGTGTCATCAATAACAACAGGGAAGTCAATATCTCTTAGCTCAATTGAGTTTGTAAATATATTCCCATCCAAATCAGTCCAAACAAATTCTGCCGTAGTTTTTATTCCGGAAAACTCCAGTTGGTAATAGGCAAATTCTGATATCCAAGGTATTTCTGTTCCATCAACGGTTACCAAGCTTGGGTCCGATAGCTCCAAATGCGTCCCTAATTCGCTGCTGAATCTAAACGTAGCAGTTGCATAGGTAATATCTGTGTTTTGGTCATAAAAGAGCTCGTAGTAGGTCCAAATTTTGTCTTGATCCACCTTACTAGAGATCTCTTTTTTGCAAGCAGTAAATGCCGCTGCAATTGCAATAAACAATAGTGTCTTTTTCAAATTAAACTTGTGTTTTTCGGTGAGTATTGACGTGGCCCAAATTGAGAGTGCACAACAAAGTTGAGGTTTTTAACTGAACTTATCTATTTGGTATATGTCGTATTGTGAACAGCGACTACCGCCAGACACACGTAGTTTGGAGGCTAGAATCATATGTAATTAACAATACAATCATTAACATTTCATCGAATCGATGTTTCCACACTCATTTTGAAATATTACTTTCAGCAGCGATTTAACACAATTCGAAATTATTCAAATCAACAAATGAAAAAGACCATCCAATCTATTTCTGCCGTGATTTCTTGTTGCCTTTTAGGCCATGCAAGTTTTGCGCAGGTATCATTTACTAACCAAGTTTCTGAACTCACAGACCCAACACATTACAGCGGTGTTGCTGTTACAATTAATGACGTGAACAACGATGGGTTGGATGACATTGTCATCCTTGATAATGCCCGTGATTTAAAGATTGAATTTCAGAAAATGGATGGGGTTTGGACATCTATGACTGGTGGTGAAATGGATGGTGGAGATGCATGGGGAATGGCAGTTGGAGATGCTACAAACAATGGACACAGCGATGTTTTTTCTGGATTGTTTGGAGGACGTCCAGATTATGCCAAAGCAAATGCAAGTGGAACGGCTTACACAATTTCTGAGTTGCCAACTTATTCGTTAGCGACACAATGCGTGAACTTGGCAGATATGGATGCAGATGGTGATCTTGACTTCTTTTCTTGCGGTGATACTGGCCCTAGTGGAATTTGGGAAAATGACGGAAACGGAAACTTCAGTTATTCTGGAGATGCCATTATTCCAATGACTCCAACTGGTGGTTGGGACGGTTCTGGAAACTATGGCTCTACGTTCACCGATTATGATTTGGATGGTGATTTAGACCTATATATTACTCACTGTCGTCAGGGTGTAAGTAGTTCTTCAGACACTAGAAGAATCAACCAAATGTTTATTAATGATGGCAATGGAAATTATACTGAGGACTTCACAAACGTTAACCAATTAAGAATTGGCGCACAATCTTGGACAACAGATTTCCAAGACATAGACAACGATGGCGATTTTGATGCTTTCATGACGCACCATGATGTGAATAACATGCTGCTTAGAAACGACAACGGAGTGTTTAATGATATATACGATGGTTCTGGATTAGACATGTCCGTTGGAACGCCAATTCAAGGTCTTATGAGAGATTTTGATAACGATATGTATGTAGACATTCTAGTTACTGGGTCTGACAACACAACAACTTACGCTCTTTATATGAATAATGGCGATAACACTTTTACCAGGGTTGATGGTGTGTTTGGCAACTCTGGTCTTTACAGTCCAGCAATCGGAGACTTGAATCATGATGGATTTATTGATGTTTATGGCTCATACGCTACTATTTATACTAATCCGTCTAATACTCCTGATGCGGTTTGGATTAATGATGGAAATGATAACAACTGGTTGGCTGTAGATCTTGAAGGAACCATTTCTAACCGAAGTGCAATTGGTGCTGTTGTAAGAATGTATGGTCCTTGGGGACAACAAATAAGAGAAGTTAGATCTGGTGAGAGCTACGGTATTTGTAACTCACTTATTTCCTATTTTGGATTGGCTCAGAATACTCAGATTGATTCTGTTGTAGTTGATTGGCCTTCTTCAGGAATTCACCAAGTAGTAGAGAACCCTTCTCCAAACCAATTCCTTACCATAATTGAAAACCAATGTGTTGCGCCAGAAGCGTTTATCACAACTAACGGACCGACACTGCTATGTCAAGGTCAAACTTTAGACCTCATGGCCCCAGCGGGTAGCGGATATGCTTACGAATGGTCTGATGGTTCTCAATCGCAGCAATTGAGCATTTCTACTGCTGGTACCTATATGGTTCGTGTAACGGATACTAATGGAGGTCCTGGATGTTCATCTGTTTCTGCAGCTGTTCAAGTAGAGGTGTCCCCAGATGAAACACCTGAAGTTACAATTGTTGGAGACCTTAGCTTCTGCGAGGGAGGTAGCGTAATGCTTACATCTTCACAAGCTTCTACTTATAACTGGTCTGGTGGATTGGGAACAACCCAAAGTGTAGAGGTCACGCAAGAAGGAACCTATTCGGTAACCATAACTGGTGTATGTGATGATTTTACATCATCATCAATTTCAGTAGACGTGCTAAATGCTCCAGCACCAAGTGCTGCGGATGTAATGCTTCCTGTTCCTGGAACAGCAGATCTTGACGCAATAGGTGTTGGTTCTGATTTTAATTGGTACGACCAAGGTTCTGGTGGTTCTGTTCTTGGCACTGGTTCAAGTTTTACAACTCCTACTGTAAACACTACAACTTCATTTTGGGTTGAAGAAATTCATTCATTTGGAGGTGGCATTGGTTATGGCAGTAAGACAGACAACTCTACTGGAGGTGTATACCATAACTCAACAGGTTTCTACCTCATTTTTGATGTTCTTGAAAACATGACTCTTAAATCATTTAAGGTTTATGCCGAAGGAGCAGGAGATAGAACAATCTATATTGAAGATGCAAATGGAAACGTTCTTCAAACGGGTGTTTTTACTATTCCTGATGGAGAATCTCGAGTTACTTGCAATTGGGCATTAACACCAGGTACTGGTTACAGAACGCGTATTGTTGAAGCTGACCACGGTCTTTGGAGAGACAACAACTCTGCAGAGGTTAATTACCCATACGATGTAGACGGATTGGCTACAGTTACTAGCACTAATGCTAACCCTCCACAGTATTATTACTATTTCTACGATTGGGAAGTAGAAGCAGAATCAGTTCAGTGTATCAGCGAAAGAACAGAAGTAGTTGTTTCTATTGGTACAGTAGGAATTGAGGAGGGCGAGTTAATCGATACTGATGTATATCCAAATCCAACTTCAGATATCTTAAACATCAGTATTCCAACTACCGTGGAAGGAACTATTGAACTTAGATTGCTTGATGTAGCTGGAAATCTTGTTCAGACTAGAAGCGTAGTTTCTGGAATGAACAGAATGGAAGTTTCAACGCTTGCAAAAGGTGTTTATCTATTAGAGATGAAGACTGATGCAGGTAGATTTACAAGAAGAGTGATTGTGGAGTAATTCCAGTCTAGACTTATAAAAGAAAAGCCCCATCTGATTTGTCAGACGGGGCTTTTTGCTTGCCATTGGTTGCTAGTGTTAATGCTGGACTTATGCTATCAAATTGGAGATACCCAAGTAATTTAAAACGCTGAGAGCACCTCTCTACCTTTAATCACTTATTATATCCCAAAGTCCCTTATTCGGAACCTTGCCATCACCATTTTCAGAAAATTCAGGTCTAATAGCATTCACGAAGTACATCTCAACAGAACCCTTTCCTTTTACAGCTTTTTTACCACGAGACTCACATTCAAAGTACTTCTTGATTAACTCGTAGCTGGTTCCAGAAACATTCACCTTACCTGGTTCAGAAGCTGTTTCCATTCGGCTGGCAGTGTTCACCGTATCACCCCAAATGTCGTAGGCAAACTTCTTCATGCCAACCACGCCAGCGGTTAACGGCCCCGTATGTATTCCAAGTCTAATTTCTAGAATAGGTTCTTTATTAAGCACTTTATGAGCTGTAACTTCATTCATATAATCCCTAATCTCTAATGCGGCTAGTGTGCTCGCTATGGCGTTGCTGTTGTTCCGTTTAGGTACTCCGCCAGCACACATGTATGCATCTCCAATAGTTTTAATTTTTTCGAGATGATACTTGCCAATAATCTCATCAAACCGTACAAAATAGCGGTGCAATTCATTCGCTAAATCCTGAGGTTTGGTGTTCTCTGCAAATGCGGTAAAACCTTTAAAATCGGTGAACATTACCGACACTTGGTTATAGTGTTTGGCTGTTGCCTTCCCATGAAGCTTCAATTCTTCTGCAGTTTCCTTCGGTAAAATGTTGAGCAGTAATTCTTCCGCTTGCTCTTTAGCTTTTGCTAAATCAGCAGTTCGCTGCTCCACTTTATCTTCAAGAATGCGTTGTGTGTCTTTTAAACTGCGTTCTCTAATCTTAATAATAACGAACACTATTAGCACCAGAATTATAACGTATAGTAGGATAAAGTACCATCTGAGTAAAATGGGTTTTTGAACCGAAAAGGGTAGTGTTCTTATTTCGCTTACTTCCCCGAGTATGTTCTTAGCTCTTACTTGCAGCACATAATCGCCTGGAGGGATTATGCCGGGTTTTATCTCAGTATCCTTACTCCATTTGGTCCAATTGTTAATAGCACCTTCAATTCTGTATTGATATTGAGTTCCCTGACTCTTAAGGTAAAATGGAGCGGAAACATTAAAAATGAGGGCGTTACCGCCACTTTCAATATTCGTTTTTTCTAAGGAGAATTGATTGCCGTCTGCATCTGCAACACGCCTTATGTAAATATTGAAATCGTAATTAGATTCGTCAGTAGTGTTAAGGATAGAGTAGACGCCAACCCCTCGATCAATAACGTAGATGTTTCCTTCTTGATCGGTACTTATGTGTTTAATGTCTTCAAACAAATCTAAGTAGGGCAGCATTGGTAAAAACTTATCCCCATTTAACACATGCCAACCGGTGTTCGCTTTTATCCAGATTAAGCCGTTTTCACCGAGTAAATACTCAAGTTGATCCGAATTTGGTACTTCGGGTAAGTTTGCTGGTAAAATCGTGTCTGAATCTGCTACATAGTGGAAGAGAGCAGAAGGAAGTAAAAAATGAATCTTACCATAAACATTGCTTACCAATACCTGCTCGTTTACTACTTCAGGTAAACTGTAATGCCGTGTTTCTTTGGTGTTGTATCTAAAAGCACCGTTATCGGTTCCAGCCCAAATCCCTCCATTTTCATCTTCTACCACATTGTAGGCAATGAATTGAATAGAGTCGTTCAAACTTTTCGATTCCCAAACGCCTCTAGCGTTTTTAGATAATTGATATACTCCTGTTAATGTGGCTAACAAAAGCCGTTTTTCATCGGCACTTACTGTGGCATGATTAATATAAAGGCCAGGAGTAAGATTTCTGGCTGAAGAACCTTCTATGATATACAAACCATTGTTTGTTGCCGCAAATACTTGGTTTTGGGCAACAACAAACTGACGGCATTTAACGTCAATGTTGCTGATTTTCTTGAAGACAAATGAATTTTTAAATTCCGAAAGTTTCTGTTTATCACTTTCAACCTTACTTCTGGTTAGCACTTCAGGTTTATTCCTTTCGCTTGTGCGGCTACCTGGAGGCGAGGTCATACCACTGCCAGCAGGTCCAGTTGTAGGATTAGGAATAAGTTTTTGATTTACATCAGGTCCGGTTTCTTCTTCATTCTTATTTAACTTAAATAAATCGCTAATAACCTCCCCGGCTGGTTTTGACTTACGCTCTTCTTTCTGCTGCTTTCTTAACTCACGTTTTAATTCTCGTAACTCCTTTTTACTCAGCTCTTCCTTTACATCCTCTGGGTTTTCCTTGTACCGTTCCAGTAACGTAACGGCTTCTTTTTTGTGAACGGATTGAGTGTTTGATACTGGAGGAATATAATTTGAAGCCTGTCGGATCTTGGCGGCTTGGTTCTTCTTAATCATATCCTCCATCATCTGCTGTACTTCGGCCTTTGAAGTGGCCTCTCTCAGTACGAAAACGCCATTTCCAGAACCTACATAAAGATTTCCGTCAGCTCTTATGCTTGAGGTGAGATTTCCGTCTAAACCCGGGAAACCACTGAAATTCTTGACTGGCTGAAGAAGGTCAATTCTACTTAAACCCGACTCGTAAGCAATCCATAGGCCCTCGTCTCTATCCTTACCCAAACAGAATATTTCGTTGTCCTTGGCTCCAGTGGTGTAGTCAAAACGATGTTTGATTGTCTGTGTTTCTGAATTGACAATAACAGCTCCTCCTGCAAGGGTAGATAAGGCCATTAATGAATCATTCAGCATTATTCCGTGAGACAGGATATTGTCACTTAAGTACTTCTTTAAAAGTTCTTTAACCGGGTTAAACGAGTTGCCATCAAATGTGTACAACGCATCATTTTCAAAGCCAACATAAGTGGACTTATTGGCGTGAAAACTGAAAATCATTTGATCATCCGCTAGGGTAGTATAATTACCCTTAGCAGCTAATCCTGTTTCGGTCCATTCAAATAAACCTTCTTGGTAAAAAAGGAGATATAGCTTTTTATCGTGCGAAAAAGCTCCGCTAATCAGCTTTTCAGGGTACTTAAATTGAATTGCCTCTTGCTTCATTAGAGGACTGTACTCATAAATTTGGCTCTCACCGATAAAATAAATGTCGGTGTCTGTGCTTACAATATGGGAGATTGGTTGATTGCTGGTAACGCCTGGTATTTCTACTATATCGTAACTGCCCGAATCCGATTTTAAAACTTCTCTTGCTCCACTTTTTAGTCCAACAAACACTCGATTAGAGACTGGATGGTAGAAAACCTTTAATACCGGAGATGGGGTAGAAATAAGTTCCCATGTAGACCCATCATACTTGAGGAGACCACGAGAAGTGGAGTAAAACATGGTTTCCTCTCCATCCTGCACGATACTTCCAATTCGTAGATTACTAAAGCGCCCGTTTAAATCAATGTTAGTGATGAATGGCGAGCCTTCTTGGGCTAGGCAAGACGAAGCCCAATTTGTGTTAAGAGCAACGAACAATATGGCTAGCCAACGCATTCTGCCAAAAATAGCCATAGAGTTGAGTTTACGATTGTTGTACAAACTAAAATTGGACAGGCTATATTTGAAAATTACATGGCTCAGCAAGTTCAACTTGAATTTTTAGGAACGGGTACCTCTCAGGGAGTCCCAGTATTGGGGTGTAAGTGTTCCGTCTGTTTATCAGACGACCCAAAAGACAACAGGTTACGGTCTTCTGTTATTGTTTCGATAAATGACATCAAAATTGTAATTGACACAGGACCAGATTTTCGGTATCAAATGATACGTTCAGGGAATGTTGATGCCGATGCCGTTCTATTTACCCACGAGCATATGGACCACATTGCCGGTTTAGACGACATTAGGGCCATCAACTTCCTTCAACGTAAAAACATGCCGTTGTTTGGGTCAAAGGGAGTAGAGGAGTCGCTAAAGCGAGTTTTTCACTATGCTTTTTCCACCAATCCTTATCCTGGTGCACCAATTGTTCAGTTTAATTTGATTGATGAAAAGCCATTTGAGGTGCATGGAATTCCTGTTATACCCATTCGCGTAAAACATGGCGGAATGCCTGTTCTTGGGTTTCGTTTTGGCGATTTGACTTACATAACAGATGCGAAATATATTGATGAGGAAGAACGAGATAAAATTCGTGGTTCGAAGGTGATTGTGCTTAACGCTCTGCGTAAGAAGGAACATCATTCTCATTTGAATTTGGAACAGGCATTGGAAATGATGGAAGACTTGAATCCAGAACGTGGCTATTTTACGCATATAAGTCATTTGCTAGGGAAACATGAAAGTGTTGAGGCTGAATTACCTGAGAATATTCAGCTTGCCTTCGATGGACTTATCATTGAATCATGAGAAGAGTTTTAGTCTGTTGCTTCGTTATTATTGCCCTCAATGGCTGTACTGCATTACAGAATACTAGCTCGGGTAACCAGAAACTGACGGTTAAAGAAACCACAGAAGGGCTCATAGAAGCACTTTTAGTTGGAGCCGATAAATCAGCAACCAAGGCATCTGCCACTAATGGATTCTATGGAAATGTGGCCATCAAAATTCTCTTTCCGCCCGAGGCCGAAAAAGTAAAGCAAGCAGCACTCAGTGTGGGCATGAAGCCGCTTGTCGACCGATTTGAGCTGAGCATGAATCGTGCGGCAGAGGATGCAGCAAAGGAAGCTAAGCCTGTTTTAGCCAAGGCTATCCGTCAAATTAAATTCAAAGATGTGTGGGACATTCTCTTTGGAGGGAAAACTGCAGCAACTGATTATCTCAGATTGAAAACGGAGCCTCAACTTTTAGAAGCATTTCGACCTATTGTAAATCAAAGCATTGGCAGGGAAGAAGTTACCAAGCATTGGAAACCACTAGCCGATACGTACAATATGATTCCATTCGTTCAGAAAGTAAATCCAGATTTAGAAGCTTACGTCACAACTAAAACAGTTAACGGTCTTTTTAAGCTAATTGCAGAGGAGGAGCAAAAAATTCGAGAGAATCCAATTGCGCGGATTTCAGAAATCCTCAAAAAGGTTTTTGGTGCCAAAAAGTGATTCTGGTAGCTGAATTTGATTCTTCTATCTTCGCGCCCTCGTAAATCATGACTGTAAAAGAAGAAGTAGAAAGAAGGCGCACATTCGCCATTATCAGCCACCCAGATGCTGGTAAAACCACGCTTACCGAGAAGTTGTTGCTTTTTGGTGGCGCTATCCAAATTGCAGGCGCTGTAAAGAGCAACAAAATCAAGAAAACGGCCACTTCCGATTTCTTGGAGATTGAAAAGCAACGTGGAATCTCTGTGGCTACTTCCGTAATGGGATTTGAGTACAAAGACAAGAAAATCAACATTCTTGACACTCCAGGTCACCAAGATTTTGCAGAAGACACTTACAGAACGCTTACCGCAGTAGATAGCGTAATTGTTGTGATTGATGTTGCTAAAGGAGTAGAGGCACAGACCGAAAAGTTGGCTGAAGTATGCCGAATGCGCAATACGCCTGTTATAGTGTTCATCAATAAGTTAGACCGTGAGGGAAAGGATGCGTTTGAGTTGCTAGATGAAGTAGAGGAGAAACTGCAAATTAAAGTACGTCCGATGAGTTGGCCTATTGGAATGGGAAACCGTTTCAAAGGAGTTTACAATTTGTACGAGAACAACCTGAGTCTTTTTAGTGGCGCAGATAAGCAGAGAAAAGAGGAGACGATTGATATTACGGATGTGAACGATCCACAGGTTGATAAACTTGTAGGCGATGCTGCTGCAAAAACGCTTAGAGAGGAGATTGAACTTGTGGAAGGTGTTTACGACCAGCTTGACCTTCAGGATTATTTAGATGCTAAAGTTGCTCCCGTATTTATCGGCAGTGCCTTAAATATGTTTGGGGTGCGAGAGATGCTGGACTGTTTTGTCAATATTGCTCCCTCACCACGCGGAATGGAAACGGAGGAGAGGTCTATCGAACCTTTGGATGAAAGATTTTCTGGTTTTGTGTTCAAAATTCACGCAAATATTGACCCTAATCACCGAAACAGAATCGCCTTTCTTAGAATCACATCTGGTGTTTTTGAACGGAATAAAGGCTACAATCATGTAAGGCTCGGAAAGACGCTGCGTTTTAGTAGTCCAACGTCATTTATGGCACAGAAAAAAGAGGTGATTGACGAAGCCTATCCAGGTGATATTGTTGGTTTACACGATTCAGGAAATTTCAAGATTGGAGATGCTCTTTCTGATGGAGAGCCGCTGCACTTTAAAGGAATTCCAAGTTTCTCTCCAGAAATGTTCCGATACATTGAGAATGCAGACCCGATGAAAACCAAGCAACTACGTCAAGGAGTTGACATGTTGATGGATGAAGGTGTAGCACAATTGTTTACGCGAAAAATGAATGGTCGACAGATTATTGGTTGTGTGGGTGCACTTCAATTTGAGGTAATTGAACACCGTTTACAGCACGAATATGGAGCCAAGTGCCGTTACGAACCTGTTAGTTTGCACAAGGCTTGTTGGATAAGCTCTGAAGACGATAAGGAACTATCTAAGTTCATGGATGCAAAACTGAATTACTTGGCAGAAGACAAGGATGGCAAGTTGGTTTTCTTGGCAGATAGTGCTTGGGCATTACAAATGGCTCAAGAGCAGTACCCTAAGATCCAATTCCACTTTAAGAGTGAATTTTAAGCTAGTAGAGTCGGCAGTCTTTCAAGACTTTGTAGCCTAGCCTTCCATCACAAAATGTGAATTCAACATGAGCAGACTGTGTTGGTCTCGACTCAATCTGAATTTTACGGATTCTCCAGAACTCTTTATACGCTTGATCTTCGAGGTCAAAAGCATAGGATGAACCATACAAGGTGTACTTAATCACCTTGTAATTTTCTGTGTATGAATCTGTGCACGTCTGATTAAACCATAAAATCAGAGCAAAAGTGAGTGGCGCAAAACAAAAAACATTGTAGTAAAGTCCGTCTAAAAGACCAATGTTTAGGGCTTTCTTGAGCATAAAAGCAATCGAAAATCCGAGTAAGCCAAGCCCGACAAACAACTTACTTGCCTCAAAAACAGAGATTAAGGTCTGTTTGAAAAGAGACAGAGTCCACATACAGACGACAAGGAAAAGAATGGCTAAAATGTAACCACCTCGTTCTTCCAAACTGTACTTGCTCAACCAACTACGAACAGCGGGTTTATCAATTAAAGTTGGTTCAGAAGGAATTATCCTTTTGTTAAGCATCAATCTAAATTAAGAGTTCGTTTCAGATGTGACTTAAATCTTGTGTTCCCAACACAATTTGTCACATTTTTGCACCATGACTAAATACAAATGGATTTTACTGGCCTTTGCTAGTGTTTGGATAGTTGGAATGTTTGTGGTTTATCCAATGATTAAGAAACACCAAAGGTTAATGGTTTTTCAGCCTGTTCATGTCAACCCTGAATTGGTTGATGTGGACATGCAACGAACTGCAAAAGCGCATAGAATTGCGGATTTCAGCCTTACAGATCAGAACGGAAATACCGTATCGAACAAAGACTATGAAGGAAAAATTTATGTGGCTGATTTTTTCTTCACCACATGTCCGAGTATTTGTCCAAAAATGACAGCTAACTTGAGCGAGTTATCTGAGTTTTATAAGGACGATTCTGACATAATGTTTCTGTCTCATTCGGTTACGCCAGAAAAAGATAGTGTACCAGTTTTAAAGGAATATGCTACAAAGCATAATGTGAATGCTGAAAAATGGAAACTGGTTACTGGACCCAAGAGCCACATTTATGAGTTAGCAAGGCGCAGTTACTTCGCGGTAACTACCGAGGGAGATGGAGGAGAGAATGATTTCATTCACACTGAAAACTTTATCCTCGTAGACAAAGAGCGCAAGATTAGAGGCTTTTATGATGGAACATCAAAAGCTGACATGCAAAAACTCAAAGACAATATCGTTATACTCAGATACGAGTACGAAGAAGACTAGCCTACCTGCTGGTTGTTTTTGAATATGGCATCTTTCACAAAGACTCCCGCTTTGTCGTAAAGTTTCACCTTTCCTTCAAGAACATCGTTGGTCCAACTACCTTCAATTTTACTACCATCAGGCATTATTAATGAACCTGGTCCGTTTCGCATATTGTTCGACCATTCTCCTTCAAACACCTGATTATTTGGCCATTTGTAAGTTCCGTGTCCTTCCTTCTTATCGTCTGTCCAACCTCCAGAATAACCTAAGTCATAATGGAATTCCATGATGTAAGTGTCAGGGTTCTTAAGTTGATAAATCACTTTGAATTTTTCCGGATAACGCTTAATAGCAGGGTACAAATACCTTGAAGTTGAGGCATATCCGAGTTGATCAAGAACCACGTGGGTTACTCCGCGCTCGTTCAGAATTGCAATTAATTCTTCCTTGTCTAGCGTGCTTCTAAAGCCTGAAATCCATCGGTTAGCATAGAGGTAAAACAACTGACCTTTTCGGCACGCAACAATGGCGTCTTTCGGAAGGTTTTTGCTAGACCAAGTGGCTATGTCGAAGTAGTTTTTGAACTTAGTGATATAAACTCCTTTCGCCCGTAATTCAAGTTCATCCACCCGTTTGTCAAACTTGCCATAAAGACCACCAGCTATAATAAACGGGATTAATACGCCCAAAATCCAAGGGTCTTTCTTCTTCAATTTCTCGCTCAGCATAACTGGAATTTGCACTATGCCGAACAGCACCAATCCAAGCAATATTGGAATCACCGGCAGCATAAACCGAATGCCAAACCAAGCCTCTGGCCATAGAAAAAGAATCCCAAAAGTGCCTGCCAAATAAAGGCCAATCAAGATTTTGAAGTCCTTCATTCGGGCAAGTCCAATTGCCATTAATAAAAGCAGGAAGAGTGTGAGCAGATAATCGGTAGTAGTAATTTCTACTCTGGCGCCAGGCATGCCACGAGATGCAGCAGACTTCTCTTTATCTTCTAAGGTTAATTCTTTTTTAACGGTTTGTGTAGAGTCGGTATCTGCCGATTCTTCTAATGTGGCAGCTTCAGATTTAAGCTGGGCAACAGCCTGTTTGTAATCAATTGTTTCAAACGGGAATAAGCCATTAGTAATTTCAAGAGCGGCATACCTTTTCATGTTCATTAGAACACGATTTGGCCAGTCTTTAAACTCCATAGCGCCCAATTCTGGTCTGTACGGGTTTTTCTGGAACAGCTGTTTTACGTAAGAGTTTCCTCCCAAATTATAACTCCTTACCTGCCAAGGTGCTGCAAGCAAAACAAATCCAGTTACGAGCACAATTGCATATTTCCATTGCTTCTGAATTAGAAGAACGAGCGTAAAAGAGATGACCAAAGAGACACCTAAGGTTCGGATGTAAAAGGAGAAGACTAGCGCCCCTATAAACAGGAAGAAGAGCCAGTTTTTGAATACGTTTTTAGAGAAATCTATAAGCGTAAACAGAAGTAAACTGATAGCCGAAAAAAGGACAAATGAAATCTCACTCATCATTATGGTGCTATACTCCAGTAAATGGTAATTAAGCAAGGTAAGCAAGCACGCAACGAAGGAAAGATGGATGTTTTTTGTAAGAGCTCTAAAAAGAAAGAACAGCACCATTAGCGCGGCAAACATGTAAAAACCGTTGGCCTTTTTTATGGTGTTAATCCGTGCGTCAAACACCTTCATTACGGTAGCTATAAGCGCAGGGTAACCAGGAGGAAAGTGATTGGCTTTGGTCTTTTCTTTGGTGTGGATGGCGCGGTATCCTTCGCCTTTGGCTAATGATTTTCCGTAGATATAATAACCTGCGTTGTCACCTCCTAAGTGTACTTTTTTGTCAAAAATTCTGTCATAGGTTTTGTAAAAAATTACAGAAATCAGTAACAGATAAAGGACAAGAAGGAATCGGTGATTCAGATATTTTCTAATGGTTTCCATGAAGCCGCTAAGATAGTATTACGGTTTGGAGACAATTACCAAAATGGCTCTACACTAGCTTGCAATCCAACTCGCGAAGCTAGGAGCAACGCTACAAGAATTGATATTGCAACAAGCGACACAGGTTTTAATCCGCCTTTTACAATACTTATGTGCTTAGCTCGATAAAACCCCATGCCCAAGAAAATGATGATGAATATGGGGAGGTAGCATAACAAGCGAACCACTTGATACCCAGCGTCCATTGGAAACGTGGTAAGAATAATGAGTGCCGAACCGATGATAAATGGTGCGATAATCACGTTCAAAAACACAATCGTTTTTCCATTGTTTTTTGCTGCAAGCAATCTAGAGTAATTAAGTTGTAATACTCCTTTAGAGAATAATACTGCAAAGGGTAGAGATAATAACATTTGAATAGCTATGATGCCGTAAATTTTCCCATCTCCCCATTCTAGCCAAGCATAATAGCTTGCAAAGCCAGTAAACATTGTAGAACTGTAATCTTGCCCACAAAGAATTGCTGTGACTAAATAAGAAAAGTAGAGTAGGTAGCCGTTTAAGCCCAGCCAAAAGAAGAGTGTTTTTAAGTGAGTTTGTTTTCCTTCCGTCATACGGTAAGATATAATGGCTAAAATGCTGACTACAAGCCCCCAAATTGGAGGAGCCAAGTAAACCAGCGCTACTTTATTAACCGTCCAGTTAACAGTACCAGCTAAGGAATCCATTCGAGCGTAGCTGAACAGAGGTTGGTACCCTAAATCCCAAGCATTAGCTGTACTTATTGCATGCCCAACGTAGTGTAAACCAATGAATGTAACAGCAAAATAAAATGCTGAGTAGCAGATTTTTAGTAAATGCTCCTTCCGGTTTTCTACGCCCGTATAAAGCTTTGGAAATTGGCTGAAAATCAAGACGTTTACTTAGTTCTTCGAATTAAATTTTTCCTAGCAATTGAAATGCTAATTGACAAAATCAATTCACACGATTGCATGGTCAAAGTAAACAAATATCCAAGTAAACATTTGCTTGTAAACGACTATTATGTTCGCTTATTGAATATGGATTTTCTTGTGAACAAGGTTATTTTCCAATTCTAGTTGGACAATGTAAATTCCTGAAGAAATGTTGGGGACACTAACCATTGTCGCTGTTGAGCCAACGGTAAGATTGGATGCTGTAAAAACAGTTTTGCCATCCATGCTTAACAGGCTCAAGTCTCCATTCTCTAAACAATCTCCGTTACAGCCAATGTAAATGGTGTTGTTACTGTTGTATATGTACGGTTCATTAGAAGTCAATTCTGGAATTCCCACGAAGCCATCAGGGTAGAAGTTGAGATAGAAACGTTCTTCATAGAGTCCTGCTTCTAGGTTTAAGGTCACCTCAGTTCCTTCAAATAATTCGATGTATTGGGAGCTTTTTGTGTCCACGAAATAGACGTTTTGATATTCAAAGTTTTCCATTCTGTTCGCTTTGAAAGTATACGTACCGAACTGATCCACAAAAACACTGAGGGGAATAGTTTTTTCAGCATGCGGAGGAGGGAAGGCTAAGATTGAATACTCCCTATCATTGCTTTGCGCAGCAAGAGATATGCTGCTATTACCATGAAACTTAACCGCATCATATAATCTATCTTCTTCTTCAGTAGCATCTACAAGTACACCAATCAATATCTGATTGAACAAATTGTTGCCCTCAATGCTAAACCACATTCTAGAATTATCTCCATTCATTCTGAAAAATTGAGTTGTATTGGCAACTCGCATTCCATTCGTGAAATTAAGAACAGCACTTCCGTTAAGCGCCCTAATTTTGAACCCTTGTCCGGTTGAAATTGTGCCGTTTGGTGCTCCAGCACTTCCGCTACCTGTTCCTAAAGAACCAGTGCCATTCCAGATAGCGTAATCGCTAGAACTGTAACCAGAACCTCCAGAAAGGTCATCGTCCCAGAAGTAGATTGAACCATTAACATCAGGGTTTCCTGCTACCAAAGAGGCACAACTTATAGCTGAAGGGTAAGGATTCCCTACTAGGTTAAAGGGTGTGCCTGGTGCAGTATTTCCAGGAACGTATGGGTAATAAACAAGCGGCTTGTTAACATTGCCATTATTTACATCGCCATTAAAAGTGTGTAATCCACCACCTTGTCCAGCGTAACCAGCTCCAGGCGTCATAGCACCACTATGAGAAAACCATCCTGGATCAGCTGGTTGATCATCGCTAAAGTCTTGCGTTCCGAAATTGGGGTCGTATAAGTACTCGTTAAACCCTGGCACGCCAGAATAAGAAACCATCGGAGAACTCCAATAATTGAAAACCGAACCATTGGTTGTTCCTTGTCTTTTTACATAGTAGATGCCAGAACCCGTTCCATCACTCCCTGTGCTGCCGCGAAGCAGGGAAGAGGCATTATTAAAAGTCATCGAGCCGTTGTTTACTAGCGTACCTCCAACATCTAACAAGCCTTCAGTACCAACGGTGAAAGTGCCAGTAGCTGCATTGGTCATGTCTCCAAGAACATAGACTTCAGTACCAGGTTTTACAAAAACAGGAACTTCGTTAGTAACCTGTGCGAAAACTTCAGTACAGAAAACGGTTAGTAGAATTAGGATGGTATTTTTCATATCTCTTCAAATATCTCACCTATTGCTAGACGAACGATTAACAAAGGTTAATTAACGTTGGCTTCTTACTTACTGGTTTGAAGGTCGATTCCCAACATTTCCTTTATTTTCTCCACATCAGATTGCAGCGATGCGTAGTTTTTTAACTCCGACTTCAACTCTAAGTTAGCTTTTTGTAAGCCACTTACAAGTTTGAACAGTTCTTGCGTAGCCGAAACATTAAGCATTGAAATGGCTTCATAGTCAACGGTTCTGAAGTCATTAACTTCTCTACCGTACACAAACACATCTCCTGATTTTTGTAAATCAACAGAGAATCCGTCAGCGTCAACAGCGGTAACCGTTACTAATTCAGCACCTTCTTCAAAGATGAGTTTCACCTTATCTCCAATTTCTAGAGTGGTGCTAAGTGCAACGTAGCCGTCCTTAATAGAAGATACAGCGTAGATATCTGGTACTACATCTGTGATTTTTGAGACTGCTTGAGGATAAACCGATTCAACCTGCTGAGCAATTACCTTCTTATATGGCTTAAGGTCTTTCGCCTTATCCTTCATGTTGTAATCTGTAATCTCTATTCCCATGATGGTAGAGAGGTCTTCAAACGAGTTTGAAGTGCCAACTACGTTTTTAATTCTAGCATCTGAGAATGCATCGAATTCTGATGCCATAACACGGCCACTTGCATGAATAGATACACCATTCACAAGCCCTCCACAACATGGCCCACCTTGGCTACCATTTGCGTAGTATGTAAAGTTTCCATAAGTAGGGTTACTCTGAGCCTCTACATGCAACGGAGCAATAGGTGCAGTTGTGCCAATACCTACTTTTCCGTTTGCATCCATTACCATCCTATCTATATTATTCTGTCTAAAATTCAGGGATTGACCACCAGCAGAATTTAGAATTGTCATTCCGCTAGCATTCTGTATCAATGCATAGTGTTCTGGTGTAAAATTGTCGGCATTACGGATTCCTGCCCAGCCTGTAAAACCACAATCTCCTACCAGTGCTTCTTGACCAGCTGCACCAATTTTTGCATTACCAGCAACATCTAGCATCTCGGCAGTTGTGCTAGTTCCAATACCAACATTCCCATTTGCATTAATACGCATACGTTCTGTTGCTGGAGTGCCTGATAGTACGTTGTCCTTAGTAAGAAAGGTTAGATAACCCCCTTTATTACTATTCCCCTGTGTACCAGATGCCACGCCTCTAATAACAGCAGCAGCATCTGCGGATGAAACCGCTGTATTACTTGTGTTGTCAAAGAGAATTTCTCCCATCATTTCACCATCCGTTGTAGCTCCATCTGCACGAGAAAGCATGATTTGACCGCCAGTTGCAGACTCAACATTCAGTTGTCTGTCTGGTGTAGTTGTTCCAATACCAACATTACCAGAAACTGCTGAGTATTGGTCGTTTCCTGAAACTGTCCAATCTCCGTCATCGGCTGGGTCTGTCCAAGTGGCCACAGTGCCATTAGTTGTAAGCACCTGCCCGCTCGTTCCGCCTATTGTTGGCATATCGTAGGCATCGTTAATATTCATTGTACCATCTTTGGTTATGGTAAGGGCGTTGCTACTGTTTACTCCTGTACCAGTACCATTACCTACTACAAACAAGCGGTCTGCGGTATTCCAAGCTGTGGCACTTGCAGGTGTGTAGGTGGTATTGTAACGCCCAACGGCTGTTTCTGCAAAAGATGGGGCGTTTGTAAAAACACCCATTGCGGTGGAAGCAATTCCTGATGCGGTTGTTTGATTACCCATTGCGGTGGAAACAGATCCTGATGCGTTTGTACTAGCGCCCATTGCGGTGGAGTATGGTCCTGGTGCGGTTGTATTATAACCCATTGCGGTGGAACGAATTCCTGATGCGTTTGTACTATAACCCATTGCGGTGGAGTTAGTTGCTGATGCGGTTGTACCCTCACCCATTGCGGTGGAAGCATCTCCAATATTGGCATCATCCCATTGAGTACCATTTACAGTTCCTGCTCTAAAAGCAGCCTTGTTAGGGTTAAAGAACATGCGCGTGCCTGCGCCATCTGCAATACCACCCGTAGCACCTACAGCTAAGCCAGAACCATATGTTCCGCTTACCATAATACCATCTTCTCCTGTTATGGCAACGGTACCATCTACGGCATCTATAACTCTACCAGCACCTGCACCCCCTTGGTCATAAGCACCATCTAGTCCTATTAGTGCGTTTACGTAGGGTGATAGATCTATACTTGTTGCCGACCCATTGTTGGTTATGGTAAGAATGTTACCTGTAAGGTTTAGGTCTTGTATCTCGTTGGTAATGCTACCGTCTACTTCTGTGGTAAGTATGGCATTTCCGTTAAGGGTTGTTCCGGCAAATAGGTCTAGGGAGCCATTGGTTATAAAGGCTTCTACCTGCGCTTCTGTAAGCTGCGTGGCAATGCCGCCACCAAAGGTTATCCACTGGGTGCCGTCCCACCCCTGAAACTCGGTGCCTGTCCAACGAATGGTACCGGCATTGGTGTTAGTTGTTGTTCCGAGTTTTATGGCTCCCGATACATCTAGCATTTCTTGCGGGTTGTTGTTTCCAACACCCATGCCTTGCTGGGCAAACAATTGCGTTGTACCAAATAATACGAATACTAAGGCGGTGACTAGTTTTAAGACAAATTTCATTGGTGTAGTTTAATTGTAATTACAGTTTTTGGAGACTAGTTTTTATAAAAGAAACTTCTTCTTAGAAATGCTTGATTAATCTATGTATTGATGGGTTTTTCGATGAAAGGCGTCAAAAATAAGATTAAAAATTATTATGTCAATAACATACTGGTGTTATTTATGCAACATTTCTACAAGTATCTCAGATTAAAGACTAGCACACCTTACGCACCGTAAGCTTTGCGGCATTAGCAACAAGCGCCCCATAGGAATGTTTCCGTGGCACTTGCGGCAAACACCAAATTCTGGGTCGTCACATTTTTGCTGTGCTAATTGCAGCTTGTCCATTTTAGAGCGAGCTTGCCGTAATGCAGAATCGTTTATACTCTTATTGTTAATGGCATCCATGCGGCTAATACGACCAATGGCGTTTTCTGGCGCTATAGGCTTGGTTAGCTCTTCTAATTCGGTAATGTCTCTTTCTGTGTCAGAAATAGATTGAGAAATCTTCTCTTTAAGTTCGTTTCGTTCTTCTTCAGTCATTGCATGGCGTGCGTAAGACAAATGGTAAACACGAATATGCATATTATTGTATGTAACTAAATGAAACCCAATGAAACCATCCTTACTCATTGCTCTGTGCCTTTTTGTTTTTGGCGCTCAGGCAACAAATGATGTCCACGGACATAAAGATCCTAATGAAATTCGTCTTGTTAAAGTAGCCAAGCGAACATTAAACAATCAGTACCAGCACTATCTGCGCAATCAGCCAAACTGGCAAAACTTTGTGCTAGAAAACGGTGCGTGGTATGTACAGTTTAATGAAGCTAACGGAAAACCACACACTGCTTTCGGAAAACCAATTTTGGTTTCAGGTTCAAACCCAGAAGAAAAAGCAAGGTATTTTGTAGAGCACCAGTTACAAGGGTTCGGTATTCCAACCGAAGAACTGGAGTTGATGACAATAACATCAAATGCCCATTTCAATCAAGTATTCTTTAAGCAAGCACACCAAGGAAAAGAAGTTTTGGCCGCTAGGCTTAGTGTAAAGCTTACGCTTGATGGTAAAGTGGTTGGCTTTGGTGCCGATGTTTTTAGCCACATAAGCTTAGAACAGGCAACGCTGTCTGCTGCAGAGGCGGCTGCAGAAGCAATGGTTGGCTTAACCGATAATGTAGAATCGGTTGATGGAAATTCGGAGGTGATGATTCTGCCAATTCCTGATTACACAAGAAAGCAAACGACCTTTCGTCCTGTGTATGAAGCAACGGTTTACACGTTTGATGAAGACCGTGTTCCAGCAAATTACTTAACGTATGTAGATGCAATTGATGGAACCGTTTGGATGCGTCAGAACCTGGTTTGTCATTCAGAAAACGAGCCTCCTGGAGGCGTAACCGCAACTGTTACAGACGACTTAAGTCTAACACAACCTTTCGACCCAGAAACCAATTCCGTATTGGCCAATATGGAAATTACTCAAGGCGGTAACACCTTTTATACCGATGGTAGTGGACAAGTTGGCGGACTGAATGTTGGCAACGCAACCTTCCGATTAAGAGGTTTGTGGTCAGAAGTTTTTACAGGAGGTACAACACCTTCTATGACGGTTTCTTTGGCAAACGGTGCCAATGCAATTGATTGGGGAAACAGCGCTACTTCAAGAGAGTCTTCAGCTTATTTCCATGTAAATATTGTGCATGATTATATGAAGACTAAGTTTCCTGCATTTACGAGCATGGACAACGCACTTGCCACAAACGTTGATGTTTCTGGTTCTTGTAATGCCTTTTACAACGGTACATCCATCAACTTCTACCAAGAAGGAGCGGGCTGTTCCTCTTTCGCGCTAATTGGCGATGTGGTGTACCACGAATACGGGCATGGTATTAACGATAAGTATTACCAGTCGCAAGGTGCTAACTGGATGAATGGCGCAATGGGCGAGGGATATGCCGATATATGGGCTCTTGGTATTACAAACAACCCAATTCTTGGGCAGGGAAACAGTCAAAGTCTTCCGAACGATTTTATTCGTAGATATGATATTGACCCTAAAGTTTACCCGCAAGACCTTATTGGAGAAGTGCATGCAGATGGAGAAATTATTGCAGGAGCATGGTGGGATTTAGGCCAGAACTTCGGAGACCTTCAGCAAATGATAGACTTGTACGCTGCTACATACGATGCGCTTGTAACAGGATTTAATGGTAATGAAGGAGAGGTGTTTGTAGACATTCTTGTAGAAACGCTTTTGGTAGATGATTCTCCTGCAAATGGAGGCGATAACGACATCACCAATGGAACACCAAACGATTTAGACATCATTAATGCATTTGATGCGCATGGAATTACCTTGCTTTCTAACGCTACGTTAGACCACGATGCAATTGAAGCACACAATGATGAAGCAATTGAAGTAGATATAACAGTTATCAACGATTATGCTTGGGCGCTGAATGATGCTATTCTAGCGTATAGAGTAAACAACGGAACTACTTGGACTTCGGTTCCGATGCCAAATATTGGCGGAAACGTTCATTCTGCAGAGATTCCAGCACAGCCAAACGGAACGGTGATTGCTTACTATGTAGCGTTAGAAAACCTGAACAATACCTTGGCAAATGTGCAGCCAATTGCAGCCGATTTAGTTGAGCCAAACGTGCCTTATTACATCCTGGTGGGCTATCAGCAGAATAGGATAGAGGACTTCGATAATTTCCAAGGTTCTGATTGGCAAGAAGGACTTGCTTCAGACAACAATACAACAGGAACATGGACCATTGATATTCCAATTGGGTCGTTTTCTGATGATAACGTGATGGTGCAAACAGATGCCGACCATACACCTGGCTCGGGAAATATTGCTTGTGCTGTTACTGGTAATGCAGCTGATGAGAATGCAGGTTTAGGAGAAAATGATGTGGATGGTGGTCATACCACTCTTATTACACCGTCTTTCGATTTGTCAGGATTAACAAACCCTGCTGTTTCTTACTGGAGATACTACACAAACAGCCCTCCTTCAGGTGCTAATCCTGGTGCAGACTGGTGGCAAGTGTTTATCTCGGATAATGGCTCTGATTGGGTATTTATCGAGAACACTAAAGTGTCTGACCCAAGCTGGAGAAGAGTTGCTATTAGAGTAGCCGATTACGTTTCTATTACAGACGATATCAGCTTAAAGTTCATTGCTTCTGATAGTATTCATCTTGGACAAGACCTAGATGGTGGTAGCTTGATTGAAGGCGCCATGGACGATTTGGAATTTTGGGAGCTTGTAGGTACACCACATCCAGAAGGGATAAACGAAACAGAGATTGCAAACCTTTCTGTGTATCCAAACCCAAGCAACGGATTGGTAAGGGTTAGTTTAGAGCTAGAATCTGGTTCTAACTTAGAAATTGATGTACTTAACGTAATGGGCGCTGTGGTTTATACAGAAAGCAGCACTTACCTCAACAACGGTAAAGTGAATCTCTCTCTTAATCTTGTTGGTTTGGCAACGGGTATTTACCAGTTGCGCTTGAAAACCGATAATGGACAAGTGGTTAAGCGACTTGAGATATTGAAATAACGCGAACAGCACAGAGTAAAAAGGGCCGCATATAGCGGCCCTTTTTACTTTCGTGCAATTAATCGATAACTATTCCGATAGGATAGAGGAGTGAATAAGATGAGGATGCTAGATGTAAAAGGCGTGGCGAGGTTAGGATTTATACTTGTCTGGTTGGCTTTGTCGGTGCCATCACTTTCACAATCTCGTACCAACTACACTAGTCAAGGCAGGTATGAGTTAAGCCGAGGACGGTACCTCTCTGCCATTGAATTACTCAATAAGTCCATCTCTCTCAATCAATTCAACTCAGAAGCATTCTTCTTGCGAGGCATCGCCAAATTTGAGTTGGAAGATTTCTTAGGAGCCGATAAAGACTTTAGCACTTCCATCGAGCTGAATCCCAAAAACCACGAAGCCTTCTTGTATCGAGGCGTTTGCAGAAGTCAGTTGCTGCAGTACAAAGAGGCCTTCATGGATTACGGCAAATCTGTTCAGTTAAATGATGAAGATTGGCGTACATATTCCAATCGGGCACTGGCGAGTTTGCAGTTGGATAGATATGTAGATGTTATTTCCGATTGTAACAAGGTTATTGACCTTAAGAAAGCGAATAGTTATACCTATTTAGTGCGGGGAGAAGCTAAGGCAGGCCTTGAAATGTACAAGGTGGCAATTGAAGATTTTGAGCGTGCTATTAAGCTAGACTCTTTGGCAATGCGGCCCGTTTTGCACCGTGGTATTGCTCATTCTAAATTAGATGAGTTTGAGTTGGCTATTGCCGATTTTAATGCGGCCATAGAATTAGACGATGCTAGTGCGCTGCCCATTTTTCATAGAGGAGTAGCGTTGGCACAAATGGGAAAGACTGCAGAATCATTGATGGATTTTGCAAAGGTATTAGAACAGCATCCAGATAATGGAGTAGTGTTGTTTAATAGAGCCTTGGTGTATTCAGAAATGAATAAAATAAGCTTGGCGCTAGAAGATTACAATCGGGTGGTGCAGCTAAACCCTAAAAACATATTGGGGTATTTCAATCGTGGTATTTTGCATCATAACAAGAAAGCTTATAAAGCAGCCTTGGCCGATTACAACCAAGCTATTGAGTTGTTTCCAGAGTTTTTAGAAGCTCACGAAAACAAGTTGGAGGTGCTAAAAGCCCTGCGAGATGAAGCTGGCTACAACAGCACCATGCGCAACCTTGCCGATATCCGTTCTAGAATCTCGTTATCAGACGATGACGTGAAAATGGACCAGCACGTAAAGCTGATGAAGGTGACCGAGTTGAAAGGAGAGTTTGAACCTGTCCCGCAGGAAGTGGGCAAGATTCAACATCAGAAAGTGGACATTCGACTGTTGCCGTTTTATGGTATTTCTGCTTTCCCAGAAACAGACTCAAACATATTGGTGTACGATGGTTTTAACCGCCCGTATTACAACACGGGTGCTATTGCTTTTACCTCCGCAGTGGATGAAGAAACAGAGAATGAAAAGGTGGATGGTGAATTGAAGAAACTGAAAGCAAAGGGTTCTGGAGATGTATTGCGAATGGCAGCTTTGCATGCGCGTATTGGTCAGTACGGACAAGCACACCAGGTGCTAAACAAGGTCTTGCAGAGCAGCAGCAATCAGGCGGCAACTTACTTTGCCAGAGCATCTGTGTACCAAATGGAACTTGCCCAAGTGCGATTGGATTACGAAATACTGGTTGGTTCGCTCGATGTCATCGACTCTGCCTATCAGGCTAAAACGCAGCGCTTGTTAGTTGCAGCAGAAATGGATTACCGCAAGGTGTTGGAGTTAGACAAAGACCTGAGTTTTGCGCACTTCAATCTGGGTCATTTGTTGGCGAATGCCGAACGGTATGAAGAAGCTGAAACGCAGTTTGGGTTAGCGGCAGAGGCGCGGGGCAACTTTATTGAAGCCAACTTTAACCGCGGATTGATACGCATTCTCTTAGGTAAAACATCTAAAGGATGCGAAGACTTGAGCTTAGCAGGAGAACTGGGTCTTACCAATGCTTACAATGTAATAAAGCGGTTTTGTGAGTAGGAGTGGAGAACGATTTATAAAGCTTTAAACTGCATTTAATTCTCGTTTCAACGTCAAATACACCAAAGATTCAGGAGTCTTGAGTGCATATCATCCCGTGATTGTAAGATGGTGTTCTTTTTTAGGATATTTAACCGAACAATGTTCTGTTGATAGTGGATGTATTAGCGCACAGTCCACACTACCAATAAGTGCACAAAGAAAACCGATTACAGAATCCTTACACCATGAAATACACTTTAACCGGACTATTCCTCGTGCTTCTTTTATCGGTACAAGCCCAAGTAAAGGTTTCTAACGACACGCTTCATTGGAATGCAAACAGACCGTTGGAATGGAGTGATTTTAAGGGAGAGCCAGAAGAAGGTGGCCACTTACATGGGCAAGTGCTGTGTATAAACCTTGCCGGTTTTCAGCGGCAGAGTGCTCACCATAAAATACAATTCAAAATTGTGAGCGTATTCGACCGCCTTAATTCTTGGATGCCCAAGGAGGAACAAACGGAAGTTGGATTGAACTACTTCCAAGTCATGTTTAACATATACGAGGTTCATGCACGTAAAATGAGGGAGGCGTTTGCACTCAGTAGATCTAGCGTAAATCCTGATGCTGAGTTTCAAGAGAAGTACGGTACTTCTACAATAGACCGATCTGCCGAACTCAATGAATTCAAAATGAAGACAAAGCAGGGACTAGATACCGCAGCACTTTCTATTTGGAAAATAAAAGTGGATGAGGAACTGAAGCTGTTGGAGGCGTTTGGGAAATGAGTCCAATTTAAGACTGGTAGTGCAGTTAGTTTTTGGAAACAACAGCGAGACGCTTAACCTGACGATTACTTATCTAGCCACTTTCCTTCCTTAGCAGTCGCGTCCCAAATATTCAGGTCGAGTTTTTGAGCAAGGTCTTTTGCAAAAACAAAGGCTTCTTCCATTTCTTCTGTTTCAAACAGGCGAATGCGTTTGTTCTGTTCTGTAGCCAAATTCACTTGAATGACCGTTTGATTGGTGGTTATGCTTGCGTTAGACCTTCCGTAGGTTTTGCTAACGAGGTTGGTTTTAAATACGGAAACACATTTGATGGCTGGCAATGGTTCCCACGAGCCGAACGCTTGCGGGCCCATTGCGGTAATCATGCGATACGTTCTGTCCTTATAGTTTACTTCAATACCACTTTGATAGGCGATAAGTCCAATAGCTCCAACGGCCAGTATTACCCCAAAGACAGGGGAGTAGGCAAGTCCACCAATACTGAATACTGCTGCTATTATACCCATGATTTTCATTGGCATGGGTTTGTCTCGCTTGTACAGGAATCGATAGGTATCTTCTTTCATTTGCCGTTGGTTTGTGTGTTTATTTCTATGAAAATAGGGTTTACTGACGAGACTCTATTTTGCCTGGCTACGGTCGGAAAACGTTTTTTTCAATTCTTCGATAAACTTCAAGTTCTTCGTTGCACTGTCGTTAAAAAGTAACATGATCACAGGATAAGTGACAAGTCCAATAATTATTGCTTTCAAGTCAACACTTTCAAAATTGACTAATGCCTTGAGCAATAGGTACAATAGGCCAATTAGCGTAATTGCTATCAAGAGATTAGACCATAGGTTAAACCGTATGTGATAGCTGAGTGTGAGTCCGTCAGATGTCTGGTACATTTTGCAATGTATAGTCGTGTAAATCCATCTTGATAATGCGCCATGAGGAACTGCCCAAACCATAAATGAGTCTTCGTACCATTCGAGGCCGTAATCAGTCGAATTAGTTGATGAAACATTCATATGGATTAATGGTAAATCCTTTTCGCAAACACTTGTAAGATGTCGGTATAGTTCGGTTGTTGTGGTTGAGACGCGAACTGTACCTCGAACAAATGGGAAAAGAGTCATTCAAAAATGTTTGCAAATGTTTCGCAGTTATACAACAGAGTTTGTCTAACGAGTTTCTGTTCGAATGACAGGCGTTGAACAATTGTGCTTTTATTCGGCCTTATGTACTTCTAATTCAATTTCTATCATGAATTCTGGAATGGCTAATTCTTTCACTCCGAGCCAAGAACCCGTTGGAAATTGTTTGGTGTAAATCGTATTTCGGTAAGCTGCATTTTCGAGAAACAGCGGCATATTGGTAGTGAATACGTTTTCCACTACAACATCATCAAAGGTGCAACCATAGTGCTTCAGAATCTTATCTAAATCGGCATAACAGTTTTTCATTTGTTGTCCCAAATCTCCTACGGCAGTAGGATTTCCTTCGTCATCCATGCTTACGGCTCCAGAAATTTTAATGTCATTTCCAATTTTCACTGCATGCGAGTATCCGTATGCTTTTTCCACCTCTGGTCGAAGTAAAAAATATTCAGGTTTTTCGGTTTCAATAACAATTTCTTGTTCAACTTCAATTGCAGGAGCGTCAGCCTTTTGTTCACAACTTTGAATAGCCAAAGCCGATAAGAAAAGCGCGGGAACAAAAATTAGATGCTTGGTACGGATGGTTGATTTTTTCATTAGGTCAATTATTTAGTGCCTACTCTAAGTGGTTTTCGGCTTTCCCGTTTATTAGTCTGGTTATTGCGTTATCGGTTTCTAGTAGGGTGCAAAACGTTTACAGCAGAAAAGTTGGTGGATGGCGTTTTGGTAGAGGAAGCGTGGATTGTACAGGATCCCATGGGACAGTTGCGCCAAACTGTAACTGGGTTGCAATCTGCCATGTACCATGAATTTCAGATGCGTGCCATTGGTGCAGGAAAACCAAGTCCTTGGAGTGGTGCCGTAAAGGGGTTAGCGGCCTAAAAATATCCAACGGTCCGCTAGAAGCAAGGCTCGTTGATGGAGGACCTGGATAGACCGCCTACTGGAAACAGTGGGCGGTTTTTTTTAGACCTAACAGGTTTTTGAAACCTGTTAGGTCTTTAAAATCCAAAACCTGTTTTTTATCTTGCTTTTATGAAAACCGATGTGCTACAGGCGGGTACTGTTTTCCACTATTACAACAGGGGAAATAACCGAGAAAACCTTTTTAGGGAAGAGACCAACTACTTCTATTTCCTTGACCTGATGAAGAAGCACCTCATTCCATTAGCCGACTTTTACAGCTATTGCCTGCTGCCAAATCATTTCCATCTGGTTTTTCGGATTAAGACTGAGGACGAACTCCCACCTGAATTTCTGGATGGTAGTAGAAAGCTATCTCAGCCTTTTTCCAATATGTTCAACGCCTACACCAAGGCCTTCAATAAAATGTATAGGCGACAAGGCAGCCTTTTTCAGGAACATCCTAAGCGGCAAAAGGTAGATAATGACGCTTATCTAAGAAATTTGATTCTGTATGTGAATACCAATTCGAGCCACCATGCCATGGCCGATTACCACACGTATCCTTACTCGTCTTATGAAGCGCTGATTTCTAACGGAAAGACCATGCTTAAACGACAAGAGGTGATTGACCTTTTTAATACTGTAGCCGATTTGAAGGCATGCATGGCAGATAAGAACACGACCATCGAATCCATGCAAGGATGGTTGTTGGAAGAAGAAGAATAACTAGACCTACCTAGACCTACCTAGACCTAACAGGTTTTAAAAACCTGTTAGGTCTCGCTCGAAAACCCGTTAGCTCTCGACTCGAAAAACCTGTTAGGTCTCGCTAACTATCCATTCGTTTTAGAAGAATCAGAAACCAACCGATTTATCTCTGCCAATTCTTCGGTGGTCAAGTCGCGCCATTCGCCTGATGGAATATCCAATTTTACGTTCATGATTCGGATGCGTTTCAAGTTCACCACTCGGTAACCCAGATACTCGCACATCCTACGAATTTGACGGTTTAGGCCTTGTGTAAGTACCATCCTAAATCGGAATTTGGTAATCTGTTCCACCTCGCAGGGTTTAGTAACGGTATCCAAAATAGGAACGCCTTCGCTCATTTGCTGAAGGAATTCCTTGGTGATGGCCTTATTCACGTTCACCAAATATTCCTTCTCGTGGTTGTTGCGAGCGCGCAAAATCTTGTTTACAATGTCGCCATCGTTGGTCAGGAAGATGAGGCCTTCGCTAATCTTGTCTAGCCTTCCAATTGGGAAAATACGAGTAGGGTAGTTGATGAAATCGATGATGTTGTCGGGTTCAACACCAACATCCGTTGTACAAACAATCCCTTCTGGTTTGTTAAAGGCAATATAAACGGGTTTCTCTGTAGGCGCAGATATCAGCTTGCCATCTACATGAACTTCATCGCCAGCCGAGATTTTAGTGCCCATTTCGGGAACAACTCCGTTAATGGTTACCCGACCATCCTCAATGAGTTTATCGGCTGCCCTGCGCGAGCAATAGCCAGCTTCACTCAGAAATTTGTTGATACGTGTTTGTTGTCCGTTTTCCACAGCGGCAAAGATAAGATTGTCCTACAGCGCTACGGAAAGAGTTTTCTGAACTTTTTAGGCAACTCCGCTTGTAGGTAAACTTCTGTCTTTTCTGTTGGATGAATGAAACGAAGTGAAGAGGCGTGCAAATACAGCCCTTTACCATTCAAAATCAAACCTTCTAAACCATAATCCTTATCGCCTAGAATGGGGTTCCCCAACTCGGAAAGATGTTTTCTGAGTTGATGTCTTCGTCCTGTGCGCGGACGCAATTCCACCAGATTCAACCACCCAAACCGCTTTGATTCAATCGTGCTTAAAACCTTGAATGCGGAGTGGGAAGGTTTGTCGTCTACGATAAAGCGGATATCTCCGTTCAATTCCATGGATTCAATCGTAACCGCGTGATAGGTTTTCTCAACGTTTCGTTCTTCAAACAAGCGGTTGAGTTCAATGACAGTCGAAGCCGTTTTGCCAATCAATAACACTCCGCTTGTCGGGTAATCCAAGCGATGAATAGGTTCTGGGAATCTCAAAGCATCCGATTCGGTGCTTGGTTTCAGATTCGAAGAAAGTGCATTGGCAACCGTCCACCGTTTGTTACCGCTTACCTCAACGCCTGCTGGTTTGTTAATGATTGCTAGGTGCTCATCTTCGAACAAAACCTCCAGTTTTAGTTCAATTTCTGGACGATTTTGACTGAGATCTTCGTGCAATTCAATCGTTTCTCCACCCACAAGCAAATCACCGGTATGGGCAAGATTCCCATTCAAATGCACTAATCCCTTGTCAATGGCCTTTTTCATTCCCTTTCGGGAAGAAGTAGTTTTGAAAATGCCACCTGCATAATCGGAAAGACGAATGGATTTCTCCAATTCACGAACAATATGACTTTCTATGACTAGAACGTTGGACATCACTTCAAGGCTCCAGACGAATACTCGAAGGTTCCATCCGCATGCTGTACAATCTGGAAATAACCTTTTGTAGGTGCTATGGGTTCTCTGTCGAGCACCATTCCACGCATATCAACCTGCATGTTGTAGAAGCGCACCGTGTCTGCCGATTGCTCTACGGTGTAAAATCCCTTTGAGAACCACTTCATGGTTTCCACCCATTCGCTGTTCAGTCCAACTAGAAGCTCATCATTGCTAGGGAAGAAGGTTAGTTCATCAGCGTTCTCACCAAAAAGGTTGAATTGCTTCATATAAAGACCGTCTGCGGTTTTTGCCACACCATACCAGTTTAGATTGGCTGTGCCAACAGGCATGGTCAAAATCTTTTCGACTTGAATATTATTTGACTTCAACTCAGCTTCAAATTGAGAGTGAATCGTGTGCTTGTTTACCAGCGTAAGCAAAAGATAGGACGTGCTTAATACCAATCCTACCGTATTCAATTTCATTCGATAATTCTCCAGTTTCAGAATCATCATTCCCAGTAGAAAACCGAAAATCAAGAGCAGCGTGTAAACAGGGTCAACCACATTCACACTGTCTAAACCTAAACGAGCATCCGAAAACGGAAGCAGTAATTGCGTTCCATAAGATGTAAAAGTGTCGAGTATCACGTGCGTGATGAGGCAGAGAAACGCGAACCACCACAGGCGTTGGAAACCAAATTCCGTAGCCCATTTCATCTTCCATAAACCAAATGCTAGTGGAAAGGAGGCGGTAATGCAGAACAGGATGGAGTGACTGATACCCCGATGAATACGCAACATGTCGAAGCTGTCGTAAACAAGGTAGAGGAACACATCCAAGTCGGGAATAGTAGCCACCAAGGCACCCGCCAACAGCGGTTTCCAACTCTTTTTCTTGCCTAAAACTGCCTGGCCAATAGCCGCCCCTAGCGCTGCTTGTGTAATGCTATCCATGATGCGAGGCCGAAGCTATCGAAAAACCTTCGCTTCAATTACCTTTGTCCAATGAGATTCATTTGGGTGTTTTTGCTCATTTCTACTTCCGTCATGGCTCAGAAAGTACAGATAACGGCTCATCGAGGCGCTTCGGGTTATGCGCCCGAAAACACGCTTTCTTCGATTAAAAAGGCTTTGGAAATTGGTGTTGACCGTATTGAAATTGATGTGCAACAAACCTCAGATGGGGTGGTTGTGGTGCTTCACGATAAGACATTAGACAGAACCACCAACGCAAAAGGCAAGGTGGGTAAAATGACCATCAAAGAATTAAAGGACGTAAAAGCTTACGGTAAATTTGAAGCTGAATTCCCAAATGAACCGATTCCAACGCTGGAACAAGTGTTTGAATTGATGGATGGCTCTACTGAGTTTGTTATTGAGATTAAGGCAGGAAATAAAACCTATCCAGGAATTGAAGACAATGTGGTGGCACTCATCCACAAATACCAAGCAGAAAAGTGGGCGTTGGTGCATAGTTTCAACGACCGTGTTTTAAAGCATATTCACAAGCATCACCCCGACATTCGTCTTCAGAAATTATTGGTGTCATACACTGGCGGAATCATGCTCGATTTTAAATTGCATGCTACCAAACTCAGCAAGTACAACTATGTTGAAGGTTTTGGAATTAGCCTTTCTGGAACGAATAAAAAACTGGTTGATAAGATTCATACCATGGGTAAAATCGTGCATGTTTGGACTGTAAACAAAGAAGAAGACATGCAGCAAATGATTGATTTGGGTGTGGATGGTCTTATCAGTAATTATCCCGACAAAGCCAACTATTTATTGGCTAAATAGCAAACCATAGCCTTACTTTTGAATCCATGTCAGAAGCGTTTATCAACCGACTTAAATCCATTTTTCTTGTTGCACTAGTAACTTTTGCGGTGGTTGTAACAGCCGCAGGGGTTATTCTTATGGTGCAAGGTGCAGACCGCAGCCTGTGGATGGGCGTTACCGTAGCAGCCGCCTCCATTGTCATCTTCTTCGCACGGTTATACCTCGTGCGTGTTCCCAGAACTTCACCAGGGCTGATGGGGTTCACTATATCTGTGTTTGGAGCAACCATGTACACCATCTTTCAGAGTTACAGCCAGCAAGCCGCATCGTACGCACCCATATTAGCGATGAATGCCTTGGCGGGATGGGCAGCTTATGTGGCTTGGTATTCCGATTTGGGAGACAGAAGTAAAGACAAAATCAAGGAAGGAAAACGGTTGCCCAAGATTGAATTAGAAGATTATGATGGCAATCAGGTAAGTTCGGAAGATTGGAAAGGGCAGAAGCGGCTGGTAATATTCTACCGAGGAAACTGGTGCCCGATTTGCACAGCGCAAGTCAAGGAATTAGGCGATTTTGAAAAGGATTTCAAAGAACTGGGTGTGAGAATTACGCTCATCAGTCCACAGTCGCATGAAAAAAGTAAGAATCACGCCAACCGCGTGGGGATGGACTACGATTTTTTGGTGGATGTGGACAATCGCGCTGCCAAAGTGTTGGGTATTCTTTCAGAAAATGGTTTGCCAGCAGGATTTGAGGTGTTGGGCTACGAAACAGACGTGCCAAAACCAACCACCTTTGTATTAGACGAAAACGGAAAAGTAATCTTTGCCGACCTTACAACTAATTACCGATTAAGAACGCGTCCAGAAGATATTGTTGCAGCATTAAAAGGATGAGAAATTCAGCAATAGTTTTATGTTTTATTTGCCTAATATCTCTGCAGGTTTTTGGACAATCATGTACCTCTGAAAGATATTTAAGTAATATATTTCAATCATCTGTTACACAAGATGTTGTGTATGGTAACTCGCCTGCATTAACCGCTGTTTATGTTGCCGAAAATGTCACGGTAAATCAAGACATGACCATGGATGTATTCTTCCCCGTTGGAGACAATCTTCCAAAGCGTCCGGCAGTGGTTTTAGCTTATGGTGGCGGCTATCTTTTTGGAACCAAAGAAGATGAAGATGTGTGGGCTACTTGCGATAGTTTGGCCAAGAAAGGATACGTCACGGCAAGCATCAATTACCGAATGAATATGAATGTGGCCAGCTCTGCCAGTGCCGTTCGTGCTATTTACCGGGCTGCACAAGATTACAGCTCGGCCATTCGATACCTAAAGGAATTCTCGGATACGTATAGAATAGACACTAATTACGTGTTTGTGGGTGGTGTTAGCGCTGGAGGATTTTCGGCCATGCATGCCGTGTTTTTGGATGAGAACGAAAGACCATCGGAAACATTTCAGTCGGGAATTTTAGGGATTAATCCAGATTTGGGTTGTGTTAGTTGTGCTGGAAACAGCTACAACTACACAAATAATGTTCGGGGTATTATCAACCTTTGGGGAGCGTTGATGGATACATCCTACATCCAACAGGATGAACTGGTGCCAATGACCTTGTTCCACGGTACAAACGATTTAATTGTACCAAACGATTATGGATTTCCATTCACAGCTTTGTTCTTGATGCCAGAAGTTTATGGTTCAACAAATATTGCGTCAAGAGTCAATAACCTTGGTGGAAATGCCGAACTAAACTTGTTCCAAGGAGTTGGTCACAACATATGGGGATTGAATGTGAATAATGTGATGGTGGGAGGCCCAACGGAGCATTGGAGCCCAATTACAGATAGCATTGTTTCTTTTTTGTATGAGAACATTCGGCCAGCACCACTTGCGGTTTCTTCAGATGGTGTTTGCGAGGGTGAACCAACCCTTCTCACAGCTAGCATTGTTCCCGATAACGGCCGTGCATGTTGGACCATTGAAGGAGGAACAATACTTAGTGCCAATGCAGATTCCTCCGAAATAGCTGTCATTTGGAGTACAGCAGGGATTTACGAAGTGTCAGTTACCTCCATCAATCATTTGGAAGCTTATTCTTTTCCTTCTGTCATAGAAATTGAAGTGTATGCCTTGCCGCAGGTGGCCATTGTAAACAACAATGGAACACTGGAGGCTACTAGCGGCTTTCCGTATTACCAATGGTATTTAAACGGTGTAGAACTTGCTGGTGAAAACCAGGCCAATTTGGTGCCGACAGGTAATGGCAATTACACAGTTGAAGCATTAAGCTTGGATGGCTGTTTTTCTGAATCAGAACCATTTGTTGCGGTCGGTATGTCAGAAAACACATTGAACCAAGCTGAAGCCGATTATATACAGATTTACGATTTTCTAGGTCGATTGGTTAGCAGCCTCTCAATTGAAGAATTGAGTTCAATAGCTTCTGAAGGAAAAACTCAGTCGGTCATTGTAAAGTACTTCAGCAAAGACCACCACTATCTTGGTGCAGAACTTAGATTGATGCCTGTTACTTTCTAATCAGGGAAACCTCATCCTTACTGTAGAAAAAACTCAGGTGCATATTCTTCAAAAAGAACGCCTGCATTTCTGCCGAAGTTTCAAATTGCTCGTCAATATTATCCGTTACTTCAAATAGCACCAAACCAGAAGGAACAAGGTCTATTCTGTGCAAAGAATACTGTTGCGTTCCTGATTCGTTCATGTTTAAAAACAGAAGACCTCCTAATGAGGTAGTGTGGGCTACGTAATTCTTTATAGAGTAGTCCTCTGCATCTGCATTGTACTGGTAGTGCGCAATAGCGTACCGTACGCTATCAAACTTCTCAATAGTATAGTACGCAGGGTTTTCCTGAGTTAGTTCGTTCTCAGGCATCCAAGAGCCAATTAATTCTGGTCGAATAAGTTCTACGGGTTTACCTAACGGAACGATAGACGTGTACGGACAGCCCCAAAGGAGTATTAAACCCGCAAATAGACTTGTTAAAAGGATTGTTTTCTTAAGCATGGGTGCAAGTTATTGAGTTTTTATCGAGAGCAATTGACTTTGCTCATTCAAAGCTTTTCAATAGCCTTATATTGCATCAAAATTATTGAATGAAACACTTGCTTTTAGGTTTAATTTTCATTGCATCTGCGGCTAAAGCACAAGACCCGATTGTGCAGGCCATTTTAGATGATGTAAGTATCGATTCGCTTATCTACTATTCAAGTGCTATTTCAGGCGAATTTCCAATAGAAGTAGACGGAAATGTGGTAACAATAGCCTCTAGAAACAAGAACTTTCCGGGTAACGCAATTGCTGCGGATTACATCGAACAGAAGTTTCAAGAATTTGGTTTGACCACATCCGTAGTCACTTTTGGAACTACTGGAGAGAATGTGTTAGCAACCCAGCCTGGTACGCTGTACCCAAACCAAAAAGTGGTGATTTGCGGGCATTATGATTCGATGCCTGCCAACGGAACAGCTTCACCAGCAGCGGATGATGATGGAAGTGGTACGGCAGCGGTAATAGAAGCTGCAAGAGTTTTATCGCAATATCAGTTTGCATACACCATCGTTTACGCTGCTTGGGACGAAGAAGAGTATGGGCTTATTGGTTCTAACAACTACGCTACAACCGCTGAGAATAACTCAGACTCAATTGTCGCGGTAATAAACATAGATGCCATTGCCTGGGATGGAGATGGTGATAAGTTGGCGCGTGTGCACACACGAGACATTGCCAATTCGGTAAACCTAGCTACCGTAGCGCAGAGCATGATTTCAACCTATGGAATTGACCTCCAAATTGAGGTCAATAACCCTGGAGCAACGTATAGCGACCATGCATCTTTTTGGAACCATGATTTCAGCGCCATTCTCATCATTGAGGATTTTGACAATGATGGAAACCCTCATTACCATACGGCAACAGACCGAGTAGAATATTTTGACACGACTTACTATGGTGAAATAAGTAAGTGGGCCTTTGCTACGGCTGCTACAATGGCGGTGCCATTAAGTGGAAATGTGGATGTGTTAGAACAAGAAATAGAAGCTTTTGTGGTTTACCCAAATCCTGCAAATGGTGTTCTACATATTGGTTCGAAAGGAAAGGAACATGGGAATGTAAATATTGAACTTTTAGATGTTGCAGGTAAGCAAGTTCTCAACTTAAATGAGGTACTTCCTGCCACAATTGATGTTTCCCAACTACCATATGGGAATTACTTCTTAAAATTGAGCACAGAAGATGGAACTGTTCGTTTTACCCAGAAAGTGGTAAAGAAGTAACTCAGAAATCCAAATTCTACTTATAAAATCCCAGCGTATGGATGAATTTCTCGGCATAGCCGATAAGATGGTCATTTACAATTTGCGAAGCTCTTGGTTTCAGATATCAAAGCTTTACAATGAAATGGCCTTGGTGCACGACATCACGGTAAGTATGGCATTTGTGTTATTGGCCATTAACGAAACTGAAGGTACACCTGTTACCAAGATTGCTCCTAGAATGGGTATGGAGCCGAATAGCCTAAGTCGTATTTTAAAGTCGATGGAGGAGAAGGAGTTCATCTACCGCAAGCGCGATGATGTAGACAAACGGATGGCATTTGTTTGCTTAACAGAACTGGGAAAGGAGAAACGAGAAATTGCCCTTAGGGCGGTATTCCGTTTAGAAAAAGCCATCATCAATCAACTAGATGAGGATAAACTTGCTGCTTTCTTTGAGGTAGCTCGTCATATTCCTGATGCTATTGATGAGTTCAAAGAAAAAATGGCGTCTTACGAAGCTTCGTAAAACGCCATTTAAATTCTTTTAAAGGAAGGAACTATCTCTTAATTATTCTCTTCGAGCTAACACCTTCATCGGTAGTTATTCTCAGTATGTACGAACCATTAGGTAGGTTAGAAATGTCAATGGTGTTGTCGAATGCTGCTGCGTTGAAAACAACCTCTCCCAAAATGTTTAACACCTCAATAGATACCAATTTATGGGCTTCAACATCAATGGTCAAAGGACCGCTTGTTGGAACAGGGTAAACTGGCAACTCTTTTCTTAGCATATAGTCTGCAATGCCATCAGGAGAGGCACCATACCTCAAGTTCAGAATTGGAGCCAACTCTGGGTTAGAAGCATCGCTAAATTTCATGGTTCCACCTGTAAATCCAGGAACACTTATGAGGAATTGAGTTTTAGTGCTGTTATGTATGCCGTTAATCATTTCGGCAGTCAGATCTAGTCTAATCCAGTTGCCAACAACAGCGTTTCCACCATGACGGCAAGGCTCACCTTCAGCATCAGGTGTATCCATATAATCCACTGCCTCCACATCAACAGATGCACCGAAATTCCCATTAGCCATCTTCACATAAAGGTCGTTGCCTACAAGGGCATTTGCTCCCGTAATCTCTTCTATTCGAAGGAAAATACTTGCACCAGCTAAGGTGGTATCTGCCATTTGAGGCGTATCAAAAGAAACAACTGCTGCTAGTTCATTTCCGCCTGATTCACCAACTAGAATTTCTTGAGAAACATCTCCAGCAGAAGAAACTGAGCCATCCATAGTTGAACCTTCTGAAAGAAGATACAAGTCATCCATCAAGAATTTTTGATAGAACTTTTGTGCTTGGTAGGTGAACATTGCCAAATACCCTTCTGCTGAAAGATGGAAACAGTCTTTGAAAATACCTGCATACAGTCTCATCCCAGCTTGCGGAGATGGATAGTCTGGGTACCCCAACGGAAGTGGTGCATCGAACTGCGCATATGTTCCACCAGGAGCAACACCTAGGGGTGATGTTTGTCCAAATTGGTATTGGAGAATGCCTTGTGCTCTGACAAAATCTAATTGTGGATCGATTGAAGCAGAATAAGCAACAGAATCCGACATCTCGTTAAGAATAGAATTGATAGTGATGAAATCTGGTTGTCCCATATCATCCCATGTACCATAAAAAGGGTGGAGTGTTTGAAATGGAGCATTATCCTCAATAATTTCTTCAAAGTTTGGATAGGCGTAACCTGGCCAAAAAACGTTCATTCCCGTACGTGTGTTTTGCAAGAAATCTACGATGGAATCGAGTCTGATTTTCACTTCATTAGTCAGCGAATCCGTTTGTTGATCTGTGAAAGACACATGCCAATCTCCGAGTAAATCATTTCCTCCAATACTTAAATGAACGATGTCTATGCTAGCATTAGCATCGATAATATCCTGAATTGCATCTTGCTTCGGACCGTCCACAAAATCCCAAGTATCGGCTCCATTCTCTGCTATTTGCACGTTACTTACAAATCGCTTGTCTGAATGACCAACATTCTTAAGACCATCATTAATGGTTTGGTCTGCATACTGGAAAGCAGCCCAACTATCTCCAACCAAAAGGACACGGTTAGAAGGTACTTCAACGCATTGTGCGCTTACTAAAGAATGGCACGCAAATGCCATAATTGCTGTGGTAAAAATTCTTTTCATTAGGGGGTTGTTTATTGTATGGGGCTGAAGTTACTGATTCTTCAACTTAATTAAGTTCGTATTAATTGGAGTTACACCTTTCTTCGTACATATTCAGGTCCAAGCTCAGATAATGACTTACAGCCAATAAGCTGCATTACCCTTTTCATTTCATCTTCCAGTATCTCATAAACCCGAGAAACACCTTCTTCGCCACCTGCAGCAAGACCATATAGATAAGACCTTCCAATAAGCACGGCAGATGCTCCCAAAGCAATTGCTTTAATAACATCAGAACCACGTGTAATCCCTCCGTCTATCAGAATTTCCATTTCCGAGCCAATGGCCTTTTTTACTTGAGGTAATATATCTAAGGCTGCTGGAGAACCATCCAATTGTCGGCCACCGTGGTTGGATAAGATGATTGCAGAAGCACCCAATTCTTTAGCAAGAATAGCGTCATCTACACTTTGAATTCCTTTTAAAATGAATTTCCCGCCCCATTGAGCCATCATTTCCTTGGCGTCATCCCAACTTACATCTGCACGAAATTGAGCATTAACCGTATCTATCACTTTTAATGCATCAGCACCGTGTGGTAAATGGTCAATCATGTTGGCCATTTTCAATTTAGGTTTTGATAGAAAATGAAAGAGCCACGCAGGTTTGGATAGGGCAGAAAGGGCTGTGTTTATACGTAAAACAGTTGGTCTTCCATGACCGTTATTTAAATCGCGTTCTCGCTTGCCAAGCACAGGTAAATCTACCGCCAGCATAAGACCTTGGTAGTTTTGCTTTTTGCAACGGTCTATAAAATCGGAGACCATTTTCTTATCGTGCCAAGCATAAATCTGAAAGAAAAGAGGCCCGTTGGATTCTGCTGCTACCTCCTCGATAGAATACGTAGAAACGGTAGAAAGTGTATAAGCAGTACCAGCTTTGTGGGTGGCTCTAACAACCGCTTTTTCACCCTCATGATGAAACATGCGAGACATACCTGTAGGTGCGCTAATAACGGGTAAGCTTAACTGAACTCCTTGCACGTTGGTTGACAAATCTATTTTAGACACATCTTTCAGCACTCTTGGCACAAATTCGTAGTTGGAAAAAGCTTGTTTGTTCCAAGTGCTGGTAAGTTCATCTTCGGCAGAACCCTCAAGAAAATCGAACATAACCGAAGGCAGCTTGGCCTTGGCTAATTCTCTCATTTCTTTTATGGAGAAAACCGTGTCGAGTTTAGACATGCGGCAAATTAATCAAGAAATCCAAAGTAAAATGTCAGAAATTGATGAGAGGAACACCTTTTCTGTGCTCGGCCTTTTTGCAATTGAAGACATAGGCTAAGGAGACTTCATGAATGCCTCCTGTGGTGTTGGTTAGGGTGGAAACCGTGTAATCGTATGTGTATCCCACTTTAACGCCATATCCTCTATATCCAACCATGAAAATGACAGCATCTTGATTGCTGAATAATGTTCTGAAACCAGCACCAATTCTTGCACCGTACGCTTCAAAAGTAAAGGAGGGAAGCATGGCATTAAAATCTTGCTGATTCTGAAAGGTAAAGGCGGGTGATACTTTAATCTTCTCCGTTATGTTGAATTGATAATTGACGTGTGCGGTTAGCCTAGCTGATAATTTGGAAAGTTCAGCAAAGCCTTCGTCAGGCTGGGTTAAATGATGCGCAGCAAATCCGGCAATTAAGCCTTTCCATGAGAGAACGAGGCCAGATGAGAAGTCAATCAAATGCCTTTCTGTGTTCATATTAACATTGTCAGTGGTATACACGAAACCGTAGCGAGGGTCTATCATGTCTCCAAATGTAAGTTCGCTGGTATTTAAGATTCTGTATTTCCATCCAACCTCAAATGCTGGACTGATAGCTAGTTGCTTGTTAAACACCCTGAAAACAGGCGCGTAAATGAGAGAAAGCGAATGACTTAAAAGTGTATTGGCCGAATTGTCGTACTGGTAATTAACTCCAATTCCATGCATTTTACCAAGAAGTTGGTCGTAAGAAACATTGGCAGTTTGAAAATTGCCCGAAATATTTGGCCATTGATTTCGATAACTGGTTCTGATTGTTGGACAGCCATTGTACCCTGCAAAAGCTGGATTTAGGTATAAAGGATTGCTAAGAGCCTGAGAAAACTGTGGGTCTTGGGCTGAGGAATACAGCCAAAAACAACAACAAAATATAAGAAATGTGATTTTTCTCATGCCGTAACAAACAGCAAGATATCGATTTTATTACGCTGCCTTCTTCAGTGCAGCTAATTCGGCTTGCATTATTTTGGTGGTCTTTCCAGTTCCGTCTTCGGTCCAACCTGGAGGGCCAAAAACGTACATAAACCGTCCTTTCCATGTTTTGGCCTTCATTACATCTTGCCAAATATGAACATATTCGTGGGTAAGAACCTCTACTGGATTGTGTGATTTTGGTGGATGCAACACACCGTAGGTTATCTTTTTGTTATCGTCTTTGTCCTTAAAAGTTCCGAATAACCTATCGAACAGAATGAGGTATCCACCGTGGTTTTTATCGAGGTATTCGATATCCGAGGAATGATGCACTTCGTGGTGCTTATGCAGGTTGAAAATCTTTTCTAAGAACCCAAGTCTTGGCATCCATTGAACATGTAATTGATATTGCCAAAATGCTTCAATACTCAAACATGTCATCAGCATAATAGGGTGGAAGCCGAGGGCACAAATCCACATGTAAAAGAAGGGCTTATAAAAGAGGGTAACCCAACCGTTTCGCACGGCAGTGCCTAAGTTAAAATGGTCTGAGGAGTGATGCACGATATGTGCTGCCCACAAGAATCTTACTTCGTGGTTGGCTCTGTGCACCATGTAATAACTGAAGTCGTCTAGCACTTGGCAAATAATCCAGATGTACCAAGTGCCCAAACCAAATGCAGCCCATCCGCCCATAATGTTGTGGCGCACACCTTCCGAATCTTCAGGATTAAATAGCACATAAACGATTGCGAAAAGCACCAACGAAAACGCCTTTGCTCCGCCAGCCAATACAGCAGCGCCCACACCCATTGTACCGCTTGTGGCTAGGTCTTTCCATTTATATAGGGTTGGATTGTACTTGAGGCTGAAAATGATTTCGACTATAATGAGCCCGATAAAAACTGGGCCACCATAAATCATCAATTCGGTAACCTCATACTCGGTGGTTACTCTAGTTGCTTCTTCTATTAGGGTATTCAAAAAATCCATAGAGGGCATTCGGTTTAAGTTGCAATAATAGTTTAGTGAAAGCAGGTTTGAAAGTACTTGACTCATTCTTAAGAGAATGTTTTGCAAACGGCTGCTCGTAGTAGGCTTGAAATTTTGAAAGTACCAAGTAGTGTTTCTCCATGGATGGAGACGATTTCTTTGCGGAATAGGTTTTCTCTAAGAGTACTTAGGAATATTTTGTTCCATTCTTGCTTCAAAATCTGCAACCACTGCTTTTCTAAAAGAAGTATTCGGTACTGCTTTCATTTGCGCTACGTAAGCAGGAATATTTAGCTTTTCGCAATTCATTTGAATACGTTTAAATAGCTTTGGAAGGCCTTGTCCAGGTACTTGAACATGATGTAATCCACCGCTGTAAATAATCACCATTTCGCCTTCAGATAACATTTCTAAAATATCGGCTACGCCACCTCGCACGGTCATGGGGTCGCCATTCTTATCCATACCATTGGCGCGTCTCATCCTACCTTCTGGCGCAATAATAACTACCGATTCGGGTTCAATGGCGCTCAAGAAACTGTCCCACGTATCATCACGTTCTCGCGATATGGGAACCATTTTAGGCATAATGAACTTGAGGAACCATCCAGCAACTGGTCGTCCCATTGTAACGTCTGCTCCGGGAGCGATAATTCGTCCTGAAATACGCCAAAGCATTCGCCAAGGTGCACCACCAAGAAAAAGCGGCTCAAACAGACTGGTGTGATTGAGCAGAGCAATCACTTTCAAATCTTTCCAAGGGTCATCTTTGTGCTCATGCAGCCAAGTAGTTTCTACTTTATAGAATAGCTGCGCTATCAATTTGATAGAAGCAAGCGCTAGGAAGTTTGGGATTCTGCGCAGTGACATGCAGCGAAGGTAAACTGTTGGATGATTTAGTCAACCTGAATTTGGTCAACTCAGAAGCAATCTTTTGCAAGAATGATGAACTTAGCGGCAAGTCTTAAATCTGTACTTAACGAAAGTGAATTAAATGGGACGCATACATCTATTTGAATTTGAAGACCAAAGTTGGTTCCCTTCCTTTTTACGGAACTACGGAACCGACTTTTTACAGTTCCTTTCTAACAAGACCAAAATGTACAAGCCAATTGTCTCAATAATTGAAAGAGGATTGGCGAAAAGCAGAACAAGTCAGATTGTTGACCTAGGTTCGGGAGGAGGAGGAGGCCTCATTTGGTTGAACTCAGAACTTAGGAAGAGTCTTCCAGATCTGAAAATCGTTCTGACAGACTTCTATCCTAACATCCCAGCGTTCGAATTCACAACTAAACAGGCTGACAATTTTGAGTTCGTAAAGGAACCTGTTGATGCGAAAGATGTTCCTACTCACTTGAAGGGATTGCGAACGCAGTTTTTATCCCTTCATCATTTTAAGCCAGCAGATGCCCAGCTTATACTGCAAAACGCAGTTGATTCGGGTAATTCCATCGCCATATTTGAAGCACAGGAACGAAGTTTGCCAAGTATATTAGCCATGCTTTTCTCACCCATCACATTGTTTTTAACAACTCCATTTATCAGACCATTCAAACTAGGCCGTATTGTTTTTACCTACTTGATTCCGATTGTGCCTCTTTTTGCCCTTTGGGATGGTGTGGTTTCTTCTCTACGTACCTATTCTGTATGGGAAATGAACGAATTAGTTAAGAGTTTGAAAGGAACGGAAACTTACGATTGGGAAATCGATAGGGTGAAATCTGGACCAGGGGTGGTGCTTTATTTGCTTGGAACAAGAAAAGAGGGTTAGACGAAAATTCTAATGCCGCAAACCAGTAGCAACAAAAAAGCCCCAAATATTCGGGGCTTTTTTGTTCTTAGTGTGTGGTTGGGTTTTTATCTAAAAACCAATTTACCGGATGAAACTCTGCGGTTGTTCTGAGTGATTGCAAACGTGTAAATACCAGCGCTTAATCCATTTCGGTTGATGCGAAGGTTTTTACCATTCAGGTTTTGCGAATGAAAGATGAGCTTTCCGTACATGTCGAACACGGTGATTTCTGCATCGTTGAAAACATCATCACCTCGTATTTCAATAGTTGCTACTTCCTCTGCTGGAGTAGGATATACGGTTAAGTACGAATCTTCAAACTCCAATTCTGTAATTGAAACCTGTGGTAATTCGGTGGTGTATTGGTAATACATAATGTGCATTTCGTCTTCAGTGGTGTACCCAAACGTAACCGTGTCTGAAGTCATGTTACGGTAGCTGGCTTCAAGTACCAGACCCCAATCCATATTTACCTCATACAATTCTGGCCAACTTCTCACGGGTGGGTGGCTGTAATCATAAGCACCCGTGTTAAAATTGTAATCAGGGTCATAAAATGCTTCGTAAATCTGTTCTCCTTTAGATCCGTCAGGGTTTCTCAAAAACACATCGAAATCTGTTCCAATTCCGTGCGTGTGTCCTTGAATGTTCCAGTAGTAAAAGGTTTCGTTTGCCACGGTGTAATCATGAGAATACATGTGCTCCTGTCCATCAGGTGGAATTTGAAGAATCCATGGATCAAAATTTCCATATTGCTTTAAATCAGCAATCATTTCAATAGCCCCAGAGCCAGCATCTTGAGTATATATGTTATAATAACAAGAAGCTTTACAGATTGAATCTTGACTGTAATTTGGCATATGCAGATTAAGAAGCATTACGGCTGATGAATCTTGATAAATAGCCGTTCCTTCTGGCAATTCCATTTCTCTAGAATACATCCAAATACCCATGTATTTAGCGTGCAAGTAAACGTAGGCTTGTGCATTGGTTGTAGTAGCATCATTTGGTCCAGCCCCAAGTGGTGCTGCAAAATCCCTGTCAAAATCTCGTAGAACCCAGTGGTGAGAGTAAGGGTGCATCATTCCGGCCATTTTGATGATTTCCTTCTCTTCTTCTGATTGGATTTCATGAATCTGAACATATTCAAATTCCTCTCCAGGAGCCATGAAAATTGGACCAAACCGAACTTGATACCCTTCTAATCCTTCTTCCTCAGGGGTAAGAGGCTTTTCAATATCAGCAATACCACCGTTGGTATAGTATTCTTCAATCATTGTTGGATCTACGAATGTTCCAGTTTCTTCAGCTCCCCACAAAACCCATTGTCTAATCATTTCAATTTCGTGATCTTCCAATGCTGGTAATCCAGATGGCATTGAATTTCCTTCGGCAACATTCACCAACGCCAATTCGTCATCCATTCCGTTGTTACACTTTCTAAGCAAATAGCTTCTTTCTGGGTAACCTGGATTAATTAGTTTTTGCCTAAGGGTGTTGAGGGCGTACGGATTTATTGGGTCAACGAAGAATTCTAAAAAGGAGTTAAAAAACCACGATCGAAAGATCGTGGTTTTTTTGTTTGTGGGAGAAATTAAAAAACGGAACCAATTGGTTCCGTCCTGAGGTTAGACATAAGTCTAACCGGTTTTTTCAATCCTTATGGATTTGCCAGATGATGTTCGTAGAACATACAATCCAGAATTCAATTCATCGAGTGAGATTGAAATCTTCTCCATACCACTTGTATGTGACCGAAGGACAACTTTGCCCTGCATGTCGCTGATGAATATCTCATCATCTACATCAAGCCTAAGGCCGTCAATCGTGAGATTGTCGGTGGTTGGATTTGGGTAAGCGACAAAAGGCTTCCTTATTGTAGATGTGTTACTCGTAACCACCCCTCCAAACTGAACGATAGCCATTTCAGAATATACTATATCAATAAGTACTGGGTTAAGAGGGTCAGAAAGATCGAACCACCCAACCTTGGAGCCAACAGCAATTTCATTTTGACCAGGATACCAATAAGATAAATCTGAAATAGTGGAAAGGAAACTTAGTGTGTCCCCAGACCATGTTTGGTTTTCAATAGCCCAACTTATGGTATCTTCTGTGAATCCACTGTTTGTACTTGTAAGATCTATTATCCAAGAGTAATCTTGGTATTCTTGTGGTATATCCACATAGGTTTTTGCATGTACATCCAGAAAATCAAAGGGTGTCCAGGGGTACTCCTGGACAAGATTTGCACTATCCAGTTGGAAATGGCAAACCGCTTGTGAAAAAGAATTTAAGGAAAGTAATATGCTCGAAAGAATTATGACAATAGCGTATATGAAAGTTTTCATACTATTTTTTTTAGTAAAACATTTAAACTAATTCTAGTATACTTACACAAAAAGTCAATAGTTTTCCACATTTTAAATATATAAACAGTTTATATGTAGGAAAGTAATGTAAAATATAAGTTAGTATTAATTATTATTAGAAAATACAATATTTACAATTGCTTGATAAACGTCTGCTTCGGTACCTCCAAGGTCTAGGTTAGCTGATGGATTAGACCCGCTGTGGCAGCCAGTTGTACAGTTAGTTTGAAAAAGAGAGTAAACCTCCTGGTAGGTGGATTGAGCAAGAGTTACCTGCGCTGCTATCAGAAGGATAGAAAAGATAGATAAGAGTGATTTCATTTTATTATGGAACGTATTGGTTAGTAGTGCATTGCTAATCTATAGAAAAATACAATGCATGCATTCTATTTTTTCTTTCTTTGTGGCGCTTATCACTTAATAAGTGACAGATACAAGACGTTTTTAACACATTTTTAGCTCCAACCAACTCGTTTCACTCAACAACATCTAAGTCAATGAAAAAAGTTTACCTCGCATTAATGATGCTTTTCCCAGCACTGATTCTTCAGGCTCAACAAGATTCAATTATGAACCCTGGCATGGAACGTTGGGGGCCAAATACCCAATATGATGAGTTGTTGGATTGGACGACTCTTAATCCAGCTGGCGCACTATTAGGTGCTACGTTGGCCTTTAAAACCACCGACCCAAGCGAATTGCATTCAGGAGACCATGCTGTAAAACTTGTAACGCAAGAGATTCAGTTTTTTGGAGTTACTCCGTCTATTCTCACAAGTGGTTTTATAAACACCACTACACAACAAGTGGAAGGAGGGAAGCCGATTAATTCTCGTCCTACTAGTTTAAGTGGTTGGTTTAGGTTTGACCCAGTTACTGTGGATACGGGTTTTGCTAGCGTTGCCCTTACCAAATGGAACAGTGGAGCTGGTGCTTCGGAGCCTATCGGCTCTGGTTCAATTAACATTTTGAATACCTCTGGTGTGTTTGTGAATCTTGAAGTTGAAATTAACTACATCAGTTCGGAAACCCCAGACACGGTACTTATTACTATTGGTTCTGGTACACCAGCAGGAGAAGTAGGAACGGCTCTGTTTGTAGATGATTTGTATTACACTTTTCCGTCTTCAATTGAAACACCAGAATCCGTTGGTTTGAGTCTGTATCCAAACCCAGTTTCCGATTTTCTTACAATTAAAACTAACCAAGGTTTGGCTTTTACCTCAGCCACAGTTTTTGCTTTAGATGGAAGAATGATTTATTCTACAACTCTCGTTACAAACACATCAAAATTGGACATGTCTAATCTTAAAACAGGAGCTTATGTAGTTGAATTAAGCAATGTTGAAGGAATTATTGTGAGACAACAATTCCTTAAGAACTAAAACTCAAATTCCTTTGAGTTAGGGCGCTGAGGGGAATTCCCTTAGCGCCCTTTTTATAGCATCTAAAGCATTTCTTTTTCTATTACTCAGTTGTATACAGCTACTTTCGGCAACAGCAAACCATCCAAACATGACACTTTTTTCAGCATTCCGTTCCATCGCAATAATAGAGGGTATTAGTTATCTACTTTTTGCGATTACCATGCCCCTTAAATACAAGTTTGATATTCTAGAGCCCAACTATTACGTGGGAATGGCGCATGGCGTCCTGTTCATGGTCTATTGCGGCTTGGGCTTAGGAAGCGCCATTTATTACAAATGGAAGTTTGGATTTAGTGTTTTAGTTTTTGTAGCATCCTTAGTCCCGTTTGGAACTTTCTATCTACATGCCAAGTATTTGAAGAAGATGGACGGGGCGATGATAAAATAAGTTCGTAGGTCGGTCTGAAACCCACTAAAAAAATTTGATTAACCAAAAAAGGCTCGCAATTGCGAACCTTTTTCTTTTCATTTGGATTGGTGTTAGATAGCGTATTGACCTTCTTTAATCATATAGTTTACAATATCTCTTCGCAATACTTTTGGGTTAATGTTGTAGCTTTTTAGCAGTTTTCTAACGATGTAGTTGGTTCTGTTTTTCTCACCATCAGAAGCAAAGCTTGAAATAGCGTCTTTAGATGCTTTCCTTACTCTTTCAAGAGATTCGTAGAGGTAAACTTGAACTGCAGCACGCTGCGCGGCCAATTTATCTTTGTCTCCACCCATTGTTTCAAGCTTACGAAGCTTTAAAACTGCTGAATCGCAAACGAAAGCATCGGCTAGAATATCGGCCAGATTCATCACAATTTCTTGTTCATCAACCATTTTCTTGCCCAACTTTTTACCAGCGGTAGAAGAGATGAAAAGAAAGACATCTTTCAATGCTTGTACAATTCGCTCTTCTTCTGCAGCACCAGATTTTGTTCCGGTAAATATGGATTTGATTACACGACCTTGAACCTGCTTACCAGCACCGATTAGGTCAATTTCTTTCGTCTTAAGCGCACGTTTGGTCAACTCAGCTACGGAAAGCAATCGGTTAATCTCGTTGGTTCCTTCATAGATTCTCGTAATCCGCGCATCCCGATATCCCATTTCAATACCCGTTTCTGCAGAGTAACCCATACCTCCAAATATTTGAAGGGTCTCATCAATTACGAAATCAAGGTTTTCAGAGCCTTTTACCTTCAGAATGGCACATTCAATAGCGTATTCGCGAATGGATTCAAGCTTTGATTCTTGAACTTCCATTCCGCCTTTTTGCAGTTCTACTCGTTTAAGGTCAATGTTGCGGCCAATTCTCCAAATTCCTGCATCTACACAGAATACCCGAGAAGCCATTTCTCCTAATTTGTGTTGCATAGCACCAAACTCTACAATTGGCGTATCAAACTGCTTACGCTCTTTTGCGTACTCAATAGCTTGATTAATGGCAAATTTTCCACCACCATTTGTGCCTGCTGCTAGTTTAATTCTTCCTGTGTTGAGAATGTTCAATGCCATAGAGAAACCGCCTTCACGTTCTCCCAACAAATTATCAACTGGAATTGGGGTGTTCTCAAAGAATACCTGAACGGTGGAGGAGCCCTTAATACCTAGCTTCTTTTCTTCTGCGCCAATGGTAATTCCACCAAACCCTTTCTCCACGATAAACGCAGAAAGCTTTTTGTCGTCATCAATCTTTGCGAAAACGATGAAGAGGTCAGCGAAACCACCGTTGGTGATCCACATTTTCTGACCATTCATTAGGTAGTGTGTTCCTTCAGGATTAAGAACACATTTTGTTTTGCCTGAGTTAGCATCTGAACCTGCGGTTGGTTCTGTGAGGCAATAACTAGCCTTTAACTTGGCAGACGCCACCCCTGGCAAATACTTGGCCTTTTGTTCTTTGGTTCCGTAATAAACGATTGGAAGAGAGCCGATAGAAGTATGCGCTCCGATTGTTGTAGCGAACGAAAAACCTTGAGAAATCATTTCAGAGAATATGAGCCCTGTATTGAAATCTAGACTCATTCCGCCATACTCTTCGTCAATAGCCACACCACAAAGACCTAATTCTGCCGACTTTTCTAGTAGCGAAACAATTTCCTCTCTATGCTTAGAAGCTTCTAGTTCGTAGCCGTTTTTCTTCATCGGCTCCTGAATTTCCTGAATACAGAAATCCTTGACCATTTCACCAATCATTACCTGTTCTTCGGTGAATTCTTCTCTAATGAATATATCTTTTGGATTGCCTTTCTCAATAAGGAAAGTGCCGCCTTTAAGTGTCATATGTTCTAGTCTTTGCTGCAAAATTATCAAAAAAGCAATGCACGCATTGTAAATGACAATTCTCATATAGAATTGATGTTTGATAATGGTGATAATTGTAAGATTTGGTTACTTCGCTGTATGACTACGACCAGCACCGACATCCCAACACTAGAAGAACTAAGAGACGTTTTTGACAAGCGCAGACCTTATTTTCATATTAAGAATGGTCGTAAAGAAGAGGGGCTATTTAAGTTCGATGTGAACGAGTCTCTAGTGGCTTCTGAGGACACTTTTGAAGAGGACTTGCTGCTTATTTCGTTCCCGATAGCATACATGGATTCGATTGAGCCGATCCTAAATCACTTCAAACTGAACACTAGTAAAGAGAATTTCTTAGACCAATGCCGAGAGGTAATTGCGGTGGCAGAGAATCATCAGGATGAGAAGGGTGGAGGCAAGATGAGTTTCCAGAGTTTGTTCTACAATATTCCAGAGTCGATTCAATCTGTGAATTACGATGCGGTTATCGTGCTTTCTATTCATGTTTACGGGAAACAAACCGAAGCAAAGGATTATCGCATCGTAGGTTATATCCACGCTAATGAGTTCGATTTTGCGCCATATGAAGATGAGACAAAAATTGAGCGCGGATATTACTACAACATGCTTCGAGTTACAGAGCATGTTGAAAATGGCGTAAAAATCTACCGTAGAAAGAAGATTTTTTCATTGATGTTCTCCATTCTACATCACTTGGTGTATCAGAATGGAGTGAATTTCTGCTTTGCCTGCATGGGTAAGGAGAACAAGAGTATTAAAGAAGCTTTGCATAGAAATACGCTCTTGCATGGGGAATATTACGAGCGATTGCCTTTTACCATGTACTCCAAGATTAACCGTTTGTACGGAAGCAAAAAGGAGTACAACAAGCTGGTAGATATTACCAAAAATGAGCCTCTTCTGAGAAAGTACTACGCACAGATGCATGCCAAAATGAAGAAGTACCTGTTTTATAATCATCTCAATTTTGAGAGTTTTCAGAAATTGATGTTGAGCATGAAGGCTTACTCACCTACGAGTGGAGTATATGCTCATTTAGATGCAAGTGGAAATATAATCACTGCTAGTGGCGCTATGAACTGGGGTGAGTTTCTCACCTTTCAAATTGTAAATCCAAAAGGAGTGTTCATCCTAGCCCAGAAATCTGGCATTATGAAGCATTTCTTTAAGCCATCAATGGGAATAGGAAGGCCTGAAGATTACAGGCAACTACTGAAGGGTCTTTCCTACAAATACCACAAAGAGGCAGGGGTAGGGGTTACGGTTATTTCCACCTCAGAAGGAGACGAATACTACGAAATCAACAAGAGTCTGCTTGACGATCAGTATGCTTATTTCATCATTTGTAATGATGAGCAGAAGCTGCAGCAGTTTAAGAAGCGTTCGGAAGTGAATGGACATCCGATGCTGTTTTTAGACCAGCCTATTATCTAGCTTTTTGCTCTTTCGAGTTAGTATTTAGCCTTGAACGCTGCTGTTCGAGGCTTTTGCACTTTACGTATTACTACCACTTTGGTGAGCAATTACGATAATCCACGTAGTTGTTGGTTTTTGAAGTCTGCTATTTTTATTGTCTCAACCCACAAAAACCAACTTAACCATGAAACAACTAGGTCTTTTACTTTTCTCAATTTTCATTTTTTCTCCAATTTCTAAGGCCGGTGCTGTAGATGATTTATTTACAGCTGCGATGCAGTGTGACGTTGCCGCTGCGCAAAAAGCGCTTGATGACGGAGCGGATGTTAATGCCATCAACCCTTCTACAAATCAGAATGCTTTGGCAGCTGCGTTCTTTTGCCCAGAAGTAACCAAGTTGTTGCTAGCGAAGGGAGGTGATCCAAATGGCGGGGCCTATCCAGCCATTATCAGTGCTTCCAATTGTTATTCTACCGAGGTAATGAAAATCCTCTTAGACGGAGGAGCAGATCCAAACGCACCAGGTAAACTTGACCCCGGTGCGGGCTTGAGAAAGATGCTAGATGATGAAAAGGCAAAGGGGAAAAAGGCCAATAAGGCCACTATCAGTGCTTGGGAAGCAGCTCTGGAAAACCTCAAGCCAACAGAAGTAACCGCTTTACAACAAACCATACAACAAACCAATTGTGTTCCATGTGTAGAAATGCTGCTGAACGCTGGTGCAGACATTAAAAAAACAAGTGTGGATGGTGGATTAATTCACACGTTAGCGGTGTTCAGTATGGACAAGGAAATGCGGAAAGATGGATTTACTAAAGGAGCGCCTATTATGGAAACGATGGGGTTTAAAGTGCCTGCTTTTTACGGAAACCTTTCCGATGATTTAAATGGAACACCTGCACAAATGCTAGACTTACTAATCAAGGCTGGTGCAGATATAAACGCCAAACGTTCGGATGGTGTGAGTGCATTAATGGCCGCTTTGAGATTACACAAACTGGGTCTATCCAAAGCGATGATGAAGAATGGAGCAGATGCTGTTTCTGAATCGGTGATCGAGATTGGAAAACGAACTATTAAATCTTACCCTATCTGTGCTGCAGCTGAGTTTGCTGACGTAGAACTGATGCAAATGATTTTAGATAAGAAACCAGACATGAATGTCAGTGTAGAAACCGTGGCATTAGGAGTAACTATGAACGATGATTACAAAGGAAACGTCACGTTTGGAGGTGATGGCTACACGCCTCTTATTATCTCCATTATGTCTGGTCATACTGACGTAGCAAAACTCCTTTTAGATGCTGGTGCTAATATTAAGATTGGCTCGAGTGGTACTGCGGTTCTTAAAACCAAATTCATTCTTTTGAACTGTCTAACGGTAGTGAAAAATAAGACTCCGATTTATTGGGCAGTGGAGCAAGAAGACCTTGGTTTGGTAGAGAAAATTGCGGAGAAGATGGAGTGGAAGTTCAATCCTGATTTTACGGTGAAGCAATATGATAGCGGTTTCAGTTTTGCAGGTATGAAATGTGCTAAATTCAAGAGTAAGCAAAGCCCTTCCCTTTATTCAATGACTGTAGGAAACGGAAAAGCGCATAGCATCTTATCTGCTAAAGGACTGTAGAACCGAAGTTTAAAAACTCGAAAGCCTCGAACAGCAATGTTCGAGGCTTTTTTTTTTTAATCCTGGATATATAGCTTCTTAATGCGCTTTTTGGGCCCAGGACAGAACTCAGTATGGCAATTCATACATTGGTCTACCATGCTGTTGAACTTGAATACGGAAGCCGAATCGGCTGATTCCAATTCATTAATGGATGCAATGTATGCTGCTGCAAATGCTTCAAAAACAGGACCAGTTACATTTGGGTCGGTGGGTATAGCAGAATGAATGTCTTTGTATTTCTTGAGTCCAGTTAAGGATTTGCCATCAACCACTAGTTGCTTCAAACTGTCTGATTCTTCAAACATATCTCGCATTAGAAGTGCCAGTTCCGAATCTCCGTTAGGATTGATGGGATGGTGCGTATTCCGTTTGTCGCTGGTCTTATGCTGGCAAGACGTTGTAACTAGTAGAATCAAAAGGAGTGTCCAGTTTTTCAAAGTGTGTTTCATGCAACGGACGAAGATAGATTAGAAAGGAGTGTGCAAACTATGATATGGGCTCTGTTGAATACTGATTTATTCACATGTCAAATATTAATAACACATGACAAACATCACATTGCACAACGTTATCCCAACTAATTTTGAAACCTAATTCAATAAAACATATTATGCCATGAAAAAAATTTGCACCAGTATTTTATCTGTCTTTATAGTGTTAATAGCACAGGCACAAGCCCCCGTATTAACATTAAGTTCTGATAATATTTGTGCAGGAGAGACTGTTACGGCAACCGTTAGAGGACCTGAATTGTCTCTAGATGTTCCCGCTAATATAAACAGTTTGCTTAATGGTGTAATGTTCGATTTGGTAGGGGATGCAGGGGCTATTATAAAGGGCTTTACTGCAAGCGTAGAGATTGATAATTCTAGCTTCGAGGTGTATTATAGAACTGGAAGCTATATTGGGTTTGATGCTAGTAGTACTGGTTGGACACTTTTAGGAAGCTCTACGAGTATTCCTCAAGGAATTTCCGAGAACATTGGGGTGGAATTGGATTTAGAAATTTTACCAGGTCAAACGTTGGGGTTTTACGTTACATGTTCTGGTGTCGGTCAAACTTTTGGTCAGGAAGCTGCTGGACTTTCAGGTACCATAAGTAGTAATTCGTTCCTTTCTTTTAATTCGGGAATAATTTTGCAGTACCCTTTTGAAGGAGCCACTATTAATGGGTATTTCAAAGGCGGAGTTTTGTTTGAACCTACGCTTTCCGATATCACTTGGGCAGGAAATACGAGTACGGTTGATTCAGCTGAGTTCACATTTAATCAAATCGGGGCTGTATTAGTAAGTGCTTCTTATGGCTTGGAACAGCTTTCTGCTTCTGCTATTGTAACAGTAAACGAATATCAGGTGGAAGCAGTAGCCACACCAGAAATCCTTGGCTGGGGGCAATCAAGCACAATCACTGCTAATGTTAGTCAAAGTACAGGATTGGGTACAAGATTCGATTATGATAACAGTGCTCATGGAGCCATGTTCAATATATCGGCAACCAATGCAATTAGCATTAATGGATTTTCGGTTTTATGCTTGGGTACTGATCCAGCTGATTTAGAAATTTTCTATAAGACCGGTACTTTGGTAGGTTCGGAGTTGAATGCTGGTGCTTGGACCAGCTTGGGAACTACAACTGGGGTTGTGTCGGAAGAAGTGATTTATGTTCCTTTGAATACGCCACTGAATGTTGCTGCAGGACAGACCATGGCTATTCACATTACAAGAACGGATGAAGGGAATCTGAGATACACCAACGGGGTGGGTGCAGGTACGGAGGTCAGCTCAGATGTAAACCTCTCGGTTACAGGTGGGGTTGGAGTTTTCTATCCGTTCACTACCATATACTCAAATCGAGAATTGAATACGATTATACATTACGAAGTAGAGAACCCGGCAGGTCTCAACTATTCGTGGGCTCCTGGAGGACAGAGCTCTGGCACCATTACGGTTATGCCTAATGCAGATGCTACATATACCGTAACGGTTGGTAATGGCGATTGCGAAGCAACTGACGATGTGGCTGTTTCTATGGCATTAGGTATTGACAATGCTGTTGTCGAAAGAATTAAAGTTTACCCTAATCCAGCTACAGATAATATTACCATCCGTGCCGATCAGGCGATAGATGTGGAGCATATTATATTGATGGATGTAAGTGGTAAAATAATATACCGAAACGTGCCAATAGGTGCGTTTACCGTAGCAACCATTCCTGTTAATCAACTTGCAAAAGGTATGTATGTGTTGCAAATCAATGTCAACGGTAAGCTTACAAATCGTAAAGTTGCCGTAAAATAGGGCAAGACTCTTTTCTCATTTAGGCTAAAACAACGATCCGATAGGTACTACACTTATCGGGTCGTTTTTATTGCTGAACAATCAGTTCATCTCATCGCAGTTGATTCAATTTTCAAATCCCTTGGTCTCGTGTTTCTTCAATGCAACCAATTGCCGTTTAGCCTTGCGGACCAAGGTTTCTCGCTCGTTTTCAATAATATTTTCCAAATACAAATTGTATTCAGGTATAAGTTCGGGATTGCGTTTGCAGATGAATTCCATCAAGCGCATGCAGGCATTCTTCACCGCTGGCTTGGCATAAGATTTTCCAAGTTCCTCTAAAGCAAAATTGGCCACCAATCCATCATGCTCTGTTGGGTATTTAGCATGACTCAAATACCACAGCACATGCCACCGATACCACTCATGAGGTGGCTCCTGCATTTGCAAAAGCAGCTGTTCTATTTTTGGGAATAGAAGCGAAGGCTTCTTCTTAAAGGTTTGTCCAAGAATAAACCCACTTCGGTGAGCAATGTGTCCATCTTCTGAATAAAACGCCTGAAAAACCTCTTCAAACACCTTTGGGCTTGACGAGATGAAAGTTGAGAGATGTTTCGATTTCTCAGTATCCCACCTGTCGTATAGCAACTCTCGCCAATCCTTCATTTGTGTTTAACATTTTCAAGTACAGAATCTAGCTCCCACCGAATGGTTTCTTCATGCTGAGTTTGCCGAACTGCACAATTAATTTTACTACAAATACGGCATGAAGTGGGCACACAAGGGTCAGAATGTATAAACATCTCTACCGATTCGGGATAGTTGTTGGAAACAATTTGCTCTACACAATCAATCTCTTTATGCGCTTGCTGTACCGTGAAATAGTAGGGTAGGGTTAAGTGGCAATCAATATGAATTCCTTTTCCAAATTTCTGAGCTCGAAAATTGTGCAAGTCAATCCAATTTTCATTTCGTTTCTCGTCAATGTCGGTTATCAACTCTTGAAGCAATTCGAAGTCTGCCTCGTCCATAATACCAGCAACAGATTTTCGAATTTCCTTAATTCCAATGAAAGAAATGTAGGTGCCAAACGCAGCCGCAATAGCGCTATCTACCCAATACATGCCAGTAAATAGCACAACAGCTAAACCCAATATTAGACCTAGCGAGGTGTAGCCATCACTTTTCAGGTGCTTTCCGCTAGCAATCATAGTTGGAGAGTTATTGCTCCTGCCATAGCGTTCTGTAAACCAACCCAATGTGTAATTAATCAAACCTGCTCCAGCAGAAAGGTAAAGGCCTAAATCCAGTTCGGTTAATTCATGAATATTGAATAAATCATGGATAGATTTAGCTATGATACTGACACCCGCAAGAAGGATGAGCGTTCCTTCAATACCAGAGGATATAAACTCAATTTTACCATGACCATACGGGTGATCTCGATCTTTTGGTTTTGCAGCAAGTATTAAACTATACAAGGCAAAGGAGCCAGCAACCACATTAATAATGCTTTCCAGTGCATCCGAAAGGATGGCGTTTGAATTGGTAAGGTGAAAAGCCAGAAACTTGACAAGGAGGATAACCACCCCAATCGAAACTGCAAACCATTGAAATCTGATATATTTTCTATCTGCCATGCGGTTGTCCGAAGATATGTGATTACAGTTATGCAATTAGCTGATAAAAGTTAGCTGAGTTGCCTAACTTTCGGGTCAACTTCACAGCATGAAAAACATTATTGTACCCTTCGATTTTTCTCATAATTCTAGAAATGCACTTGAGTACGCTGCTCAGTTTGCAAAAAAGATGGATGCTGTTCTGCACATTTTTCATGCCTACGACCGTAGTGAAGTATTGGAGGGGGTGAAAGTGGCAACCACCATTTCGGCAATGGAAGACACTAAAGCCAAAATGATAAAGCAGTTTGGCTTAGCCAAAGATGCTGTTAAACCTAGGGTTGTTCAAGGAGAGTTTATTGAGGAAATTCTCACTGTTATTGACTCTTCGGACATTGATTTGATAGTAATAGGAACACGTGGTTCTTCAGGCTTACGCGAGTTGTTGGTAGGAAGCAACACCGTTCATTTAATGCAAGAAGTACGAGGTATTCCAATGCTTGTAGTTCCAGAAAAGGCAGATTTTCATCCGCTCAAAAATATCCTTCTGTGTTCCGACTTACATGAAATTGCAGATGATGATGCGCTTGATTTGGTGAAGGAGGTCGCCATGGCTTTCGAATCTGATGTTCGTTTAGCCCACGTAGATAAAGGAACGAGTCAGCCCACGTATGAAAAGGTGCTAGAAAAAAGGCGCGAGATGCACATTTTTGAGCCTGAAGTGGATTGTACTTACAAGCGAATTGTAGCTAAAGACATTGTAGCGGGTATTAAATACTACATGGATAAAAAGGAGGACAACGATATGGTGGCCATGGTTTACCGAACGCATACCTTCGTTGAAACCATTTTTGGAATGAACCATACCCACGAAATGGCCTATCATACCACGGTGCCGTTACTTGTACTTCCTGAAGGAAAAGACAAGCCAGGATAAAACCTTGATTGTACGCTAAGGCTTAGCAAGTACTGTGTTTCTTGGAGTTTGTAGGTTTGTCAAAACCATCAACCATGAAATTATTTGCAGAGTACCCATTTGCCGTTTTCTTTTTAGCGCTAATTATTCTTCTATTTATCATCATTATAGCTAAAAGAGCATTTGATAGTTGGCAAGAATCAACTGAGTCTGCTTCAATCAAAGCTGAAGTTGATAAGTTCAGAATCGAAATGTTTGGCGATAACCCAGAAAAGGAGCTGACGGACTCAGAGAAAACATCGCTAGAACTTCGTGAGTATTACACGCTAAGTAAGCGACAAGCAAAAACCACGTTTTCATCCGCCATGTTGGCTTGCTACGTAGGGTGTATGTCTTCAAACCAAAGTGGACTGGGGACAGTCAAAGTTAAGTCATAGTTTCAACACCTGAGACTGGTGATTTTTCCTGCGTTTTTTCATGGTTTTGATTTTGGTTAATTCTCGTTGTTTCAGGATTTTTCTGTCGTGACCGAAGTATACATCAGCAGGGGTCAGATTCTGTAGGGATTCGTGGTAACGA